>Ga0123357_10000002_pt1 | contig 359943 bp, 500 predicted proteins | sample TergutEmb28metaG_FD_89873 | JGI IMG/M metagenome (GOLD analysis project Ga0123357, IMG submission 89873) | Embiratermes neotenicus P4 segment gut microbial communities from Petit-Saut dam, French Guiana - Emb289 P4 | ecosystem: Host-associated > Arthropoda: Insects > Digestive system > Gut ...
CGAGTTATCGGTATACGTATGCGTCTGCGTTTGCGGGTTGCGCCTCTCGCCTACACTTGCCCACAGAATGGGCTGTGAAATATGTTTATAATATAAATCAAGAGTTCTTTGGTTATTGGAAAGAATATATGCGTTAAATTAAAAAGGTTGTTTGTTTTTATAGAGGTGGTTTTATCTGGATTCTCCTTTTCAGTTCAATGATACGAATTATCAGAATACGAATACGAATGCAGGTTGCACCTCTCACCTAAAATTGTTTAAGAGATTAAAATAAAGACAAAGACCTTACCTCTTGGTAAAAAATAGCTTTTTTTGATTATGGAGTATTGGTAAATTTTATATTGAAGATTCTCTAAAAATGCAAGTGTAAATCTATGAAAAGAGTAAATAATTTATTTAATAAAATTGTTGAAGAAGAAAATATTTACAAGGCTTATGAAAGAGCTAAAAAGCATAAAAGTAATAGAAAAGAAATAAAAATCTTTGAAAAGAATTTACATCTTAATTTAACAGAAATAAAAGATGAATTAACACATGGTGAATATAAAACATCTAAATATCATATTTTTACTCTATATGATCCAAAAGAAAGAGTAATTTATAAATTACCTTTTAAAGATAGAATAGTTCATCATGCAATAATGAATGTATTAGAAAAGGTATGGCTTTCTGTATTTATTTCTAATACATTTTCTTGTATAAAGGGCAGAGGAATTCATGCTTTAGTATATAAATTGAAAGATGATTTAAAAAATAATATAGAAGAAACTACATATTGCCTTAAATTTGATATTAAAAAGTTCTATCCAAGTGTTAATCATGATATACTTAAATCCATTATTAAAAAGAAAATAAAAGATAAAAGAGTATTGAGTTTATTAGATGAAATTATTAATTCTGCACCAGGTTTACCTATTGGAAATTATTTATCACAATATTTAGCTAATCTTTATTTGAGTTATTTTGATCACTGGCTGAAAGAAACAAAAAAAGTAAAGTATTATTATAGATATGCAGATGATCTTGTAATATTACATAAAGATAAAAAATATTTACATGACTTGTTAAGTGATATTAAAGAATATTTGGCTGATAATTTATTGCTTGAAGTTAAGCATAATTACCAGATATTTCCAGTAGAAAAAAGAGGGATAGATTTTGTAGGATATGTTTTTTATCATACTCATTTACTTTTGAGGAAAAGAATAAAGAAAAATTTTTGTAGAAAAGTAAGTAAATTAAATAAAAAAGATATATCTTTGAAACAATATAAACAAAAAATTTGTTCTTGGTTTGGATGGCTGAACCATTGTAACTCTAACAATTTAATAAAAAAAACTCTTATGAATAAATTTGCAGATTTTAATATTTCAGTGAATGATAAGACAATATTTAATGTACCAAAAGTATCTATTACTGATTTAGTTAATAAAGAAATTGAAATATTGGATTATCAATCAAATATAACTACTTCACAAGGAAATGGAAGATATATTGTAAAGATTAAAAATGGTAATGTACAACAGAAATTCTTTACCAATGCTTCTCCCTTAAAAGATGCTTTGAAACAAGTTAAAAAAGAACAATTTCCATTTACTACTACTATAAAGAATAAATCTTATGATGAAAATGGAAATAAAAAAACTTATTTTTTTACTTAAATCATATGAAAATAGTTAAACCAGAAGATATTTTAAAGAAAAAAAATGAGTCTTTAAAATTTAAAAAAGAAGTAGAAAAGTTAACAGAAAAAATTAATGAAAAGATAGAAACTTATTCTAGTCTTTTATGTGATTATGGAAAATTATATTTTGAAATGGATAATAATAATTTTTGTTTTTATTCAGAAAATGTTATTAAAAACGTTCAATCTTTATTTAGAGAAGCTGGATGGAATTTTTCATATAAAATGAATAAACATGAAGAATTATTACAAAATAGTTTAACTCATAAAGAAAGCTGGGGCGTAGTAACTCCACAAACAAAAATAATAAATACTATTGAATTTACTATTGAATCTGATTTATTAAAAAGTTCAACATTTCCACAATATATAGGAGAAGAGCAATGAAAACAAGTGATGAATTGAAATATAAAAATTATAATGTAGGAGTAATTGTGGGAAGATTTCAAGTTCCTGAATTACATAAAATGCACAAAGATTTAATTCGATCAGTTTTAGATAGACATGAAAAAGTTTATATATTTCTTGGAATACCAAAAAATAATGAATTAACTGTTTCAAATCCTTTACCATTTGATGCAAGGCAGGAAATGATTGTTACTGAATTTCCTGATGTAAAAGTATTATTCATAAAAGATAAAGAAAGTAATCAGGAATGGGTAAATAATTTGGATGATCAAATTCAAAGTATTACTACTTCTTTTGATAAAGTTACAGTATATGGAAGTAGAGATAGCTTTCTTAATACTTATTTTGAATGTAAAGGAATATATCCATCTACTGAATTAATTTCTACTGAAAGATTATCTGGCACTGAATGTAGACATGATATAGCTCGAAAAACAATTAATTCAGTTGATTTTAGAAAAGGGATAATTTATGCGATTTTGAATAAATGAAAATAATAAGAGATAATATAAATGATGATTGCCCATCCAATGATTTTGAGATTGGAGAGCCTAATGGAAATTGTATGGGTGATGGACATTATATGTGTGATGAATGTAAACATTTCAGGAACGATTTTCATAAAGATAAAGAATTTAGGGAAGCAGTTATGTCTCCTAAAATGTTTTATTTCAAAACTTATGATATTGAAAACAACACAATATTTGTAAATTCATTTTGAAAAAACTATTTTTTAATATATATTTGTATTATGGAAGATAAGAAAATGGATAAAGTAGTGATTGGAACATGGGAAGATTTTTTTCGTTGTATTTTTCAATCAAAAAAAATAGGAAATTATAAAACTTATCAATCTTTATTGAAATATTGTTTCAAAGATAATGTAGTAAAATATTATAATTTAGAATATTATATAAAGTATTTTCGTAGAGTTAAATTCATTTATAGCACTTATAGTTCAGTATTTGATTTTGTTATATATGAAGATTCTTATTGTAAAAATGAATATTTGGAAATAAATCACTTCAAGAAAATAGGAAAAAATGTAAGAGAAAGAATTGAAAGAACTGTTGAAAAAGAAAAGATTATTGAAAATAATCCTATATTAAATAAAAGTTATTTTGATGATATAAAAAATATAAAATTTTAGAATATGGAAGATAAAAGTAAAGAAGCAAAAAAGTATGAATTAACTATTAAAAAGTTAAGAGGAATTTTAAAATCGGATAATGTTAGTTTACCAACAAAAGTTCCTGCAAATGAATTGCAAACATTAGTAGAAGAATTATTTAAGGAAGAAAATGAAAACAATGTAAAATTGTTAAAAGAACAATTGAGAGAACTATTGAAGAAACATGTTCAGATGGAAAGTGGAATTAAAGAGAAAGAAAAAGAATTGGCTAAATTAAAAAAAGAAAAACAAGCCGAATTTGTTAAGGCATCAGAAGAATTATTTAATAAAATATCTGATATTGACAGTCTTACTTCTCAATATGGTGAATCTCTTAAAAGTGCTATGGGAGAGGATACTGAGGAAGATATAGAAGTAGATGCGGAATAATCCATGTTTGTTTATTGTTGAAGAACATTTCTTGAAAAGGGGATGTTCTTTTTTTTTAATGTTATTTAACACTTTATATATTTGATAATTGAAATATTTTTTGTATCTTTGTAGTATGTTAGAAAATATAATAAATAAAGAAACTTTTGAAGTTAATTGGAATTTGGTTGAACAACTTCCAGATTTTGTTTTACTTAAAAAAGGTGGCTATCATGCTGATTGGCATGGTGAAGGAAATTCTTATATTCATACGCAAAATGTAGTAAATGCTGCTTATACTTTACCTGAATGGAATGAATTAGTTAATAGAGAAAAGTATATTTTAATATGTGCTTGTTTATTTCATGATATTGGTAAAGGAGTTTGTAATACAATGAAAGAAGATGGTAATTGGTCAGCTCCTCATCATGCAAAAACAGGAGAAAAAATAGCAAGATATTTGTTATGGGATGAACCTTTTGAATTAAGAGAAATGATTTGTTCTTTGATAAAATATCATATGAAATTTACTTATTTAATTGAAAAGGAAGCAAGTGAGATTGATAGAACTGTTGTTGAAATTTCATTAAATTCCAATGTTAAATTACTTTATTTATTAAATAAATGCGATAGTTTAGGGGCAATTTCTATTGATAGAGAAGATACATTAATCAAAAAGGAATTATTGAAAGAAAGAGCAATTGCATTACATTGTTTTGATGAACCATTTGAATTTCATAATGATATAAGTAAGTTTCATTATTTCAATAGTAATGAAAATAATTCTTCCCCATATCTTCAATTATTTGATGATACAAAATTTGATATTTATATAATGTCAGGAATTGCAGGTAGTGGAAAAAGTTATTACTTAAAAAACAATTTATCTTCTTTGCCTATTATTTCAAGAGATATAATTAGACAAGAACTTGGTTTTGTAGATGCTAATGGTAAATTCAAAGGCGATAAACAACAAGAAAGTAAAGTAACTGAAATAGAAGAAGAAAAAATAAAGGAATGTTGTAGAAATAAACAATCCTTTGTATATGATAATATGTCAATTAAAAAGATGTGGAGAGATAAATTTATTAATCTTGTTCTTCCTTATAATCTTAAAATTCATATTGTGTATGTTGAAACTTCTAAAGAAAATAACATTATGAGAAGAAAAGGACAGATTGCAAAAGATGCTATTATTAAGATGCAAAGGGATTTAGAGATGCCTCATTTAACTGATTGTCATAAAATTATTTATTCTTTAAATGATAGAAAAATATGAAAATATTATTTAGTAGAGTTGATGCAGATGAATGTTATGAAGTAGAAGATATGAAGTTTTTACCTCAAAAGGGAAACTTCATCTTCTTTGATGCTATTTGTTATAAAATAATTAATACAAAATTTGTTATAGAAGACAATGTTAATACTGATGTAGTAATTTATATGGAACTAACTACACAAAAACATTATATGAAAAAAATTGGATTTTTAAAATCTATAAAAATAAGAAAAAATGGTAAATAACATTTTTTATGATGAAATAGCTGATACCATTCTTGATATTTTGATAGGATATGATGTTGATAATATTCAATATAAAGAACATGTTGCATATACTAAAAAATTTATGCAATATGTTCCTGTTGAACTTGAAAATGAAATAAAAGAAACATTTATAGAAAATGGAAAAAATCTATGTAGTGGAAGTTATAATGCTTTATACAAATATTATAGAAATAAAATAAATGATTTAATAAAAGACAAATTATGAAGAATAAAAATATATTAAAAGAAGAACAATTATTTGAAAAAATAATTCCATATTGTTCAGAGAATTTTGTAACAATTCCTTTGTGGGAAGAAGGGGATCTACGTCCAAATTTGAATATATGGCAAGTTCCACAAGGTAATACTCCTTCTGATTGTTATAATTCTTACAATAAAATTATCAATTCAATATATGAATTTTTTGTGGATACTGGATTTGATTATGAAATAGAGGATGATTTTTCTTTTGAAGATAGATTATTGCCTTGCAATATGAAGAATAGTTTCAATATTAAAATATATCAAATAGGTTATATTTTGGATGAAGATATAATACCAAATTATTCGATAATTGAATTAATGAAAATTGCAGTAGATTTATTAGATTATTTGAAAAGTGAAGATAGAAAATAATAAATATTATACACCTGATGAAGTTGCTCAACAATGTATTGAATGGGTATATGACTATATTGATGGGAATGATATAACTGAATGGGTTGAACCTGCTGCTGGAAGTGGTTCTTTCTCTAAAAAGATTATAGGCTGTAAAGCATATGATATTGAACCAGAAGATTCATCTATTATTAAACAGGATTATTTAACATTAGAAGAAACTTATAAAAAAGGAAGAATATATATTGGCAATCCACCATTTGGAAATAGGAATTCATTATCATTAAAATTCTTGAAAAAGAATATGTTTTATGGGGATTATATTGCTTATATTCAACCAATATTATCATTGGGCGGTTCTTTACAATTTTATGAATTTGATTTAGTATTTTCAAGAGATTTAGGAATAATTAATTTTAGTGGAGTTAAATTACATTGCTGTTACAACATCTGGCAAAGAAGAAAGGATGGATTATTAAATAAAAAACCTAATCATAAATTAAATTCTGTCATAATTAAGGAATATAGAAGAAACAAGAAAAATGATAATGATCATTTTTGTTATAATGTTAATTCTATTGATAAGAATTATGATTATGCAATGTGTAATTGGGGAAGTGGCACATTGGGAAAAGTTCCAGAATATGTGGGGCAATATGCACAAGAAGTTTATTTTTATCTTAAAGATAAATCAAAGTTACCATTATTAAAACAGTTATTAGAATATAATACAATCCGAAGTTATTGCAAGAATATTTCAATGAAAAGATTATGTGTTTCCCGCATTTATATATATTTATATAAAAATGGTTTTATTTAATGAAAAAATGTTCTAATTGTAAGAATAATATTGAAGCTAATAATAGTGAAGTAATTAAAATTAATACACGAACTTTTTGTTGTATTAAATGTAAAGAAGAATTTTTTAAAAAATGGTCCAAAAAAATTAAAGAAAAAAATTTAGAAAAATATGGAAATGAATGTAGTTGGAAAGCAGATAAGATAAAAGAAAAAATAAAATATTCTAATTTTAAAAAGTATGGAGTAGAATATTCTAATCAATGTAATAGAGTGATTGAAAAAAGAAAAAAAAGTAATTTAGAAAAATATGGAGTAGAATATGGATTTCAATCAAAAGTAATAAAAGATAAAATAATAAGCACAAATATTAAAAAAAGAGGGGTGAAAAACCCAATGCAAGATGAAGAAATAAGGAATATAGTAAAATCTACTTGTTTAAAAAAATATGGTGTTGAAAACCCAATGCAAGATGAAGAAATAAGAAATAAACTTTCTTTAATTATTGAAGAAAAATATGGTAAGAAATATTATTTTCAAACGGATGAATTTTTGGAATATTGGAAAAAGAATGAAGAAAATATTTTAAAAAAACAATTTGATGCAAAAAGAAAAAATAATTCTTTTCATATTTCAAAAATAGAAGATAGATGTTATGAATTATTAATTAACAAATTTGGTAAAGAAGATATTGAAAGAAATTATAATAAAGATAGAAGATATTTATTTTTATGCGATTTTTATATCAAGTCGTTAGATTTATTTATAGAATGTAATTTTCATTGGACGCATGGAAAAGAACCTTTTGATGAAAATAATATACAACATCAGGAAATATTAAATATTGCTAAAATAAAATCGTTGAAATCAACATATTGGAAAACTTTCATAGATATTTGGGTAATAAGAGATAAAATGAAAATAAGAATAGCAAAAGAAAATAATATAAATTATTTAATGTTTTACACATTTAAAGAATTTGAAAATTGGTTTAATAAATTAAAATAAAAGATGAAAAAATTAGTTTTAATAATTGGATTGTTATTAACAGCAATTATGTTTGTAAATGCTCAAACTGGTGATAACATGGTAGCTGGTTGTAAAGGTGTAACAGCTAATATAAATGGATTGAATGGGCAATTAGGATTTGGAGAAGATAAAACAAGAGATATATCTGTTGGATTCAGTGGCTATTATGTATTAATAGATAATATTGCACTTAATGTTGGGGTTAATTTTGATTATAATAATACAAGTAAATTAACATTTAGTCCTTCTATTGGATTGAAAAAACATTGGAAAAATGATTTTCTTGCAGCTATTTCTTATGAAGGAATGACTTATAATGGTGATTCTTATAAAAATAGTATTAAACTTGAAGGAGGTTATGATTATTACTTTACTAAAACATTTTATCTTGAACCATCAATTTATTATCAGAGGTCTTTAGGAGTAAACAGTATAGATAGAATAGGATTATCAATAGGAATTGGATTTTGCTTATAATAAAAAACATGGAAGAAGAAAAAATTGTACCAAAAATAGGAGATATATATTATCAGTATTATGAGGGAAAAGGATTAATAAAGTTTGAAATAACTAATATTAAGGAAGGGAACCTTTATCCCATACGTTTTAAAGCATTAGATCATCCTGAATTTGATTATACATTTGAAACAATGGTTTCTGAATGGAGTTTGAAAGAAAATTATTCTAGGGATGAAATAGATGCTTATCGTCAATATTATCAAGAATTAGGTGAAAAACTTAAAGGATATAAAAAAATTGTTGATGATATAAAAAATGAAAGAAATGCAATATATGAAACTATTCAAAGCATGATTTCATTGGAATTAATAAGAAATGGATGTTTTTTTAGATTTGACAATTTAAATTTCTTTGAAATGTGTGCTGATAAAGCAAGAGAAGATGCAAAAGATACTATTAAGAATTATATGCACTCATTTCAAGAAGTAACAAAAAGTTTTAGCCCTACTAATGATACACAAGAAGAATTTGATACTCTTGTTAAAGAAATATCAGAGAAAGTAGTTAAAGAAGAAAAAATAATTTCTCATGAATATATAATGAGATATGGAAGATTATAAAACAAAATATCCAAGAACTTATCATTTACCATTTTCGTTAGGATTACAAAATGATGATAAAATGGTAAAGGAAGGATGGGAAAAGTATATAATAGGAGAGAAAAATGAAATAGTAATTACAGAAAAACTGGATGGGGAAAATGTTGCTATCTCAAAATATGGCGCTTTTAGTAGAAGTCATGCAGCATCAACACTGCATCCATGGACAAAGAATATATGGGAACAAAATGGAATTTATGAACAGGTTAAAACTTGGTTAGATGAAGATGTTATGATATATGCTGAAAATTTATATGGGATTCATTCAATAGAATATAATAAATTATCTTCTTATATTTTTATGTTTGCATTAAGAGAAAGAGAAATATGGAAATCTTGGGATGATGTCTTAGAAATGAGTAATATATTAGAATTACCTACTGTTCCTATTTTATATAAAGGAAAAGTTTCTTCTTCAAATGAACTGGAAAATATTATAAATGAAATAATGAAAGGTAAATCTGAATATGGTGATACTATTGAAGGAGTAGTTGTTAGAAATATAAATGAATTTCATTATAATGATTTCTCAAAATATGTTGTTAAATATGTAAGAAAAAATCATGTTCAAACTGATGAACATTGGAAGAAAAATTGGAAAAGAGCAAAATTAATTTATGAAATCTAAAACTTGGATTGAAAAAGTAAGAAAAATGGCAATGATTTTTATTGAAGATTTTTCAGATTATGATAAATTAACAAAAGAAGAAATTAAAATGATTGGTTGGATACAGACCAGTATTTTTAATGATTTGGGCGATTGGGATGATTTAAAAGAAAAAAAATGATTAATAAAATAAAATTTGAAAATATTATAGGGTTAAATTTCTGTGGTGATATTCATGGAGAATTTGAAAATCTTGTATATCAAATTACTGATAGATATAAGATGGAAAATACTGTAACTATTTGCTGTGGAGATATAGGTATGGGATTTAATAAAGATGAATATTATTTTCAAGTATTTCTTAAATTAAATAAAAAATTAATTAAGGATAATAATTATGTTATTTTTTTAAGAGGAAACCATGATAATGCTGATTATTTTAACAATGAAGGAAAAACAAATCTATTCAGAAAATATAAACAAATCCATTTAATTCCTGATTATACAATTATTGAACTTAATAATATTATTAATGTTTTATGTATTGGTGGCGCAACATCAGTTGATAGAGTTGATAGAATAGCTGCTGAAAGACGAAAATGGGGAAAGAAAATATATTGGGAAAATGAAATAGTTATATATGATGAAGACAAATTAAAGGAAATTAATGAATTATATCCATGTAATATACAAATAATTGCCACTCATACTTCACCAGATTTTTGTTATCCGACTACAAAACAAGGAATTATGGGGTTTTTGTTGAAAGATAATCAATTAAATGATGATTTAAATATTGAAAGGGGATTAATAACTAATATATTTAATTATTTAGTAGATAATGGGCAAGTAAGTATATTAGAATGGTGGTACGCTCATTTTCATGAGTACAAAAGAGAAAATATTAATGGTATTAATTTTATCTTGTTAGATTGTAATCAAATAATGGAAAGTCCATTATTTAGAAGTTTAAATAGTAAAAAAGATGAATATTGAAACAATTATATTATGTTTATTTAAGAAATCAGAAGCAATTATTTCTAAGCCTTCTCAAATTCATAAAGCCTTTTATAAAGTAAAATATTTACCTAAGTACAGAGACTTACTTAAAACCTTATTATTTACTGGCTCTCCAGTCAATCCATTTTCAGAAAAATTAAATGAAATATTCTTTAATTTACAGTATGTAGATGCTATTCATTTACATGGTAATGAATTAGGAACTTATGTTATTACAGAAAATTTTAAAGAATTATATGAAGATTCAATAAAAGATATAGATTCAATAACATTAGAAAGAATTGGAGAAATGTGTGAGTATATTTTGGAATATATGAGAAATTAAAAAATATGTTTTCAATATATTAATGGTAATAATTAAAAAGAATATTTTTGTTATTACCATTTTTTATTTATATTTTTGTACTAAATGTTAAAAGTATGGAAAAATTAAAGTATAGAATGTATTTTTTGGTAATGTATAATCTTTCACCAATTCAACAAGGGATACAAGCGGGGCATGTAAGTTTAGAATATGTTGATGAATATGGAGATACTAAAGAATATAAAGATTTTTTTGAAAATGATAAAACATGGATAGTTTTAAATGGTGGCACATCTAATGATATGTTACAACATTATAGTTATTTAAATAATGAACTTGAAATTAATGTTTCATTTTTCTTGGAACCTGATTTAAATGAATCAATGTCAGCTATTTGTTTTTTAGCTGATGAAAGAATTTGGGATAAAGAAAAATATCCTGATTTTTTAGATTACTGTGATACAGAACTAAAAAATTGTATTCACCCACAAGAGCCATCAAAATTATTATTAGGAATGTCATTAGTATATGATCCTATAGAAAAAGATGAACTTTATAAAAAATGGGTTGAAAGTATTGGTGGAGAAACTAATGCAAAATTAAGAGAATTTTTAAAAAATAAAAGATTAGCTTAAATATATGAATAGAATTTTTAATATTTTAGTAGTTGGAAATAATCCCCAAGAAATAGTTGAAAAATATGATCTTAATAGAGAAATAGAACCTTATATTTTATATAAGCTAGATGATATGAATAAAATTTATGAGAACAAAGTTTATTTATATGAATCTGTTTTAGCTTCTAAAGATAGAATTGATATTGAACTATTAAAACAAGCACAATTATGTTTAAAGAGAATTAAACAATTAACTCCTTTTACATATTATCAAGAAATGTCACAATATTATATTCTTGATGAAAAAACAGGAGATTTATTAACTACTGAAAATCCATTAGGAAAATATGATACTATTGGACAAGATACTTTACTTTTAGTTGGAGATGAAGAAATATCTCAAGCATATAAAAGAGATATTAATTTTGATAAATTGCATAGAAATCAAAATAGATTAAATCTTCAAGAAAGAGCTTATGATTTATGTGTAAATCTTCTTGATCCAGAAGATGAAACAGATAAATTAATTCTTCAAAATATGGGGGATTTGAACTCTCAAAGTTATTTTGATAGATTTGATGACAAAGAAGAATATGCCTTATATTGTGAATCGATGGGATTTTATGCTTTTGTAACTGATAAAGAATGGATTGAAATTCCATCTATTCAAAATGAAATTCCATGGAAAATTAATTTTTATGATAAATTTATAAAAGATTTACCAGATAATGATTTATTAACCACTTATGTATGTACGAAGTAAATATAATTCCACCAGCTCAATGGATTGAAAATGAATATGAAATAAAAGATGAATATTGTGATAGATTAAAATCTTTGAAAGATAAAATTTCTGTATTGTTAAGTGAAAACTTGGGGAAGTTTCTAACCAGATCTCAACTTACAGATGTTTATTATACTTTAGATAGTATTTTTAATGAATATAAATTAGATAATTTGAAATACAAAATAGATAGTTTAAATAATGAAGTATTTATTACTTCTTTGGATTTTAATACTTATTGTGTATTTCAAAATTTGCTTAATAATAAAATAGAAATATAGAAAAATGGAAACAATTAAATTTAGAGCTAAAGATGAAGATACTAATGAATGGTTATATGGATATTATACTGAATTTGCTACAAATGAAGGAAGACAAGTTAACGTTATTGTTACTGAAGAAAGTAAATATAGAAAGGCATTAGGAGTTATACCTTATACACTTGGACAATTTAGTAGCTTCTATGATAAAGATAATAATGAAATATATCATGGAGATATATTAGAATTATCATTAGAAAATGACAAAGTAATAAAAGTAATTTGTTGGTTTGGGAATGCTCAAAGAACATTATATTATGGAGAATTTGTGGAAATAAGAGGTTTTTCTTTTATTGTTCCTGGTGGCAAAAGAAGTTTTCCTGTAATAGAAAATTATCAGGGTAAACATGATGTAGAAATTATGAAAATAATAGGAAATATATGGGATAATTCTGATTTAATTGATAAAGATGAGTATAAATTATAATGATATAGTTCGTTCTATTAGCTATGACCAAAACGAAATATTATATAATATTTTGAAATTATATAATAATGGAAATGATTTTGATTGTGATCCAACTTATTCAAAAGGTGGATTTTATAATAAAAGTAAAGAATTCCCTGTTAATTCTCCTAAATATAAATTTGATGTTTTTCCTATTATAAATGGAGTTGAAAAGATTGAACCATTAGGTAAATTTCCATTGGATGATGATTCAATTCAATCAATTAATATTGACTTACCTTTTGTTTGCGCTCCGCCAAATGCTCCTTCTATGAAAAGAGAAGGAAAAGAACATAATATTATTCAAAGAAGATTTGTAAGCTATTACCCTATTCAAGAAATGTTTAAGTCTTATTATCATTTCCTTGAAGAAAGTTTTAGAGTATTGAAACCAGGAGGAATTTGTATATTTAAAACTCAAAGAAATATTAGTGGAAGTATTACTTATATGACACCCCAATATTCATGGATGTGTGCAGAAAAAATAGGTTTTTATACAATAGATGAATTTATTTTATTAGCAAGAAATCGCCTTTGGTCAGGAAAAATTAAAGAGCAACAACATAGTAGAGCATTTCATTCTTCATTTTTCGTTTTTCAAAAACCAATTAGCAAGAGATTTAGAACAGTAGATTATTTCAAATGGAAAGAAAATGTTTAATAATAAGAATAATTAACATAGAATATTTGGTTATAATATAAAAAAGTTTTACCTTTGTAAAGTAAAACTTAATGAATAAAAAGATAGGTTTTGTGAAAAGTGAATTATATAAGAGATATTAGTGATGAACAATTAATTCAAGGAAAATTTGTGGAAAATATATTTAAAACAAAATTAAGAGAATATTTTAATACAGCAGAAGTTGTAGATGCAACTCCTGAACAAGATATGAATGAACATTGGGATATTCAAGTTAATTTGAAGTTTGATGTCAAAGGTTTGAAAAAAGTTAGAAGAAATGATAACAAAACTGATGAAAATTTTCATTATATCGAGTTAAAAAATGTTCAAGGAAAAACTGGGTGGCTATATGGAGAAGCTACACATTTTTCATTTGAAACTGATGATTATTGGATAATTGTAGAAAAATCTGCTCTTCAAGAATTCATAAAAATTAAATGTAAAGAGAAAATTAAGTGTACTGTTCCTACTTTATATCAACTATATACTCGAAAAAATAGAAAAGATGTTATAGTATTGGTAAAAACAATAGACTTAATGGCAATAGCAAATTTTATAATAAATAAATAATATGGAACTGAAAATAAATGTAGATGATTGTAGTTTATCTAATAAACTTGTGAAATTTTTGAAAGATAATAACATTTGTGTAAATATAACACACAAATCTTTTAATTCATATAAAGATATTACATCTTTTGAAGATGCTTTGGAATGTTTGGGAGAAGTGGATGAATATGTTGATTATCATGCAGTAGTTAAATCTCATCATTATGCTTTATATAAATTGGAAACAATTATTAAAGCTATCAATAAGATTGAAAATTGGGAACCAAATTGGCAAAATTACAATCAAAAAAAATGCTATCCTTGGTTTTTTCTGGGTTCTCCTTTTCGGTTCTTTGATACGTATTATCGGAATGCGTTTACGTATGCGGGTTGCGCCTCTCGCCTATACTTGCCCTCCTCAGAAATAGCAACTTATGTAGGAAAGGAATTTTTAAATTTGTGGAAAGAATATATGCTATGAAAATGGAAATTGTTGGATTACATAATTTTGAATTTGAATTAGATGGTGAGAAATTTAAAATGGATGCTTCTTTTGATGAAGAAAAAAGAAAGCTAGATATCTATCTTACAAAGTATCCTAAAATCTCACATATTGATATAAAATTTACAATAACAAAAGAAGGAGAATTTATTAATGAATAATAAATTATTTACAAAATCGAATCACTTCCAGGAAAATTATGCTTCCCAAGTGATTAAAATTGATAATGTTAGAAATCATCCTGATCCTAATGTTCATAGCCTGGATATAGTAACTCATCAGGGAGCTGATATTATTGTGGGAAGAGGAAGTGTAAATATTGGTGATATAATGATTCATTGTGCAGTAGAATCAGCATTAAATAAAGATTTTTTATCTAAAAATAATCAGTTTGAAGATAAAGAATTAAATGCAGATCCTGCGCAGAAAAGTTTCTTTAATAAAAAGGGAAGAGTTCGGGCAATTTCCTTACAAAAGGTTCCATCTAGAGGCTTTTTATTTCCTCCTGAGTGGTTAAAATTATGGCAACCTGATATTAAAGAAAATAACTGGGAAGAATATATAGGTATTGAATTTGATACTGTTAATAATATATTGTTTTCAAAGAAATATGTTATTGAAGTTTCTAAACCTAGAGAACATACAGGAAATAAAGTCAATAAAAGAAATAAAAAATTAAAAAGATTTGATAAATTGATTGAAAATCAATTTAAATTCCATTATGATACTGGTTTCTTGGCAAAAAACTTACATAAAATTAATCCTGATGATATAATTTCTATAACTGCCAAATTTCATGGAACTTCTGGAATTTTCTCAAATGTTTTAATCAATAAAGAATTAAATTTATTTGAAAAATTATTGAAAAAATTAGGGGTAAAAATTGAAAGCAAAGAATATGGTGAAATTATTTCTTCCAGAGGAGTTATTAAAAATCGCTATGTAAACAAAGAAGTAACTGAAGGCTTTTATAAAGTGGATGTATGGACAGAAGCTGCTAAAAAAGTAATACCATTACTTGCCAAAGGAGAAACTTGCTATGTGGAAATCTGTGGATATCTTCCAGGAAGTTCTACATATATTCAAAAAAATCATGATTACAAATGTAATGAAGGCGAATTTGAAGTTTATGTATATAGAGTAACAACTACAAATGTTGATGGGATTATACATGAATTGTCTGCTTCACAAGTTCAGCAATGGTGCAATGCAAGAGGATTAAAACCTGTTGTGGAGTTGTGGTATGGTAAAGCAAAAGATTTATATCCTGAATTAGATGTTGAACAACATTGGCATGAAAATTTTCTTGATAAATTGAAAAATGATAAAAAGAAATTTTATATGGAATGCTATTCACCTCATTCTTTTAACAAAGTGCCTCATGAAGGAATTGTAATTAGAAATGATTCTTATAATGATATGCTCGCTTTAAAATTAAAATGTGATTTACATTATCAATGGGATTCTCTTCAACTTGATAAAGGTGAAATAGATATAGAAACACAAGAAACAATAAATGAATAATTGTGTCTAAAAAATTAGATATTAAAGAATTTATTGAAAAAGCCAAAAAAATACATGGTGATAAGTATGATTATTCTAAAGTAAATTATACAAATTCAAAAACAAAAATATGTATTATTTGTCCAAAACATGGAGATTTTTTTCAATGTCCAAATAAACATTTAAGTGGACAAGGATGCCCTGTTTGCGGAAAAATAGATTCTAATAAAAAAAGAATTATATTATCAACACAAGAATTTGTTAATCAAGCAAATTTGATACATGAACATAAATATCTTTATTTAAATACTCATTATAAAGGAAGGCATAAAAAAATAAAATATCTTTGTTGTAGACATGGAGAAATAGAACAAGAAGCTAATTCTCATTTAAAAGGAAAAGGATGTCCTTTTTGTGGACAATTAAATTTAGGAAATTATAAAAAATTAAATAAAAGAATATTTGAAAAACGCTCTAATTTAATTCATAATAGTGAATATGATTATTCACAGGTTAAATATTTAAATAGTTCAATAAAAGTTTTAATTAAACATAAAAAATGTGGAAAATATTTTTTTCAACTACCTTCTCATCATTTGAATGGAGTAGGTTGTCCTTATTGTAAAAAAAGTAGATTAGAAAAGAAAGTTGAAAATATTTTAATTAAATTTAATATTAAGTATGAAAATGGTTATAGAAAATTTAAATGGTTAAAATATAAATCTTATTTGGAACTTGATTTTTATCTTCCAGAATATAATATTGCTATTGAATGTCAAGGAAGGCAACATTTTGAGAATGAAGATTTTTTTGGTGGAAAAAGTGAGTATAAAAAAATAAAAAAAAGAGATAATATAAAGAAAAAGTTATGTGAACAACATAATCTTCCCTTATATTATGTTAATTATGATGATAATGTAGAAGAAAAAATGGGAAAAATTTTATTATTTAAAAATAAAGTATTATCTTTGTAGAGAAATTAAAATAATATATATGAAATTTGAAATAAAATCATTACCTTATGGATTAGGTGATTTGGAACCTGTCATAAGCAAAAAAACAATGGAATACCATTATGGTAAACATCTACAAGGTTATGTAGATAAGTTAAATGAATTAATTCCTGGAACTAAATACGAAAATCTTTCTTTGGAAGAAATAGTTAAACAAGCAGATGGCAAGATTTTTAATAATGCTGCCCAGGTATGGAATCATGACTTTTATTTTGAACAATTTTCTAAAAAGAGAGAAGAAATGCCAAAGGTAAATTTACTTGATTTAGTTAATAAAACTTTTGGAAGTTTTACTGACTTTAAAACAAAATTTAATACAGCATCCACTGACTTATTTGGTTCAGGGTGGGCATTTTTAGTATATGATAAATCAGATAGAAAATTGTATATTAATAGCTACGAAGATGCTAAAAATCCATTAGAAAGTTCAGTTTTAGTTCCTTTGTTGACCTTTGATGTATGGGAACATGCTTATTATTTAGATTATTATAACAAACGTGTTGACTATGTAAAGAAACTATGGGATATTATTGATTGGAGTGTAATTCAAAAAAGATTTGATGTAATATGAAAAATGCAGATGATTTTGAAATAGGGAATGTTATTATAAATACACATACTAAAGAGAAATATGTTGTTATTGGAATTAATAATAAAGAAGATTCAAGTTCTTGTAGTTATGATAGAAATATAGAACTGGCTGAATTTGATATTATTGAGGATTATTGCGATTTAATAAAACCTTTTAAATTAAGTGATGAATTATGTCAAACAATTCCATTAAGAGGAATAGATATTAAATCTACATTGGAACATTGGGAACTGGCTACAGATGAAGTTCCATTTAAGTTTCTTCCTAGTGATTCCTATATAGCTATAAGAAAGAAAAAAGTAGTTACTTATATTTAAATAGAAAAAATATGAATAAGTTTTTAAATATGATTAAAAATAATTGGTTTTATATTGTAATGGCTATTGTAATTTTATTTGTTTTAGCATTTATAGTTATGAATATTAAATGGATTATTATTGGTATAATTTCAATAGCAGGTGGCATATTTTTATATGTTTATATTAAATCATTTTTTGTTAAAAAACAATAAATATGAAAGTTGCATGTATATTTGGCACATTTGATCCAATTCATAATGGTCATTTGATGATGGCTACTACTTGTTTAAATTATGATTTTGATCAAGTATGGTTTATCCCATCTTATAATCCTTTCAAAGTGGGGAAAGAATTTATTACACCTTATAATATAAGATATGAGATGATAAAGAAAGGTATAATTTATGGTTGTAATATATTTGTCAATAATATTGAAATGGCAATGTATCATGAGTTTTGTGAAAGGAACGTTATGAATGAAGGATTATTTCCAGGTAATTATACTTATGATGTTTTAAATAGATTGAAAGAACAATTTGAAGACATTGATTTTTCTTTAGTAGTTGGTTCAGATTGTTTTTTTGATTTATATAAATGGAAAAACTATGAAAAGTTAGTAGGAGAATACCCTATTGTATGGATTAATAGAAAAGAAGAAAATAAAATTTATTGTTACACTGATTTTATTAATCTTATTAAATTAAAAATGCCTAGAATTGATATCTCTTCTTCAATGATTAGAGAAATGATAAAAAATGAAGATAGAATAACTTTTTATGTACCTACAGAAGTTGAAAAATATATTAAGGATAATAAATTATATAATTAAATAAAAATGAATTGGATAATAATTGGTAGTATAGCTGTTATTGCATTTTTTACATGTATTTTAATTCTGTTGAATAAATTTTTCAAACATTTTTTCAATATATTTGATAAACTTATGCAAGATGAAGAATTTTGAAAAAATACTAAATGGAATAAGAAATAATATTAAAGATTATGTTGTAAAAAATGATCTAAAATCTTTAGTGTTAGGTATTTCAGGTGGAGTAGATTCTGCATTGGTAGCAGCAATTGTTAAACCTGTATGTGATAAACTTAATATTCCTTTAATTGGGGCATGGATTGAAATTGAAGGAAATAAAATAGAAGAAAGGGAAAGAGCAATAAAAGTAGGTGAAGAGTTTTGTACCCATTTTTTAAAAGTGAATTTAAAAGCAGAATATAATTCTCTGAAATATAACTCAAGTGGAAATTGTGATGAAATAATTGGCTTATTTTCAATGTTAGATTTACCTTATATACCTTCTATTGAGAAAGAAACAGAAAATGAAATGAAAATTAGATTAGGTAATATTAAAGCAAGAATGAGAATGATATATCTTTATAATCTTGCTCAAAAATACAGAGGTTGTACTTTAAACACTGATAATAAAACTGAATATGAACTAGGTTTTTGGACTATTCATGGAGATGATTTTGATGTAAATTTATTGATTAATTTATGGAAAACAGAAGTTTATCAATTAGCTAATTATGTATTAACTACATTAAAAACTGATGAAGAAAAAGAAGCATTACAATTATGTATTAATGCAGTTCCAACTGATGGATTAGGTATTACCAACAGTGATTTTGAACAATTTGGTTGTAATAGTTATGATGAAGTTGATGCTATTTTACAACCTATTATAGATAGATTTGCCGATATTGATGAATGGCATATTCTATATAACAGGTATGGAAAAGAAAAAGTAGATAAGATTTTCCAAAGACATCTTAATAGTGCTTTCAAAAGAAGATTACCTATTGATTTAACTTATAAAGAATAATCATATAAATACAATTAGTTATATGGAAACTTCAGAACTAATTGAAGAATGGATTAAGAAAAATACAGAAGAGATTTTAACATTAATTAGAACTAATTTACCAGGATGGTATAGAAGTTCTTTTAATGAGTTTTTAGAAGAAGCAGCACAAGATTTAATTGAAAAATATACAAAAATGGAAAACAAAGAAAACATAAGTTATGTAGTTCAATCTTATGGTGGAGAATGGGAAGATAGTTGGGAAAGTATTGTAGGAATTTTTACAGATAAAGAAAAAGCTATTATAGCAGCCGAAGAAGAATGGGATAGACAGGGAAACTGGCAAAGTAAAATGAAAGTCCCTTTCAAAATATATGTTCAAAACATAGATAATTTTGATTATAAAGAATATAATGATGAATTATTTGATGAAGAAGATGAAATTGATTACATTTTTCATGATTATTTAGGATATACCAAAGAAGAATGGGAAGAATCAAGTATCTTATATGAACGAAATTATTATAGTAGTTATGCTTGGACTGACATATATGAATATCCACTTAATTCCACTATAAAAACATATAATGAAAAAATATGGAGTAAATCTACTGCTAGTGAAACTACAAGTGATTGGGATTATGAAGTCACAGATACTTTTGATGATGAATTAGTATAAAGATGGAAAAGTTTGAAGAAAAAAGATATACTTTAATTGCATTTAGTAAACTTTCGTTTGCCATTTTTGATGAATATCCTGTGAGTACTGGTCATGTTTTAATTATTTCAAAAAGATATGTTTCATCCTATTTTGATTTAACTGAAGAAGAACAAAATAATATGTGGCATGTAGTTAATATATGTAAAGCAATTATTCAAAGAGATTATAATCCTGATGGTTTTAATATTGGTATCAATATTGGTGAAATTGCTGGTCAAACTGTACCTCATGTTCATATTCATTTAATCCCTCGTTATAAAGGAGATGTTGAAAATCCAAGAGGTGGAGTAAGAGGAATAATTCCAAATAAGCAAAATTATTGAAATGAAAGAAAAAATAAGGGAATTAATTACTCAACTTGATGAAACTAATTGCATTATTAATCTGGAAGAAAATGGATTACATTTTACTCCTGCCCTTTTTAGATATGATAATACATATCAAATATATTGGAATAGTTTGTCCCAATGTAGAGAATATAATTTAGAACATTTAATAGAAGAATATGATAGGCTATTAAAAATTTTAAGTGGAACTTTTGAACTTAAACTTGTTCCAAAAGAAGATTTTTATAATTTAAGAAGATACCAAATAAAAGAAGATATTGAAAATGAACGAAATTCAAAAGATGAAAATAACTTAAAAAGTATTACTAGAAAAGTAGAAAAGTATGGGGGTACTTATGTTATTAATAATTCAAAAGAAATCAAACTTTTAGTAGCTGCTTGTTCAAGTGATGAGGATTATTATTATGTTTATTTGGATATCAAAAATGGAGAATGGCATATTGAATATGACACTTGTGTTGGAGGATTTATCCCTTTAAAAGGTGTTCTACCTGATTGCCATTATCAAAAAATAATTAATTTGATAATGGAAAAGGCAAGGATAGATTACAAAGAAAATTTAATTAAATATATACAAGAATGTTTTGAGAAGTTAGATTCCGATATGTTATTTACTTCAATTTATATATAAAATTAGTTTAGGTTAATTTATTCATTTTTGTAAATATTTATTCATGAAATTTTCTTAAAATGAAGTTAAATATTTTAAAAGGAGTAAAAGATAACCTTGGAACATTACCAACAGATAACCCTAATAATGTGTATGTTACAACAGATGATGGGGAGATATATTTAGGAAATAAAATATGGAAAGCTATTAGTACAGAAGTAACAGCACATAGACAGGCATATATTAAAGAAACTGATGGTACAAATATATTAGTTGATTTAACATCTGAAAACATGATACCTGATGGATTTAGTTACACTTTATTAAGAAATCCAGTTGGCCCTAATCAAGACAAAGTATTGGTAGCAAGTTGGGATGGGACATTTAGCTTACAACCTCCATTAATCACAGGATTTACAGATCCAAATCATACTTCATTAGGTGAAGGAATGTCTGTAAATGGATATGGTGGAACAGGAATTGGTATAGGCAGCAATGCAGATGGATGGCATTCTGTAGCATTAGGGATTTACTGTAAAGCACCCACTCAATATTCAATTGCAATAGGTGATACTGCTGAATGTGTTCCCAATGAATGTATATCTATAGGTTATTTTGCTAAGTGTGATGAAAATGCTGATGGAAGTATAGCTTTGGGAGAACATTCATATACTGATGAGCCTGATGTATTATCAATTGGTAGTGATAGTAAAAAAAGACGTATAACAAATATGGCTGATGGAATTAATCCAACAGATGGAGCAACAAAAAATCAAGTAGATAATATTCAACTTGCATTTAGCCCTCATTTATGGGAGTTTGCAACTGAATATGATCTTGGAGATGGAAGTTATGGTCAAAGATTCGAGAATGATCCTTCTTTTTCTTTACCACTTGGTACATCTTCTACAACTGTAGAGATTGCTTCTGATATTATTATTGATAATATTATTTTGATGGGCGGATATTATCAAGTAGATTTTGGAGAACCTGCTGGACTTATAGTTAAATATATAATTGGTCAATATTATAGTCCTGATAATTATACTTCTATCATATATACAAATTTTAATGGTATTGGTGATAAAGGATTACATTTAAATATAACAGATTCCAGTTCTTCTAATATGGGTGATATTACAACTTTCAAATTTAGTTATGATGTATGGATAAGATATACAAAATCAGCTATAGCACAAGCAAACACAGCAATAATAGGGGGTAATAAAATAACTCCAGATCCAGTGATAAAAAATGATAGTATAACAAATCCAAGTTAATTAAAAATATAGTTGATAATGGAGTTATATTTAGGAGATTGTCTTAAAATAATGAAAGAAATAGATGATAAATCTATTGATTTAATTCTAGTTGATCCTCCTTATAACACAAGTGGTTGTTCTTGGGATATTATCATTCCATTTAATGAAATGTGGGATAGAATTAAAAGAATAATTAAACCAAAAGGAATTATATGTATATTTGGTTCTGAACCATTTTCTTCTCTTCTTCGTTGTAGTAATCTTGAATGGTTTAAATATGATTGGATATGGGAAAAGAATAATGCAGGTAATTTCCAATTAGTAAATTATCAGCCATTAAAAATTCATGAAATAATATCTGTATTTTATAATGAAACTCCTAACATGCAATTCGCTGATATTATGAAGTTTCACATGAAAAGACTAAACCTTAAACAAATAGATATATCCAGATTGGAGTTATCAAGAACTGGTGGATTAACAGGATGGGTAACTAATAAATTAAATGGCTCTCAATTACCAACTCCTGAGCAATGGTTAAAAATATGCAATTTATTTGGTATTGAAAATGAATATGAAGAAATATTATCTAATGTTGAATATCCAACTTATAATATGAATTTAAATGACACTAATTTAATATTATCTAATAAAAATAAGGGTGGGACATTAGGTCATTTATCAAGTGAAAATAAAAGAGATAAGTATACTCAAAATAAAACAGGCTATCCAAAATCAATAATTAAGTTTGATAGAGAAACAGGATTACATCCAACACAAAAACCAGTGAAATTAATGGAATTTTTAATTAAACTTTATAGCAATGAAAACGAAACAATATTGGATTTTTGTATGGGTTCAGGGACGACAGGAGTAGCATGCAGGAATTTGAATAGGAATTTTATTGGAATTGAAAAAGAAAAAGAATATTTTTGTATTGCAAAAGACAGAATAAATGGATGCAATTAATGAAGAAATATGGGGTACTTATCTTTTTTATGTAAAAAAGAAAAATGATACTAAAGCTGGAAATGGTAAAAGAATGAAAGCTAGAGGAATTAATTCGGAAGATGCTAAATCAAAAATTATAAGATGGCTTGGCAGAGAATATGGCAAAGATAATTATATCTTAAGTGTTGATGGAAGTTATGGATTATTAAAAATATAATTATGTTAGAAAGTTTTGAAGAAAAAATGAAAAGTTGTGTCTTTTTTATTGAAGCAAATGATAATGAAAGGCATGAACTTTGGTCTAAATGGGTAAGACCAACTACTGATACTTTTGAAGAAATATGTAAAATACTTGAAAAAAGCAAAGAAGAATCATTTGAAAATTGGAAATTAATTACCAAATTCTCTAAATTGAAATATAATATGTGGGGATATGGATTTAATAGAGAAGATTGGGAAGAAGATAGTTTTGGAACCTTGCTTCAAATAGGAAAACTTTATGAGGATGAAGATAAATTTAGCCCTGTTTGTGTTTCTTTCAGTTTTGCAAAATGGTTTGGTCAAAGAGTTTGTTTTTATTACCCAACTTCAAGATATGTTGATAATACAATGATAGAAGAATGGATTAAAACAAATTATCCTAAAAAATACGATAATGATAGAAGATGGGCAATGACTGATTCTACTAATGTTCATCATGCTATTAGTGAATGTGAAAGATTAGTTAACATTAAATAGTATGGGAGTTAAAGTAAATAAAAATAAATTAACTAATTATGAACTTTTTTCTGGGGGTGCTTTTGGCAGTGATGCTTATTTTGGTATTATAGGTCAAGAATATGGTATTCAACAATATCATTTTAGACCTCCTGGAAATGAAAGATTATCTAAATTATTAAGAGATAATAATATTCAACCTGTTGTCTTATCTAAAAAGGAAATGGATGAATGTTATAAGGAAGTTGCTCATATATATGGAAAAGATAACCTTGAACATAATATTGGAAATGATTTAAAAGCAAGAAATTATTATCAGGTTAAAAATGCAGATGCTGTATTCGCTATTGCAAAAATTACAGGGAAAGCAGTAAAAGGTGGAACTAATGTAGCTGTTCAATTAGGAATATTACAAAGTAAGCCTGTATATGTTTATGATTATGATGATAAAAAATGGTATTTATGGTCCGTTGCTGAAAATAAATTCATAGTATATAATGACGTTCCAATTTTAACTAAAAAGTTTGCAGGAGTTGGAACAAGAGGATGTCAAAAATATCAAATTCAAAAAAATGGAGAATGGATTGATACACCAGATTATCTAGGAATTAGTATTGAAACAGAAGTTAAAAGTGAAATTAAAAAATTATTTAATAAAGCATTAAAATTAGCATAAAAACTTTGAAAATTAGAAAATTATTAGTATCTTTGTATTATATAAAAATATAATAATATGTTTAGTAATCAATTAAAAAATAGATTTATTTCAGATTACAATTTGAATATGATTCAAGTTTTACAATCTCCATATTTTGAGTATTATCTTGATTTATATGAACCCTATAATCAAGCCCGAACCAAATGGAATAAATTGGTTTTATTAATAAATGAACATTTTAATGGCAATGAACATTTATTTTTAGAAGAATATGCTAAACAAAGAGATAATATAATTACTTCCATTGAGAAATCAGAAACATACAAAGAATTTAATATTTTTGATATGTCAGCTTATAATGGATTAAATGTAGCTTTTCATAAGTTACCAAAATCATCTGTTTATATTGAATCTAATAATGGGAAAAAATTCATTTCTATTGATTTAAGAAAAGCTAATTTTCAAGGATTAAAATTTCATAATAATGAATTAGTAAATAATACAGAAAGTTATGATGAATTTATTGAATCATATCTTGGAACAAATCATCCATTACTAAAATATTTTCAAGAAAGTAAATATTCAAGACAAGTGATATTTGGAAAGTTAAATATGTCAAGAAATATTACCATTCAGAAATCTATTATGGAAAGTGTTTTTGAATCTTTAAGTGATTTAATGGAAGAATATTCCACAGTTCTTAAATATTATTCATTTTCTACTGATGAACTTATAATTGAAGTATTACATCCTTCTGATATTCCTGAAATAATTCAAGAAATGTATTATTTAATAAATAATAAAGCAAATGTAAAAATTCAATATTATAAATTGGAATTAGTTAATTTTTTAACAAGTAATAATTCAACTCTTTCTGTTTATTTAAAAGATAATATAGTTCCTTTTGTAGATGGAAAAGAAATAATGTGTTGCCCTACAACTTATTTTAGTCAAGTATATAAACTGTTAAATGAAAGAGAAATTGAAGAAAATGATATGATATTTTATTATGAACATCAATTAGCAAAATTTTTAACGCCATTAAAAATTAAATAATATGAAATTAAATTATTTTGATATTAACAAACATAGGAACGAATATCCTTGGAATAGGCAACAAGAAATAAAAACAAAAAAATTGCTTTCATTATATTTCAATAATAAGTATATGGATTCTATACAGATAGAAATTTCAAATAGAGGCAAACTTTTTTGGTTCAATACAAAAAATAAAGTAAATGTATTTGGATTTTGGAATAAAAAAGAGCGTCCTGAAGGTAAATTTTATGAATCTTGGGGAAATGATGGTACAATGTGTAGTTAAATAAAAATTATATAAAAATAAGTTAAATAATTAAAAATTAAGAAGTTATGTCGGTTAATAAAGTGATTCTAGTGGGCAACTTAGGTAAAGACCCAGAAGTAAGAGAAGTAGGACAAAATAGAGTGGCGCAAGTGCCATTAGCAACTACTGAAAGAGGATTTAAGAAAGCAGATGGTACAGAAGTACCTGATAGAACAGAATGGCACAATTTGGTTGCTTGGAATGGTTTGGCTACTATTTTAGAAAAATATACATCAAAAGGTAGCAAGATTTATGTAGAAGGTAAAATTAGAAATAGAAGCTATGAAACTTCAAGTGGAGAAAAGAGATATATAACCGAAATATTTGTTGATAATATTGATTTATTGTCTTCAAATAATAATGGTAATAGCAATGGCTCTGTTCCTCCTCCACCTCCTGCTACTGCATCTACAACAAAACAAAGTAGTAATAAAGATACAAAACAAACTAAATCATCATATACTCCTCCACCTGTTGAGGATACAAATGATGATGATTTACCATTCTAAATTATTAGAAAAGAAAATCCCAAGTCATTTAATTGATTTGGGATTTTTTTATTATGTTTTTGTATATTTTACTACTATATTATAAGTTGAAACAGGATTACCATATGATGATGTATAATTATTTTGGACTGCAATTCCGTAAAGAACAGGAATACCTTGTGTTTGAGTAAAGTAAAGAGATAATCCTACTCCTGGTGTATTTGAAGTAGATGGAATAAAATGGTGGGGAAGAGGCTGATTTGTCATTACAATGCAAGGTTCACTGAACCAAGCAGTATGAGAAGAAGGATTTATTCCATATATACTAAGATCATTAACTAAAATAGTATTTGAACCAGGGGATAAACTATTAAAAATTCCAGTAAATACTTGTAAATAAACAGGTTTCCCATTATATGTTTCATTTGTTAGTTGCTCATAAGGGTAAGATGTACCTAAATCAATAATTGGAGATACTGGTTGCCAATAACTCCATATTCCTGTTCCTCCTGTATTATCTATAAATCTATATTCATACATAGGAGCTTTGGAACCACCACCAGTTGGATTTCCTATTCCAGCTCCCCATCTATATTGTACTGTATAAGTTCCTTGCCAAGAAGCAGTATTTTGTATTAAGATAAATTGTGCTACAAAAGGAGGAGGCGAAAGTAGTTTAAAATCTCTATATGTGTAAACTCCATCAGTTAAATTATCTAAATTTGGAGATTGCCCTAAATCAATAATTCCATTAAAGCTATAAACATTCGCTCCATCTGGATTTCCATATAATCTCATAAGTGTTTCTCCAGATTTCACTCCGAAAGCTATTTCCCCTTTATTCAATCCATTAGCACCATTAAGGGGGGGGGGTAATTAGAAGTTGGTGCTATTACTTTTAAATTTGTTGGTATATTCATAATAACATTTATTTTAGATATAAATATTCAATTCCTTTAATTTAGGAACTATTTATATAATATATAATAAAGGAATTATGATAGAAAAACAAGATTTCAAAAAATTATTTCCACAAGCAAAAGAGGGAGTTTATGAAGCAATAGTTAAATCGCAAGAAAAATATAACTTACCTGATATTAATTATTTCTTATCTAATGCAGCACATGAAAGTGGTAGCTTTACAGTTTTTATTGAAAATTTAAATTATTCAGCAACAAGATTGTTACAAGTATTCCCCAAATATTTCAGTGGGGTAAGTCTTTCTTTGTATGCTAATAAACCTGAAAAGATCGCTAACAGAGTTTATGCTAACAGAATTGGTAATGGTAATGAAGCATCTGGAGATGGATGGAAATTCCGTGGACGTGGAGCCATTCAGATCACTGGACGTGCTAATTATCAAATGATAGGGGTATTAATGGGGTTAGATTTAACAAATAAACCTGAATTGTTAGAACAATTAAATTATGCAGTAGAAAGTGCATTTGTGTGGTGGAGAAAAAATGCTTTAGGAAAATATAATACTCTTGCAGAGTCTAGAAAAATTGTGAACGGTGGAACTAATGGTTTAACAGAAGTAACTGGCTATTTTAACAAATTAAATAATTGTAATCAAATATTAATGGCATAAAAAAGGGACAACTTATTTAAGTTGCCCTTTTCTAATATTAATTAGTAAATCATTTACAAAATCAATGTTTACTGTTTCAGGTAATGAACAAGTTGGAATCAAATCTTCAATTTCTTTCTTAAGATTTTCAGCATAATTGATTAAATAATCATAATCCATTTTACCTAATCTAATTTCCATTAACATTTCTTTATCCCATGTTCTGATAACATTGAAACCTTGTCCTTGTGCAATTTCTTTTGCCATGTGCATTAAACGAACCATGTGCATCAAATTTTTGCAATTTCCATGAAAAGCAAACTTGTTTTTATTTTTTGTAATTAAAGTTCCTTCAGTTGTTTCAAAACATACAACTCTTTTATTTTCTACTTTTTCTATATCCCATCCAGTATTTTTTCTTTTTCCTGTTTTATTAAATAATTTTGATAAAGTTGTATAGTGAATTTTCTTTTTTGATATAAAAACTTGATAGGAAGGTCTATATGTTTGTTCTGTTATTTTATCTTTATATTGATAAATTTTATTCTCTCCATAAAACTGAGAAGCATAACCATTTAGTATTAATAAAGTATGAAGTTGCTTTGCCATTGAAACTGATGTTGTAAAATATACAGAATGTCCATTTTTATGATAATTACCATCACCACATAACATACAATCAAGAAGCAAATCAAACTGTCTTTTAGAGAAAGTATTAACATATTTTGGAATATTTTTTTCATAACAATAAACCCCATTACATTCTTTCAACATAGACATTATGTTTCTATCTCTAATAGTCCATGTACATTCAATTCTTCCTTTTCTTTGAAATTCTGTTCTCTTTAATGGAATGGTAGTTATACTTTCCATAATGTTGTAACCACAATTATTTTTTAATTGACTTACTTGTAATGCTTGATTGCTTTCTGTACCATCTTTCAATGTTCTCCAAACATAATTTCCTTCTGATAAAAACATTCCTAATAATTTAATAAAATCATCAGAATAAAATTCATTATTTTTTTGAGTATTGATGAGATTAATTATTTGATGATAATAACTTCTTTTCCCATTAAAATAATCATTAACAGAAATTAATTCCCATTTTGCAGTTTTTTCATTATATTTAGTCGAAAAATTAGTAGTTGGATTCCTGTGTAAATTACTAATAAAAAGATTATGATTTTCTGTAATAGAAAAACGAATATAAAGACTTTCAAAAGTATATTTCCATCCATTATATATTTTATCTGTTTTAGATAAAATTGGAGAATATATTAATTCTCTATTTTTATTAAAACACCCAATTAATTCATCATCATTTATATCATCATATTTTTTCCATCCATCTTGAGTTAAAAATTCTGTTTCTTCTTCAAAATAACAATCATACCCCTTTCCTGCTTTAATAGTATTTTCATATCTTAAAGGATTACGTTTTTCTTCCCATTCCTTAAATTCTCTATAATCTTTACAATGCAAAGAATAACCATCCTTGTTAAAAGATAATTGACAGATTGGTTTCTCACCCTTTGGAATTGAAGATAATCTTACTTCATTTGATTTACTATCTTCTCCAACAATCCCTGCATAACCATTCCCTAAATAAGATGAATCTATAAAAGTATCTCTTAAAGTGGTATAAGCATTGTCAGATGTCCAATGCAAATGTTCTCTAAAATTAAGAAGAAAGTCCTGTAAATTCTTATATTTTTTTATTAAAGTATAATAATCACTAACATAAAAATCATTTAGAAATTTTTGTCGCATTTTATATTCATTGTTGAAATGATTACCCCAGTCATAATATACATGATACATTTCATACATATTATTAACTTTTACGAGACCACAATATTGCTGTAATAATCCTCTTTTCTCTAACCAGTTTTTAATACCAGTTGAACCACCCTCATGAAATGTGTAACAAAAATCAAGAACATCTTTTCTTTCAATCATTGGATGAAATACTTTTTTATTCATTCCTCTTGCTTTCTTAATTTGCGTATAAGCATAACCAAGGAAAGGCTCAAAACACTGCTTGGTAAGAAACTGTTCTTTATTATCAAATAAAGATTTTAGTAGGGGAGAAGGTTTTATAATCATTTTATCTTCTGGACAAAATAAAAATTCCAATATATTTGGATTTGAGACAATTAATAAATTTAAAAATTTTTTTAGACTATAATACTTTTCATCTTTACTAATTTCTATTTCTTCTTCTATCTTGTGAATCCCCAATATATCTTCAATATTTTCCAAATATATTCCGCCAATATCTAAATCACTATCTTTTGTATTTAAACCATAAAGAGTACTTCCTTTAATGTATTTGTAAATAATATTTTTTACCATAAAAATAAATTTAATAATAAAAAGATGAAGAATTAAACTTCATCTTTTAATAAATCTTTAAAATCCTCTACTGCAATTAAATCTATATCTTCAGGATATGGTCCTGATTCATCACTATGACAGATGAATACAATCTTGTCATCTGATATAACTTTTGTTATAATATTATATACTTCTTCTTTTGTATATTTGTTTTCTTCATCATTCCAACCCCATCCTATTAAATTATTTATGAAGTTTGTTTCAGCATATCCTTCTTCTTTAATAACATCAATATAATAAATGTCATATTTTTCTTTTATATAATCTCCAATTGCTTTTCCTATTTGATTGAAATATGGTAATTGGGAAGGTGTTAAATCTATTTCAAGAGAATGATTAAAATAGCTTAATGAGGAAACAAGAAATTGTATTTTTTCTAAATCTCCTGAAATATAAAAATAGCCATTAGTTCTTTTGTACCAATTAGAAGTAGTGATTACACAAGTTTTGACTGAATATTTTTTATTTAATCCTTCTCTGACTTCAATAGGAATATATGGGTCTTCATCATCTCGTTCAAATCCATTATGCACTACATAATCTTCCCATCCTTCAGGAGTAATTGCTATTGAATGTGTTGAACTGCTATTAGTTTCAAACACTGATTTTCTAATCTTTTTCATATTATCTAAAAGGATTATGTTTTGCATCCATTCCTGAATCAGTCCATTTTCTATCCCAAGCGTTTGCTTTTTCAGTAGCTAATTGAACATCACTATCATAAGGATTATGACTTGGTGTAAATCCTACTTCTTTACATTTATTTTCATATCTTAATGCACTCTCTTTACAATCGTTAATAGTTCTCATTATTTTAATTTTCTTTATCTGGATTAATACTAATTCTTACTTGTCTTTGCCCACCATAAGGTCTTGCATATCCAATGCCTTTTACATTGAAGTTTTCTTTAATTAAATTATTAAATTCTTCAACTTTATGTAAGGTTTCATAATCATATATATGATTATATACAATAATTCCTCTTGTATTTTTTAATACTGCTGGAAAAAAATTCATTTTCTCCATTATCTCTTTTAACTTTACTTCTACTTTATTTACTTTCATATTTTTATTTATTTATTGAAACTATTAAAGAATCAGAAGTATATTTTTCAAAAATAATAAAACCTTTGTTTTTCAAAAAATATAAATCATTTTCATTTATATATCTCTCTACTGGTTTATTTATTTCCATTTGTGCAAACCAGTAATTACCATTTTTTTCTTTGAATAATAACTCATTAGCTCTAACTTTACTTAAAATGAATCTTTGTTCTTTTGTAAGAAACAATGATCTAATGTATAATATAATTCTTTTCATATTATTTTTATTTATAAAACAAAGATCCAGAAAAATCCTGTACCCTCAAAATTTTTTAGGTTAAAAAATCTTAATCATAATAGCATTTTTTTGGAGTTGAGAAATATTTATATTAAAAATATTATATTATACAAATATTGATGAAGAAAAAATTCCATTAAATTATATAGATAAAATTTACACAAACAAAGAAGAAATTTTAAAAATTCTTTCTTTTCCTATTTTAAAATAATTCTCATCTTTTTCTATTCCTATAAAATTTCTATGAGTATTTATAGCTGCTACTCCTGTTGTACAAGAGCCAAAACAAGAATCTAATATTGTTTCTCCTTCATTACTATAAGTTTTGATAAGATATTCTAAAAGGGGAATGGATTTTTCAGTAGGATGTAATGCAACAGAAGGATGGGGTTTTTTAAAATTTAATATGGAAGTTGGGAATTTCTGTGTGCTTCCTTTCCTTATATCAGAAGATATTTTAAAATTACCATAATTACTATTTTTTAACTCATAATTATCACTAAATACTTTATTTCCTTTTCCATGTAAAGGAGCACCCTCTGTAAATTGAGGATTATAAGTACATAATTTTTTATAAAAAATACAAATATCTTCATGGATTCTTAAAGGCATTCTATTGCTGTTAAGAAAAGAAGAAGATAATTCTTTATTCCACACCAAAAAATATCTAAATAATTTTCTATTAGAATTGACAAGATCAACTGTAAATAATCCTTGTGCAAATAATGCAATACAACCATTATCTTTGATTATTCTTTCATATTGTTTCCATAATGGTTCAAATGGAATAACTATATCTTTTGAATTTTGAGTTTTTCCATAAGGCAAATCAACGAGTATCATATCAATAGATTTATCTTTAATATCTTTCATTACTTCAAGACAATCTCCACAATATAATTTATATTCTTCTTTCATATTTCATAAAATATAATTTTTATCTAATATTACTTCATCTATTCTAAATTCAGCCATAGAATATCTGCGATTTAATTTTTCACTCATCTCTTTAACAGCATCATGCACTTTTTCAATAGTTGAAAATACTCCAATTACTTCTTGAGTTTGATTTCTGTATCTTAATAAATAAAATTTATCATTCATTTATTATTCTTTTTATAATATTTTTTTGTGGAATAAAAATTTCTCTCATTGGTTGATTAATATAACTTTCCAAAGTATATATTACTCCTAACGATTCAAATGCAGTATAAATATTATTATCTATTAATTCAACTTGGAAATGTTTTTCTTCATCTAATGCTGCTTTGAATTTTTGCCATATTTCATTATCACCAAAAGAATTATTATATTGTATTTCTCTATCTAAATCTTCTACAATTTGTTCTTTTTGTTGGGAAGTTAATCTATGGTAGTAATTTTCAATTACATCTGCTGGAAATGTAGCACTTGCAATAGTTTTTCTATTGCAAAAATATCTCATTGAAGCCCATAATGTTTCCCATTCAAAATTAGATAATTCTTTTGTTTTTAGTGGGTATAATTCTTCAATTCTATCATATAAAATAGCTGTGATATGTTCTTTTGCTATTGAAGTAATATTGCTTTTATCAAGTTCTTCCATATCATATTCCAACCATTTTTTATATTCTTTTTTTGTTAGTTTCTTTTCCATAATTATTAATCTAAATTTAAGTTATAATCTGCTTTTTGTTCATGAAGGTAGTCCCTTATTGTTTGAAAAGGATCCATGTCAATCATACTAGTTAAATAAGCTAAAAATAATTCTACTACATTTTCTGTTTCTTCTATTTTTATAGGCTTAGCACCTTCTAATTTAGATGATTCATCTTCATTCTTTTTTTGAAGAGTGAATTGTTTTTCAAAAAGTTCTTTAATTGCTGATTCTATTCCATGATAATCATATTTAATATGTTGTCTAAGTTCCTGGTCAATATCCCAAACCAGTAATTTCCATTTGTAACCATTCACTGCGGTTTCAAAATCACTTTGTTCTTCTTCTAAATTGTACTTTAAAATTCCTTGTGCCATAATTTTTTACATTTTATTTAATAATTCAAGTTCTTCTTTTAATTTATCTCTATAACCAAAATTAGTGATACTGATTAACTTATCAATATTTATGTTACTATTATTTTGAATAATTTTAATTAGCATTTTTTTATTAATACTTGGATGTTCAGCAAGGTATTCTCCTAATTTCAACAATAGTTTTTTTTGTGAAGAAAGAATAGTTTTAATTTCTCCCATTTGAAATAATAATTCTCTATTTACTTTATCAGCGATTGTTTCAGTAATTTCTTTTGCAACATCATTATTTTTTGGAAGAATATTATTTTTTACTAAATATTCTCTCATTCCCCATTCTCTGTATGCTTTAAAAAGATAATCATTTGCTTTACTTAAATCATTTGAAGCACCAGAGGTTATTTTATCTTCCCCAAACACTATTATTTCTGCTGCTCTTCCTGCAAGACATAATTTTATTTTATCTAATAAAATATTTTTGTTTAAAATATCTACATCTTCTACACCTGTCCATGTAAAGCCATTACTATCTGAATCAGCAGTTATTGAACGAACTTGAAGTGGTAGTTTATTAAATAACATAATTTGAGCCATAGCATGCCCTGCTTCATGAATACCAGTAACTGCTTGTTGATCATCTTTTTTATTCTGACGTAAACTATCTACTCTTGAATTTATTTTGTGAGTAGTATGAGCAACAATTTTTTCATTTTTAATAAAATCAACATGAATATTTTTATTTTTATACTTATATAAAATAGTATCATATTGAATATCATTATCAATTGTATATAGAAGTGAATTAGCCACATTGGATTTAATCATATCATTAATAGTAGTTGTAACATTTCTAACTCCTAATGTTGGAAATACTGCTTCTTTATATAGGATTTTATGAATAGTGTTATCAAATTTTAATGTAAATTTGTAATTTTCTTTAATGAAAATTGAATAATCATTTAATTGTTTAACAATAATTTCTTTATAGGCTTTAGAAGTTAAAGATGGATATATGATATGAGTGTTTCCCAATCTTGCAATATGTTCAATTCTAAATCTTTTAATTAATGCTTCCTTAATATTAACAATATTAACCTTTTTACTAATCTTATAAAATTCATCTGCACTTATATCAGGGTTCATATCATCATGAATTCCATAGGCTTCATCAACATTTCCTAAAACAAATATGATAGATTTACTGTAATCTAATGTTGCTTTTTTATTTGAATTAACCAAGTTTTCTGTAATTAATTCAGAAAATTCAATAAATTCATTAAAAGAAAGCTCTAATAAACTTTCTTTTAAACTATCTCCATATTTAATTTCATATAAATCTAAAAGCATGGTTAATCCAACAATAAATTTATCTTTTAATGTAAAAGTAATTCCATCATTATCAAACCATGTTTCTATATCTTTCATAATGTGTTGGTAAATATGAACAGTATCATATTTATCTCCTTTTTTCACAATCTTTACTTTTGTTTTTTGTTTGGGCCTAACAATAACTTTTCCTGTTGGATAATCATCATCTTCCTCACAGTCATCATCTTCTATATCATCTTCATCTTCTTCTTTCTCATTATTATTTGTTATTTTAATAATATCTAATTCTTCAGAAGTTAAGGTAAAAGATAATTTATTGAATGTATTATTTTCTAAATAAAGTAATGTATCAATAATTCTCCCAAGTGCATAAATACCAAATTTATCTTCTGCATTTATATAGTAACTATTCTCATAATCACATAAGCCATTATCAATGAAATCCCAAAGAGTAGAATTATATTTTTCATATTCTTCTCCATCTGAACTTTTACATTTATAATTTTGAAATTCATCAAATATTACAACAGGAAAATTATTTTTTGTGAAATGTCCTGAACAAAGTGATCTTAATGGTTTTTCTGCATTTAACTCTGATCCATTTAATCTATATGAATTATTTTTAAGAGATAAGAGTTCTAATAATCTATCTATTAATTTAGTTTTTCCACAACCTGTCATACCCCAACCATTAACTACAAGGGGTTTAGATAATGTATCTCTAAAAAATAGCCATGGTTTGATGCTTTCAATCCACATATCAATTTGTTCATCAATCCCAATAAATTCTTTTTTTAATATTATTTTTATTTCTTCTAGAAAGTCTTGGGTAATTTTTAAATCAAAATTAAAATCTCCTTTTATTTGTTTTTTAATATCAAACATTTTTTATTTTTTTTTTTAATATTTAATAAAGAAAAAAAAGACAAATTATTTTTTAATCTGTCTTATTTAATGGTATATCATTTGTTTTCGTTTTTCTTTCTTCTTTTCAAGTTGATTGGTTTAGCTTTATCATAGTTAAATCCTTCAAGACCAATACTAAACTTGCCATCATGCCATCCTAAAAATAATGTAGAATGATAGTAACTTTTAACTTTATTAATTGGTTTAAATTCAATTATAATTTTATTATCTCTCCTATGTCCTGTAACTTCTTCAAATTTATTTAATAATTTTTCTCCAAATTCTTCAAGAAGATCATGTTCAGGAGTTTTACCATTATGACTTTGTTCTAGTAACCGAACCCTTGTAGCAGAAGGATAATAAAAAAAAGAGATGAATTCAAAGTCTACTGCTTCAAGTAACATTTGAAGTATTGCTTTCTTATTAGAATAATTTTCCCAATTTCCAACAATTGCTTCATAAAGATTATCATCTTCTTTATCTACCTCTTTTTTAAGTTCTTCAATTTTTTCTCTTGCTGCTTCACCTTCTTCTACTCTTGAAGATTGCCAACCATGTGAAAAAGCAAGACCCATTAAATCATTCAATTCTTCTCCCAATAATTTAATGTATTCATCATATGCTGTAAATAAATTGTTATGTGCTTCCATATTATTTCTTTAATTTTTTATATTACAAAAATACATATATTTTTTATACTTTCAAAATATTTTAAAATAAAAAAGGGAAAAATTTACTCTTCCCCTTTTTCTTCTATTTTAATTTTATTAACTTCCTGTTTGAGCATCTTCCTCATCAACAGTAAAAACAGATTCAATACTATCTTCAAGTGAATGTCCAGCTTTCAGCAGTTTAACAAATAATACAAATTCATCTCTCAAATAACGTTTTTTATTTGGTAAAATTGATAATAATTCTTCTACATTATCTGAAATAACTTCTTCTCTTGATTTTTCTTCAACTTTCAGAAATTTTCCAATTTTTGTTTCTTCTCCTTCCAGTCTTGCTTCTGTTAAAGCATTTATAAGTTTTTCTTCTACTGCCTTTCTTCGTTCTGTCTTATCTTTAATTTCTCCTTTTAAAGAATTATCAATTTGACGTACATTATTGGCAGTTATTTTTCCCTTACTCATCTCCTTTTGAATTTCATGCCCTAACCCCAAAAGGTCTAAACAATCTTTAACATGTTGAACATTGGGTTTACCATTGGTTAATTTCTTGCCCATTGCACTTGCAATTTCTTCTTCATTGTAACCCATATTGATTAATTTCTGATATGCTTTACCTAATTCTAAAGGAATAAACCTATGGCTTTTGTTTGCTGTAATCATATCAATCACTTTATCTGCCTCATTTGAATTAGCAGGGGCTAAAAGTACAGGTACACGAGCAACTATAACACCTTCTTCTAAAAGTTCTCTAACTGCCCTTAAACGAGTTTCTCCATCTCCTACAAAGTATTTAAATACATTGTTTCCATTTTTATCAACTCCAATCTTTTCACGACTACACTTCAAAGGAGTAATAACTCCTCTTACACGAATACTTTCTCTTAATTCATTCAATTGCTCAATAACATCAGGTCTTGAAAAATCTCTTACATTATGACCAGGTACGACAAAAATAAAACGTGGATCCACTTTAAGAATATCATTTCTTTCAGTTTTAAATGCTTCATTGCTATCTGCAATTTGCAACAATTCTTGATTCACTTCTTCACTTGTTTTCACTACCGCTTCTTCAGCTTTTACTAAATCTTCACTTTCCATTTTTTTATTTATTAAATTATTATTTTAATTATATTACAAAAGTACAAAAAATTATGTAATTTATAAAGGAAAAAAAGTTAATTAATGTTAATTAATTTCTTTTTCTATTTTAATAGAAAAATAGCCTACGAATGGGGCTGACATTCTATATTTATGCGAAACTGGAGAAACAGTAATATGAAGTATTGATTCATTACGATTAATTAAACTATGAAAATCAATATCTTCTATTTCTTCAAAATCAAATTCTTTAAAATCTTTTATATCTTTTAGATAATCTATATGGCTAATGCTTTCAATATTTATTATCTTATAATTTTTTTCTTTTAATAGAACTGAATATTTTTGTTCTACCATTTTTAACATTTCTTCTCTTTTCATTTTTTTTCCTATTTTAATTTTCAATAAATTCAACAATATCCTTTACATAATTCTCAGTTAATTCAATAATATTTACATTTTCTAATTTAGATAATTTATAAATCATTATTGGATTATGAATAGCTGCAATAATTTGGGTATCTTCTCTCGCTTTAGATAATATATGATAAACTTGCTTTGAATTAATCAAATCCAAATTTCTGTCAGGCTCATCCATTAAAATAGTAAATTGTTTTCCATCTTTTTGATTAGCTTCATAATATTGTAAAAGTGCTTTAATTCTATTTACCCATAAATCATTTACTCCTTTTGTAAGTTTTTTGATTTCTTCCATAGGAAATTTTCCATCATTTGTTCCACCAAACATTTCTTTAAATAATAAACCTAATGCATCCATATTCTTTTCTCCATCACTAGTTCTTTTACTGTAAAATGCTTGACCTAAATTTACAAGTGAATTTAATGTATCATGATTTTCCATATCATTTACCCCTCTTAAATTAAAAGTAAGAACACGATAGTCAGCTACAATTTTAACTCCATCTAAAAACTTTTCGCTATTAAAATAATCACAAAAACTAATGTTTCTTACATTTTCTACTGTAGAAGCAAAACTCTTTTTACATAAAGTATAATGTTTAATCAAATTTAATAAAGTAGATTTACCACTTCCATTAGAACCAACTAAAATATTAACGCCCTCCTTAAATTCATATCTTTTTTGAAGTCTAAAGTTAGGAGATTCTTTTGTATATTTTCTTCCTTTTGAAGAAACAATTCCATCTTCTAAATAAGATATAGGAGATTTTTTTGCATTTGTTATTTCAAGTAAATGTATCATTTTTATTTATTTATTATACAACAAAGGTATGAAATAAACCTCATACTCACAAGTTTTCAGTGTTAATTTTAGTTAAAGATCGGAAGTATCTATATCCAATTCTTTCATTATAGCAAAACTTGGATTGAAACCAACAACTTCTCCCTTTTTTTTAGTAACAACTTTTGAAGGAAATTCAGTAACTGCTTCTCCCATTAAAATTTTACCATGCACAATTTCTTCATTCTTTTTAGTTACAAGAATAGCGAATGTTCCTTTTTTCAAGTGTTTAACTACATAAACTCTCCCTACTTTAATTTCTTTAATTTCTAATCTTCTCATTATATTTATATTCTTTTATAATTTTTTTATTCTCTGGAAATATTCTCTTCTTTATTAAATAATAAAATCCCAATACTTATTCCAATATTAATAATGATTAACAAAATACTTAGCCACATTAATTGTTTTTGTGTTAATACTGGTTTCAAATAATCAAAATCTTTAAATTCTTTTCTCTTCCAATATTTTGGCACATCACTTAATAAAGTCTTTGATAAATCAGTGAGATTAAGTTCCTTTTCTTTATATGAAAATAGATAATCATTTATCATTATTTCTAGAGTTTTATCATCACTCCATGAAAAACTATTTCCCCATAATAATTTATTACTTATACTATCAAGTCCTACACAAATAATAAATTCATTTTTATTGCTTCCTTTCCAATAGCTTCTTTGTTTAAAAGAAACTTCCTGGGATTTATCATAAAAAGCAAGCAAATAAGTTCTGAATTGGTATGATTTTCCTAAATAACCATTAAGAAAATTCATATATTTTCCTTCTTCTGCATTACAATTCATTCCTATTATATTATTTTGACTATATCCCTTAACTTTAGGATAATCATATAACCCATATAATTTAGCTTCTTCTTTTGTTATTTTTTCTAAATTGAATATACTATAAGTTGCTTGTATTTTATTAGTATATAAATGGGGTATTGTAATAGTCATAGAATGTTCTATCTTATTATCCCAATTATATTTTTGACAATCTCCATCAATACTGTAATAATCTCTGTGCATATCAATGAATAACATAGGAGTTTTCCATTGATTTAATAAATCATTAAAAGTACCCCTTTCAATTTCATATTCTTCATTACTGTTATCTATCATAGTCCAGTGTTCAGGATGAGTATCTACATAAGAACAATCATAAGTTTCTGTTGTATATGTAGTATGTCCTTCTGAATCAGTCCCACTTGGTACTTCTCTTGTACAAGTTTGATAAATATATTCATCCCATCTGTCATAATGCTTGATAGAAGTAATATAATATCCCAAATATTCTGTCTTTGAAGTATTATAACTTATCATAATAAAATTCAATAAAATACCAAATAAAACAGAAGGACCTAATATTAAAGCATATTGATAAAACAATATCTTTTTATTAAAAAATAATAACAATATAACAATTGTTAAAATAGGTATTGTAAATGAAATTAATATATACATTTCTAATATTCTAAATCAACTGCTTCATTAACTTCTTTTTCAATCTTTTCATAATCCCAATAAACAGAATCAGATCCATCACCATCAGCAATAAAAATATCATAAATACCATTTTTTGCTATTTCTACACCTATCATTATTAATCTTTTAATTTCTTCTTTTGTAATACCCATATTATTTAATTTTAATTATACAACAAAGGTACGAAATAATTCCGTACCTTACAAGATTTTAATGTTAAAAAATATTAATTATTTATTTACATACCTCGTTCATAATTGTATCAATATCATCTACATATCTATGAAATTTATCACTTTTTCTAATGTCAGGAGTTCTTCTATCAAAATTTATATCAATTATTTTATAAATTGTACAAGGATTTGCTGTTAAGATATATATTCTGTTTGACATATATACATTTTCTTCTATATTGTGTCCTACATTAATAAATGTTCGATCCAAGTCAGGATAATTGTAACATAAATCTACAAGAATATCTTGAAATTCTCTCTTCATCTTTATATCCAGTCCTGAACTTGCTTCATCAAGTAACAAAATTCTACTATTACAATTTAATGAACGCCCAATAGCTACTCTTTGTTTCTGTCCTCCTGATAATTGATTAGGATATTTGAAAGCGTGTTCTTCCAATCCCACTAATCTTAACATTTGCCAAGTTTTTTCTTCTCTTTCTTTTTTAGGTACTTTTTGAATTTCCAAAGGAATAACAACATTATCAAATACATTTCTCCAAGGATAACTACTATAATTTTGAAAGATTAATGGGACAGATTGATCATCTTTCAGGCTTTCTCCATTTATTTTAATAAAACCTTGATCTGGTTCTTGTAATCCAGCTATCATGTTCAATATGGTAGATTTTCCACATCCTGATTGTCCCATTATAGAAATAAATTGGGGTTCATTTTGAAAATCTTCTATATTTAAATTGAAATTTTCAAAAACAACTTTCTTTTTTCCATCAGGCATGCTAAAAGAAAGATTGATATTCTCCAAATTGATTATATCATTTTTTCCTGAATCCTTTTCTTTAACTTCAATAGTTTGTGAAGGAACAGTTTCTTTTTCAGGGACTGGGGTGGAAGAAGATTGAATTAAATCCTTAAAACTATTACTACTAAGTGTTGCCATATCTGTTATTTTTTATCAACTAAAATTATTTTTTTAACTATTGAAATAAACTTTCTTATTAAAGAAAGTTTTTCATATTTGTAAGGAAAAAATGTTGCATCTAATTCTCTCAATATAAAATCTTGTGTAATACCAGTTAATACAATTGTAAATAATACACCATATACCAATGGAACAAGTGATTGCCTGTTTAGATTATAAATCATTGCTCCTACTCCGCCTTCTTTATTTAATGTTTCACAAATTACCACATACGTCCAAGATATAGCAGTGAGATAAATAATATCTGTAAAAACTTTTCCAATTACATAAGGAAAATAAACTTTTGTGAACTTTTGTAAATCATTTTCTCTTGGTCTGTACCAATTTGATTATGTAGATTTTTATGAATTAATCTATTAGATATACAAAACATTTATTCTTTAATTTTTATTATATTATTTTCGCTTTTATAATTAAAATAGTCAAAATAGTACAAAGAATAGTCATACCAATCCAAAAAGCTATCACCTTTTTCTTATTTTCTATTATTCCTAAGAAAAATAAAAAAATTCCATTAATTCCACTTACAAATGCACATATTAAAAATATCCCAATCCACTCTTTCATATTTTTTTCAGTTTAAAATACCCACCTATATTTTTTTTTCAAGTTAAAAAATTTGCCTTTAAAAATAAAACCATGTTTTCCATTTTTCATATCTTTTTTTAATAGAAAATGAGGTCCAATTTTACATAATTTATTATTTCGATAAGCTGCCACATAATGAAGACCATAATCATCAATTAAAACAAGTTCCTTATCCTTATTAGTAGAATGTTTTATTCCTGGATAATATAAGGGGCATATAAAATATAGTAATGGTACACTTCTATTTTTATCAAATTTCTTACTCATTTTTATTATAATTTAAATGTTCCTTTTAAATGCTTAAATGCTTCTTCCTGTGTTAAATTAGGATTACTATAGCATAATTTTTTTACATAATTCAACATTTCTTTAATTTCTTTTCCTGGAGATAAATTGAAATAACTCATTATTATATTTCCATTCAAAGGTAAATCAATTTTATATTTAAGATTTAATCCCAATTCATTAATTTTCATTATTAAATGAAGTATCTGATGAGGTAAACAATATTCAGGAGCATGACTATTGTTATCAGCATCAATTAATTGAAAAACTTCATTTCTTCTTTCTCCCAAATCATCTACTAATTTTCTGATACTTTTATCTTTTACCTTTTCACAATCAGTTCCAAATGACTTTGTTCTCATATGGTTTTCAATAAGAAAACACACATCTTCTATATACTCATTTGAGTATTTCAGACGCTTTAAAATAGCTTTTGCCATTTTTGCTGATTCCAATTCATGTTTATAGAAATGAATATCCCCATTTTCTTCAACAGTTTTACATTGAGGCTTTGCAATATCATGTAATAAAGCAGCCAATCTGACTTTTAAATTTGCAGGGGTTTTATCTAAAACATCCATTGTATGTTCAAATACATCCTTATTATGATATTTGTTCTGTTTTACTCCTTCACATAATTCTAATTCAGGAATTATGTAATGCATCAAATTTCTATTAATTAAATAAATTATTCCTTGACTTGGAAGAGGTAAAAGTAAAATTTTATTTAACTCATCCTGGATTCTTTCAATAGATATTGAAGATAAACGGTAAGCATTTTTCTTTATTCCCTCATCAGTTTCTCTACTTATACAAAAACCAAATTTGCGAGCCTGCCTAACCGCTCTCATTAAACGCAAAGGATCATCAAAAAATACCCTGTCTGGATTCCCAATACAAGTTATTACTCCTTTTTTAATATCTTCTCTTCCTTTTCCTGTCAAATCTAATACTTCTCCTGTTGAAACATTCTTCAATAAAGAATTAATTGTAAAATCTCTTCTTTCAACATCTTCTATTAAACTTCCTTGTGATGTTTCAGGTTTTCTTGAATCTTCTGTATATATTTCTTTACGAGGCATCACACATTCAATATCTTCTCCTTGAAATACAAATTTCGCAGTTCCAAATCTTGGAAAGATAACAGGATTACTTTCTTCTTTATAGATACCTTTTTCTTTACAAAACCATTCCGCAAATTCAATACCACCATTAGGACAATTAATGAGTAAATCCATATCTTTTGGAGGTAATCCCATAATTTCATCTCTAACAAAACCCCCAGCAAGATACACTTTATTTTCATAAATTGTACCTTTAATTGTATCTTTTATATCCTTAATTATCGTTGTTGTATTCATTTGTTAATATTTGAGAATTTTATCAATAAAATCATCAGAAAATTCAAGTTCAGATAATATATCAAGTTCTTTTGCTACATAGAATAAAAATTCATGTATAGTAAATTTATAAGAATTGGTATAAGGAGTTTTAGGCATTTCTTTTCCCTTTTCTTGATAAAACTTATAAGCATCTCCTATTTTTTCTTTTGGTGTATAATCTTCCAAAATAAAACCAATATAATCTTCATTGTTAATTACATCTTTAATTCCAGGAAATGCTTCAAATGCTCTTGTATAGGAATTTATATTTTCATAACGATTATAACACCATTCTACAAGTTCTTTATATTTTTCTTTTGAAATTCCTGCCAGAGAAGGAGAAAATAATTTAAATCCTTTTCCATGTAATTCTTTATTGATATGAAGTGCCTTATTAAAATTATCTTCCATATTTTTGTTTTAATTCTGTATAATTATTAATTACATAACAATATTCATTTCTTGAACAGTGCATCATTACTGCCACAGAAGCCCATTCAATAATCATATTGAATTGACCACTTTTACGAATTTTTTCATATGCCTTAAACAATTCTTCTTCTTTTTTTATTTCCATTTTTTTTTATTATACTCAAATGAGTATATTATCTTGTTATACTTTCTACTAATCCTTCAATTCCCTGTTTCACCCATGCCAGTTTTCCTATTTGAATTAAATCTTGTAAGAAAACACTGGCATTATCTTTATAAGATTGTTTTATATCACTTCTTCCATTGGAAATAATAAGTCTTAATACTTGCTCATATTCTCCATTTTTAACAAGTTCTTTTAAAGCTCTGTTAGCCCTTTTTATTCTAATTCTTTTTTGAATTTTTTCTAAATCACTCATCTATAAATTTTATTCTTTGATATTCATTATTACTTACAATTCTTTTTTCTATAAAATCTTGTGATACATAATCCCTATTACATGCTCTTTCTGTCTTATAATAAGTAGTATATCCATTTGAAGTCAATACATAAATTGTTTTATCTCCTCCATCTGTTTTATTGTTAGCATAATAAATATCAAATTCATTTTTTATCCATTCTGCCATTTGTAAGAATTTTCCATATTTTACTTTGAAAGAAACATCATATTTATCTTGATAGATTGTTCCTTTAGTGTCCATATTAACAATTCCAATGCTGTTCATAGAAACTTGTTCCCATTTTACAGCACAAATTTCATCACTGTTTCTATGTTCAAAAAAACAAATATTTAACTGTTTAGCAAATGGAACTACAAGAGAACAAATATAACCTTGTTCTCTACCATTTTCCCAACGAGCTACTTCAATAGTAACATCATGTTTATTTGTTTTTTCATTATAACTTGCTTCAATTTTACCATCATTTAATCCTTGTAAACAGACTAAAACTGCTCTTGATTGCCAATGGGCGCCATCTTGCATGTAATTACTTAATTCTATCATATTTTTTATTTTTTAATTGTAATACAAAGGTAAGAATTTATTTTAAATTATCTCTTATTTTAAGAGTTAATTAATCTTAATAAATTATAAATCAATGTTTTCTTGAGAAAAATTTCCATCTTTTACAGAAATACGTTCAACAGTATCTCCGCCTTCCCATATTGCTACTGCTTCCAACTCTCCTGTAGATTGTTTAAGAGCATCTTTGAAAACATCATGTATATAACTACCTGAACATTCCCCATACATATCTATTTTAGAAACATACAAATTTCCTTCTTTCAACGTTCCTTCAATACTTTGTTCTCCACCACATTCTACCATTACTTCCATAGTATCAACATTTTTAACATTTACAGTAGCTTCCCACTTTTTACTTTTATTTTCTAATGCTTTTATTGGAATAATCAAGTTATTCAATTTCTTTACTTTGAATGATGTAATATTATAACTCATAATTATTATTTTTCAAAACATTTTTCTGCAAATTCTTCAATTTCTTTTTGAATGTAATCATCATCAAAATCTACTGTATGAAATCCTTTTACTTCTATAACAAAACTATTTTCTTTTGCTATGTCTACTCCATACTTCAAAATCTCAAGTATTAATTCTTTTGTCATTATCTTTATTATTTATACTACAAATATAATACTTTAGTTTCATTCCACCAAGGGAATAATGTTAAATAATCTTAATAATTAAATATTTATATCTAAAACTAAAAATGAAAAAAGTTATTATCACTGAACAACAATATAAAAATATTATACTACAATTAAATGAAAATGAACAAGATGAGGGTTTTGGTTTTCAAAATAATAATGGTATAACTACTATGAAGTATTTACCAAACAAAAATTCAAAAGCTGATACCCATATGTTTGATGATAATAAAAATTTCAAATATAATATTACTGTTCTTCCAAAAAGTGGAGTTACTTCTATAAATCTTTATGATATAACCGCAGGCTCACAAGTTACTCGCCCATTAAAACATCACCAAACAGATGATCCAAGAAATCCTCAACCTGTTGAGTTTGATAAATCAATGGATCAATTTTTCAGCAAAACTATTTCATATATCTATCATATAATTAGAAATAAATCAATAGATTATATGGTAAGTCCTCAATCTTCTTCTACTTTTAATAAGGATATTTTAACAAAAGTAAAAGCAAAGTTTGGAAATACTGTGGGTATTCAAGTTATTCCTGAATTATTACAAAAAGATATTAAACAAATCTATGTAAATGTAGATATTGCAAAAGAAATAGGTTTAACTGACCAAGAAATTTATGAACTTCAATCAAAAATTGAAAAATGGAAAAGAGATGAAGATATAAGAAAAGTAAGAAAAGAAATAGAACAACTTAAACAAGAAGTATCTCAAATGGTTACAGGAAAAAGAGGACGACCTTCCGCAGAACTGGTTAATAAACGTAATTTAATTCAAAATAAAACAGAACAAATTCCATTATTAAGAAAAGGACAAAAAGGGGTAGATCCTACAATAAGAAATGGAAAAGTAAGGGATTGGCAAATAAAAAGTTTGGATGATAAAACAAGAAAAGCAATAGAAAATATTTTTTCAATTGCTCCTGCTTATCAAAATAAATTATATAAATTTAAAGGGAAAAATATATTTGTTTGGGATGATAACATTTCTTCAGGTGCTACATTGGATGACATATGTTTAACACTTCAAAAAATTGGAGCTAATGAAATTACTGCAATGACATTAGGAGTAATTAATCCAACAAAATATGGTAAAGATAGATGGGGAGGTTAACTAATTCTTTTAAAGAAATCCCAAAATTTTTCTTTTTCCTCTTTTATTGATAAAGGAATAGCAGCTTCTGGTTTATTTGTACCTTTTGGAAATTTTATATTTTTAATATTTTCTACTGAATTCAAAAAATTTTCTGGATTACTCAAAGTATCTTTTATTAACATTTCAATTTTTATTCTTCCATTTGGATTAGCAGATTGAATACTATATGGTGGAAAATTTATTGAATGAGTTAAACAATACTTTAATAAAAATACACAACAATCAAATCCATTTCCATTTGGATCTCCTAAATCATGATCAAAGCAAATTGCAGCAGGAACCCCATTTTCCTCAATCCAATTACAAAAGTCATCATAACTCTTAATCCATTCTACTTTTACATTTTTCCCTATTGGACTAAACATATTAATCCAAGTGTCAGGTTTTCCTACAGGTTTTTTAAAAGGATTTCTTTTATCATCTAACCATAAAAGTATATTTATTATCATCTTTTATAATATAAATAGATAATTATAACTCATCATTATAATTATCTATTGCAGTTTGAATGCCTCTATAAATTTCCTGTAAAGTATATTTTAAATTCAAATCTTTTTCTCCCTCCCATTCATACATCCAATAAGATACAGTATCAGTTTCTTCTTTTCCAAAATCATCATTATAATCATTCAAATAATCATACAAATCACATAACAAATTATAAATTCTTCTTTTTTCTTTCCAATACTGTCCATCATTTCGCAGAAACATAATTCCATTTTGCGTTTCATTATCAAAGATATCATTTATCCATCCATTCAATTCTTTGAATGAAGGATGAGCATCACTAATAGAATGTTTCTCTTCATAATTAATCAAATTGTTTTCTGTAATTATGTTTCTAACTATTCCTAAAACACTATTAACTTTTTCTCTTATTTCTTGATAATTCATTTCTATAATTTTTTAATTGTTTCTATAATACAAAGGTATGAAAAAATATTCATAGCTACAAATTTTCAGGGTTAATTAAAGTTAAAATTATCCAAAAAATTCATTTAATTTCTTATCAGTCATTTCTTGTTTACGAGGTAAAACATTTTTATAATCAGGTTTGGGTAATTTTCCACCTATATATTTCACTTCAAGCATACATAAATAAGATAAAATATACCAAGCTAATGCTTCATCAGGGTCGTATTCATTTGTACAATCCTTTGCTCTATTCCACACACTTCCCTTGAAATAGTATCCATATTTATGACAATTATATTTGCTAATTCCTTCTCTAACATTCAATAAACTTAATGGATTATTTCCAGAATAAGCTATATCAAATAAATCATTACATTTCCTAATTAAAAAATTAAGAATGAAATCTACATCAGGAATAATAATTTCACTAGGATTATGAGCATAAAAATTAATATAATATTTCTCACTTACATCAACTGTTAAAGTTTTAGCTAAATCCCACCATATCCCTCTAAATTTGTTGTTATACTCAAATGAGTATTCTTCATTTCCAACAACTTCTTTATCATAGTAAAGAGGCATATACTTATCACTTAAATATCTTCTTTCTTTATACCAATGTTTGGCATATAAAAGTGTATGTAATAATTCAAATTTCATATTATTCGTAAACAATTTGATAGTTTTCAAATATTATCTTATCAGCATCTTTTCCAATAATTACATTGTTTCCATACATTCTATCCAAAAAATCTCTTTCATCTTCAAAAATGCAAAGATTATCTTTATTGGTATTAATTTGTGGACACCAATATCCTTCAAAACCAATAGCTTTTACTAATAACCAATGAGCATGATTCCAATCCTTTATTGAAATTCCCACAGGTGTTTTTTTTATTTTTATTGTTCTCATTCTTATAAATTTTTAATTGATTGAAAAAACCCCATTTTGAACAAAAGTAACTCGGCTATCTTTCATACTTAATGAACTTTGATACAATTGCCACTGAATCATATAATGCAATTTTGAAAGAGTCCATTCATTACTCCACTCATCACAAACTTTCCAAGATTTACCTTTTTTATAAACTTTCTTTAATTCATGCACTACTGGTTTATTAATTGAATCTTCTTCACATCCTTTTATATTTGGATTAAACATCACTTTCACTGGAATTTGTAATATTATATCCGCATCATAAAAAATATTTTCCAAAACATGCTTCAAATCAGATGAAATCATAACTTTTAATTTTACTTGTTATTTAATAATACAAAGATACAAAAAATTATCTAATCTATCAAATTATTTAAGTTAATAATTATTAAAAAAAGAAAGGCAGTCATTATAACTACCTTTCTCTCCCCAAACAAAACAATAAAAAGACTACAGAATTATATTTCTTTAACAAACCATTCACTATATTCATTGAACACTTCTTGTTTTTGCAAATCAGTCATTTTCTTCCAGGAACTTTTAATATATGCTTTCCCAACAGTATTCCAGGTAGAAGGAGTATTTAATTTTCTAAAATCACAAGCATATTTTTCTCCTAATCCTCTAGTTTCCCTACAAGAACGAGCTATATCTCTTATTTCATCAGTAGCTTGTCCCCAATTTTGTGCATCATTTGGAAACTTATCTAAAAACTTGGATATGTGTCCCCACATTTCTTTATTACTCATCTTATTTAATTTTTTTAGTTTGTTATTGTATTACAAAGATAAGAAAAAATTATCTAATATCAAAATATATTGTGTTAATTAATGTTAATAATTTTCTATTTTTTGTTTGGTATTTGTAAAAAAGGTTTTATTAGTTCCTTTCAATTTTATTTCACCAGCAGGTTCCCAATTACCATTTGCCCATACTTTTGTAATATATCCTCTGGCATTGTTATTTTTCATAGCTTGCTTTGCAGCAGGAAGATTATAAAATGTTTCCTGGTAGCCTATTTCACTATTTACTACATTGTAATATTTCATTTTATTTAATATTTGAATATTCTTTTAGTATATCAATATCAACATCTTTCAAATCGAAAGCCTCTCCCTTTCCATTTTCATATAAGACAAGATTTTCATAATTATAATGCCAAATGCCTTCATCACTGTCATCATTTTTAAGTATGCAGCCATCAGCTTTTGCAATTCCTGTTAGTTCCTGTATTAATTCTTCTTTTGTTTTCATATTCTTTTTTACTTAAAAAGTAAACCATTCTCCATCATCAGAGAAATTAAGTTCTTCGCCATAAAGTAAATCTCCATAATAATTTAAAAATTCTTGTTCTAAATCTTTATGATAAGATACATTGTCTTCAAACTTCTTTTTTGTAAGGTAGTTTTCAAAACTTTTTATATTATTAAATAAAGTGGAATGCTTTTCAAATATACCACCAACTCCTAAAAAATATTCCCCTTTTTCATCCTTTTTTGCAGGACGTACACGAATTTCCCAATATCCAACTTCAACTATGACTTTCATATTATATAATTTTTTATTTGTTTTTTTAACTTTAATACAAAGGTAATAATTTTTATCTAATTTACCAAAGAAATTATGTTAATAAAAATTAATTTTCATGAATTTCCCAATTCCCTGTAAAACGATGTTTGATAACAAAATCAATTGTTTCTCTTACTTCTTCCTCTGTTTCAAAGGCAACTACTTTATCGCCTTCTTTATAATATTTCCATCTGTCAGTATCAGCATCAATTTCACTTTGAGTTAAATCTCTAACAACTTCAATTTCTTTACTTTTACATTCGTCTGGTTTATATTTATCAAATGCCCCACCTATACTTGAAATTCGTCCTGTGGATTTTTTCATTAAAGGAGGATCACTAAACCAAATCCTTCCATAATAATGAATTGCGCCAAATGATACCCCTCTAAAAGAGGTTATGCTTATATATAAAGTTCTTTCTTTTTCCCATTGACTTATAACACTTGTATATTCTTCCCTTTTGTCATCAGAAAAAGTAATTCCAATGCCATAATTAGTGTCAATAATTTCAGGTAAAGTATCTTGATCTCGGCACATATCAAGTGCCTTCTGTAAATCTTCATTCATATTAATATCTTCTTTTTCCATTATAAGATTCTCCCATTCTTAAAGATCTTTGTTTATCTTTTTTTGGTAATTCCCACTCAATCATTTCAATTTTAGGAATTTTTTCTTTCAGATCATCTATGTTAGTAGGTAATTCATTTTTATTTACATATACAATTTCAATATCATTTAATTTATTTTCTAATCCTAATCTTATAATTTCAGATTTAAAATATTCCTGGGTTAATGCTCCCATTCCCATTATAACTACTCTTTCCATTGTTTTTACTTGTTATTATTATACAATAAAGGTGCGAAATTTTTTCCATCCCTACAAATTTTTGATGTTAATAAGTGTTAAATTATTGCCTATATTTTACATATCCTTTCTCTCTTAATTCAAAAGAAAATTCATGAATAATTTGATAAGCTGCATAATTTTCTTCTGAAGCAAAATAATAAAGAAATTCACTAATAAACAAATCATAAACTAATATTTGAATAATTCTTTCTAACCCTGCTTCACTATTTAATAATGCTTCATAATTCTTTTCCTTATCTACAATTTTAGAAAGAGTTAAAATTGCACATTTTACTGATTCTTTTGAATAATTCATATTATTTAATAAATTATTAATATTTTTTAATTTGGTAAGGTAATGGGACTCGAACCCACAGAAATACATACCCACAAGTGATCAAATCCTGCCTCTCTGTACCGATTGCATCTGACCCAGATTATTGTCTGGCGCTTTTTCCTGTTTAGCTATACCTTACAATATTTATACTCAAATGAGTATTATACTTTCTTTTCAACAGCTTTTTTCACTATTTCATCCAATGCTTTATTTGCTTCTTCTTTGGTAAGAAAATAGTTTCCTGTTAATTTCTTAAAGTCTAATCCCCTTAATCCTCCAAGTTTAATTCTTTCCTCATAATCACTCTGGACATCTCCACTTGAATTAATGAAATAGAATCTTTTTATAATCTTTATTCTTGAATTATCAGCTTTCGTTCTTTCTTTTGCTCCGTCTTTTTGTTCCAACATATAGCTCAATTTTCCATTTGGCTCAACTATATGGAAATCTACTGCCCATAATTTATCTCTGTAAATTACTTCTGTTCCTTTTGCAAACAATTCCCCTTGATTTATTTTCAAAAAATAATTTTCATCTGAAAAATTAATTGCTTTATAATTTTCATTAAGAGAAAGATTATTATTGATTTCAATAGTATATCTATCAGAATAAACTTTCAAAATATCTCCCTTTTCAAATCTTATTCCTTTCAAAAATGAAAAGGAAAAATCTTTAATAACTACATAACTTTGTTCCATATCTTTATTGATTTTCTTCGTCATACAATTCTTCTCCTGTAAAGGTAACATCCACAATTTTATCATTTACATAGAAATAAATTGTACCATCTTCACAATATTCAATGCAGGTACTTTTTACTTCATCAAATTCTCTTACATTACCCAATCTTTCAGCTTCTTCCCAATTAGATATTAAATAGTCAGGTACAATTCCTAACATCCCACTATCAACCCCATATCCATTTTTACAATAAGAAGAAGGAAAAACTCCATCCCCAAATTGTGTAGCATGGGCTACTAATAAGCCATCTTCAAACTCATTCCAATTATTAGCTGCTTTCATTTGATCACAAATGAGTTCCCATTTTGATTCACTTACTACATAAGAAGGGTCGCCAATATAGACTTTCTTTACTGTACCCATATAAGAATAACTGTTTGTCATAATTTTTATTGTTTTTAATTGTTTAATTTTGTTTTTAATTTCAATACAAAGATAAAAAATTTTTTTGATACCCGAAAGAAATAAATGTTAAATAATCTTAATTATTTACATTCATCAATAAAATCACTTTGAGGCTTTCTTATAAACTTTCCTTTGCTATTTACAGCAAAACATTGAAAAACAACAGGCTTTCCAAATTGATTATAAATAAAACAATATCTTGTCATATGCTCTTGTGCAGCACGCCCTAACTTGTATTGGTCCTCTACAAATTTCAATCCTTCTTTAATTCCATTCACTTCTTTCAAATCACCATTATAAGATACTATTCTTTTCATATTATATAAGTTTTAACCTTTACTAACTCTAAATCCATTTTCTTTTAACTCATCAATCTTAGCTTGATATTCATTCTCACTTTCATAAGAGGTTAAAGACATACTACCATATACACAATTTTCTTTAGCTTTGGCATCTTTCTTTGTTAATTGCCCATAAGCTACATAATAACTTTTTAATTGAGGATTGGTTCTTAAACCAATGTAATAATTTTTTGTTCTTGTTGCCATATCCATAAATTTTATTTGTTATAACAAAAGTACAAAAATTATTCCAGATAATCTAATTTATAAAGTTAATAATTGTTAAAAATTCTTATCTTATCTAATATTAAATTCTATTCAAAAATTATTAAAGATATTTTAACATTCTTAATTTCTACAAAAAAATATAGTAATTAATTAACTTTGTATTGTTTTACCAAAAAATCCAAAAACCACAACTATTGACAATTTTTATGTGAACTAATCACTTGGAATTTTTCTTAACAAAATTAACTAATTACTATACACAATTTTGAGTTTTACTTCTCACTTATTTTCCCCTTAATCTAAACCCTACTTTCGTTCACAATATCTATAAAAAATTTCAGGGAAACAGCACAGCTATTATTATTTTTCTCAATCTAATGTAGGCTTCTTTAATACTCAAAACAATAACTGACTTCTTATCTATTTTATAATTGGCATACCTACAATTAATAAGGTGAAAATCCTTATCCCTATCCAATATTTTCTTTTAATGATTTTTTTAACGTTTTTTCATCCAATGTTTCAGGCAATTTATCTAATGAATAACACCCAACAATTTTAACAGGTTTATATTCATTATCAAAAGCCACAGGTTCATTATTTTGTAAATAATAAAACCTATCTTTTTCAGTTAATTTTCGTTTGTTAAATCCTTTATAGATTTCAAAAACATTCTTATCCAAATCAATTACATAAGCCCATTCACAAAATAAACTATCACCAAAAAACTTTTCGTCATTCAATAACCCTTCAATTTCAAAACCACCTTTCTTAAATTCATAAGGTTCACCTGTTTTTTCATTATATCTTGTTTCAATAAACCATCCATCATTGTAAATATAATTCAAAACATCAGAATCACACAAAAGATAATCATATTTTGCTCTATTTAATGTTTTATTTTTATCATTTATTTCCTTATTAATTTCTTCTTTTCTTTTATCAGATAACCAACTAGGAAGATTATTAATCTTTTCAGAGAATTTTTGAATATCAATATTTTTCAAAAAATTCATAACACCTTCTCCTACCCCTGTAGGATAACCATCAAATTGACAATATTGAGCAACCTTAAATTCGCCATTCTTAACAACTCCAACACAACTTCTTGTACTCATTGATTATTATTTTTAATTTGTTATTAATTTATAAAACAAAGATAAGGTAATTTTTTCAAACTACCTAATCTTTTATATTAAAAATTGTTAAATAAAGGAATTACTTTACAATTTAACATTTCTTCCACTGCCTCCTTATCCCTACGATCTTCCCAATAAATTGAAAAATCTAACTCCTGGTCAATATCAATATTATATTTATCAGCTTCTTTCCAATCCCAAAAGCAAAGGGCTTGCCCTGTTTCTTCATTTTCCAAAGTCCATTCAACCCTTACTTTCATATCAGTATCCTTTGTAGTTATTTCACCACTATTCAAGGCTTCAGGAAGGTTAAACTGTTCCTTACCAAAAACTTCTCTCATTTTCCTAACAGTAGAGGTTACAGTTCCCATTTTGTGGGAAGAAACAAACTTGCTATTTTTAATGTATTTCATTTTTTAATCCCCCTTATAATTTTCCAAATATTTAATAGCTTCATCCACATTGACAAATTCCAAATCATGGTAATTTTGATACAAGGGAATATCAATATTATATTTTTTAATGTATCTTACCACATCAATATCTTCTTTGAACAATTTTTGCTCTTCTCCCCAGAAAAATTTCTTAAAACCATTTGCAAATCTTTTATTTGCTTTTTCAAACTCAGGAGTGAAATAAAACATTTTACGAATATGCCCAAATTTCAAATGAATATAGGAATTATTATCCCCATAAAAATCAATGGTAGGTTCTTTCTTATAATGAATGTCTGTACCATTTTCCAATGTTTCTACTACTACATTTTCCATTTTATTTAATTTTTTGTTATTAATATTGTATTACAAAGATAAAAATTTATTCTGATATAACCAAAGAATAAATGTTAATAATTCTTAAATTACAACTTTTTTTCTATCATTATAAATTGATTCTATCCAACTATTAGTAGAAGAATAATTAAGCCCTTTAACTACTACTTTCAAAGCCCATTCAAAAGCATTATTCAATTGTTCTTCTGTTTTGCAGGAATAAAGTACATCAATTATTTTCTCATTCCTTGTTTGTGTATCTATTAATTGAGGAGCAATTCTTTTTTTAATAGCACCTGGCAAAAATACAGTTAATATTTTTATTTTATTATCTTTTTTCATTCCTTTAATTTTTCAAAGTTCCTACAATTTCAGTTCCTAAATCATACAAGGTATCAATACATAAAGTATCAACATATATTTCTTCTCCTTCACTTGTAATTACAGCAGGATAAGGATCATCAAAAATTACATTTACTATTTGAAAAACTTTATCTTCACTCAACTTTTTGCCCTTTACCTTCAAGGTAATATTTTTCTTTTCCTTTATTACTTCTTCAATACTTGATAACAATTCCATTTGTAAATCATCAAGTGCTTCAAGTTTATTATTTAATACATTTATCTTATTCATTTTACTTAATTTTTATTTTATTGTAAAAATATAAAAAATAGGGATTTTGTGGGTCTTCTTTTTAATCTTTCCTGCTTGGCAGCCCACAGCACTGAAAGTTCCCTAATGTTTTTTTTTAATCTATGGAAGGGAATTTATTGATACCATTCCTATCACATATTTCTTCCAAAATATCTTCAAATGCACCTTTATGAAAACGATTTTTTCTGTCCCCACCATCCAAATAATTCAAATGTTTCCCTGTAGTAGTTCCCCACCGATTTTCAGATACATATAACTTTCCATTTTCCATTACTGCAACAATGGTAGAATAAGAAAACCAAAATCCTATTCTATTCACCTCAATCTTTCTAAAATTCACTCTTGAAATACCACTCATTTTATTTAATTTTTTATTTGTTTTAACTTCAATACAAAGATAAGGAATTATTACCAATCTACCAAACTTTCTAAGTTAATAAATGTTAATTATTCAGCAATTCTACCAAAATATTTTATTAAACAATTTATATATTCTAATTTTTCATTCCAATAATTGACTTGCCCTTTACAAGGCTTTACCTTCTTAACATCCATTGTACGCAAAAAATCTAATGTTTTACATAAAGATCCTTCAAATTCAAGTATTATAATATTTTGTTCTTCGTTTGTCATATTATAATATTTTATTTAATATTTTTTGTGCTACCCATATCATTGAAAGTAGAAATAATGTTACCCATATTCCTAAAGAATATATTGCCCATATTACTATCCCAATAAAGAAAAAAGTTATTAACAATAATAAAACATCATATCTAAACCACAACCACCAATTTTTCATATTACCAATCTTTTAATAAACCTTTCAAATTATCTTTTGTTTCAATTATTTCAATTTCAATATTCCCATTTTTTGATACCTTATTCAATTCTTCTTTGAGTTTATCTATAAATTCTCCACCCTTACCAATTAAAATTCCAGGACGAGCAGTAAATATATAAACTGTATTCCCTACACATTTAACACCATCCACTGAATTATAAATGTAAGCAGTTTCCAGTCCATAAAAATCTTCTTCCAATTTCTTAATTACATCCATTACAGAAACAACAATTTCAGGGTACATAGTTTCACATGCCATTCCAATAGCCGTATCCAACATTTCTTTTTGCAAATTCTTTGAAAACTCCTTCTGTTCAAAATCTGTTAAATGTTCCTGTATTACTTTTATAGTATATTCCATTCCTTTATTATAACCAATCAGAACAGCAGCTTGGATAATTTCTCCAATCCTATCAGGATTCAATATCATTATATCATTTATTTTCATACTCAATTGCGTATTATATATTATAATTTTGTCCGTTCACTGTTAAAATTTCTGAATAACCCCTTATACCATCTGTATCAGTTCTTATACAATCATCAAATAAACATAATACAGTTCCCTCTTTTTCTTCATTACAAAAATAACCAACTTTGTCACCTTGTTTAATGCCATACTGTTTCGATAATTCTATTTGTTCATCATCCACAACCCAACACCTTACAACTTCAAGGAAAAATCCATCAATCAAATAAGATATACCAAATTTGGTAGCATAGCTTAAAGAAGAAAGTTTATCAGAATAAACTCCTTTTATTTCACCTAATTTGTATTCCCATAATTGAGTTTCTTTATTAAAACAAGGATATACAGCTTGTTTCCCTATATTTTGTAAATATACTCTATTTTTACTGTTTTTTGCTAATTTTCTCATGCTTCAATTGCTTCATAAAGATTAACCAATTCATCCAAACTCAATTCAATTACCAAGTATTCATCCACTGTTGTTTCACTATAAACAAGTTCGCCATTATCATTGAAATATACATAATTTGGATATATAAATTCATTTCCTTCATTTTCAATTACATAATTTTGAATATTTCCATTCAAACGCAAGAAACAATCATCCCCACTACCCATTCGATGCAATATCATTGAAATATCCCTTACTATCTCATCATGCATCTTTTCCATTTCTTTCTTAATGTCTGTTAAATCTACTGTTTTCATTTTATTATTATTTGATATTACAAAAGTACAAAAATTCTACTAATCTACAAAATAATTAAAGTTAATAAATCTTAATTTTTTTGATATTTAGGAGGTAACTGACTTATATAAGTATAAGCAATTTTACTAATATGTTTTCTATTAATTTCAAGATGCTTATTATCCGTCCCTAACAAATTGCTAATTGAATCATCTTTGAAACGACTTTGTTTTCTAAAACAATTCATATACATATTAGGTAAAGTAGAATAACATATATTCAATAAAATTAAACCATCATTGTTTAACCTTTTTATCTTTTCAAATTCTTTCTTTGTCATTGTTATATTCTATTAAGCTAAAACACAATTATCATCATTTAACCATTGAATAAAGTCTGTTTTCTTCTCTAAATATTTAATGAAAGCTGCCCTTGCAAAAGCCTCTCCCCTATAATATTCAATTTTATCACATAAGAAATCAATAATTGCATCTTTTTCATCATCTTTTCTTATCTGTGCTTTTATACCTCCAACCATCGTAGAAGCAAAATTTCTTGCTATATCACCATTTGTCATATTTTATCTTATTTTTAATTTCAATACAAAGATAAGAAATTATTCCCAGACTACCAAAAATGAAAAGTTAATAATTGTTAAAATTTATATCTTGTCTAATCTTAAATTATATAATAATCAATAAAACTATTTTAACTTGTCTAAAATATGTTAAAAAAAGATAGGTAGCTACTTCATTCTACCTATCTTCCCATCAAACAAACAAAATTAAATAAGATTATTAAATAGTATTTTTAATCATTTCAATTGCATTACCTAAACTTTTTGCACAATCTTCCCAATAATTCATTGCCAAGACTGGCTCAAAAATAATTTTACCTTTCCCATTGCTATATGAACGTTTACTAATGATGCTTTTCATTACTTTCATATTGAAAATTTTATCTCCTTCTTTTACAATAAGAGGATTAAAACTATTAATACCTACAGAAGTCCCATTAATACCTTTTCCTTCTTCTGTTAAAACATAATCATCACTTACCGATGTGGCAACAATTTCATTTTCATTGCTTTCTTTGAATTTCTGTTCAAACATTTCTTTCCTTTGTTGCATATCTTGCAAAACTTCTTCCCAATTAACTTTTGATGAATCTTCCATATTGTTTATTTTTTTTTATACTATAAAGATAAGAAATCTATTTCAATTTTCCAAAGAAATAATGTTAAAATTTATCAAAGTTTGCAAATCTATTCAAATAATCTAATCCTGCTGCCAATTTATTGAAATCCCCTTTGAAAATAATATTCCCAAAATTATCCTGGATTTCAATTAATCCTTCATTTTCACGCCGTTTATAAGTATCCCCAAATCCCTCAAATACATCAAAGGTAAATTGTACATTCCTTCCATTATTGTCATTTGTTAAATTTACTCTTACTCTGCCTACATTACTCCTTATATTTTCATTTACTTTCCCTTTAACTCCCTGAACTGCTACACTTAATCTATTTGTTGCCATGTTATCTAATATTTAATTATTTGTTATCACAAAGATATGAAAAATTATCTAATCTATAAAGAAAAAAATGTTAATTAATCTTAATATTATTTTGTACTCATTTGAGTATATATATTAAAATTCTTTTACATCAAAACTGTCAATTACAACAATCTCCCCTATTTTATAAGGCTTCAAATAATTATCCCTGTAAGACTTCCAATAGGAATTGTTAAATTTATTTAAAGCCTTATCCATCCTTATTTGTTTATTTCTGTTGGATGGATAGTATTTTAACAACTTCCCTACCCTTGTGCAAATAACTGCAAAGTCCTCTTTGAAATATAAAATTGTTGCTTTTTGTCCTATGTATTCCATTATTCTTTAATTTGAAATAGACAATCTATATATAATTTGCTTTCTTCTGCTGTATAAACTCCCATATCTACCAAACATTGTGTAGAATAAGCTGCAAATACTATTCCACTCCAATCAAAATCTACACAATGAATGCCATCTTGTACTGTTAAAAATTGATATTTTTTAAGAAATTCCCAATAGGACAATTTTTTTGCTTTCTCATATTCAGCCCATCTCTTTTGTCTTTCATCCCATAGAAGATTATCATATCCCCCTCTTTTGATAAGAAAATTATAAGCCTGGTCATCAGCATAGGAAGACCAAAAATCAGTTTTAACACTTACTCGGCTACCTTGAAAACTATACAATTTATTGATAGCTCTTTTACATTGATTAAGAAAACCATCCCAACCTTCAACACTTTGAGAATGGGTCGTGTAAATGTCCCTTTTCTCAAAATCTTTCATAAATTGTTTGCATTCCTTATCTGTCATATTGGCTATCATCTTTAATATTACAAAGGTAAGAAAAAATTCCTACCTTTGCAAATATTTAATGTTAAATAATCTTAATCTTCAAAACAAAATGAGCTATCCTTAAAATATTCCCATTCATTAATTTCACTCATTTCAATAAAATTTTCTTCACTGAAATAATAATCATAATCCGCTTGAATAGCTTTTTGCCCACTCTGGTAACATTCTCTAACAAGTTCCCCATAAGTCAAAGGACTATTTTTATAATCATTTAACCACTCCCAAAAAGGATCTAAAAAGACATCATCCATGCAGTATCCTGTCAATGGACAACTATATCTTTTTACATTGCTATTTTTATTTGTATATTCCTCTCCTTTGGTAAACTTTGAAATAACATCATTTACTTTCAAAAAGCTGTACAACTCTTCTCCTGTCAATTCTTCAATTTCTGTCAAGTTATAAACTCCATAAGTTACTGCAATTTCATCCCTTCTTAACCATATATAAGGTAAAGCATCTATGAAGGCTTTTATTGTTGCTTCATTATCCCTATTATCATAACTTTCATCTTTTTGAAAATTATAATGTGCCTTTTCAAAAGCCTTTGGAAATAATTCCTTTAATTCTTTTGCTGTGTAAGCTGTTTTTTCTATTATTCTCATCTTATCTAATATTTAATTGTTGTTTGATAAAACAAAGGTACAAAATTATATTGATACTACAAAAAAATTAATGTTAATAATTGTTAATTCGTTTTGCTTCTGATTCTATCAAATTCAACAATTTCATTAAAATTATTACCATCAATATGTGGATATTTTATTTTTAAAACATCAATATCAACCATCAAATTATTCATTTCTTCATCAGAAAAGGAAGAAATTAATGCCAAATGTTTACTATCCCATTTCTTATAAAATTCATAAGCAGCACTATTTTTTGGCAATAACCTTTCCTGTGCCTGACCTCCCCCTGCATAATCAGTCCTTCTGTAATTTAATTGATTAGCAACTGTGGAAAAATATTCGTCACTATTTTTTCTGTAAGACTGCCCTCCTACTTCCACTTCAAAAAATATCCTTTTCTTTACTCTAAAACTTACTGTCATATTACCTAATTTTTATTTGTTTATTTTGTTAAGCAATACAAAGATACAAAATCTTTTCCAATCCACAAAAGAAATAAAGTTAATAAAAGTTAAAAATTTTTCATATTATATAATATTAAAATTTATTCAAAATTTATTATAGATATTTTAACATTCTTAAGAACTACATAAAAAAACCGACCAAAAATAAACATTTCGATCGGCGGTTTTATCCTTTTATGATATAACTTTGCCTTCTACTACCTCATTATACTGGCAACAAAATTATAGTGCGACTCATAAAAGTTTCTTGGAATAAAACAGGAGGTTTATTATCTTTTCTTATCCCTCAAATTGCAGACGTTTCTTTATGATCCCGCCAAAAACACTTCACTTAATTTGCAATTACCTAATCAAATGATGGTTGTCAATTTCTTTTAATTGTTATGGATATTAATCATTATCATATGTGCCAAACTTTCAATACCCAATTAAAATTTCCCTTAATCTTCAACCAAATTCAAACACTGCCATCAGGTAGGCAACTAACAACCTTTGAACTTACAAGGCGTTCCAACTCTTTTATTTCACGACTTGGACTAATCGTGCCTTATCCAAATTAATAACCCATTTTGTAAAACCCTAAAAACAACCAATGGAAATTTCAAATTATGGACTAACCACTTGGAGTTTTTGTTAAAATAACTTTGAATAAATTTTTTGCGCTGGTGTAAAATCGTAATACAAAGATATAATTTTATTTTTATATAACCAAACCTTTTATGTTAAAAATTCTTACTCCATTACCCATATAACCCCTTTTTCACTCCCTCTAAAAACATTTGAACAGGCAATAGGTTTATTTTCTATCTTATCAGAAAAATAACATCCACTTGCATCTGCTCTCAAAAAACAACAACCTTTACAAATGTTGCTTTCTGTTTCTATTGCTTTAACTTTTCCTGCAATAAACATTGTATTCTCATCAATTTTAATTACTTCCATACATATAAACTATTTTAATACTCATTTGAGTATGTTTGTTAAACTTTATAATATTCATCAGTTTTCAAAAATTGATTCCAATCATTTTGTGCCCAGAAACAGACCGCTCCTGCAAATTCTTGTTTTGAAAAAGGCAATGTCCTGTATTTCCATTCTGTTTTACCATTATATTGGACATATATTGTGAATGTTCTATTCCGCTTGTTTGAAGAAATTTTCAATATTTTACCTTTTACTTTCATAAATTAAAAAAATTTGCTTCTATCACCCAAAATATCAATTATTTCTTTATGACTTTTTCCATAAATGTTAATAGTTTTAACATCTGCATCTCCACCATTTCCATATCTATCAATTATATCCATTTCAAATTCATTCCAATTCAAAATGTCATAATCACTTTTCCTTTCAATATATGCTATTGCTAAATTATCTAATTTCATAATTATCTTGTATATGGATATTTGTTTCTTATCAATTCTTTGAACATTCTTTTAGCTTCTGCAACACTATAACCAATATATCTTTCTGTTACAGTAGTCCCAAACATAGTGTCCCAGCTTAAACTAAAACCATCAACCCTATGTAAGATTAAATAAATAGGACTTCCTTTCCAATTCTTTTCAATGTTGTTATAACCAAATGTAAGTTTCATATTATATAAGTTTTATTGTTTGTTTGTACTACAAAGGTAAGGAAAAAACTCCAGACTACAAAATTTCTGGAGTTAATAAATGTTATTTTTACTTATAACCTATAACTCTCAATAATTTAGAAATTTCTTTATCTTCCAGAAGAAGGTAGTTTTCTTCTTTTAATCTTAATTTTATAAAATCAAAATTACTTTTAATCCCTAATCTATTTAATGTTTCACTGTTACAATGATTACATTCATCTTGAAATTCTTTAATTTTTTCCCAGCTTGCTTTTTTCATATTATCTAATATTTAATATTTCAAATTTCTACATATCGGACCCATCCCTAATTCAATACTTTCAGGATCAGTTAATTCTCTATCACATTTTGAACACCTACCACTGTGAAATAAACTCATTTCACTGTGAGGACTATATCTGTTAATGTATCTGTCAATAATAAATTGAAATGTTTTATAAGATACTGCATCTTTTCCTACCCTGCTTTTTGCAGTTAAAATCAACTCCCATTTACCAAAATATTTTTTTAATATACCAATGTAAAGAAAAGTATCAGAAGAATTTTTAACAGAAATAAAATAACTATTCTTATTATTGCTTGTTTCCTTTACCTTATAAGTAAAATGTTTTCCAGAACGCTCTGACCTTACTGTTAAAATGGCTCGCCCACCCAAAATAAAGTCCTTTTCAAACCCTTTCTTTAATTGATGCTGTTCCATTACTTATCTATTATTTATATTGCAAAGATACAAAAAATTATCTAATCTAAAAAATATATTTTGCTAATAAATGTTAAAAATTTGATAACCAGATATTGTTAAATCTTATTGAAAGTTATTACAAATATTTTAACTTATCTAATTTTTGTTAAAAAAATTGTGTGCTACTTTTATAACACACAATTCATTTATGTTAATTACCGTTTCGATACTGTGATAACATTATGACCACAATGCACAGAATTATCAAAATATCTGTCCTTTAATATCACAATTCCTAAATCAATCTGATCTTCCAGAGAAGGCACTCTTTGCTCATTTGTTAATCGGAAATTCATATCCTTTACCCTGTTCCTGAAAAAATTGTAAGATATAATTTCAGGCTCTTGTAAAATTCTCATTATCCCTTCTTGCTCCAATAAACTAAAATACTTCGTTTTCATTTTATATAAGTTTTATTTGTTTGTATATAATCACATAACAAAGATAGTAAATATTATCTAATCTGCAAAATTATTTGTGTTAAAAAATGTTACATTTCAGAAATATATTGTTCAACTCCACAATCACTAAAATCTAATGTAATAGGATCCCCTGCACCTACAACATCAAACCAATATATATCCATAGGGACTAATTCTAAACCATTTCTACCAAGTTCCATTTTTGTTTCTTTCCTAAGAAATTTTACTGTCAAGGGAAAATCATCATACCCATCAAAATAATCATATTCTTTCCCTATTATTAAATCTTTTGTTTTCATTTTTCCTATTTGTTTATAATGTAAAAATAATAAACTATTTAGTTATACTCTTTTGAGTGTTTCTCTTCCCTTTCTTACTCTTACGTTTTCCCTTTGAATTATATTTTATTATTTCCCCTTGCTTTGTTAATTCTCTTTTCTTTTCAGGTATGTAATTCCCCTTTGAAATATTCGCTTTCCTTTCTCCTGCCATGTAATATTCATTATCACCATTCAAAATTCCTGCACAATGCAATTGCATCATATATTGAGCCAATAACCCATCCATATTTATAATGTTAATAAAAATTAAATATCACTTAAAGTCCTTTCACCCATCGGAACACTTTCCATCTTATTAATTTCTTCAATCGTTAAACCATTAATAAATTGCTTTGTACCTTTCAAATTACTGAAAAACATTGCATATTTATCATACCTTTTTGTTTCCTTATTCCAAAACTTTATCCCAGAAACAATCCCTGCTTTATAACTAATCACTTCATAATTCCCTACTATACGTTTCATATTATATAAAATTAACAAGTATATATAATAAAATGTTGTTTCCTTTTATCCATATCAAAATATTTCTTCAAATCATTCCACGCCCCTGGCGTCCCATATGCTACTTTTGAAAATAAAGTATCTTTATCCATTATTGTTATATTGAAAATCCCTGCCTCTCCTTTTGATAACATTCCATAAATATCTTTTTCCCATAAGTACATACTATTGTTATCCATTTGACAACCAGCCTTCTCAAACATTTGCTTTACTTCTAAAATCTTATCCATCTTGTTTTCTTGTTTAATTATATACAAAGATACAAAAAATAATTTATATAATAATAAAAAACCATCTTAATAAAAATTAAAAAATGTTAAAATTTTCCCCCTGAATATATCTTAAATTATATAATCAATTAATATACATATTTTAACTTTATTAATAAGTATTAAAAAAAGGGACTTATGCCCCTTTTAATATTAAGTGTGTTTTTAATCGCTTCATTTGCCGCTCCATATCATGGATGTTTTTTAATTCATTCCAATTTGGCTCATGTACTAAACGGAATTTAACTATCCCTGTATCAATATTCCATTTGTAATCAATCATATCACTCAAATTTGCAAAATCATACCCCATTTCATTCAATATACCAAGCTCAAAACCAATCCCAACAAAATGTTGCCATAAGATAAAATTATAAGCTGAGTCCAATGTAGGCTCAATTTCATTATCATTTATAGCTTCACCAAGCAAAAACCAATCCAAATCAAATCGCTCTGCAAATTTAAGAAAAGATGTAATTTTATAGGAGGCAAAACCCCCAACTCCAAAATATCCCTCTAATAAATAATTAATATTACTCCTTTTCATATCATTTCCTCCCATCTGTTTTTTCTGTTATATGCCTTTTTGCTTTTATGTACCCTGTTATAAGACTTAAAGCTACCACCAAATTCTTCAATCTCCATTTCCCTTGAGATTCGTTTGTTCATTAACATTATTTGCTCCTTTGTAATCCTTGCTTTCATTGCTTTAATCTTTGTTTATTTGTTTGTAGTGCAAAGGTAATGAAATTAATTGATATATACAAATTATTAATGTTAATAAAACTTAAATTTTTGAATATACCCATCCAATTAAATCCAATATCCCTATAACAAATTCTCTTATTGTTTCTGTATCTGTAAAATAATAATATACTGTTACTTTATTATTTACTACTGAATAAGATGAAATTTCAATACTGTTATCAATTAAATTTTCTCTTATGTAATCTATTAATAATTTTTCACTAAACATATCTTTCTTAATTATAAAGTGTAACGTTCTTTTCTTCTTTATTGCTATTTAATTGCTCAATTTTGCTAATCCTTATTGCAAAAGGTAAAACATATTCCTTCGCTTTTTCCTTTGTTTCTGCTGTTACTATCTGCCACGACTTCCTTCGCTCCTCATCAATATATGTAATAAAATAATCATTCATATTGTATAAGTTTTTATTATTTTTATATAACAAAGATAATATTTTTTATTGAATCTGCAAAATTTCTGAAGTTAATAAAAATTAATAAATGTTAAAACTTGAAATCGTTCTTTTATGTTAATTTAATTCCTTTTAGAAAAAATTGAATTGATTTTCAATGAATTTTGTATGTTACTGAAAATGAGGGGCAAAAAATTTCAAATCATTAAGTTTATTTTTTTGAAATCTTGTCCCTCTATTTTTCAAAATTGTTGTATGTGTAAAAAATTTTTCAAAAAAATACTCATTTGAGTATTCTTATCAATAATTGATACAACAACAATAATTGATAATCAATAAGTTTCTTCACAATACCATTTCACAATTTGTGGAAGGTCATCAATATTGTCAAATTCTGTATAAGGTAAAGTTGCTGTGTAAAGTGTAAATCCCATTTTGGGAAAATTATTTTCCTGTGAAAAAGGAATAAAATAAAATCTGTTATTAAGTTTTTGAATAAAATATCCATCCCAATCCCCAGCGGAGGAAGATGTATTTGTTAATTCAACTTTTACTACTGACTTGTAACCTTTCAAAAGTTTTTCAGCACCATACCAATTATCTTTAACCTTTAATTCTTTGTTTGTTAATAAATTTTTCATATTTTTTTATTTTATTAAAATTCAATTTTACAATTATATTCGCTTATTAATTTAGTAATTAATTTATTATAATCCCAATCATATAGATTTTCGGATATAGTTATTTTTATTTTTTGATATTCCACTATTTGAAAATGAAGGTAGCCATATTGAACACCTTGCAAATATCCATAGCCATGTTCCTTTTGTAAATGTAGGATAGGAAACATTTTTGTTTCACTATATATTCTATCCATTAATTGAGAAATAGTATTTTTACCATTGTAATAAACTACATAATATTTTGTTTCCATAACTTAATTATTTATAGAACAAAGATACAAATTTATTTTCATGTAACAACAAAGAATAAAGTTAATAATTATTAAAATATGTTAATTTTTTTGGGATTATTGAAATATTAAAATAACATTATAAATCAATAAAACTATTTTAACTTTGTTAATTTTTTAACAAAATGATAGTAAGAAAAAAAAATTCCCATAGGAAAAAAATTATAATATGATTTTTACCTATTAAAATGATAATATTAAATATTAAAGATATTTTAACATTTCATTTAATAATAAAGAAAAAGGTCATTTTCACAAACAACCTTTTCCTAATTATTTGTAGTGATATTAATTTATTTCCTGTAATTGTTCCAAACAGTCCCCAAACAATCTCTCTACTGCTTTCCATTCTTTGCAGACTGCAAGGTACACTTTATAATCAGAACGGCTATCCATACAGTAACCAAAGTTATCACAAAAGGTTTCAAAGTCTTCTGGATCGTAGTGTGTTAATCCTGCAAGGATATCATACATTGTTGGGGACGTGTTTCCTTTTGCAAGGCATTGCCCAAATTTGAAACGATATTTTTCTCTGTTCCGTTCCAAAGTACAATTAAAAACATATCTGTATGTACCATCTTCTTTATCATCTTTGAAAAAGGAGGCATAGATAGATTTTCCTATTTTCAAAGTAACATTAAATTTCTTTGCAAATTTTTCTGCCTGTTTTTGATAATTCATTTTTATTTCAAATTAAATTGTTTAACAACATGATCCAAAGCGTTATTATATATGCCACTTTCAATAAGATAAGCTCCAATTTCATTTCCAATTTCTTCCATTTTATTATCTGAAATGGAATTTGCATTTACTCCCAGTTCTTCTAAATCTATCCTTTGTAAGGCAATTGTCCAAAAACATCTTTTCATATTATTTAATTTTTATTATTTGTTTGATAACACAAAGATAAGAAATTAATTTGATATTACCTAATTTATAATGTTAATAATTGTTAAATTAAATTGGATAATAATCATCTGTATAACGCATAAAATCTACCCAATCATCACTTAACCAATTTTGAGCCTCTTCAAAATTACTTTGGGAAAAAGGCACTGTTCTATATTTATAAGTTTCTTGACCCTTTTGCATAGAAACAATTGTAAATGTTCTATTTTTCTTATTTGAATAAATTCTCCAATACAAACCATCAAAAACTTTCATATTATATAAGTTTAATTATTTACATAACAAAGATACAATTTTTATTTCATATAATTTAATTTATAAAGTTAATAATTTTTAATAAATGTTAAAAATAAAATTATATAATATCTTAAATTATATAATCAATTAATATATATATTTTAACTTATTTAATTTATGTTAAAAAAATGATGATAACCTTTTTCACAAAAAGTTATCACCCCACTATAAAATAATTAACTTACACGACTTATATTTTTTCAGCATATCGGCAACTGTGCTACTTACACCATAAATCAGGCTGTAATCTGAACCTGTTCCGCATCTGCTCTGTTTCTTTATATAAAAACTTAAAGGAATATAACATCATTCTTTTTACTTATCCCTGCCCATTTTAACAGCGTTAAAATTGATGTTTGCACTTGATAAAACCTTTAAATTATTTTGTTTTATAAATTGAAATATATATCAGGGTTATTTGACACATTATAGATATAAGAACCTTTCTTAATCAACAATGCACCTTTCCCATAGAATTGTTTCTTCATTCCTTTAACACTTCCAGACTTATCAAAATTTGGAAATTCACTTAAATCTATTTGAGAAAAAGTAGGTAATATTTTAACAGGAAAATTCTGTGCGTCCCTTGCAAAAGGGTTATAAGGTATATTAATTGTTTTCATATTCATAATATTTACATTTATCTACTACTGTATTTTTTTCTATTGAAGAAGAACCCTTTTTATCTCTTTTAACAATGCAAAAACAATTAGTTGGCTCTGAAAAAATTGAATAAGTCATTCCCAATCTAAAATTTTTACATTCAATACATTTTATTTTTGTTATACTCATTTGAGTATATTATTAAAATGTTATTCTATTTTCTCTAAAGTACTTTTTGAAATTCGCCTTTACTTCTAACATAGTTACATGCTCCATATAAAACTTTCTACATAATTCTGTTTTTCCTCTCAAAGCTATATAACCAATTACACTTTGTTCGTCCGTTCTGTACATTTCCAAATCAAACATTTTTTTATTTGGAATATCAACATCAAACACTTCAACTTTTTTAACAAAATTTTTTAAGTTAGGCATAATTGTATTACTTTAATAAATCAGTTAATTTTGCTTCAAATTCTTTTTTTGTTACTTCTTCACCATTTACTTTATAGCTTTTCCAGGGTGATGGATTAGCATGTCTGTAATAATGTTTTGCAGTTTTGTATTCAAATTCATTTTCCTGTAAATTCAGGGTATATTTTGTCCCTGCACTCCCAGCGAAACCCCAAGCGTTTGTGCTGTCAAACTTTTCTTTTGTTGCTAATTCTTTGAATCGTATCCAGTTCATATTCGTTTTATTTAATCAGTTAATTATTATAATACAAAAGTAAGAAAAAATTATGTAATATCAAAATATTTCAAGTTAATAATTGTTAAAACCACTTTTTCAAATCTTTCTTTTTGCAATTTTGAGTAATTTGTGTATCTACTTTAATGTAATAACCAAAATTGTTATAAATGTTTTTGAAAGTATTAAAACCATCAAAATTCACGTTCAATTGTTTTGCTATTTCTCTAATTGCATCATATTCCGCTTGATTTCCATACCCATAGCGGAAATCCATATAGAATTCTTCTGCATTGTCCATTCCAAAATTTAACATTACTCTTGCAGCGTAATAGGTATTGCCATAAGTCTTATCACGCCATTCCCTACTTGAAATTATTACTGATCTTAATTCATTTGCTTTCATTTTATTTACTTATTAATTATTTTATACAACAAAGATACAAAAAATATTTTATATAACAATAAAGAATTATGTTAATAATTGTTAAAAAACTATGCAATTTAGTAATCTTAAAAAATATAATAAATGATATAGATATTTTAACTTTTCTAAAAAATGTTAAAAAAAGAGAACTTTCTCGTTCCCTCTTTTCAATATAAATTTATTTTGTCATATAAAATTCCCACAAATCCAGGTATTCTGTTCCCACTTCCTTTGCATCCGCTTCATTTTGCAAGTGTAGGCGAGAGGCGCAACCCGCATACGTACACGCATCCTGATAACCCGCATCACAGAACCGAAAAGGAGAATCCAGAAAAAACCAAGGATACCATTTTCTTTCATCTTCGTCCTCCCAATTTGGGAACCATCCTTCATTCTTCGCTTCTACAACTATTTCTAAAGCCCTTAGTACTGTTGCCCTATTGAGAGCCAAAACTTCAATTTGGTATTCAATATCATTCAAATAATTTTCTCCTTGAGCATCCTTTAACATTTGCAAACGTTTTTCATAAAAATTCATAAACTTGCTAAAGCTCCTGCCCAATTTCTCAAAAGCCCATTTTGTTTTGATTAAACAAGGCAATTCTGACAGTACCAAATCAGGAAAATTTTGTTCCAAAAATAACTTAAAATCCCCTACTGCTGTAGGATAAAATTTCTTTGCTTGTTCTAATGTAAAATTCATATTATTTAATTTATTTATGATATACAAAGATAAGATAATTTATTGATATATACAAATTATATAAGTTAAAAATTGTTAATATTTTTATTTATATAAGCAATAACTTTATACACAGGACGCAAGGATAATAGAAACAAGCCAAATACTGTAACAGCAGTCCAAATTGCAATGTATAAAACGTTCCATTCACAGATATTGACTAATACAGCCAATAAACCTATAATAATCATTCCTATTGAAATAATTGCACCTATCCATGCAAATATACTAAAACCTTTGAATTTCATATTTTATATAATTTTTTATTTTAAATATTGCACACTATATTTATTACAACAAGCTAAAGGATTATTCAAAGTACCACGTATATGCTTTGCAGGAGCACTACAGCTTGCAGCTTTATATATATTGCCTTCAAAATCTATAAAAGCATAAACAGACTTGGAGCCCCACATGTTTAAATATATTTTGAAATATTTTTTTCCTTTTTCAAATCCATAGTAGAAATTATCACCTTCCCCAAATTTTTTATTCAAAAGATTTTTTAACTCTACAATTTTCAAATTTATATTTTCCATACTGTAATTATTTTATATAACAAAGATACAAAAAAGTTTTTATATTATCTAATTTATAAAGTTAATAATTGTTAAATATTTTTACTGAAATTAAGAAAGTTAAAATACTTATATTATTAATAGAATATATTTTAACTTTTCACATTACATAAAAAAATTAAGGTAGTTCCGAAGCGAATTCCCCAATCTATTATGGGACTTGTATCAAGCGCAGAACTACCTTGTTATTATTTAATATTATTATATTTTATCAAAATTATTATTGCGGAGGAAATCTTATTCTTTTCATATTTTATTCAATCTATTATATTATTAAATTATTTTTTATATAAATTATTTATCGGCTGTCCCCTTATTTTTATCATATTTTCATTCAATTTCAAAGTAAAACTCCTGTATTTTGTTCCCAGCTTTGAGTACCTTCAGAATCTTTATTTATAATCTTTTCGATTTTCAACAAAGCATTTTTGAATAATTCACCCTTTGTAAAATTGCCCCTTGCTTTTTCTCCATTGTGTTTAATACCACTTCTCACACCTCCACCCATGTAGTTTCTATACGCCCCAAACTTTGCCACAGGATAACCTAAAATATTGCCACAAATACCCAGTGACCAATTTCTACTACCATCAAAGAAGACTGAGCCTTCAGGAACATTTAATTTGTTTTCAAGTGTTTCGATTACTTCTTCAATACTGTTTTCTCTTTTGAATCTGTAAGTTTTCATTTTATCTAATCTTTAATATTTGTTTTATTGTATTACAAAGGTAAGAAATTAATTTGAATTACACAATTTTTCAATGTTAATAATTGTTAATTTTCAAATGTTACATCATCACTCCAATATTCACCTGCTCCATAAGGGCAAGCATTTGCTTCTTCTTGTGCTTCTGTTTCATCACCATATACCCCTCTAAAATTCCAATTATTTTCAGGGTCATTATAACCAACTATATAAACTGTTCTTTGTATCATATAATTTTATCTTATTTAATTTATATAATAATACAAAGATAAACATTTTATTCCAGATAATCATACATAATGATGTTAATAATTGTTAAAATTTATACATAATATAATCTTAAAAAATATCTTATTTATTAAATATATTTTAACATTTAACAATTGTATATAAAAAAAAATAGCTTTCAATACTTTCACTCTGTCCAGCATTAAAAACTATATTTGATTTTATTTAATATGTACTCATTTGAGTATGCTGTAAGTATCCTTTCAAAGGTATGACACAAACATACTTTCATAAGTACAAAGTATCAATCCATTCTATAACTTACATTTACATTTTTTATTCCATTTTGCCTGCAAAAATCAGCCACAAGATGCCAATAACAAAATTGCATTGATAGATCCTGCATCCATATTGCTCCAAAACCAGCACCCATTTTTGTTAATTTATTAATTAATTCCGTTCCAAGTTTTTTTGCAACCATGTCTCTCACTTTGGTATCATTTTTGTTTGCAATGGAATTAATTTCAGATGCTTTTTTTGAATTTTTATTATATATCATCCACACTTGAGCGCATCCATAACCAAAAAATACATATCTTTTACCATCATCTTTAACAAGTTTTGTATCATTTCCAATAACACTTTTTACCTTATAAACTTCAGTATAAAAAGTATCTACAAATTTATCAAGGTTATCTTTCATGTATTGCATAAATTCACTTTCAATTCCTTTGTTTGCTTTTGGCTCTTTTTTAACAATTACCTTTGTTGTAACTGTTTTATTTTTATTAATACTTTTTCTAATAAGGATGGAGGCTTTTTTCTTTGTAATTCCATCATTAGAATAATCAACACCAGTGTGTTGCAGTAAAACTCTCAATTGTGCCTCTGTAGCAAAATCATTAATATACATATTATTCGTGTTTCAATTATCTTATAGAACAAAGATACAAAATTATATTAATATACCAAAGAACATGATGTTAATAAAAATTAAAAAATATTAAAAAAATTATATAATTTGTAATATTAAAATATATCTATTATTTATTATAACTATTTTAACTTATTTAAAATATGTTAAAAAAATGTAGTCATCTTTTGAATAACTACACTTTCATTTTTTATTTTCCATTATTTGGAAGGTTCGCAGGATACAAATAAAATGTAAGGTTCGCATCCACAAATTCATTCAAAAAATCAAGTTCTTCACAATTCAAAGTGCCAGCACTACTCATCAAAACATATTCATTTTCGCAAACAAATTCGCATCCTTCTTCAATAGCTTTTATTTGCTTTTTTGTAACCCAGGCAGAGCCAACCAGAGCATCATCACTATCATGCCCCTCATCCCTACAACTGTTTACCCAAGGAGCTAAAATACTTTCATAATGACTTTCAAAGTTTCCAATAGTTTCATTTACATCATCCCAATTCACTTCACATTCATTTGCCTCAGCATTTGCTTCAATAATATCTGAGCTACTTGTGGATAACGCCCATCCAATCTGATATAACTTCGGTTCCTTTTTCATATTATATAATTTTTATTATTACAAAGGTATAAAATTTTTTTGATATATAGAAGAAAATTATGTTAATAATTGTTAATTCGCTATACTCATTTGAGTACATTTTCCTTATTCAATAGTTCAACCATTCCCTTACTATCTATTCCATGAGTACATCCAATTTTACGAGGAAATAAAATAGTATAATTTAATAGATCTTCAACCTTCCAATTCATTCGCTTTATAAAGTCCATCCACACTTTCCTTGAGCAAATGTTATTTTCTATTTTATAAACTTTACCTTCTGTTTCCGCTTTTATAGAATCCTCCATAGACAATTTATTGAAGGTATCATTGTCCATTTTTATGACTAATATTTTACAAAATTTGCTTGGATATTTCATATTATTTATGCAATTTATTCATTATACTATTGTATATAAGTTTCTTCGATCCCCATTTACAAGTCCTATTAAACTTTGGACTATCACGTTTCAACAAGGCACAAAAAACCTCAAAAGTAAACTCATTTCGAGCATCCAAATTGCATAAGTTTACAAAGCCATACATTTCAATAAACGTATCTGAAAAATTTATATTATTCATATCTGTAAGTTTATATATCATTTTATAATACACAAAGATAATGTTTTATTTTGATATAACAACTAAAAATAATGTTAAAAAAATATAATTTTTTATCAATTAATTGTTAAAATATCTTTATTCAAAATTAAATATTTTTAACAATTCATTAACATTATTTAACTTAATAAATCTTAGATAATCCAAATTTTTTTCGTACCTTTGTTATATCAAAATAACATTAATACATAATAAAATGAATACAATTAATTTCAACACAGGAAAATTTGAGTTTGCAGGATATAGTTTCGATGCAGATCGTAGGGTCTTAACAAGCGAAAGCAAAGTAAATAAACTAACTACAAAGGAGGCAAACCTTCTTCAGGCACTTGTGGAACGTAAAAATGATGTGCTTACAAGGGACGAAGCCCTACTAGCAATTTGGGGTGATAATAATTTTTTCAATTCTAGAAGCATGGACGTTTATGTTTGCAAGCTCAAAAAATTATTTGAAGGTAGTAAAGTGATGATTCTAAATATTCATGGGACAGGATACAAAATGATGGCAGACTAACTGCCATTATGTCAGGGGTGAGCTACACATCCCCCCTCAAGGGGGAGGGGGGAGGAGAGGGGTAGCCTTTAGAGGCAAACGCTTCATTAAATATATCCCTTTAAAAATTCTAGAAAAATAAAAATTGATTTTTCAAAAAATGACTTCTCCAAAAATAAAAAACTATGCCAAAAAAATTCCAGAAAAAAATTTATCCTTTTTCAAAAACTGGTTTCACATCTCTGGATACAATATTCTTATCAAACTTTTGATTATTCCAAAAATTGGCATAAGTAATATACTAATTATGCAGATAGTTACAATAATCATACCAATATTATATTCAATATCTTTCACTTTTCCAAAGATAGTAGATAAATCTTGTATAAACAATATAAGTAATCTAATACCAGCTATTATCAATATAATTCCAACAATATAGAAAATAATATTCATAATTCATTATTTAATTTTTTAATGGCATTATATTCTCTTTTTCCACAAGTAAAAATAACTCGTTCACCAACACTATATTGTTTATGATCTTCATCCCAATCAATCACATCACTTATAGCAAAAAGAATATCTTTTAACACTGACCATTCAGTATAAGTAAAATCTTTTGTGATATTTCTACTTTTTGATTTCATATTGTTTAATTTTTAATTCATAATATAATTCCAGATATAATATAAACAAATAAAAATCATAAACAAGTAAGCGCCAATCTCAAGATAATATTTTGTTTGATACCAGATATAACTTTCAAATTTCATTTTCATTTAATTTTAATGATTTAAAGAAATCTTCTTTTGTTCCAATATTGAATTTAATTCTTTCTTCATTTGTTAATGATCTAATATCTCCACATATTTTGCATTCCATATGGGCAAATTCTCTTGGATATACTTGTTGCAATTCATATTGATGATCTGATTCATCATTTAAGCAGGGAGCTTTGAAAACATCATAATAAAAACATATTGTGGTTTCATAGATAAAGGTTTTACCACAATTTTCACATTCTTGGTTGTGTTTTTCATCTTCTGTATAACCTTGACCATCATCATGGTTTATATTTTGTTCAAATCCACAGTAGGGACATTCAATATCTTTCATATTTTTTTAATTATTATATATTTATACTTAAATAAATTAATTATGGAAAACATATTTCAATTTTTCAATATGGGTCTGATGATCTCAATTATTATTGTTACCTATGCTGTATTTAAAATCCTTGAATCTTTTAATATATCATGGAAAACTTGGATCAAAAGAATTATTACTATCGTTATTTCTTTATTACTTAGTGTATTCTATTATTGTATCCTTCATTTGAAACTGGATGAAATAATTCCTACTTATTTAATAAGCGTTGTACTGTATGATTATTTGATAAAGGAAATATTAAGCAAGATAAAGGGGGGTAGTGAAGAAAAAGAGATAGATGCTTAATTTATCATTGAATTTATTATTTCATATCCACATTTCACTACGTTCATAAAATCTTTAAAATCATCTACATTTAATTGGAGTGGTCTATCACTGCACCATTCGAGTTGGCAATCTTCTTTTCCAATATTAAAATGAGCAATTAAGAGAGAATTTTCAAGTTTTTCAAAACAGGAAGAATGGATAGAAACACAACTATCTATATTTGATTTATAGAAATCATTATTAACTTTAACAAATTCAGACTGTTTATTATACAGTTCATTTGGAAAATATTGAAGGATTTCATATCTTTCTTGAAGATATTTTATTCCGATGTTATTAATTCTTATTTCAAATTTATTTATTTCATTCATAATTTAGAGTAGATTTTACATTATTTATTGGGATTGTATCTATTTTTATTTCTGTTGGGGAATATATTATTGTTTTAATTACTTTATATTTTTTTGTTTTTTCCATTTGTATTTGGTAATTAATAGTTTTAGGTGGAATTTGGGGTATAATTGGGGAAGACAAGGAAATTAGCCATGTCATTCCAAGTATAAAGATAAATAAGCCAATCACTATAAAAAACAAGTATTTTTGAGATTTCATATTACATAATTTTTTAATAATTTTTCCAATTAGGAATTATTTCATTTAATTTTTTGTCCCATGGTTTGTCAATAAGAAATTCAGATTTCCATGTTGATTTATTATTTTGATCGGTCCATTCCCATTGACATTCAGCTTCCACAATATCAGGGCAGTTACGTTCATAGTTTTTATAATAATATAAGTACCACAGCATTTGTTCCCAGTAATCATCGTCCAGCATATTATTTCCTATTGGATTTGATAGCCATATAAATAATTGCCAGTTACCAAAGAGTATTAGATTGAAAGCTGGGGCAAACTCAAATCTTGGGGTATCATATTTATCTTTCCAATAGAGGTCATAATGATAAATTTTAATAAAACATTTTGATTTATAGACAGGGAGTCCTGTTGCCCATTTTCCGAAATAGACATTTACTTTTGGCTTTTTGAATACATTTCTTGCGAGCCAATAAGTTTTATACATATTTGGTATATACCAAGGAATTTTATTTTTCATGAAAGTATATGTTCTTTAATATGTTCGATTGCATCATCTGTTGTTTTAAAAATATACTTTTCTTCCACATTGCTTACTATATGAGAAGAATTACCAAATCTATATTCCAAATTATATGAAACAAAAGTGGTACGGCATTCTATTCTAACATTTGTACTATAAATTCTATAAGGAGTTATATGATGATCAATAACAGAATATACTTTATCATCATAATTAAATTTAGTTTCAATTATCATATTTTTTGATTTATTAAAGATTGGATTAAATTATCTTTTGTTTTGAACAATCTTTCTTCTTTTATATTTTTGAAAGGGGTATCAATATCATCTTCTACTAAATTATAGAAAATATTAGGTAATTTATCATCTTTATTAAATTCAATACTTATTCCAGTGATTTTACCTTTGAATAATTCTGAATTAGCTATGATTGTATAGATAGTATCTCCCTTATTAAATTTAGTTTCTATTGTCATTTTTATAATATTCTATTTTTGTTTTTTGTATTTTTGTTGGTAAGAATTTAGAATTTAATGACCAGCGAAAGCATCTCCAATGATAACAATGTTCTTCCACTTCATAATCAGGGTTAAATTGTTTTGTATTTGAAGTTAATTCAAAATTTGTTAAAATAGCAAAAGTTCGTGCCTGCCCTTTTACTTCATATACACAAGGTATTTTTGTATGAATAATTGTTAATATATCCCCTATTTTTAAGTTATAAGATTCACTACCTTGGTAGGGTTCAATATAACTTATATTTTGTTCAGTTACTTTAATTGTAGGTAATTGTTTTCTATAATCTTCAAAATTCATATTATTTAATTTATTATATTAGAAAATAAAGAAGGGAAATTTTCTTTAGTATATTTTTCTGTACATTCTTTTGAAATGTTATGCAGATAGTTTTCAGCCTCTTCTGCTGTTTCAAAATGCCCATTAAAATCGAGCATAAGTTTATGTATAGCTCCATTTCTTGTCATATACATTAGTCCTCCATATAAATCATTTTCATCTTTAAATGATTGTATTAAGATATTATTTGGATAATTTCCTGCAATTTCCAATGCTGTTAATAGTGTCATTTATTTTAAGAACATATTTAAATTTTTATATATTACGCATTGTCTTTTATCAGATAGAATACCAAGATTAATTTTATCCATTATTTTAATGATATTATTATCTTTCATATATTGTTCAGAGAATGTTTGTTTTTCTGGATTACAGCATGGGTTAGTATATAAATAATACCAATAGGGATACCAAGTATCTACTTCTTCCAAGTTGACATGAGCGTGAACGCAAGTTATATTAACTGGTTTTGAATTTATTGTTTCATAATCTCCCCAGTCAATTAGATTTATATCATCCAATATTGTATCTTGGAATTTCTTTTTAATTGGGATAATTCCTCTTATTGGTCTATTTGAAAATTTTTCCAACCATTTATTAAATTTATCAATATTAAGAGCTGGATCAATAGATACATTATTTGTTTTGGATAGGAAAGCGAATATAGCTGCTGTTCTTGTATAGCCACCATCTCCGATATGTAACCAATTAAAATTACTGATTTGGCATATTTTCTTCATACAAGAAAAAGCAGCATAAGATTCTGTAATTTCTTTTGAAGGAGATTCAGCATCTTTAAAACGCCACATTAGTTCTTCATATGAATTACTTCTTAATATTTTATCAAGATATTTTGTATGTGGCAAATTTATGATTGCATGATTTGAAGTATATTCTGTTGTTATATTATTATTCATAATTGTTGATATACTACTGTTTCTTTAATCATTTTATTTCCACCTTGAAAATAAACAAGATTATTCATTGCTTCTTCAAAAGTAGAAAATGAATCTATGCAAGCTGCTCCATCCCAACTATTAATCCATGCATCAACCCACCACCATCTAAATAAGAAATGTTTTTGTTGAATAGTATATGATTTTGTTCCTGATGGATTTATTTTTTCTACAATTCTATATTTTGTCATATAATATTTAATGATTTAATAAAATAGTTATGATTATTCCACCACTAAAACTTGTTAGTATAATAAGCAATATACTAAGCATTAAAATAATATCAAAAGTATGTTGTTTCATTTTATGAATAAATGGAAAAAAAGATAAAGCAAAGAGTACTGATAATATTATATTAAGTAAGAACATAAAGAATATAGCTTCAATAAATAACATATTATATATTAATTAAAAATTTTTATTAGTCAAATCCTTCTTTTTTATTTTCTATATAATCACTTATTAGTCCAAAGATTATTATAAGTACTATTCCTATCAAAACGGAAAGAAATCCATATAGGATAAAAGAATGTGCTTCTTTTATTGTATTAGCTGTAAATACAAATATTAATAAACCACCTGCAAGAAAAGATAATCCTCCACAGATAAGTAGCATTACAAGTCCATCTACAAGTTTATCAATAATTTCTGGCATTTTTAATTATCTATATAGGGTTTATATTCCCTTGGTAAAGGAGTAGTAGTACCTTGTGGAAGTGTTCCTATATTACAGAATCTATAATTAAATTTAGCCATATTTGCATTATATTGAGAAGCTAAATCATTATAACTTGCTTTTACTCCCAGATATTCAGACTGCCATATATTATATTGTTCTGTATCTGATCTTGACCATTGTTGTCCATTAGAATATCTCTTTTCAATAGATTTAAATCTTTGTTCATAAGCTCCAAGTGTAGCTATTTTTGAATCCAAGGATGCAGAAGCATCTTTGAACCATTCATATTTTTGTAAGAGGACAGAGGGACTGTATTGTTCTTCAACAGTTTTAGCTGCATCATCAGCCATGTGATTAGCAACTCCACAAGCTCTAAATCCTATTCCAACAAGGAATAATAGCACTAATGCTACTATTCCCAAGGCTATCCAACCTACTATTTTCATTATTTATTTTCCTCCATATTTAATACTATGGACTTAACAGCCAATGGTTCAGAAGATATATGAAGAATCATTCCACCAGTTACATATTGTTGATGATACACGCCTTTAGAATCCCACCAATATAGATAGTCCATTGAAGTTCCATAAGTACCATCATCTTGTATTACATCAGGGTAGTACCATTGATAATCAGATTGACCACCACTTCTTGCTCTCATTGTAGGGGTTAATCTTTTACCAGAACTTGTTACTTTTCCTTTTACAGTTGAATAAATCAACACTTGACCTGAATAAGCACTGATGATATACAAATGTTTAATTGAACCTGGTTCATTATCTGCTTTTAATCTTGCAGCGATATTATTTTGTTCAACTGTTCTACCGTTCATATCAGTAGGAACTGATGCTTGCACTTCTTGGACACCTGATTTAGAAGTTTGTTCTTTTACAGCACCACTATCATCACATTCACCTGAGCTTAATGTTATAAATAAGAACATTAAACCAAAACTTAACCATAGAAATCTTTTCATTTTTTTTTATTTATTAAATTAATTTTTTTATTGTAACACAAAGATAAAATTTATTTTTTATATAACAAAATTTTTTATATTAAAAAAATTTAAATTCAATTGAATAAAGAAAGATTTTCTTTAAATACAGGGTATTCTTCTGCTGTGGGGGAATATATTAATGTTTTAAATTCTTTACCAGCAATATATGCGTTCCATGCTTTGATAAGAAGGGCATGTTTAAGTCTGAATGTTTCACTATATTTTTTATTAAGAGAATGATAATTAAGCCTTTCTCTTAATACATCTATCATAGAATTATTATTTTCTTCTTCCAAAAATAATTTTTTAAAGAAGTCAATAACAAAATCTTTAGAATATTTTTTATTTTTTATAAGATAAATTATATCTCCACCTATATCACTTTTATTAAATAATTTATTTTTTTTATAATAGTAGCTAGCAAGAGCAGTAACTTCATTATACAGATCAGGGGTTGTATAATATTCATCTAAAGCATCTCTTCTTAAGATTTTTCGTTTATTAAAGTTATTTACTCTATCAATATAATGGTTAACAATAGAGGAAGCAGCAGAATAGTTTGGAATGTTAGCTACAGCAAAAACATCTCTGGTACTTCTATTTTTTCCTGTATCAAAGGTATCAAATGTACTTTTATCAATATTATACATTACAGACATTTCAATAGGAATATTAGCATCTATTATTGCATTTAATCTTGTAAAGCCATTAAGTAGTTCTTTTTCTTTTGAAAACTGTATAGCTTCTCCATTAATTACCCATTTTCCATTTCTCATAGCATCACTATATATTTTCACATATTTACGTGAAACTGGCCTGTTGATATATCTACCATTACCTCTTTCTTTTTCTCTTGCTAAAATAAATTTAGCATTTTCTGGTGTAATTTTCATTACTTTGTGCTTGACATCTGTTTTGACTTCTTGTCCTTCTTTATACTCTTCCATATTATTAATTATTATTATTTTCAATTAAGTTCTCATCATTAATATTTTTTTCATTGGATTGATTAATTTTTTTCATCCAAGTAATAAAGATATATTCGCCAGTAATTTTTTCGTTCAATTCATTATTTAGCAAGAGTACGTTATAGCCAAGATTTTCAAAATATTGAATTATATTTTCGATTAGCACATTTTCATCTTCCAAATCATGAATTAAGGAATATTTTTTTATTTGAGTTTTGAAGTGAATTGTTTTATTAATATCACTGATTACTCTTTTAGTATTTTTATTTATATTTTCATTACTTCCAAATTTAGAGGAAGTATATGCATCATTAGCAGAAATAACATTTTTACTGATTAATTTTTCCCACCAGCTAAATACAAGTTCATTAATTTTTTTCATTTTTGTTATTTAAATTATTAGAATGTTCTATAAATTTTTCAGCAAAATAAAAAGAGAGATTGACTGCTTCTTGTTTACCATATTCTTGCAAGAGATATGGATTTTGCAATACGCTTTGTAGCAATTGAAATGCTATTTTATTAACATCATACATATTATTTTATTTTTTAATTTATGATACAAAGATAATAATAATTTTTGTAACAAAAAAACTTATAATGTTAAAAAATCTAAACATTTTTGTATTACTTCAATTTTATTGTCATCTACTTCTTTTTCCCATATAACTAAAATATCATATCCTCTTTCTCTAATAGCCTCATGTTTTAATTTATCTTTTTTTCTAATTTCATTTATACTTAATTTATTATGAGGATTAATCCAATTTTCATTATATATCTCTGGATTTCCATGCCAATAATTTCCATTATATTCAATACATTTTTTATTCAAAGTATCTACAAAGTCATAAGAATATAAAATTTTATCTTTAGACATTACACAAAATTCTTTTGTTAAAGGAGAAAAATATAAATGTTCTTTTCTATTTAATTGTTCATATAATTCTTTAAAAAAAATATTAGCTTTATTAGAAGCATAGGGAAAATGTTTGGTGATGGTTAGATTATTTTTTTAACTCTATCAAATATTTCATATCACATTGGTTTATATTATATACAACATATTCTGAATTAATTAAATCTGCTCCACCATGTGCATATACAGAATGAAAAGGTTTAATATTATTTTCATTAAAATTATAACATTCAGAAGTGTGTTTATATATATGCTTTTGATTTCCAAGGTTAACTCTAAACAAAGCCATATATGCCTTATTATCATTTCCATTTACCCAATATGAACCAGATAATGATGTATAACCAATTGATTTTCTTGCTTTATCAGCAAAATAAATCCCTTGTGAGCCAAACATTCCACCTGTTATAATAGCACCTGCTGGCCTAATAAGTAAACCACTTTGTAATAATGAAAACCAGTTTTGATTACGACTACCATGAAAAAATAGTAATTCATTTTTAATATCCATTGAATTGAATTTTTCATCATATCTTTTTTGGGTTTGTTTATTGATTACTTTAAATATGTTCCCCATAAGATTGGATGAATCTCCCATTAAAGTTTTGATTGATTGAAGTATTTTTTTATCTTCAATATATTCAACAGTTAATCCTAATTGTTCCAACAAATTTTGTTTATTGTTATTATTTTCATTTGTTTTTTCAACTTGAATTGTTGTAACTTGACCTGCTAATGTATCAAGCAATTTTTGTTCGTTATCAATTATCTTTTCTATTTCAGTTTTATTATTTGATTGAAATAAAAAATCTCGAACATCCCCCATTCTTCTTGGGATAGTTGTATATATTTCAAGTAATAATTTATTTAGTTCATTATAATTTACTTGATGCTTATAAGCAGATGTTAATTTATCAATTAGTTCTTGAGCAGTATCAATCATTTTTTGAGTTACACTGTTGGCTGATACTTTGTAGTTTTTTTGGATTGTTTTCTTTGCCCAAGATTGAAGTTCAGAGATAAGATTTTTAACTTTGATATTATCTGATATAAAAATATCTTTATTATTATCTGATATAATAGGTTCTTCAACAGCAATTAAATCAGTAATATCTTTATATCCTTTTCGTATTTTTTCTTTATATTTTGATTCCCATTCATGGATGGGATAGGAGGTATATTGTTTGGAAGAATCCACTCTACCATATTCAACATCAATTTGATTAGTAGAAGTATTTTCAGTCATTTTGTAATATTTATTATGATTCCCCTTAATTCCTTCAACCAATACTAAATAAGCATATTTACTACTCATAATTCTTTTATTTTTAGCCCATTAAATGATTTGTTTAATTTCATATTATAAAGTAAAACACGATATGTTATATTATATTTTTATTAATAAACATTAAAATCTGTTCTTTCGCTTCTATGATCCATTATTTTTCCTTTTGCATAAACACAACGAGTTTGGCAATTATTACAACTATCTTCTTTTATAAATGCTTGCATCCATCTGCAATAATATTTATATTGTAGTGCATTTTTTCTTCTTTCATCCCAATAATCATCCATTTAAGAAAATGTTTTAATTAAATCATCATGGTTAAAAGCCCATTCTCGATTATCTATATTTGAATAATCATAATCAAATTCATGACCCATAAGAATTAAAGGGATTTCTATCCATTCAACTTTTTCTATTTCTTTTCCTTCATTTTCAGGAAATTTAGTTCTTGTTAATCTTGGATCATCTTTTGAATTAATTTCATTATATTCTCCACGAAAAGCATTATAAGAACTAGGGCTATAAGTAAATAATAAAGAAACATTTTGTCTATTTGAAGAAGGGTTTGAATCTATTCTTGCTAATTCCCATTTATTTGAATCAGTTTTAATACCAGTTTCTTCATCTACTTCTCTTGTAATAGCTTCTTCAACAGTTTCATTAAAATCAAGATAGCCACAAGGTAAACTCCATTTTCCAGCTTCATCTTGACCATCATTTCCTCTTTTAACTGCCAGAAGAAAAAGTGAACTTGTTTTTTCTTCAATGAATGAAAAGATACCCACGACCGCTACTGATCGTGAGTACCATAATGTTTCTCCTGTTTTAGGATGTTTAAATGAAAAATTATTCATGATTTATTTTTTTAGAGACCAAATAGGAGAAACATTAGCATTTTGTCCGCCAATTAAGAAGTCAATATTAAAGTTACCATTTTTAGCTTTAGCCATTTCAATTAACTCTTTGTTGATTTCAAGTGAACGTAATTGAATAAATTCTTTTACTGTTAGGTTTAGATTGACCATATATGCTTTATCAGCTAATGCACGAGATTTTTCTGCACCTTGTCTTGAATCTTCACTTTCTTTACGTCTATCTTGGGTTTGTTTAGCTTGGATGGCTGCTCCTGTTTTGTTCATTTCTTCTATTACATCCGCATTAGGAATTGCTCTACTTGTTATTACTTCTGCTAATTTAACTGGTAAGCCTTTTTCCTTTAATAAAGCTGTTATATTTGTAAAAATATTATTATTAATAGTATCATAAACTTGTCTATCAGAAGTTAAACGAAACATATCATATTTGCATACTTCATTTCTAATTTCTTGACGAGCTGGTTGTTGAACGTTATTTGCATACCAATTAGGACCAAAGTGTAATACGATTTGAGGAGATTGCCCTTTTTCCATTTGTAAAATTAAGAAACAATCAAGACTGATTGGAGTATTATTACTTGTGATCATATCTTCAAAAGACTCTTTGTATTGAACAGGAGAAGTTTTGAAAACGTCCAAATGAGTTGACCATGCATAATATTCACTTCCTTGTGTCATAGGAGAGGTATCTACACCCCCTGTACCAAAAATATAAGGTTGTTTTGTAAACACGCCTTCCTCATCCCCTTTCAAAGTGGCACGACTACAGCCGCTTAATAGAACAATGGATATAAAAATCCACATAAATTTAATTACATTTTTCATTTTTTTTTAATTTAATATTATTTTATAACTCAAAAGCTGAATCATCTTCTCCAAGTAATATTTTTAATGCTTCCATATATTTTGTAGTCCTTACTAAATCTTCCATTGTTAATTCTTTTGGTTTCATTCTAGTAAGATTTGCATTATCCATAATATCTGCTATTTTCACTCTGATAGCAATGCTATTTGTACTTTCTTTTATATGTTTAATATATTCACCATAATAAGCATTATCTTTTGTCAAAATCCTTATAGCATCTATACATTCATCAGGAATACCTTCATTTTTCAAATCCAATAAAGTAACATTACATTCTTCTATCACATCATGTAATAGAGCAACTATTTTTTCATTGTCATTATCTAATGACATTGCTACTCTTAATGGATGTTGATAATAATCTATACCATTTTTATCTGTTTGCCCATCATGATATTTTTTAGATAACTCAAGGGACAAACAGACTAATGGATTAGTAGTATTTAATAATATTTCACAATTATCATTTCCCATTTTTATTTTTTTTAGAAAGCTAAACCAAGACTTAAACCTAAACCTATTTTATTGATATTCATTTGTTCAAAGGTACGTTCCCAATAAACACAAGGTTCAACAAAAATATCTTTTGTTACAAACAAAGTGTAGCCACAATCAATTCTTAAACCATTTTCATAAGAAGTATTTTTAGCAGTAAAACCTTCATACCATGCTCCTAAAAACCAGGAGACATTGGGGAAATACTGCCTAATTCCTACAGTATAGTTAAATGTGTTATAAGTATCATTATTGTCAGCTTTTTCTAACCCCCACCCTAATCCTGCATTAAGGCAAAAATCATTAAAAAGAAAATAATAACCACTAAATCCAAGATCAAGAGAATTAATTTTATAATTACCAAGACCTGTTGATAAATCAAAATTACTAAAATTTGCTACAATTCCCTTTGCACCTTGTGGGCAACATTTGGTACATTCTTGAGCAGATATTGTCCAGCTCAACATTAATAAACTAAGTACTACTAAAACCTTTTTTCTCATTTTTTTTAATTTATAATTTTTGTATCAAAATATTTCAAGTTTTCCGAATTTGGATGATCACCAAATTCAGTTTCTACACGCCAGACATAATATCGAGCTTGATTAGGAGTTAAATCCTTTTTTTCTAAATCTGCGCCACCTATAACATATACTTTTTCTTCATTTCCCAAATCGCAAGATACAGTATATAGCATATCATCAAGTTGATCAAGAGTACTAACTGTTAATAATATTTCTTCTCCTGATTTATCTACTATTACTTCAAACATATCAGAGCTTATTTGAGTGATATCAACAACTTTTCCTTTAACTGATTTATTGAAGAATGTATTTTTTACATTACTATTATTTAATAAAAAGTCTTGTGCTGCTGAAGGGCAAGCTCTTGGTCTATCAAGAATACCACCATCATCAATTTCAATATCTATTGAATAATTGAAATATACAAAATGGTCATCTTCAAATCTTCTATGTGTATTGGAATTCCATTCTAAATAATTTTCTCTGATAATGGTAGAAACTTCTTTCTGGGTAACCCAGAAACCTTGGTCTCTTAATTCTTCTTTTACTTCTAAAGTAGTTGTTTCTTCATTGGTATCAAGCAATGATTCAAACACTTCTTTAACATCATACTCTGTAACATAGTTTCTTTTTTCCATATTATTTATTTTTTAATATTTTATTTAATTCAAAAACAAAGGTAAGAATAATATTTAATATAGCCAAATTATTTTATGTTAAAAATTAAAAACTATCAGTAACTTGACCATACATATCTGAATTGTAATATCCTTTTCCTCCCATAACAGGTTTAATTTTAGGGCTTTTAATGTTTCTTACAGGATTTTTTAATTGTAGCCTTAAATCTTCAATTGTAGCATTTGCTTTTTCAAGTTTTTCTGTAAGCATGATAATTACTTTTTTATCTGTTTCTTCATCTTTAACTTCTTCTCTTGATAAAATTGGAACTACTGTAACTGGTTTTACAGTTTCAGGATTTTCTATTTCATTTTCAACAAGTTTTACTTTATCATAACCTTCTATTTCTATAGAAAAAGAGGGTTGAGTTTCATCCCACACATCTATATTATATAATTCTTTTAATAATCCAAAAAATAAATCTTTTTTCCTAAATTCATCTGACTTTAAGACAATTTCATTTTCTTCATTTATATCTGTGTCAAATGTTCCAGTTCTTTCTATAATTTCAGAAGTGTTTTCTAATTCAGCATCCATAGCTTCTCTTATTTCTTTATCAATTCTTGTTTTCTTTGCCATATATTTTTTATTTAATTTTTATTTATAATCATAATAATCATCATAACGATCTCCATTTATAACATTCTTATATCCTATTACATCATAAAACTTGTTTGCTAATTCAATTCTAAAATTTGTATTTAATATATTAAAATCTGTTTTATCAAATATTTTGAAAGGTATATTTTCATCACCACATATCTTTCTAATCATATATAATAAATTTCTTCCTCTTTGTTTATCAGAAAAAAATATAATATTTATATCATTTTTAAATGAATCCAATTGAGCAAAACCTATCAATAGATAAACAAAATAGGTTGTTCTTCCACTTCCTTTTCTTAAACTGTTGTTGTGATGATGAGTATGTAGTCTATCTAAATCAAGCATTTTCTGATAAGAATTTAAGTTCTTTCATTATATTTTTAACTTTGATAATTAAATCTTCAATCGTACCATCATTTTCAATAATATAGTCAAATCCATTATAATCATCCAATGCAACTTCTGATTCATGAGAACCACCATTCATACCAGGTCTATTAATTCTAATAATTAGTCCACCCTTATCTTTTATCCCTTTAACCTCGTTTGGAAATCTAACATCACTTATTAACCAATAATCTCCTTCTTTATAATCACTCAATGTACTAATTACCCAAGTATTAGGATTAACTAAATTTCTAAAACAATCTGTCCCAATGACTTGTAACATTTCACGATAAGTAGGAATATATTTTTCTATAATAGAAGTATATCCCATCATTGAAAGAAACATTTCGCCATTATAATAATGTTTATCTACATATTCATCAATATTCATTAACTTATAAGTTCTATCTTCTTTTATAAGTTTAGTAACAGCCCATTCTTCTGGAAGTTTACTTGATTTAAATTCATTATTTTCCAAATCAGAAAGTTTACAGCCAGTTATCAATGCAACAACTTCTTTTAATTTTCTAGCAAATAATCTTTTTTCCCATTTTGTTATGGAATTAATATTTGTATTTCCTGTTAAAAAATCATCCAAACTTTCTTTTTCTAAATAATGTTTGACAAAATTAACATCATTTGTTATATTATGTTTTGCCAATCCATCTTTGTTTGGAGATTGTAAGATATTATTATATATGTCTAATAATTTCCATATTTTAACAACTGAATCTTTTCCACTTTGCAATTTTCCAGAAATTCCCAGTATCATACTAAATTCATTTTAACTAATAATTTATGTTTACTTTCTATTTCAAGAATATATTCTATAATAGTTTCAGCACTTGTAAGCATACCATTGATAATATAATATATTTCATTTTTATTATATTTATCAACAAGTACTTTTTGTAAACCTTGTTCATCTCTACCATAGGCAGCAACAACAAGTTTTTCAAAAGTATCTGAATCCTCATTATACAATTTCAGTAGTTTCTTTTTCATTAACAAATTCTTTTAATTTATTTTCGCTGATAAATCCTACATGTCGTTTTAATTCATTATCATTTTCATCAACCAGTAGAATGGTAGGAACTCCTCTTATATTATATTTTTCAGCTATTTCAAAGTTATCATCAACATCTACTTGTTCAAATGTTAGATTTTCAGAAGTTAATTCATTAGCAACTTTTTCAAAAATAGGTGCTAACATTCCACAAGGGGAACACCATTGTGCTCCAAACTTAATGATCGTTTTTTTCATATTTTACTTTATTTAATATTTTATTCATTTCTTCTTCTACATTATCATTAAATATAATAGTAAATAAAAACTAACACTATTCAGCATTTATTTTTATAATTTCCTATTGTATTTTTATATTTTTCAGGATTAAAAAAATACTTTACATTCATCGTAAATATATACCATTTGTACCATATTTTAGATTCATACCATTTCTTCAATTTATCATACAATTCATTTAATTTCAAACAAAATCTTATGAATTTATTTACTTTTACTGAATCATATATTTCTTCCCAATTATCAGGATAGTATCCCTGTTCAATTGCACATTTTTTACAAATTGTTCTTATCCAGCCATAAGGGTTATTAATATCTTTTTTTCCTACATTAAAAGGAGAACCACAGTATTCACAAATGTGCTTACTTGCTTTTTCTCTCATTTTAATATCTTCATCAAATTCTTCAGGTAATCCAGTTGTATAGATATTCAGATATCCCCATTTTTCTTTAATTTGAGTAATTTTTAACTTTTCTTCTTCTGATTTATCTTTATTAAAATCATTTATTTTATGTAAAAATACTCTTACTAAACCAGCCCAACCAGAGTTATCTGATAAACCCTCTGTTCCGAATAAAGAGGCAGGATGACCAGGTAATGTTCTTATATTTTCAAATTTTTCTTCCATACTCTATCATAAAAAAAGTCTTTTATTATAAAAACTATGAAAATAATTGCAGCAACAATAGTTGTTATCCACCATAAAATCATATTTTTAGGAAAAACAAAATCTGATATTACGATCAAAAAAAGTAGTATCATAACTGCTCCCCATTCTGTTAAATTATTGTTTTCCATAATTATTTTCGTGTTATAAAGCAAAATAATGAAGTGAAGAATGTTATAAACATTATCCATAATGCTGGGCAAAATATGTGACACCATTTATAAGCTACTGCAAACATACATATAAATATAGAAATTAAACATATTATTGTACTAGGAACATATACCCAAAACCAGTCAAATTTTTTCATTATTTTTCTATCATTTGAAAATATTTATATTCTCCAACGCCAGGGAATCCTCCCAATGTTTCACATATTGCATTATCACAAAGATAATATAATGAGCAAGATATACACATTCTATCTTTTTCTTCAGAAGGAATAGGAAGTAGTTTATGTGTTATATTATTTATAGTTATTTCAACATCTTTCATATTTTACCAAATAAAAACATTTTATCCATACTGAATGTATTCTTATCATCAGGAACAAGAGGTACAATAGGAACTCTGATTTTATTGAAATAATTTTTCATTTCTTCATCTGTCATATATTCTCCATTATCCTTTATAATTCCACATTTTGGATTATCATAATTAAGCATCATAACACATTCATTAATACCATTTTCATGATAATGATAAGTAATAAAATCAACATCATGGTTTGCCCATTTTCCTGTATCTGTATTATATGATTCAACAAACACAGGAATATTTTGTGGCATTTTCTTTAACTTATTGATTAGTTCCTTTGTGGTCATTCTCCAGTTACTTCAATTTTTTGATAATATTTTGCATTAACTTCTTTATTTAATACATCTTTATTTTTAACATCAACAATAGGAGTACTATTTTCTATAATAATAGGAACAGAAACATAATTTTTATTATTATTTTTCCAATCATCAATTTGTTTAATTTCTTGTCTTAACCATTTTTCAATATCAGTATCTTCTACAAAAAATATATCTCCTTGAACATATTTCAAGATATAGTTATCTAATAATTGAAGAAATCTTTGATCTGGATAATATTTCCAAAGTACTTTAATCAAATCTAATATTTTTTCTATTCTTCCTGGATTTCTCATTTTAATAATTTTTTTCTATTATTCCAAAGAAACAACAAAAAAAGTATAAATAAAATTGTCAATATAGTATATGCAATCATTTTAATTATAAATTATTAAATTCTTTTTGTGTTTCTATTAATTCAGTCTCTAATTTCACTTTTAATTTAGCTTTTATATCAAGAGGCATACAATAATCATAATTTAATCCTGCTATCTTATATATAACTTTTTCATTGAATAGATTTAACTGTTCTTTCAAACAACGAATATTTCCAGCTAATTCATGAGCTTTATTTAATTTTTCTTCTGTCACTTTTACTTGTTTAATGGAATTAAATTCAACATATATTTTTTTCCTTCTTCACTGTTCATCAGTGGAGCATCATCAATAATCCATTTATTTCTAATAATATCTTCTTTTTGATAATCAAAAAATGTTTCTATCAATGGTGTCTTAATAACTGTAGAATATGGTAATAACACTGAATACTGATTATTTATAGTTTGAAAATCTGTATGAATTTCTTTGCCATTAACAAATTTCTTTTTTGTAATTAATCTACCTCTTTTTTGACCAATAGGATAATCATTCCAATTGATATTTTTCTCTTGAAATAGTAATTCTTGCATTTGATCAGTATTTTTCTTATGTAATTCTTTTGGTGAAAAATAAGTTTGAGCAGCCATTGAAATGCTATTTCTTACACAATCTAACTGGCGAAATAAGAACCAGGAAAAAGCATCATTTTGTGTGGGTACAACAAATGCCCTACAATCAAACTCAGCTAACTTGAAATCTCTGATTTGATCATAAATTGTTAAATCCTTATCAACTTCAACACCATCTATTGTTTGTTTATATTGTTCTCCAAACTCATCACAAAATCCTTCACATTTTTGATTTTCCAATTTTCTAACCATTCTTAATTGATTGAATTTGGAAGCTGCCATTGAAGCTGCAAGAGAGTTAATCTTACATAATCTGTAATCAAACCATGCTTGTTTTTCTCTTGTATCATAATCACAAACAAAAATACTTATTTCATCAGATTGAACAAATGCAAATAATGCTCCTGAAATATTGGAACATAGATATTTTGCAGTTTCATTCATATCTTCGATGAAACCTGTATCAAATGGTTTTTCAAGTTTATTCTTAAATTGATGGGAAAAGGAACGACCATCTAACACCATAATAACATATGATTTTACTGGTAGTTTATAATCACATAAACCTCTATAGTATAACATTCTATCTTCTAATTTATTCCATTTCATATTTTGTCCAACCTCTATACTTTTTAATCTTATTATTTTTTAATTTTAACAAATAATCATATCCCAAATCATTTTCCTTTGCAAAGCCCTTCAAATCCAAAATGTGATGAATTTTTTCATCAGGAGATTTTAAATCACATTCACCTCTATTTTTTTTTACATATATACCATTCTTTTTACAATAGTACAAAACTAATCCACTATCCAAATTTAATTTTAAACCTATATTATTTACATTTTCACCATCCTTGTGCATTTCTAATATAGTTGGGATTAAATATTTATGATCTTTGAAACCATTTTTTTCAATATTTTTATTTTTATATGGATATACAACCCATTTATGCTTATAATCTTCAAAAGGACATTTGCCAATATCTTTTAAAAATTTTTCAACATTTCTTCTTGGAATATTAATAATAGGTTTTTTTTCATTAAATCCTATTTTTGCTTCATATTCTTTTAATTGTTTAATTAATATGTTTTCTATCTCTTCACAACAAAAAGAATTTGTTGATAATTTTATATTATTTGTTACACATTCATTTTCTCTATTATCTATTGAACCATCTCCTAGATACCATATCAAATTACATAATTTATCAAGTTTTAAATCTAAGGGAACCATTTTTTTATCATTAGGATACCATTTTTCTTTCAATTCATACCAGAATAAATTTGATTTTGCTGATAATCTAAATTCTTTATAAATTTTATTTGTTCTTTTATCATAATATTCATAACTTTGAGGATGATTATCACACCATACATATTCTGGTAATAATTTTTTGATAAACATTATAAATTCTAAAGAAGAACTGTTTAAGAAAAAATTAAAACTTTTTTTATTAATTCCTCCATCACTTAATAATAAACCATTTATAACTGACATTTCTTTTTCATTAAAAGAAAATTTTTCATATTTCCATTTTTTATTCATATTCTTTTTATTATAAATATTCTGGAAATGAGATAATTTTCTAATAAATTAATCTTCATTAGTTTTTTTAGTTCTTGATAAAAATACCCAAGCTAATGCTGGAGCAAATAATATAGATGAAATTATTAAATTAACTTCATTTTCAGGATATATTATAGCTATAAGCCAATATATAAACACCAATACAAGTGCTATAATACTTAATTTTTTATTCATTTTTCTTTATTTTTATAAAACAAAGATACAAAACATTTTTTAATTTTCAAAATTAATACAACAATAATTCTTCTTCAGTTAGTTCTTCAACATAAGTATTATTTTTTGTTGAAGTAGAAGTATTTTCCTCATCTACAAAGTCATTATGCAAAAATCTTACATTTTCTTTGAGATAAACCACTTTTCCAACTTTTCTAATAATATCTTCATCTTTCAATTTATCAGATAATTTCATATAATTTATAATTTTTACATTATAAATATCAGAATGGAGTGATAGGAGAATTATCAGCCTCTAATTTATTTGTTTTTGTATTAAAAACTATCCCTGTATTATGTGAAATGGCTTCATTTGGATGTTTGGAAGCATATCTTAAAGCCTTAATATTATAATAAGTTTCACCAAGTTTACCAATCGCCCAACAAAGAAGAATTGTAACTATTATTGTTACTACTAATACTATAATAATTTTCATATTATTTGATTTTTACTTATTACATATTCTTTGGTTACATTTACTTTTTTAATTCCTTTTTCTGGAATTTCAAAAGCATAATCCTGTAATATTTTTTCAAGAATATTTCTTAAACTTCTTGCCCCTGTCTTTAAGTTTATAGCTATTTTAGCTATTTCGGTAAGTGCATCTTCATCAAATGAAAGAGAACAATCATCCATTGAAAATAATTGTTTGAATTGCTTTATAATAGCGTTCTTTGGTTTAATTAAAATATTAACAAGCATTTCTTCTGTTAATGGATTTGTATTTGTCATAATTGGAAATCTACCAATTAATTCAGGAATTAAACCAAATGATCTTAAATCATCTGGAATTGCATATTTAAGAATTTCATTTTCATTGATATTTTTCCTTTCATTAGAAACATTAAATCCTACTTTATTAACATTTAATCGTTTTTTTATTTTTTTATCAATACCTTCAAATGCTCCCATTCCAATGAACAGCACATTTTTTGTATTAAATGAAATTGTAGGTTTATCAGGATGTTTTCTTTGACCATCTGTTTGAATTTCTACTATACTATCTTCCAATAATTTTAATAATCCTTGTTGAACTCCTTCACCAGAAACATCACGAGTGACTGATGGATTTTCAGATTTTCTTCCTATCTTATCAATTTCATCTAAGCATATTATGGACATTTCAGCTTGTTTAAGATTACCATTTGCAGCTTTTAATGCACCAACCAAAACAGTTTCAATATCTGATCCAACATAACCACTTTCAGTTAATGTTGTGCAATCAGCAATATAACAGGGAACATTTAAGAATTTAGCAATTGTTTTTACTATATAACTTTTTCCTGTTCCAGTTTCCCCTAAAATAATCACATTTGATTTATCAATTTCAATAGTATCATTTTCCATATCATTATTATTGATAATTCTTTTATAATGATTATAAACTGCTGTACATAGTACTCGTTTTGTTTCTTCTTGCCCAATGACATATTGATCAAGATATTCTTTTAATTGATGTGGTTTAATTGCATTTAATATTGGGACATTATTATCAATCAAATCCTTATATATATCTATTCTATTTAAATTATTCATATTGTAGTCATTATTAATAAATTATTAATAAAAATAAACAAAAATATTATAAATAACAATATCATAGCTATATTAAATAATTTATTTCTTAATTTTTCATTTTTTATAAAAAAAGAAATAGCATAAAGTAAAGTACTTAATATTGTTGAAATTAATGTTATTAATAATATTTTATCCATATATGTTATATTATTCAAATTGATATTTCATTCCGCCACCGAAACAGTGTGTGGTTTTATCACAAGCAATAATCTTATTTTTATGAAAAACATATCCTCTTGCACAAACATTTATAACTTCTGCACTTCCTATCAGCCCATCTTTATCAATATATTTTTGGATATTGCATCTATTTGACCAGGAGGGAGAACCATCTTCATTGAAGAAACCATATAAATCTCTTCTATCTTCTCCACCACAATCAAATTGATATTTAATTTCTTCAAATAGATTTGAAAATAAACTGATAGCAATTCTTTTATCATCTTCTGTATTATCAAATGGGACTTGACCAAGAATATGATATAAACATCCCAATGTTTTTAATTTATCCAATGCTGACATTGTATTTCCAAACAATATATAATCAACATTATTTTGTGTAAGATTTTTTATGATTTTACTTCCTAAAGAAAAGGGGGGATTATCAAATACCAATGTTTTATTTGATGTAACTTTATTATAAAATTCTTTATCTTTTTTCCATTGAAAGAAATCATTCAGGTCTAATTCTTTATTATAACAACTATGAGGAGTAAGAAGAATTTTATCTTTTCCATATTTACCTGCTATTGATTGATAAATGGGAGTTTCATAAATTACATTAAATGGTAGCCATATATAATCATATTGAGAAAATATATATTCATATCTATCTCTGAGTTTATCACAAGTTATTTTTCTTGTGTAAATTTCATCTCCACTTCTATTTTTTATTGAAGGTTTTTGCATATTTTAATAAATTATATATTTTTTATCTGATAACAATCCTGGATTAATATTAATTACGCTTTCATTTTTATTTTCTCTTTTTTCATCATAGTAATATCCAGCAGTTTTACCTATTCTATGAATATAATCATTAACTAATTTATGCCCCATTCTTAAATAAGTTTCTCTAAAAGTATTTAAATCTGTTATTTCATTAAAAGGCTTTGTTAAATAGGGAATAAATTTTTGCCACTTTCCAATTTCTAATTTAGATAATTCTCCTAAAGAAGAAAGGGCTTGTTCATATTTTTTATAAGCAGTTGTTTCTTTTATATCTTTATTAAAGTTTTGCTGTTGCGAATTCATACCTCTTAATTGTCCATAAACAGAAGCTACATGAGCATTTTTTTCACTTCTAATGAATAACAAATAACTTACAAAACAAAAGTGAACAATATCCATATCATTGGAATTTATACCTTGATTGATTGCTGCTGTATTAAATTCTTTATGACTTTGAAAAAATGTTGAAACTTGTTTATTATTAGATGGATCTGAATTTTTCTTTAAACGAATATATGTTTCATATAAATGTGTTAATTCATGATATAGGACTGAATAAAATTGTTCTTTAATTAATCCTCCATTGTAAGAAGTTGTATTTACATTTATTATTCCTGCATTTAATTTACCATTATTATCAATTATCTGTTTATTACCACTTAGATGATCACCCGTTCCAACCATTCCTGGTTTAGTATTAATAAAATCATAAACTTTTACTGTTAATTGTAAAGTTTCTATAAATTGAATTCCTTTTAATAAATCAAAAGGAATGAGTATTTCGTAAAAATTACCTACTGTTTTATTACCATCACCAAATTGCTTTGGCACTTGCCTTTTCATTTGATTTTGTACATAAGTAAAAAGAGTAGATATTAAATTATTATATTTCAATATTTCATTTGGTATTCCTCTATTTTCAACTAATTTTATTACACTTTCTTTTGACATACTTTATTTTTGTATTATAATAATTTTAATTCTTTTGTAAACTCATCAATATCTTCATTCCACCAGGGCCCTATACCAACACAAGTTTTGGTTTTAATTCCATGAAATTCTGTTAATCCAGCATCTTCAATCATAACACAAGGTATTTCAGGTTTTTCAGAAGTTATTTTATTATATAGATTTACTAATTCTTCTTCTGATTCTACATATAAACATATTTTAGTAAATATACCATTTAACCATTTATCTAATACTCCATCTTTTTCAAATCTTGTTTCGTAGCAAGTCATTACAGGAGCTTTGGTAAAATTAGGGGTATAATCATATTTATTAAATAACTGTAATAAGGCTCCTAAACTCGCATGAGAACCTTGGGCAATTAATTTGCCTTTCCTCATATTGAGGTCTTTTCTAACTACTATAACTTGTTTAACATTTTCCATATTCATTTAATTTATTGATTTATAAGATGAACATCTATCAACACGATAAAAAAAAAGTCTTTCTATGCCATGAATTCTACAATATTTACAGTTTTCTTTATTTACATATACGCCAAAATTTATATATTCGCCTGCAAACATACAATCTAAACATAATATTTTTTTATTCTCTTTTGTATTCATTTATTCTTTTTTCTGCAATACAAAAATAATCATAATCCATTTCAATTCCAATAAAATCTCTATTTAATTCTTTACAAGCTACCCCTGTCGTCCCTGAACCCATACAAAAATCCAAAACAGTATCCCCTTCATTAGTGAACAAAGATACAATTCTTTCCATTAATTTCAAAGGTTTTTGTGTTGGATGAGCAACTTTTTCTTTTGAATTATGTGGTAAAGCAGGAATATCCATCCAAACATCGGATAAAGTAATCCCCTCTTTCAAAATACCTTCGGTATATTCTTTTCTGTCTGTTTCGGGTTTTATTTTTATATTATTAAAAACAGGATTATCTCCTCTTGAATAATAACAAATTGGTTCATATCCAGAAGCTAATGCTTTTCCTCTTGTATTATTAAATCCTCTTTTTCTTGCCCATATAATAATACGTTTTTCATCAAAATACTCATCCAGTCTTTTACATATATATTTATTATATTGTCTTGAAGTAAATAAAATAATATTTGCATTATCTTTTAACAATTGAGGAAAACATCTAATAATTAGAGTTATCCAATCAAGATAAGATTCCAAATTTGCCCATTGGTTATCCCATTTATTTTTTATTACTTCAAAATATGGTAAATCTGCAATAATACAATCAATAGAATTTGGTATTATTAATTTTCCATCAAATTTATCATTTATAAGAACATCAAAAATATCTTCATTATATAATTCAATTTTACTCATTTCTTATCAAACATTTATTTAAATTAAGTTTTGGCTTAATATTAGTATTATAATAATCTATCATTTCTTCATCAGATAAAAAGTATATTTCTTTTGCATCTTTCCCATCAGAAAAATATAAATAAATTACTGGTTTTTCATATATTTTTGTTTTATCTTCTGGATCAATCATATATTTTCCATGAGAATAAGTGTTAATTTTTTCAGGCTCAACATGTGCAAATCCTAATTCCCATTTATCATTAAAATAAGAATTACTCCATCTCTTTTTTTTAAAGAAAATACCAGTTATTATGAGTTCTTTTTCAACATATTCAAATCTATCTACATATTCTCTTTTAAAAAGAAAAATCCTTGTTACTTGTTCTAAATTATATATTTTCATGTTTATTCTACTTTAATATTACATAATTACCACATAAAGGTAACTAAACATTTTTTAGGTAATTATTTTATCAATTTACATAAATCCACAACTAATTCTTCTTCATAACCAAAATATCCACTTTCATCTCGTTTCATCATAGATATTGCAATGTGAATCATCTCATGTTTTATATAATCATTCAAATTACATAACTCCCCTCTAACCACCATATTATACTTTCCAATATATGCTATTTTTAGTTCTGGATATATTAAACATTCTGATTCCAATCCATCTTCTTTATATTGTATATCCCAATCTTTTAATATTGTATATTTGGATTGCCAGTATTCTATTAAATCACCAATTTCATTCATCATCTTCATTATTATAAAAATGTTCTTCAGCATAATTTTTTAAAAAATCTTCTCCTTTATTCAAAGTTTCTAATTCAATTAATGCTGATAATAGATTCTTATCTCCTTTTGATTCTTTATATAACTCTGCCCCTCTATAAAGAATATTTCTAAAAGCATTCATATATTTAATTAATTTTATATTGTAAAATAAGTGTCACAAAGATACCATTTTTTCCTTTATTATCAAAATCTTTCCAATATCCAATAGATATTTCAAACATGCTTTTTTCGTTAAAAGAGAAATCTTTTCCCCAATAAACAGTAGAAGTTTTAATAAAATCATAATCAATTCCAATAAAAGAATTGTTTTTATACCAATTTTTATCTATTTCTATTTTACTTACATTATCACTTCTTATCATATATTGAAACGTAAATGTTTTATAATTAATAGCAGAAGCTAAAAAAGCATATTTGGATAATGTATTATTATTTAAATTTTTATATTCCAAATTATAATCTGTTCCAACTCCAATAAAGAAATCAGCTTTCATTTTATCTTGAGCATGAATTATTTCAAAACATAAAGATAATAATATAAGTAATATACTTCTTTTCATTTAATTTTATTAAAAATGATACAAAGATATGAAAAAAAAATGAATATACAAAATTTTTTATTTTACTATATATTTATGAGTAAATATTATTATAATGAATATACCAACAAATTTAAAAGTTATACAAAGTGGCAATATGCCCAATTCTACTACTTTAACCTCTGGACAAATAGCATTTGGAAAAATAGGGGGGGGGGGTAATATAAGATTGTTTATGAATGATGGTTCTGCTATAACAGAACTATCAGATATTTTTGTTCCTTATGGAAATAAATTAAGTTCTTCTTCTCCTTTACCTATTGGCCCTAATAGTACTGTTAATGGCTTTGGAGGAATTGCAATAGGTTATAACTCAAGTGCAGCAGGAGGTTTATTAAGTACTGGCCCAATTGCAATAGGTTTTAATGCAGTTTCATCTATTAATTCAATAGCAATAGGGTACTTTGCTAATGCAGCAGCAAATACTTCAGTTGTTATAGGTTTTAATGCAAGTCAAGATGCTACAAGTCAACCAGGAAATTCAGTTATAATTGGAAGTGGAGCACATGGCTATGCCACTCTTTATAATTCTGGAAATAGTAGTTTTAGTGGGCAGGGAGTTATAATAGGATCTAATGCAAGTGGAACATGGAAAAATGTAACAGTTATTGGCTATGGAGCGAAAGCTGATCCTACTGCAAATACAAGTTTACCAATTATTAATGCAAATGGAGCAGATTATGCTCTTTCTATTGGCGCTTGGACAAATGCTTTAGCTAGTGGAGCGATAGCTGTTGGTGGAACTGCTAATGCAGATGGCAGTATATGTATTGGAAGTGCATGTGATGAAGTTAATGGAATTGCAATAGGAAATTCCTCTCGTGTTATGTCAGGTGCAAATAGTGGAATTTCAATAGGATATTATTCAAATGCAATTTCACCTAATACAGTGGCAATAGGAAGTTTTGCAATTGCTGGACTAAACGCTTCTTATGGAATAGCTATTGGAAGAGGAGCACTTCTTCAAAATAGTAATTCAGGAATAGCTATTGGGCTAAATAGTGGTGCAGTTAATTCATCTGCACTTGTTTTAGGTACTCAAAGTAGTGCTAATGGATTACAAGCATTAGCTATTGGTACAGGTACACAAGCTATTGGTTTAAATACAATAGCAATAGGAACTAGTGTAGTAGCAAATAATACAGGATGTATTGCGATAGGAGCAGGAGCAGTTGTGTCCAGTGCAAATACAATGCAGTTAGGAAGTTCAGCTCTTGTAACTGTTTATCGAGGAGCAGGAACAGCTACAGCATTTAATACAACATCAGATGAACGTATCAAAGAAAACATAGTTGAAGCAAACACAACAATATGTTTAAGTGATGCCAACAGGTTAAAAGTCAAACGATTTTCATATAAAGATTTTGTAAATAGTACTGGTGATAAAACTGTAACTGGGTTTATAGCGCAGGATTTTAGGGAGGTATTTCCAAAGCAAGTAAGTGAGGTGAAGAAAGTGTATCAAGTTGAAGGAAAAGAAGATGTTGTATTTGAAGATTTGTTAAGCATTGATACATCGCAGGTTATTTATACATTGGTAGGAGCTATTCAGGAACTGACGAAACGGATAGAACAATTAGAAAACAAATCATAATTAATAAAAAAATCCCAATCTTTCGGTTGGGATTTTCTATTATATTTTTTTTTATTTTTATGAGGTCTATCATAAGATATAAAGCCAATATGAGTTTCAAGTTCTATTTCTCTTGAAACTTTTTTGTTCATTTTCAATATGTCTTGTTTTGTAATTTTCATATTATATTTTTAATATATTGTCTAATTTTATGATTTAAACTTCCACGAGATACTGTTGTGTTCATTTCTTCCCACCAGTTAATATGTCCCTCTTTCTTCAATCTACCATGTATGTAATCTTGTTTAGAAGGAAAATTAATTTTTTTAACACGCCCAAACGGTTTCATATTTATTTATTTGTTAAAAATTATCACTACCATCACCACCATCACAAAATATTCCAAAAACTGTGTCAAATTCATCATTATTCCAAGTATCATTAATTCTTAAAGATAAACTACCAGAAGCACCAAATAAACTTATTCTACCTTGTTTATCAGCATATTTTTCAAGCCTTTTCAATGCTTTATAATATAACTCTTCATTATAAGTTAATTCAAATTCTTCTCCTCTGTTTGTTTTTACTACCATAAATCTTCTGATGTTAATCTACCTCCCAATAAAGGTTTAGTAAGTTGTCCATTTTTAATAACTAATTCAAGTGCTTCTTTTCTATTTAAGAATCTATTTTTGTTGGTTATGAATCCATCTTCCCACTTTGATTTCATATACTTTTCTACTGTTTCTCTCCCAAAAATTTCCCATATACAATGATGTCTCCATCCAGAAACTACATAACCTGTGTTAATATTAAATGGTTTATATTGATAGGTTTTTTCATCATCAATATAAATAGCAGCAGCCATTACATATTCCCTTTCACCATTATTCAAATGAGCTTCTAATCTTTCTTTATCAATCATTCTGTAATATAAATTATATCCTTTTCATCAACTTCAATTAGAAATAGAAAACCTAATTCATCACGCAATTTAGAAAAAGGGTATTCTTCTAATAATTGTTTTTCTTTTTCATGAGTCAATTTAATAGGAACAGCATTTTCCACATCTCTATACCACCAGAAAGTAACAGGAAATAATCTATCTGGTTTTTCACTTTTAATATAATGCCATGGTTTTTCTAAAAAAACTTCTCTCCTATCAGGAGTCCATGCATACCAAACTTTCATTCTTCTTCAATTTTATTATTTTTTCTTCTTTGACTTGCATTGAAATACAATAATCTTTTCAATTTTGATTCATGTTCTTTTAATGCAAATCCATGATAACTCCAAGCATTTTTTTCTTTCTTTTTCTTGTTTTGTGCGCTCATTTTTTTTTAATTTAATAATGATTACAAAGATACAAAATAAATTTTACATTAGAAAATAAATAATGTTAAAAAATCTTATAAATCAATAGAGGTAGCAGTAGAAAAAGATTTATCAAATAATGTATTTAATCTATTTGTTACTTTTTCATCATTAAAACAACATTTCGCTTTAAAAGGATAATTTATATCATATTCTATTCTATAGATATTATCATCTCCTGTTGAAAAATTTATTTCATATCTTAATTTTGGTTCTCCATATTCCAATGTTGCTTTTTCATCTGTTTTTTTAATTTCATATTTTTTTTTATCTATTGAACGTAACGTTTTGAATATTTCCTTTTCATTTAATTCTTTACTATTAGGTATTGTTTTAAGCAAAAATTTTACATATCCTTTTTTAAGAAAATATTTTAAGGCTTTAATATATTCATCAGAATTTGATAAATCATCACATAAATTATAAGTAAAAATACGAATTAACCCATAACTTGATTTTTCAAACATAGCTTTAAAGAAAGCAAGTGCATGGCTTCCAGCAGAATTTTCAAAAGATTTGAGAGATTGAATTGTGACAAGATATTTTACAGCATCATAAAATTCTGAATCTATTTTGAATGGTTTGTTCATAACTTATCTATCTGTACATGTATATTTTAATACAACTCTATTATAAGTATAATTACCTCTTGCGACATTTGTTGTAGTTGTGATTTGTTGCCTTCCAACATATATTCTTATACCAATATCGTTACTAGCTACATTTGAAACTGTTGAACTAGGCAAAGGTAAAGTATTATTAGTACTTGGATTAAAAGAAAATGCTCTATATATCCATATTTTATCTACATTTGGAATGTTATGATTATAATTATTAGTGGCTGTTGTAGAAAAAGCATTAGTAGGCAATTGTATCATTTGTTTATAAATTTTGTGATATTGATTATCATCTATATCAAAAAAATCTACACCTGTATACTTTTCAGTAAGTATAAAATCTGGAAGCGCACATAATTCTTTATCTCCTAAATACATTACATTTTCATCAGTAGTTATATAAAGAGTGTTTTCATCTTTATTAAAAATACTATCATAAGTTGCTTTTAATCCTTTTAAAAATTTTAACACAGGAAACATACATATTTAAATTTTATCTATCTGTACAAGTATATCTTAGTACAATCATATTATAATTATTATCTACTCTTATACTTCCACTTTGGGTTACTATATTTGTTAAATTTACTTGGACAGTAATACCATTTGCAAGAGTAGCTGCTTGAAATGGTAAAGGTAATGATTGACCTGCATTGGCAGGAGTTGCTCCACCAGTAAGTTGTATAGTAAATCCTTCATGAACCCATACTTTATTTATATTTGATATATTATGAGGTGTTGAAAGAGCAGCAATAGCAGCAAATGCAGTACTTGGTAATTGTACCATTTTCTGATATATTTTATGTAATTGCCCATCATCTGTATCATAGAAATAAAAACCAGTAAATTCTTCATTTAATGTGTAATTTGGAGAACGACCTATTTTTTTATCCCCTAGATAAATTAAGCCTTCATCAGTAGTTATATAAATAGAATTAGGATCTTTTGAAACAATAGCATCATAAGCAGCCTTTAATCCTTTAAAAAATTTTAACATAAATCAAAAATATTTTCTTATAAATATTTATAAATCTTATTTTATGTAATTTATTAATTCATTAACATCAAAAAATACATTTTCTTTTTGATATATATTACTAAATAAGGGATTGTTATAATATTCATCTTTAAATTCATTTCTATTAACAAAATATAATAAATGGATATTATTTTCTTTGGATAAATTATACTTTTCAATATCTCTTTTTATCACTTCATTTAATTTATTTCCAAAATAATTTATTTTGTAAAGATGTTGTCCACCTTGACATTCAATTAATATATTTTTTCGAGGTAAATAAAAATCAAATTTAAACCTTTTGGCAAAACAAAGTATTTTTTTATTGCATTCTTCAATATATTCTATTTTATTTTGTTCTAATTCTATTCTAATTTTTGTTTGTAATTTTGATGTTTTACATTTTAAACATCCATGATAATTTAAATGTCCTCTTGGAACTTGCCAAAATTCCCCATGTTCTGGGCAAATTATGCAAACAGGAGTAGAATCATTAATATAATTAACTTTGGAATAATTATACCTATCTCCATGAATTTTTTTAGCATCCTGTATAAATTGTTCAGTTGTTTTTCTTTTTTCTATCCCTCTATAAATAGATTCAATTTGTCTTGGTATTCTGCCTTTATAATGATGACTTGCAAATTCCCAAAATTCACCAAATTCTTTTCCTGTATTTGGATTTATAGTATGATCAATAATACATATTTTTTTATCACTTCCTTTATATATTAATTTACTATAATCAAAACGATTTTTATGAATTTCATTACATTTTTTAATAAATTCTTTTTGAGCTATACGTTTATTTATTCCTCTTTTTATATAAGAGCTTTTTTCATTTTCACTTCCACGTAAATGACTATTAGGAGTTTGCCAAAATTCGCCAAATTCTTTTCCTGTATTTGGATTTATAGTATGATCAATAATACATATTTTAGTAGATGCGCTAATATATTCTATTTTGGAATAATCATACCTATCTCCATGAATTTTTTTAGCATCTTGTATAAATTGTTCAGTTGTTTTTCTTTGTTTATTATGTTTTATATCATTCATACATTTTAAACAATTCCTTCCTTCTAAATGACGGGAAGGAGTTTGCCAAAATTCTCCATGTTGGGAACAAATAATACAAACTTTTGTTTTATTATTTATGTATTCAACTTTACTATAATTATACTTATCCCCATGTATTTGTTTAGCCTTTTGAATAAATTGTTCTGTTGTTAAAGATTTAGACATACTTATAATTTAAATATAAATAGTATGATTATTATAAAAATAACATTTAGACTAAACAGAAAATAAACAATTAAAACACCACCTTATGAACAAGCTGACCATCCGCAATTAGTACATTTTTTACATCCATTTTCATATATAATAGAATTTGTTAATCCACATTCAGGACAAGTTTCATTAATATTACCTTCTTTTTTCTCTAAATATCTATTTAAGATTCTTGCACAAACACTGCTGAATGAAGTAATACTATCATCATACTTTTTGAAGGTTTTAATAATATATTCAAGTCCTATTCCATGCCTTAATTCTAATGAAGTACGAGTACAATGCCTTTTTTCTTCTTCACTGTTAAATTCTGTTAAGTTAGGAATTGTGATAAATTCTGAATCAAATTTATATAAGTTCTTTTTTATTTTTGTTATTGTACCTCTATGTTCTTTTATTTTATTAAAGGAGGTTTTTAATTCAATATTTTCAAGTGTTGGGATGAAACAAAATAATTCATAAGGCATTTCGCAATATAAACCAATGATAATAATATAATTTTGACCTTTATATTTTATTTTATAAAAATCACTAGTTAATGTTTTTGGACGTTTAGGAGCATTATGTGTTGCAAAGTCTTTACAAGGATCGTCATTTTTTTTATCTGTTGCCACTAAAACACCACTTCGAGAACCTTCTCTATATATTGTACAACCTTTTAAGTTATATTTGAATACATTTTTATAAATTTCATCTACTTCTTTAATAGTTACATTTTGAGGAAGATTAATTGTAGATGAAATGGAAGAAGTTATAAATTCTTGTATTAATCCTTGTATTTTAACTCTTTCAACCCAATTAATATCATTTGCAGTTTGTTTATAGTATGGTGATTCTTCATAAACTCTTTGCCAATCTGTATTTTCCCACCCATTATATTCATTTAAACCTCTACTAGCAAGAAAATATTCTTTTAATTTTGGATGAACAACAACAAATTCCTTAAATCCTTTACCATTTTCATCAATGTAATCGGCAGTTTCTCCTGGGGTTAATACTCTTCTTCTTACATAAAATGGTAAAAATAATGGTTCAATACCAGAAGTAGTTTGAGTCATTACTGATACTGTGCCAGTTGGGGCTAATGTACTAATTCCCGAATTTCTTCTTCCATATTTTAGCATTCTTATAGTTTGAGAAGGAAATTCATCAATAATAAATTGATACCATTCATTATTTCCTATTAAATCAATATATGTATTTTCACTATCTGAAACTTCATGAAACTCTTTATTTTTATCCCATAATGGAAATGTACCTTTCAAAATAGCTAAATCAATAGAAGCATCCAATTCATTTTCAAGTTTTAATTTCATCACCTTTTGAAGTATGTCAAAATCTCCATAAGGCTTATTTAACGCTGCAAACATATCACCTAAAGCTGTGTAACCAGTTCCTGTTCTTCTACCTAAAGAACCTATATTTTTTATTTCTTCCCACAATTTAATTTCAAGTTTTTTACTCTTTGAACTTTTTGATAAAAGTAATAAAATTCTATCAACTGCTTCAATTTCTAAGTCAACAATTAAATCAGTCATAACTTGAATTTCATAAAAAATCTCTTTCATCAAATCCTTGTCAATAGAACTATTTTCTGTAAAGGGGGAAGATACCATTGAGTAAAGATTAGTAGCCATTAAACGACATGAATCTTTTGGAGCCAAACTTAATTCACCACATGGATTTGTAGATACGGCTTTGAGTTCTTTATATATTGATGTGGGGTCATAATTTATCATTCTATCCCAATTTAAAAATCCTGGTTCGGCATGATTTCTATTGGAATAAACAAATTCATCCCATATTTCTTTTGCTTTTACCATTTTTATATAACCTTTATGAGTACCATCAATATTAACCAGATTGTATAAGTGATTATATAAAAAGTAATCTTTTTTAATATGTTCTATATTATATTTCAAAACTTCTTCATCAATTTTTAAATCACAAGGAAATCTCAATATATAATCTTCATCATTTTCAAGTGCTTGCATAAATTCATCATTAAATTTAATAGATATGTTAGCATTTGTTATAGCATTTGTATTTTGTTTACATTTAATAAAATCTAATATATCAGGATGATTGATATCCATTGAAATCATCATAGCCATTTTACGACTTGATTGCCCTATAATTTTGCCTATTACATCATATATTTGCATCCAATCAACAGGACCAGAAGAAATTTTTGCTGAATTATTAACAGCAGCATTATTGGGTCTTAAATTTGAAATGTCAATACCACAATTATGAATGTTAACAAACCCAAAATTACTACCACAATAATAATTATTATTATCTTCAACAACTATATCTATATATTTATATTTTATATTATTATCTTCTATTATAGATTTTACTTGAGTTCTCGATAGTATTTCAAATAATTTAGAATTATTAATTAAACCAATTTTATTAAACAAATATAATGCAGCTTTTCCACATGATCTTTCTTTATTTAAATTAATTCTGTTAGCTTTAAATAAATTATATTCTCTTTTATTAAGTCCCAAAGAAGATATTTTTACATTATTTATTAATTCTATCTCTTCATTAAGAAGTTTTATTTTCCCAGATTGATGCCTATAACTTCTTTCTTTCATCCTATTTAATTTATCTGGATGAATTACATAATTCATTATTTCAGTATATATATCAGAATCTTTATAGATATGTAATCTATATAAATTATTTTCATTATTTTTTTTAGGATATCTAATATTTACACTATATCTTTGACCAATTGAAGATAAATAAAATGATATATCATCAATAGCATTTTTTGAAGTTATATCAATATCAATTTTACCTTCCTTTCTAATATGACCATCAGAATCAATTAAGCCAGCAAGAAATGGTATCCACAAATTATTTTTATTTATAAAATTTGGAACACTCCAAGTATATGTTTTTTTATTAATTTGATTATCTAAAAAATTATCTATAATATAAACACCATCTATACTTGAAACTCTAAATTCCCAACATTCGCTTTTATAAGATTTTCTTTTAACTTTTGTAACTAATGATATATTTTCATTATTAATCATTTTTGAAAAAATACTCCTATATTTTTCAATAATCTCTTTATTGTTTCCAATAATACTAAAAACACCAGCATAATATCCATATTGTTTTGGAATAGTTAGTCTAGCTGAACCATCACCCATATGACAACCAATCCACCAACCAATTTCATCATAATTATTTAAAATATGCTTATATGATTTACCAGAAATAGTTTTATTAAATGTTTTGTCTAATAAACCGCTATTATAATTTTCATATCCATATTCCTTTTCTTTTAATACTAATAATGGATGTTTTTTTGATGTTTTTAAATTAATACCATTATTATATTGTATATCTATTTGTTCATTTTGTAAAACTTCTGTATAAAATTTATCTGTAATTTTTTTCCATTCATCAATTTTAGCATTAATATTAAAACTTAAAACCATATCACCAATATTTACATCTTTTATTGGTATAATACCTTTATCTTTCACTAAAATTTTTGAATTTTCTTCAACACAACCCCCACGGCGTTTTCCTACTTGCCCCATTTCCATAACAGAAATTAGAATATCCTCAATAGAATCTTCTACTGCATCAACTACAAAACAATTGGAAATTGAAGTAGGAGAATTTGTTCCTAAGTTTTCCATTATTGAACCACCTGGAATTATATATCTATATCCTTTCAAATAAAAATAAAAATGTTCCTCTAATTCTTCTAATGTTGCATTTTTTAATTTATCAAAACGTTTTTTTCCAGTATCAGATAATAATTCATATTTGGTTTTATCTATTTTTTGAAAATAATTAAATTCTATTCTTGCAAATTCTTTAGCATATCTTCTATGACTATCATCAGGAGTTAATTCACATAAATTTTTATTTTCATCTTTTAAACAATACTTTTTAATCCATGTAGTTGTAGCTAATTCATCATTGTTAAAGTACTTGAGGGTGGCATTGTAAACCTCATCATAACTATAATTTTTATTTTCGATCATAAACAATATTTGTAAATTTTATTTTTTGGTAAGAAATAAATACTATCAAATGTACCAAAATAATCTGATTTTTTTTAATTTTATTTTAAAACTCTGTTAAACAAAAGTATATTTTTTAAAATAAAAACACAACATTATATTACTAAATTTTTGGAAAGATTTCCCTGTAAAGTAATTTTATTGTTATACCAATCCATGATTAGCTGTTTAAGAAAAGCATCACGTTTTTCTCCTTTATCAATTTTATCTTTAACCTTTGGCTCCAATCTATAAAATAAATCTTGTGGAGTTATATTTGTAACTATTACATCTTTTCCATCATCACCTTTGGATTTTACTCCAATTACTTTTTTATTTGTAAATTTACCATCAGGAGTTATTTCAGTCTGTTCTCCTTTTTCATAATGCTGGTCAAGAAAATTTTTCAAATCAAGAACAATATCTAATTGAGTTTGCTCCACAATCATATAAGATATGAGTTTTTTAGATTGATTTTCTGTAAGTATAATAGTTTTCACTTAATTCATATTTTGATATAAATATCTTTTTCTATATCTTTGTATCAACAAATATATAAAAATATGAGCAAATTTCAAAATCCAATAAAGTGGTCAGGTTCAAAATCATCCTTATCAAAACAAATAGTGGAACAAATTCCATATAGTGTAAATGGAACTTATTATGAACCATTTTGTGGTAGTTGCAGCGTCTTATTTGAAATATTAACAAATCTCAAACAAGGATATTTAAGAAATAGAATAACAAAATATCAATGTTCTGATATAAATAAAGATTTAATTGATTTATGGAATGCTATAAAAGAAAAACCATTATATTTACATCATTGGTATTCAAGTTTTTGGGATAACTTCAATTATAATTATAGTTCTATTCCATTGCCTACAGATAAATTATATCAAAATAGAAAAGACAATTTTAATGTTGTAAGAGGTTTATATAATAGAATAGATGGAGATTGGAGTGAACAGAAATATGTTTTATTATTATTTCTCACTAGAACGGCATTTAATGGTTTATTACGATTTAATAATAAAGGTGAATATAATAGCACTTGTCATTTTTCAAGGCCAGGTATTCATCCTGATAAAATGAAAGAAATACTTTTTAATGCTTCTGATATATTAAATGCTTTTAATGTAGAATTTAAACATATAAATTATGTTGATATTAAGCCAGAAGAAAATGATTTTGTATTTCTTGACCCTCCTTATTCAGACAGTGATAAAAAGAAAATGTATTATGGCACAATTGATGAGAGAGAATTAATTGATTACTGCAATAATTTACCTTGTAGTTATGGTTTAACTTACAATGGTGATAGAGGAAATAACAAAGGAAAAAGATTAGCATTAAATGATACCAAAGAAGTACTTTTAGAAGCTAAAAACAGCAGTTACAGTAAAATGAATGGTGAAATAATTAAAGTTAAAGAAATTTTATATATTAAAGATTAAAAAACATGAAAGAAAAAGTAATTACAAAAGAAAAATTGATTTCTAAATTAAGAAGTAAACTCAACAGAAGAGGTGGTGGATGGTTTTATTCCAAAAAACAAGATTTATTTTTAGAATCTCCTGATAATCATCAACGTTCTAATGATTGGGGTAAACAAAGAGTTATTGGATGTCATTATTATGGTGATAGCATTTTAGTTTATTTAGGAAATTGTGATGGAGAAATGTCAGCATATAATAAAACATCACCAACAGAAGAATTAATGACAGCAAATAAAATTGGTATACATAGATTTTCCAAAGATGCTGTACAGAAAATTTATGACAATATTTAAAATAGAAAAGCCTCCTAAAAAGAGGCTTTTATTTTGCAATATCATTTGTTTTTAAGGAATATTTTATTCCATAATAAGGAACAAAGCAAATTATAAAATTTTTTATTGTAAAATTAACTTGCCTATACATTTGTATGGCTGTTGATATAATGAAATTAAAAACTATTAATAATAACAATATTTTTAACATAACTTAATAATTTGATAATAAATATTCTTATTTATATTTTACCCCACACTTCAAAACTATATGGAATTTCTGTATCATTATCAATATATACAGGAGGCTCTATTGGTTCAAATCCTGTTTCAGGAAACTTAAAGAAAGCATCTGCTTCAAATGTTGAATGTATTTTTGTTAAATAAATTCTATCTACATAAGGTAAAAATAAATTATAAATTTGTTCTCCACCAATTACCCACACATCTTTCATATTATTAATAAGAGGTCTATTAATTCCTAATCTATAAGAAAATATCAATCCATCAAAATCTGTTGGGAAAGAATTTTTATCTAAATAGCCCAAAAAATTACCATCTTCTTCGTAAATTGATGTTCCTGAATTAGATAAAACAATATTTCTTCTATTAGGTAATGGTTTTTTAGGTAAACTATCCCAAGTTTTTCTTCCCATTATTACAACTCCATTAGTTGTTAATTCTTTGAATCTCTTCAAATCGGCTTTTATTGGATATAAAAGATTACCTTTATATCCAATTCCTGAATTTAAATCTGTTGCTACTATTAAGTTAATCATCTTTGAATTTATCTTTTAATATTTGACAATTATCACATTCATCATAAGTTACTCCTCTTTTATGGATTGCACACCATGTATCACCACATACATCAGAACTCCAATTATCAAAGCCACAAAGAGGCATTGAGCCATCTTTACTCCAACCCTTTTCACCTCTCCTTGTTTTAATTTGTATTGTTTCTATGTGCATATATTTTAACCAACATTTTCAAGTGATTGTTCCATAAATGAATCAGCATCAGCCATACTTGCAGAGCATCTGTATTTTGTTGCAACATCACAAACATAATGTAATGTTGAGCTAGTATTACTACCATAAGCTGCCATGTGTCTAATACCCATATCAACTCCATCAGTACATTTTGATAAATCATCACCAAGATAAATAAATGACCAGTTATATACAGTTTCTTGATGTTCAATCATTTCTTTTATTTGTGATAATGAAAACTCAGAAGAAGAATTTTCTTCTCCATCAGTAATTATAACAACAAGTACTTTTGAAGGTCTATTTTCTTCATTGATTTTAGATAATTCTTCACCTGTTTCATTAATAGCTTTTCCTATTGCATCAAAAAGTGCCGTTCCACCAGCAGGATTATAATCTCTTTCAGTTATAGTTTTTAATTCATCTTTAGGCTGATTAACCCATATTCTTCTAACATCATTGCTGAATGTATATAAAGATGCCATTATATCTCCATCAGGCAAATTCTTTTGAGCTTCTACAAACTCGTTAAAACTACCAATAACATCTTTTTTTCGTGGAGACATTGAACCACTTTCATCTATTACAAATGTAATTGCACAAAACTTTTCTTTCATATTATTTTAATTTAATTTTAATTCTTCAAATGTTGTTGTTATTTCAGGCTTATTTAATCCTGTTGATAATGGAAATTTAATTGTTGGATAAGGATTATAATCATTAATTAAAAATGATTTTGAAGATAATAAAGTAAATAACTCTGTTAATTCTTCACTCTCATATATTTTTTTATCTTTAAGTTTATTTTCAACAATTTCTAAAAATTTATTTGTATTCTTATCTCCATAATTCCAATCTAACCAAGGTAATTTTCTTGGTTCTCTTTGTAATTGTTCTAAACATCCTTCAATTTGATTTTCATATAGATGACAAGAATTACCATGCCATTTAAATTTACCTGGCTTATAGCCTGTAATTTTAGCTAATATATGTAGTAAAAAGGCGTAACTTGCTATATTAAATGGCAACCCTAAAGCCCAATCTACGCTGCGTTGTACCATTAATAAATCTAAAAATTCTCCTTTTCTAATATTGGTAGAAAATAAAATATGACAAGGAGGTAAACAAACTTCATTATTTTCTAAAACCATTGGATCCCAGGACAAAACTTGTTGGTATCTAGAATTTGGATTTGATAATATCAAATTAATTAAATTTTTAATTTGATCAATACCATTATCTATATTTTTTCTAACTAATGTAAATCCTTTATATGATTTATCATTACCACTTAACAAACTATAAAAAGAATCTTCGTTCAAATTATTTTTTTTAACAAATAAAGGAACATTATCTATTAAATATTCAAAGCCATCTTTATTTTTAATAATATATTTTTTATGTTGAGTAGATATATTTTCCATTTTAGTGGCAAATTTACATGTTGTTTTAGAATACAATAAACCATTTCCATTAATATCTTTATCTAATTCATATAATTTCCATTGTTTTATTTTTAATTCATAGTTTGGTATATCTTTAATATCCTCCAAAAAATATTCAAAACATTTCCATCTATTGGATACTCTTACTCCTCTTCCCCCATAATTTTTATATCCAATATTATTTTCATTATAACATCTATCAATCATATGTTCCCATATTTTTTTAAATTTTATTGTCAAAATATCTTTTTTATTATATATACCAGTACAAGCCACATTTAAATATTTTGGAAAATAAGGATCATAAATACTTCTATCTTTTATATGTTCTTCTCTAATAGCTGTTTTATATCCAGTATTTAAAAAATAAATTTCAAATATTTTATGCCTATTTTCTAAATAACATAAATTAGATCTTACAAAATCTCCATAATTTTTACTATGGTATATTTCCAAATTCATATTTTCTGGAATGTCATTCAATTTAATAGTAAATGGTTTTTTATCAGGATAACCTATTATTTTTTTTGCACCAAAACTGCGCCAAAAATAGGGATAAGATTTCCCTAAAATAGTTGCACTTTCTTTATCCCATCTTTTAACATCATCATCCCATATATGACAATTATTTTCATGTAAATATTCTAATGTTACTTTCCCTTTTAGAAAAAAAATTAATTCACTAATTATGCCTTTTGTATACATTTTTTTTGTTGTAAGTAAAGGAAATCCATCATTCATATCAAATTCTAAATCCAAAACAAAAAGTTCACGTGTTCTTGGCATGTTTTCTCTAGCTGGATCTTTAATATCGCCATTTACCAGAATTTCTTTCATTAAATCTAAATATTGTTTCATAATTTATCTAATTTTTCTTTTATTTCTTTAATTAGTATCCACAAACCTACTATACAATCAAGTATAATAGGAATAATTATAATTTTCATTTTTTTAATTTAAATTAGTTATTGTTACATAAAAAGCATCTCCCATTTCATCAATTTCTTTTTGTGGATAACCATTGGCAACACAAAATTGTGTTATATCTTCTCCCCATTCACCTGGATAAAATTCTTTGGGAAAACCATATAAGTATCCGCTAGGAGGATCTACTAAAAATCTGTCATTATTTTTTTCTCTTGCCATTTTTTAATCATTTAGTGTTTTCAAATACTCATTTTCTTTAATGATTGCTTTATCAAATATTTCTTTTCCATATTTTTCAACCAATTCAATATCAGTAATATTTCCATTAATCATAAGATTGAAACAATCATTTACCTTTTCTTCATCTGTTAATTTAGCAATTTTTTCAGATTCATCCAATTTCATAAATTGTATTTTCTGTTCTTGCAATTTATTCAAATCAGTATCATCAAGTTTAGTTGCAGGATAATTTTTTATATATCTATGAAATGCTTTCCCATTAGATTTTTCCAATAAATTCTCACCTAAGATTGCATTCTTAAAATTAACATAATCATTAACATCAACATTATCATATCGGTAGGTTCTTCCTTTACCAAAAACAATTGTTAATGTTTTTAATCTATTATTAGGATGGTCCTCACACATACTATATTCAATATTACTACTTTGGTAATATACATGGTCATAACCAATACCATCTTTCTGAATGTATTTTTTATAAATTATCATATACTTTTTTTTATTCTTTTTATGTAAATTGCCTGTTAATTTTAGGAAACATTATTACTAATTTCATTTTACCTTTTTTTTCAAGTTTATCAACAATTTTCTTTTGTTTATCATTGCATCTATACAACCAGTTTCCAAATAACATTTTTCCTTCTGAAATTTGTTCCAAAAATTCTTTTTCTGTATATGGCGAATAATGTTGTCCTATTAAATTTATCATTTTATTTAATCAATTTTTCTTCTGTTAAAAATTTATTTATCATTTCATTAGCTCCTTTAACATCCAATTTAGTATCATTACACCATAGCAAATAATCAAGATCAACATTTTTTACTTCCTGTAATGTTTTACCTTTATATTTCCCAAATGTCATTGTTAATGTTTCTGTTTTTGGAACAGTTTTATTATATTCTTCTTCTGTAAATTTATATTCAAAACATTTTTGGGCAGCGAGATAATCACATATATGCAATAATTTTTCTGCTTCTGTTTTAGGTAATCTTTCTCCCCATTGTCCCATATGAGTTTCAACAGAAAATAACAAGTATCTTTCTATGTCAGTTGTGGTATCATATTCATATGGTATATCTAATTCATCCAAACATTTTTTAAGAAATCTGACAGCAAATTGTGGGTGATCATCTACTGTATGACCAGTTTTATTATCTCCCTTTTTAATCATATCATGTGCAATAGCAGCAATCAATAATAAATCTTTTTCACTATCAGTGAAATCAAACATTTTAAGATTGGATAACATAATCATTATTTTTGCTACTACCTTTGTATGTCTAATCAATCCACCTGGTCCTAAACTTAAAGGGGGATGATATTTACCAGATGTTGAAGCAGGCATATCAAAAAAATATGTAGGGGCTTCTTCCAAGATTTTTTCTAATAATAATTTATATTCTGGATTTTTAATTAAACTTAATTCTTCACTGAAAATATTCAGTCTTTCATTTTTATTCATTTTCTTATTTTATATTTTTTATTTAATTTATTTTCTGCATAATGTTTTGCTCCCCTCTGATTCATTCCATTATTCATAGCTTCTTTATAATAGATTATATATTGTATTAACATTATAATATTTAATATAAAAAATGCAAGAAGCAGTACTAATACTACAAAAAATATTATTTTAATCATAACATATAATCTAAAATTGGATATTTTATAAGTAATTCTGAATGTAATCCTCTATAATATATAGGAGAAAACACTATTAAACAAGCAACAATTATTCCAGTACAATGTAGGAAAACATTCATAATTCTTTAATTTGAAACTAAAATACTTATTTTATATTAAAAAAACAAAAAAATGTCTATACAAAATTTATATTCACAAGATTTGATTCATGTTTTGAATTTAATGGAACATGAAATTATAAAAGAATATCCAACTTATACATTTGATATAACATATTTTACTTTTGCTATTCTTGAAAGCAGAAAATGTACTGCATTTAAAATACTTGATGAATGTGTTATATCAAATAACATTGAAACATTGAGAAATATATATGCTGATTTACTACATAAAAAATGTATAACTAATAATGTTCATATATTAAATCCAAATAAACAAAAAGAATATGAACCAAAATTAATAGAAGTTTTGACAAATTCTAATATTCAAAGAAATGAAGTGGGAGATAAATATATTGATACTACTCATGTATTAATGGCAATTTTAGCAGATGATAACATTGTTAAACAGGCATTTGAAAAAATAGGATTAGATTATAAAATATTAAAAAATAAAGTTCTTCAAAATAAAGGGGAAGAAGAAAATGAAGAAGAAGCCCAGAAAGAAAAGAAGAACAATAAAAAAGAAATGGTTTTAGTTTCCCCAAATAATTCAAATATGGTAAAACCAAACAAAAAAAGTAAAACCAATACCATTGAAATATATTCTACTAACTTAAATAAATTAGCCGAAAATGGTAAAATAGATGATTTAATTGGACGAGAAGAAGAACTAGAAAGTATTATTAAAGTACTATCAAGAAGAAATAAAAATAATATTGTTTTAATTGGAAATTCAGGTTCTGGTAAAACTGCCATAATTAATGGTTTTGTGAAAAGAATTATAAGTGGAAATGTTCCTATGAATTTATATAATAAGGAAGTTTTATCAATTGATATGGCTTCAATGATTGCTGGTACTCAATATCGTGGAGTATTTGAGGAAAGAATGAAAACTTTAATTGGTGAAATAAAAGAAGCAAAGAAATATATATTATTTTTTGATGACATTCATATTGCATTAAGTGAAAGGGGCAATAATACAGATGTAGTTAATATGTTCAATACTATTTTATCAGATAATGAATTACAGATTATAGCTACAACAACATTTAAAGATTATAAATCAAGTATCGAAAATTATACAATTATATCCAGGAAATTACAAAAAATTATAGTAGAGCCTACTAATATTGAAGATACTATTGAAATAATAAAAAATAATAAACATTATTATGAAACTTTTCATAATGTAATATATACGCCTTCTTCTATTGATACATGCGTCAAATTAGCAGAAAGATATATCAGTGAAAGATGCTTACCTGACAGTGCTATTGATTTATTTGATGAAACTGGGGCTTATGTAAAATTAAAAAATGAAAAAAATGATAATATTGTGAGTTTAAAGAATAAACTAAATAAAATTGTTAGGAAAAAAAATGAAGCAAGTGAAATAGAAGATTATGAAAAAGCTGATTTATATTTACATGAAGAAAAAATGCTTGATATTCAAATAAAAGATATTCAAAAATCAAATATAAATAATAAAGATATTGTAACTATAACTGATGATGATATATTAGAAGTATTAGCTAAATCAACAAAAATACCTGTTCAATCGTTAAATAAAAATGATTTAAAATCATTAGCAAATATAAATAATGTATTAAAAAAAGAAATATTTGGGCAGGATGAAGCAGTAGATAAAGTTTGTTCAGCCATTAAGAGACAAAGAATAAATTTGAAATCAAATGTTAAAAGACCGATTTCCTTCATTTTAATTGGAACTTCTGGTACAGGAAAAACAATGTTAGCTAAACAGTTAGCTAAAGATATTTTTGGTAATGAGAATAGCCTTATAAGAATGGATATGTCAGAATATTCTGAAAAACACACAGTATCAAAAATTATAGGAAGCCCTAATAGTTATGTTGGTTATGGAGATGAAACATTTCTTTTAGGGGCTATAAAAAATAAAAAATACTGTGTAATTTTATTGGATGAGATTGAAAAAGCATGTACAGAAGTATTTAATATATTTTTAACTCTATTTGATGATGGATATTTAACTGAAGTAAATGGTAATAAAGTAGACTTTTCCAATACTATTATCATAATGACTTCCAATATTGGAACTCGTCAAGCATCAGAATTTAAACAAATAGGATTTAATAATGACAATTCCAATTTGGAAACTCAAAAAGAAGATATATTAAGAAAAGAATTAAAGAAAAAATTTGCTCCTGAATTTATAAATCGTATAAATAATATAATATATTTCAAATCATTGTCAGAAGAAAATTTAAAAAAAATAATGATTTCTAATTTGGAAAAATTAAATGATTTGTTAAAAGAAAAAAAATATACTATTAAATATAATGATAAAGTAATTAATTGGCTATATAGGCAATTAAAAGAAGAAGATAAAAATTATGGGGGGAGACCTATTCTTAGAATTATAGAAAATTACATAGAAGAGAAATTAACTGATTTATTGATAGAGAACGAATATGAAGAGAATCATATATTTTTAATTACTGTGAACAAAAAGGATGAATTAATTATTAAATAAGAAAATATTGAATATTTATATACATATAAAATAAAAAAAGGAATGTATCACAATACCAATCAAATTAGAAGTAGATTATTACAACTAGCTCAAAAAGTGTGTGGATTTAATGGAATTCCAAATGATACAGCATTTTGGTCTTTAGAGAGAATCATTTTATACATTATAGAAAATTGCAAATGTGAAGGTGGTGGAGGAGGTAGTGGAAAAGGTGTTAGTGGCATTAATTACAATCCAACAACTAATGTATTAACAATAACATATAATGATGGTACTCCAACAAAAACCATTCAATTAACAGATAAATATTTAGAAAATGTAACAGTAGATACAGCTAATTATTTAATACAATTTATAATGAATGATGGAGCAGAAATAGATGCAGATTTATCATTAATATTTGATGATTATTATACTAAATCAGAAGTTGATGAAATGGCAATAGATAATTCAGTAATTTGGGGGAGTTTTTAATAATGAATGTAACTAATATAGAATATAATAGTATAACTCGTACTTTAACTGTTTTTTACAGTAATGGTTCTTCTATGGTCTTTAACTTAAAAGATTTATATATAACAAATGTTACTGTTAATAACAATACACAAGAAATTACATTTATATATTCAGATAATTCAGAAAAAACGTTCAGTATTGCATATTTATTTAATAATATGTATACTAAAACTGAAATTGAAACAATATTTGCTCCAATGGCTTGGGAAACATTTTAATAAGAAATAATACAATTTAAACAATAAAACGATATGGCAACAAATTATTCATTAATACCAAAAGATTTTGCACCAGGGAATATTCCTCCTATGTATGGAGATGTTTATAATACTGTTGTTGAAGTTAATGGCTTCAAAACTGGGGGAACTATAATTGAAAAATTGAAAGAAGAAGCAGGATATACTACAACTTATCCAACATCAGATAAGGCTGTAAATACTGTAATCAGTATGCAAAATAATATAGAAAATATTATTAAAAATCAACAACCTCCTATTTTCCAAATGGCAGGATCTACTGTATTTGAATGGGATAATGATGCCCCAACAAGCACAGCATCACATTTAGGTACTCCAGCAGTGGAAGTAACTCAAGCAGGTGGAGTATTTCCAACAACAACTGCAACAGTACCACCTATGCCATAATTTTAATTTAAAAATACATTGGTAAAAAACACAAAAGCTCATCTATTTTAGATGGGCTTTAGTGTTTTGTGTTAGACTTGAATCTCAACAAATGATATTTATATTATATATTAAAAGTAATTTATGGAGAAGCATATAGTAATTACCTCTAAACAAAAAAATATAATAGAAGAATTTGAAAGAAAAAAAATATTTGAAAATGATAATTGGAACCAAGAGGGAGGATATAGTAAAGAATTATTCAATATAGTTAAATCTGAACAATTTAAAAAATGGTTTGGAGATTGGGAAAATAATCCTGATTCCTCATCAAAAATAATTGATGAAAATGGTTTTCCTTTAATTGTTTCACATAGTACTAATTCCAAATTTGATACATTTGATATGTCCCATTTTGGAAAAAGTGATCCAGGAATGTATGGAGCAGGATTTTATTTTATGGATGCCTTAGAAAATCACAGTTATGGGAATATATCAATGGCAGTTTTTCTTAATGTTAGAAAACCATTTTATACAGATGCTTTTAATACAAAAGAAGAAATGGCTGATTATTTAGATATATCAGAAGATATTTTAACACAAAATGAGGGGGGTTTTAGACCAAGCATTAATTATGCACAAACATTTAATTCTCATGTAAGAGAAAAAGGGCATGATGGAATTGTAGTAAAAAATGGAAGCTGGATTGGAGAAATAATAGTATTCAATCCAAATCAAGTAAAATCTGTAAGAAATCAAGGTTTTGATGAATATAGTGACAATATATATGAAAACTTAATTTACATAAATGAAATGAGTTATGAGTTGCCTGGATTTAATACTACAAAGCTAAAAAATGATTATTTAAAAAGTCAAAAAAAATTATATGAAGGATTAATAACTTCATATCCTATTGAAAATGTTATAAAATTTATAAATAAAAGTGGGATATTAAATGGTGGGAAAATATGGAAAGAGAGTGAATATAATACTTTTGAAAATACAATATTAAATGATTTATATAGCTTTTGTATTGTTTTAGAAGGAAATAAAATTAATGAAGAAGAAATAAATAAATTAATGGATAGTTATGGATATTATCAGAATGGGAAAATTAATATAGATAATGGTAATATTAAATATTCTTATTTACCCAAATTTGATGTTGATGTTTCACAATTCATTAAAATTTATTTTCCAATTTTATATCATGTAACATTAAAACAAAAATTACCTAAAATAATGCAACAAGGTTTATGCCCTAAAGATAGTAATAATCAAAATTTTAAACATCCATCTTGTGTATTTTTATCAACAAATAAACAAACAGCATTAGATTTATTTAAAAAAGAAGAATATGGAATGAATGAAAAAGGGGAATATGTTTTATTATCAGTACATATAACTGAAACAAGTGGTTATAAATTTTTCTTTGATCAAAGGGTAGAAAATGCTGTATATACTTATGATAATATTCATCCACAATTCATAACAGTAAAAGAAGAATTTACAAATGAAAATAATATGAAAAAAAAAATTATAATTACTACTGCTCAACAAAAATTGATTGAGCAATATGAAAAATACAGTAGTATAAAAGAAGATAGAAATCAACTTCAACTTCCATTTGATAATCAACCACAAGGAAAACCAAATTATTTACATTTTATTGATTTTTTAGAAAGTGTTGGAAAATATGGTACAATAAAAGGAAATGGAGATATAGAAAAATTATATGAAAATGCTTTTGATGATGCCAGAGATCAATATGTTCAAGAATATCAAAGTTATACAGATATAGAATATGAAGTAGAAAATAGATATCCCCAAGATGAATATCCTGAATATTATGATGAAAATGGAAACTTGAATGATAATGCAGAAGAAATTATAAATGAAATAATTGAGGAACAATTTGAGCCAGATGTAACAATAAACTTAGAAATAGATAAAAATAGAAATTTAATACATATATATAGAGAAATTACATTGCCACCTTTATTAGATTATACAAGTGGAGAAAATGATTTTTATCTTAAACTTAAACAACAATTTACAGGAGCAGGAATATATTGGAGTTGGGATAAACATGGAACAGATGCATACTGGGGTTCTTCTGGTGGAAGTGATAATATTATTATGTATGGTTTAGTTTCTCCTGATAATGTTAATTGGATAGAAACTATTAGAATGAATGGCGATCCCACTTATAGAGATGAAAGGGAAATAAGGGTATTTAACAATGCTTCAATTGAGATATATATGATAATAGTTGATAAAACTAAACAAAAATTACCTTTACAATCTTCAATTATTGTACCAGGAGGAAACAGTGGAAGAGATTTGGCTGAAAGTACAGATATTAAATCAAAAATTAAAGTTGCTGAAAAAGAAACAAATACAAATCCAAGTGATGCTCAAATTGATGCTGAAAATTATAAAAAGGGAAAAGTATATATAAATGGATTTAGAATTGCTATTGAACAGCCAAAAGGAAGCACAAGAAGTGGGACAGATAAAAACGGTAAGAAATGGAGTATTAAAATGAATAATACTTATGGATATTTTTTAACTACAACTAATGGATTAAATCCTGGTAAAGGGCAAGATGGGGATCAAGTGGATGTATTCCTTGGAAATAAACATAATTCAAAAAAAATATTTGTTATTGACCAGTTCCTAAATGGAAAATTTGATGAATCAAAAGTATTTCTTTTAGTTAATTCCAAAGAAGAAGCAGAAAGTGAATACCTTAAAAATTATGAAAAAGGGTGGAAAGGTTTGAAATATGTAACAGAAGTTAATGAAGAAACATTTAAAGATTGGTTATATGACAGAAAACATCAAATGAAACCTTTTGCTCATTATAAAGATATTAAATCAAATAAGATAAATGAAATAAATTTACCTAAAATAGAAATAGGTGATGAAATAAAAATTGGCAGATTTAAAAATAAAAAAGCCACAATAGAAGATTATTATCTTGATAATAAGAGCCAACCAAAAATAAAAACTAATAAGGGAGATAAAAAAGTTTTTAACTTTAATATAAATGAAGCATTAGGAGTTAAGTTTGATTTAGTTCCAATCGCTGAATATGTAACACAAGCAATAGTAGAAGATAGTAATTTTGAAGATTATATACAAGGTGCTGGTGAAGAAGATATAATAGGAGATTTGGAAGGACAATTTTTATTAGAACATACAGAAGAATTAGGTTTTATTGACAGTATTGTTGTATATTATAAATTATCAGAAAATGATTGGGACAGGGAAGATAGTTGGGCTAATGCTGATAATGCAAAAATTAAAGATGGCTTGTTACATGGATTTTATGGAAATGAAGGGAGCGTTGAAATTTATATTTCTGCATTATATGATAAAGGCAATATATTAGAATTGGTTACACATGAAGTCAAGCATTTATATGATTCTTATATTAAATTAATGAATAATAAATCAGATGATGCTTGGAATGATACAATGTATGGTAAAATAAAACAAGTTTCTGAAAATAATCCATTAAATGATGTATTTTATTTGACAGGAGGAACAAAAGAATTGGAAACATTTACACAACAAAGTTATCAGGAAATGTTAAATAACAGAGGGAATTATAAAGCAACAAGGTTATGGGGAAACTATGAAGATTTACTTAAAGCAAAAGAAAGATATAAACAATGGGATGAAGAAACATGGAAAGAAAAAATGTCATGGTATCCAGATGGTTATTCTTTTGAAAAAGCAAAAAAAGATTATATTTCAAGAATAGACAAAGGTATAGAAGATTACTTAAAAAATATAGGAAGATTAAGAAGTTTATATCAAAATAATAATGTTTCAAATGCAAATGAAAGTTTAGAATATTATCATGTAACAGATGCTTCTCCAGAAAGTGATGAATATAAAATTTTAAAAGAAGGAAAAATATATAATAATTATGAAGAATTATTAAAAGATAAAAATGTTAGTATAGTAAAAAAAATAGGTGAAGGTAATGATGGTTCAGCTTATCTTTTAGATAATAATATGGTTTTAAAATATACTACCTATACAAAAGAAGCTGCATTAGCACAACAATTATTGAATAAAAATCTAAAACATTTTGTTAATATATATGAAGTTGGAAGAATGAGTAATAATAATGTATATTATATTTTGATGGAATATGTATCAAATATTGATAAAAAATTAAATAAAAAATTTGATGAAATTTTAACAGAAAAAAGTATTGAATATCGTAAAATGGGAAATGATACGCCAAAATATTGGAATAATTTTAATAGACCCGCATTTTTATTAGAATCTAATTTTATTAATTTTTTAAAAAATGATAAATTACTTGATAATGATTTTTGGAATATTGCAAAACAATTTATAGATGCTTTAAATGAATTGATAAGTAATAATATTTTTCCTATATTAGACTTTCATTATGGGAATTTTGGATTTACAGAAGATGGTACATTAAAATTATTTGATCATTGGTCAGCAATATCATATAATAATAAATTGGATGAAAATATTATCAATGAAAAATTTATGAAATATCATACAAGAGAAGAGATTAATGAAATATTTAAAAATTTAGTGAAAGAAGTAAAAGAAAGAATAATAAATAAAGAAATATTAAGACCTGGAAACCCTTATTTTTTAGAAACAGAAAATTCAAACAAAAGAGGAGTTTCATTTTATTTTGAAATTCCAATATTAGAAATTAAAATAAGAGTATCTGATCATCCATTACAATATGATATAAACAGAATGTGGAATGAAAATCATTTTGATTTAAGTGAAGATAATTTAGCTGATAAAATTGCTAATCTGATAAATAGGAAAACAGAAAATGTAACTGTTCCTTCACCAATAAAACATAATTTAAAATTAGTTAAGAAAAATATTATAATACCAGAAAATAAATTATATTTAATTAAAAATATATTAAAAGAAGCATTATCAAGTATAGTATATCATTTTACTTCTTTAACAAATTTTTATGAAATAGCAAAGCATAATGAAATTTTATTATCATCATCAATAGCCAAAGATGCAGAATCAAAATATGATAAGGGTACGTTCTTTTTATCATTAACTAGACAAAAAAATTCTGATTTAGGATATACTGCTGGTTGGAATGATAACTTTGTAAGAATTGAATTTGATGGAGATAAGTTAAATCAAAACTTTAAAGGTGAACCAATGAATTATTGGGGAGCGAGTATGGGTAAAGATTATTATATGAAAAGAAGAGATAATGTACGAGATTGGGAGCAATTACAAAAACAGAAAAGAACTGAAAATGAAGATAGATTATATTCCAATAATAATAAAATACAGAACATATATAAATATATTAAAAGAGTTGATGCCTTAGTAAAAATAGATAATATGTATAGATATATTTACCCACCAATGCTTAATTGGGATGGTAAAGTTTTTGTTTATGATAATTTAAATGAATTTAATAAACAATCAGAAAATACTATTAATGACAATTTAAAAGAATGGTTTAGATCAAGTAAAGAAGAAGATTCATATATGCCTATGGAAAAAAGTGGGGGAAATATAATTAATACAACATTGAATTATATTTTCAAATATATGGCAACTTATGAATATCTCAAAGGAAATACTGATTTTAAAATAAAAGAAGCTATACCAAAATATTTACAAAATTATAGCCTAAATGATCATAAAAATTTACTTTTAAGCACTTTTAATACAAGATATTTACCCAATAATGTGGAAATGATAGCAGAAGACCTTCAACAAAAATTAAGAGAACTTTCAAATTTTCCTAAAAATGATGATTCAAGAAAAGTATTACAATTATTTTCAGATTATGTAAGAAATAACAAAATAAAAGACTTGAAACGTCCATTGGTTAGGGAGAGTATAGAAGAAAATATTGAATTAGAAGTTGATGCCAATCAAATAAATCTTAAATCATTTGAAAAGAAAGATGAATTAAATCCGAAATTATTTCAAAATGATAAACTTAATTCAAAAGTAAGATTAAAACTTCTCGAAATTGCTGATGATTTTGTTGATTTTCTTGAAATACCATGGACTGAACCAAGAGATATTGTTTTAGTTGGAAGTAATTCTGGTTACAACTGGTCAAAATATTCTGATATTGATTTACATATTGTTTACAATTTTAATGAAGTTTCAGATAAAACTGAATTTGTACAAAATTACTTTGATTCAAAAAAAAGTGAATGGAATGATAGATATGAAGGCTTAAAAATTTATGGCTATCCTATTGAATTATATGTTGAAAATTTTAAAACTCCTGCAACATCTAATGGAAGATATTCATTAGAAAAAAATGAATGGTTACAATTTCCTTCAAAAGAAAATAATATAGAATATGATAAAGAATATGTAAAACAAAAATCAGCAGAAATTATGACTAAAATTGATGATTATGAAGAAGAATTTAAAAATAATAAAGATTCTGCTGTTTTATCTGATTTAGCTGTTAAAGTTAATAAACTTTGGTCGAAAATAAAAAATGCAAGAAAGGAAGATATAAGAATTCATAATGAAAATGGAATTTTTAATATGATTTTTAAAGTACTTCGTAGAAGTGAATATCTTCAAAAATTATATGAATTGAAAACAAGTCTTTTTGTGTTTTCAAATTCTTTAAGATAATGAAATAAAATAAATAACAAAAAATAAAGTTAAATACTATTTATTAATAAAATAATTGAAATCTAAATAAATCATAAATATGAGTAGAGATAAATTAACTCCTGAACAACAAAAAGCACAAATGCTTCACCTTATGAATTTTAGAGGAGAAGTTAATGAAAACAAAAATACAAAATTAGGAACAGTTGAATATGCTAAGTTGGGTCCTAATGATAAAACGTATGCAATTATCAAAGAAAACAATAGATTTTATATTGAAGTTGCTCCCAAAAAAGATAATGTAGTATTAGAAGATTATGAATATCTTGGAGGCTCAAAAATATATAAAAATTTATATGAATATACTTCTTATAATCATGCTTTAAAAATATTTGAAGAATATATGATGAATCTTAATAGTTCTCATGGTAAAGTTTTGAATGAAGAAAAAAAGCAAAATGAATATCAAGAATTAATGACTGAATCTTCTCTTTCAATGAAAAAAGAAATAGAAAGACAAAGACAAATCATGATAAATGCTTCAAAGATTATGAATGAAAGTTCAGGAATGACTTCATATAAATTGAATGAAGAAAATGCACCAATGACAAAACATCCAGGAGATCCTGAAAGTAATGGAAAAGCAGGACCTTTTCAAAAACAAGGAGATCCATTTGTTATAACAGATAAGCCTGGCGATATGAATGATTTATCTAATAATGGTAATCCAGGCCCAGTTGCAACAGCAGGTGATCCATTTGATAAAGGGACAAAAGGTGAAAAAGCAGAAGATTCCACAGTTGTAAAAGATTTAGGAACAGCTGGTCAAGGAAAATCTATTGCTATGGCAGAACCTCCAACAGAAGCAAAAGCTGTAAAAGTTAATGAAGGTGCATTAAATGAATTGAGTATTGATGATGATTCTATTTTAACAGATGAAATATCACCTGATGAAGATGAAATTTCATTAGATGATGATTTATTCAGTGATGATGATACTTCAATGAGTAGCAATGCTGCTATTGATACACAAGATGTAGATTTAGATAAACAAGACATAGAGCTTGATTCACAAGATATAGAATTAGACCAAGAATTAATTGATAAAATTAGTGATTTAGAAAGTAAAATAGAAAATTTAACCGCTTTATTAAATGATGAAGAAGTAGCAACTGATGAAATTGTTCCTGACACTGGTGAAGAAACAACAGATTTAGATATTGATGAAGTAACTCCTCCATTTCAAGAATCAAAACAAAAAATTAATCAACCAACATTAAAAGAAACTATCAAAAAAGCTGTTAATTCAGGAAAAGGTGCTTATTTAGTTAATGAAGATGGTACTGTATTACATGATTTTGGGAATCATCCAGGATATAGGAAAGTTCCATTTTCAACACCAGCTAATCAAGATCCAACTGAAAAACAAAGTTCAGACACAAAAGATTGGTTTGGTCCATCAGCAGCAAATGATCAACCATTTGGACAAAAAATAGGAAGTGGCGATCCATTTGAAGAAAAAGTACAATTAATAACTGATGCAATTATGGCAGAATGTATTAAAAAAGGTATCTTCAAAAAAGTAAATGAAAAAATGGAAGTTACTCCTGATTGGGAGCCTAAAAAAAAGGGTAATCATGAAAAGAGTTTAGCTATGAATCGTTTGGATGCCAATGGTACAATACATGGAGATTTTGCTGATAGCCAAAAGGGGACGAAAATGTCAGAAAATAAAAAAAAAGTGTAAATGAAGAAGAAACTAAAAAAGTTCTTCGATTACCAAGAAAAAACAACCCTGAATCTGGCAAGGAAATGATGGATATGTCACCCATGGATAATAACATGAGTAGTGAACCATTACAAAATCAAATGCCACCAATGAATGATAATATTCCACCTACAGGAGATATGGGAAATGTGGAAAATTCAGAAATGCAAGAATTAATAGATTTATTAAATGCAAATCCTGATAGAATTGAAGGAATAACAAATTATGCAAAAGGAATTATAGGAAATGATACAGTTCCTAAAGAAATGCAAAATGAAATGCCACCAGTAGGGGGAATGCAAGAAAGTAAAAATTATAATTTAGATGAAATTGTAGATGAAATTTTAAATAATAAAGATAGAAAGTTAAAACCTTCAATAACTAGACCACAAACACAAACGAGTGCAAAAGATAAATTATTCAAACCAAAATTTTAAGATTAAATCCTGAAGTAATTCAGGATTTTTTTTATTAAAATATTTATGATAAATAGAATAACTTAAGATGATACAAAATTTTTTTGTCAATAAAGGAAGTACCTTACCAATATTAGAACTTAAATTAATAAATGATGGAAGGCATAATTCTGATGAAGTATTTTTCAATAACTTACAAGATGCACAGTTATACTTTACAATGTCTGACCTTGACACAAGTGTAGTAAAAATAGCTCATCAACCAGCTATTATAATACCAAATGATGATTGTGATGGAACATTTAATATTGGTTATGAATGGAAAGAAAGAGATACTAATAGGGAAGGAAAATATGTAGGTTTCTTTGAAATTAACTTTAATGGTTCATTTGATAATAATTTTATAGGAAAAAATCTAATTATACCTATTCGTAACACATTAATAATAAATATAATGAAAGGATTAATAAAAAAGTAAAATATAAAAAATGAGAGCAACACATGATTCATTATCAAGTTACAAAGTCAAATATTGGATATTAAAACCATTAAACTTTATGGCTAAATGTCAAACAAAAACATTAGAAGAACAATATAATGCAGGTGCAAGAAGTTTTGATTTAAGATTTATATATCACAGAAAAAAATGGTATGCAGCACATGGAATACAAATATATGATATTACATTAGATGAAGCATTAAAAACATTAAATAAATTATCAACAAAAGAAGATCCACTATATTTTAGAGTATTGTGTGAAGATACAATGATTAAATCAGATTTACATTTATTATGTAATGCAATTTTAGATTGGTTAAATAATAATCCAAATACATTAAAACCTTTATATATTAATAGTAAGAAAACATGGGAAACAGGTTATGAATGGGAATATGTAAAAGAAACTGCTAATTATGACAGTTATCCTTCAATGGGAAATGATAGAAAAGATCTCTGTCTACGTGTATCAAAAATGTATGAACTTGAAACAAGTGATGATAAAATAAATTTTATTGGTTGTTATGAAAGTAGTGGAATACCAAGGTTATTTGGTTTACCTTATCCAAAAACGGCTGCCAATGCTTTAACTCCAATTGCATTATCAAAAAAATGGAAAATAAATGATTGTCCAGTTGTTGATTTTATTTAATTTCTATTGATTTTACATTTATTTTTTTTATTTTTTTAAATAAAATTATATAATTTATGAAAAAAGAACAAAGTAGTTTAATTCCTAAAACAGATTTAATAGAAAAAAACAATTCTGAAATAGGTATAAAAGAGAAAAATCCAATTATAACTATTGGTATTCCTCAATATAAAGAAGATGAAAAAAAGATTTATTCTTTATTATCAATGATTAATAATCAAGTAGGAATTGATTTTAATGATATTGAAGTAATTATTTGTAATGATGCTTCAGATGTGATATTAAATGATGATTTTTTAAATTCATTTTATAATTTTACTCCAAAATATATAAAACTAACAGAAAATGTTGGTCCTGGTTTATGTCGTCAAGCTGTATTAGATAATATGATAGGACAATATGTTTTATTTTGTGATGGGGATGACACTTTACATTCAATTGCTGTAATAGGATTATATCTTAATCTTATTAAACAAAATCCAGAAATGAATATTATTTATACTTCATGGTTAGAAGAATTGGAAAAACAAGATGGTACTTTAATATATATTGAACATAAATCAGATGCGACATGGATGCATACAAAATTATTAAAAAAATCATTTGTAGATGAAGTTAATGTTAAATTCCATCCTAATTTAAGAGTGCATGAGGATAGTTATTTCTTGGGATTACTATATGAATTAACTGATAAGAGAGCATTTTTTGATATAACTACTTATCTATGGAGATATGGTAAAGAAAGCATAACAAGAGTTAATAACAGTATATATACTTATAATTCATTACCAGTTTTTATTCAAGCAATTTTATTAGTAATTGAAGAATTAGAAAATAGAAATGCAGCTAAAGAAAAAATAAATTATAAAGTTTTACAATTACTTTTATATATTTATTTTAATCAACAATTAAGTATGTGGAACAATGATGCTGTAAAAACATATAAAATCGAATGTGAAAAAATGTTGCAAATATTGATGGTTAAATATAAGGAGATAATTGAAAATTGTAATCCAAATGAATTTAATCTTATTTATAATGAAGAAAGAAAAAAAATATTATTACCTGTTAATGAAATAGAAAAAGAACCGTTTAATACATTTTATTTGAGAATTTTAAATACAAATTATAGAAATAAATAAACCTGAAAGGGTATATTTTACAACAAATTCATAATTATTATAACCGAAAAGGTATAAATTATCCTGTTATTAAATTCAATAACAGGATTTTTTATTTTTTCTAAATACAGTGAGATTGTCCAGCATCATAATATACAATTATATAAATATTTATTATAATAAACAAAAATATTTGATTAAAAATGATAACACCTGAACAAGAAGAATTATTTGAATATATAAGGGTTTCATTAGGAGCACCAATTCTTGAAGTAGAACTACTTGATGATCAATTATGTGTATTAATGAAATATTGTGTAAAAGATTATGCAAAAGAAGTTCAAAATTGGTTAATATTGAATCAATGGCAAACATTAGCTGGTAAAAATATATTAAATACTGCTGAAATGCAATGGGCATTAACAATGAGAACTTTTGATTATACAAAAGAATATTCATATTATTTTTCAAAAGACGCTGGTTTACAACAAAGAGGACCTTGGGAATTAAAAAAAGATTATTTCTCAATAGAAAAAGGAAAACAAAGTTATTTAATTCCAGCTGGTAGAGAAATAAACAAAGTTTTATATGTTACTCCTAATACAACTGATGCTGCTTTATATGCAAATGCAGGCGGAATTATTGGTATGGGTGGTTTTGGAGGTGTTGGAATGGCTCAAGTTGGAGGTGCTGCGGGTTTTGGTGGAGGGTTTTCTGGCTTATTTGTATCCCCAGCTTATGATACTGCATTGTTATCTTCTGATTTAAAATATAAACAAAGTTTATTAGGTGGAGAATTGGTATATAAAGTAACAGCAGGACCTGATGGCAGTCATATAGTACATTTATTATCAACTCCTGGGTCTAAATTATCATTCATGTTCAGTGGTCTTGGAACAAATGGAATATTTGGTATTAAAGGATGTGAAGTTTGGTATACTTATTATGATGTATCTCCTGATAATGCTGATCAATGCAAAAAAGATAATACAGATGTATTATTAACCCCAGATCAAGTTCCAATTGATGTAATGTCTTACGCTTTTTTTAATGAACCAACAAAACAAACAATTAACCAATTATTGTTAGCAAAAGCAAAACAAACTCTAGGATTAATTAGAGGTAAATTCAGTGGAGCTGTATTAATTCCTGATGCAGAAGCAACATTAGATTATAATATGTTAATTCAACAAGGAATTGAAGAATACAAAACTGTAATGGATGAATTAAAACAAAGACTTGAATTAATGAGACCTGAAAATCTTTTGAAAAGACAAGCAGATATGGCTAATTCTATGATAGAAGTAATTAAAAATCAACCATTAGGATTGTATGTTATTTAATATTTAAATTTATGAGAAAGTTTATATTAAAAGAAAGCCAAATAAAATTACTGGTAGAAGATGAAATGAATCAAAAATATATTGATTTAGTTAAAAATGCTAATATAGATAATATTGATTTTGAAGTTGCAGAAGATGATATTGGAAGAAGTATTACATTTTCAAACCAAAGTAGTAGATTATTTATATTACCAGTCATTAATGGAATTGAAATACCTATTGAATTGATTAGATTTAATGTTACTCCAAAAACACGTAAAATAGATAGTGGTGAAACAATAGAAGTTTATGATACAGATATATATGTTAATCCAGCTTTAAGAGGTAATGATATATCAGTAAAAATGTTTTATGCTTTTATAAAAATATATGGAAATTTAATGATTGTTAAATCAAGTATTCATAATCCAGATGGAATTGCTAAAATTGCATGGAGATTGAGTAAAATGTCCAATATTATTTTTACAGAAGAAACAGATGATAATGGCAATTTTGCTGGATATTTATTTCGTTATCAATATTAATACATTTCAATATCAATATTATGTTCTTGCAATTTTTCATCTACTTCTTCAAAAGTATCTCCATAATGAAATACTAATCTGTTGAATGGATATTCTTCATAATCAGTAATATTTTCCCAAGCAAGGGCAACAATTTTATCTATACAATCTTGCATAGAAAAGCATGTATTATCTTGAGCAACATCTAAATTTAATTTGGAAATTACTTTTTTAGTTAAATCATAAGTTGAATTATGTGGTAACTTATCTACTTGAGAACAAATACCAGAAGGAATGGTTGACCAACCATCTCCCCATACAATACTAATATCAGTACTAAACATAAATTCATATTGATATTCATCATCTGAATTTTTACCAATCTTATTTATAAAAATCAATTTATAATCTTCCATAATTTATCTATTTGTGTTCCCGACCAGAATTGCACTGATAACCTACTGATTATGAGTCAGTTGCTCTAACTGATTGAGCTACGGGAACTTAATCATTTTTATAATGTAATTCTCTATGACAATTAGCACGTACTAATTTTATTTCATTAGTTAATTCCTTCATATTTATTGTATATAACAATACAAAGATACAATATTATTTTTAATTATCCAAATAGAAAGATATATAAATATTTATATAAAAATATAATTCTATGAAATTAATAGATAAAAGTAAAATAAAGCTAAAAGAAGATAGCACCCCAGTTACATACAGCATTGTTCCAAAAAATCAAGATGCTCAAAGCAGAAATGCTGATCAACAAATTAGTGCTTTAAAAGGGAAAGTACAGCCTAATGATGATATAACTGTTGATCCACAAGCAGTAAATGAAGAAACAGAAGAAGAATATTACAATCGTTTATCTAAAAATCAAGATGAAGATTTTATAAAACAAGAAGATGAATATTTTAATAGTTTAAAAGATGAATATCAAAATGATAAAAAAGTTCTTCCATATGGATATACCATTGATAAAGATGGAGTTGTATATAAAAATAGAAAACTTTATGGATATTGGTCTCCTATAGAACAAAGGATAAAAGGTATGTATGAAAGAAAAATGACAAAAGGTGAAATAGAAAGAAGTAAATTAAAGAACAAAATGAAAAATGAATCTGTTTTGATAAGTAAAAATAAATTTAATAAATTACTTATTAAAGAAAATATAAATGACCCATATATTGATTATTTTAAAGATTTAATTGACACTGAATATGCTAAAAGTGGTGTTAGTAGAAGAGATTTAGCAAGATTAACTTCTTTAGGAATACCTTTCAATAATGTAGGAGAATTAATAAATTTATTTAATAATGATGAAACATATCATACTACACAATGGATTGAAAGAGTATTACCTTCCTTAAAAATAATTAATAAAAAAGGACTTACTGATGAAGCAAATATAAAAAAGATACAAGATTTGGCTAATACAGTAGGAGCAAGTGGTATATCTAATAAATTTTCCAATAAAATTGATTATCATTTGGGAAATGAAGGCTCTTATGACCAGTTACAAAGAGGAGATGCTTCAAGTCAATTTAATGTTGGCGCAGTTCAATCTGCCGAAAAAACAAAAGAACAATCATTAAATGATTTTATAAAATTTCAAGTGGACAAACTTAAAAAAGGAGAAGAAATATCTCCTGAAAGTAAAATGAGAATTATGCAACAAATTTCTTTAAATAGAGAAGACCCAAGAGCGTTAACAAGAAAAGAACCTGATAAAGCTACTCAACTTCAATTAAGAAAAATGTTAAATAATCCAAATCTAAATGATGAAACAAGACAATCTCTTCAAAATACATTAAATAGCTTAGAACAACAGCAAGGAGGAGCAGTTACTAAAAGCAATTGGGGAGAAGATAAAGTAGATCCTAATATATTATTACAATATGCGGCTTTAACAAATGACTTTGATTTAGTTGATAAAGCATTTAATTTGATTAATAGAGATGTAACAGCAAATAAACAAGGGAGAGGACAAGGAGGAAGATTTGGTACAAAGTTATCAAAAGAATTATTAAATAATCCAAAAATAAGTGATACAATGAAACAAACATTAATAGGAAAAGGATTGAAGGAGCACAAAATTTTAATTATAAACAATAAGCAAGTTAAAGTATTAAAAGAACATTTTAACAAATTAAATGAAGAATATTTTTCTCCTATTGATAAAGAAATTATGAGTGATATAAATACAGCTTTAAGTAATACTAATATGCAAGCAACATATATTACAAATAGTATGGAAAGAAATTCAGCTATGAAAATAGTAGATATTGAAAATATGTCAGATATTAATTCTTTAATGCCTCTTTTAAGAAATTCTTTAGGAGATAAATACAATTTTAGTGTACGTGATAGAAATTCTATTTTTGTTAAACAAAAACCAGTAATAAGTAATGAAGGTCCAAATGCTTGGAATAATATACCAGAAAATAAAATGATTTCTTTATCCAAAAAACAATTGATTGAGAAAATATTAAGAGAACAGGAACAAACCTGGAAATATAATGATTTGGAAATAACTCCTGATGAATTGGATAATGTAGCTTTAAATGCTGCTGAAAACTATTGGTATGATAAAATGAATGGTAATAGACCAACAAGTGCAATGAGAGAATTTTTTGATAATTTTGGAGAAACTGATCAAGATGCTACAATTTATGAAGATTTATTTCAGACATTTTTAAGTCTTTATGCAAAACATAAAAGTGATCCTGAAATACAAGAGAAATATCAAGAACGAGATGAAGAAGCAGAATATGCAGAATTTTTAAGTAAATATGATAGTGATGAGAAAATAGTAGCAGCATTATCTCTTGATTTTCCTGATATTGATTGGCAACTTTTAGATGAAGTAGTAAAGTTTCATAATAAAATGTTCAATATGCCAGCATCTTATGAAAAATATGAAGCAATATGGAAATCATTAAGACCAATGGTTAAAAATTATGAAGATATAAATACATTTCTTAGAAATTATTTAAATAGTTATAACAGAATAAATACTACTGAATCTAAAAAGATAATTAAACCAAAATTGTGAAAAAAGTTATATTAACTGAAAATCAAAGAAAAATAATTCAAGAATACATAGAAAGTAACTTGAAAATAGGACTACCCAAAGAAATTGTTAAAGCCATTGAACTAAACAAAACTTCTTTGGGTAATCACCCTTCCTTCCCACCTGAAGATGAAAAAAAGTTTGAATATAAGTTATTATTAAAAAGATATGAACAAGTTTTATCCAATCTAAATAAATTATATCCTGACCAACAAAATACTGATATCCCATTTTTCAAAACTGAATTAAGTAAGTTGTTAAAAGAATGTAATGAATTGGAAAGACCAATTAAATCACAACTGGAAGAGTTATGTATTGCAACCATAAAAAAAATATTCAACATTGATAAAAATGATGTATTATTGAATGTTGAATTGGTTGATAGTATAACAAAATCGGATATAAAAATACCATTGCAACCAGAATCTGTTGATGATATTGAATTTGATGGTATTGAAGAAATACATGGGATTAATGACGAAATATACAAAAGGAGAATGGTAGATTGTTTAATGGAAGGTATATCTGATTGGTATATTCATAATTCTATCCCAATTCAAGACATATATAAGTTAAATCCTAAATTGATATTTGTATATCCATCTATGTGTGTTATAAATGATTATTTGTCATATAATGAGAACATAAATTCATATAATGAACAAAAAATAATGCAAGGAAGTACTTCTGAAGTGATAGTTAAGAAGAATGATAGAAGTGTTGTGAATGTAAAGGGAGTTAATTTTATTGCTTTATTGTATGAAACAATCAAAGCAATGTTCGATTTAATTTCATTTAATGGATTACCAAATAATACAGATAAAATGAAATATATTCTGAAAAAATCAGATTTTATGTTGGCTTCTGGTTGGGATATGTTGTTTGGTAGACCATTGTGGGATTTAATTGCAGATAAAACAACAGGATTAAAAGAAAACTGGGATGATTTAGTACCATTTTTATTTTATGAAATAATAACAAAACCAGTCCCTGAATTTAATGAGGCTTTACAAAATATATTTGCTAATACAAAAAAAGGAAAAGAATTAGTATCTTCATTATGTGATGGTATTAGATATAATTTAGATAAAGAAAATTTTGATGATAAGATAAATAAAGAAAAACAAATTTATCTTAATGATAATGAATATTATTCAATAAATGATTTTTAAATATAGAAAAAATGAAAGCAAAAGATTTGCGTAAACTTGTAGAAGAAATAGTTGGAGAGTCTATTTTAAAAGAAGAAACATTAAAATTAACACAAGTTATACAAGAGGTATCACAAAGTTTAAGAGAATTTCAGAATACATTAAAAACTCTTAGTTCTATGACACAATCACAAGGGAGCTATGAGGGAAGTATGTTTCCATTTTGTAATGAAATGATACAAGAAACTAATGTTAATCTTAATGGTTTAAGACAATGGTATAATTATTTTTCTAAAAAAGGAATGTAATTTATTATGCTAGTAGATGTAAAAAAAATACATGAAGAATATATCAAGTGTTACACTAATCAGAGTCGCATTTATATGATAGAGAATTATTTTAGAACTTTTGATGGCTCACAGGAAAATATAGTAGCATTTAATTTATTTCCAAGACAAAAAGAGTTCTTAACTAATATGACATTATATGATGGTAATATTACGTTAAAACCAAGACAAACTGGCTACAGTACAGTAACTTGTGCTAAAATAGCATGTGAAATGATTTTAGCAAATGAAGAAAAACCATTGAATATATTAGTTATAGCACAGAATCTTAAAAAAGCACAAGAAAATGCTGCATTGATAAAGCAATTTATTAAACAAATCCCTTTATGGTTTTTTGGTAAAGAATATATACCAACAACAAAAGCAGAAGAAAAACAAATGTGGAAAAAAATTTTGGTAAAAAATACAATGACAGATATAGAATTGAATAACGGTTCAAAGGTATATGTTAGAGCAGCCACACCAAATGCTTCCAATGGTATATCAGCAGTTTCCATACTTTTCTGTGATGAAGCAGCATATTTTGAAAATGGTATGTCTGTTTTCACAGAAGCTATCCGAACAACATCTACTATAAAAGATAAATTAGTCATAATGGTTTCTACACCAAATGGTAGAGATGAATTATACTATGAATATTATCATAATGCTTTAAAAGGAAAAAATGGATTTAAAGTTACTGAAACCAGATGGACAGATGATCCAAGATATAATAGATTTTTAAAATTTCATAAGGAAATTATAAAAATCAGAGAAAATGGAGAAGAATATATAGATACAGAATGGCTTGAAGAAGAAACAATAGATAAAAAAGGAAATGTTTTGTGGCAGCCAGAGAAATGGAAAAAACTTGAAGGTGAAGGATGGAAAGCAACAAGCCCATGGTATATTAAATCTTGTTTAGAAAATAATAATGACAGAAGATCCATTGCTCAATCTCTTGAATGTAGTTTTATTGGTTCTGATGCTATTGCTGTTGAGCCAAAAATAATTGATATGCAAAAAAACTTAAATGTTTCTGATCAATATAAAACCGACCCTTTACAACCAGATACTTGGATATGGAAGCCTCCAATTTCAGGACATAGATATATTATGTCAATAGATGGAAGTAGAGGAGATGCAGGAGATAATGCAACAATTGAAATTAATGATATAGATGCCATAGATGAACATAATAATCCATGTATTGAGCAAGTACTTGAATATTCAGGGAAAATGGCTATGGATTTAATTGGAGAGTTAGCATATAAATATGGCTTGTTATATAATAATGCTTTTTGTGTTGCAGATGCGATTGGAGGTTATGGAGATGCAGCAATTTTAGTTATGTTAAGAATGGATTACCCCAATCTATATTATGATACTATTACTGGAAAAGATTATTTGATAGATACTAATTTAACTTCTTTCCAACCAAATAAAGATGGGCAATTACCAGGATTTCATTCAAAAGGAGTAAGAAATTTTATGATACAAAATTTCATTAATAAATTAAGAGATAATGTAATGAAAATTAGATCAACAAGAGTTATCAGTGAACTTGAAACATGGATTATAAACAGTACTGGAAAAATTGAACATAAAAGTGGCAAACATGATGATACTTTAACTAATTTAGCAATGAATTTATTTGTTTATGAAAATAATTTTCTTAAATTAGAAAAGCAAAAGGAATTAGATAAAGCAATTATAAAAAGTTGGATAAACTCATTAAGCAATCCAGTTAAACCAATAAAAACAGAAGATTCAACAATAAAATATATTGAGCCAAATAAGTATCTTGATTCAAAAATATATAATTCAAGTAATATGGGAATCAAAAAGAATCCTTATATGTGGGTATTTAGTAAAGATTTAAATAAGCAACAATATAGAAATCCATATTATACTTATAGATATAAGTAAAAATTTAAAATTTATTTTTTCTTTTCAACAGAACATCTATCTTTTTTCTTTTTTAAAAAATAAAAATTATAAATAAGATATGAAATTGTAAGTAAAGAAGCTGTTATACTTAAAATAAGAGTAACTGTATTTATGGTCATTTGTTTATTCTTTTTTTTATTTTAAAATAAATATTTTGAAAATAAGTTTTATTTTTTTTCCATAAGTTTTATTTTTTTATTCAACTTTTTTATCTTTAATTGTTGTATTAAATTAACAATAAAATCTTGTTGTGTTCTAATTTCCATTCCTGGTTCATATTTTCTATAAAAATCAATTATAACTCCATCAATTTTATCAATTTCTTCAATAGTATCAACCAAATCTATTGAATGAGATATTACTTTGGCTTCATCTTCAACTTTTTCAGCCCATTTTTGGTTTTTAGTTATGACATATACCATATATCCCATGACTAAAAATACAACCGAAATAAATATTATATAAAGCATATTATTTATTGTTTTTTATTTTTATTAACATATTCATTCCACCATCTTGAAAACATAAATGGTAATATTCTATCATCATTAAATCCATATAATCCACAAGAGAAGAAATCATGTATTTCAATTATAGAAGTTAGATATTTTCTACTTCTTCCAATTGGCATAAATTCTTTTTTATCCCTACCATGCGGAATCCATCCATAATCATAACTATCTAATTCATGTATTCCAACATCTAATGTATAAGCAACAGGAGCAGTTTTTTCATATACTTTAACTATCTTTGTAATTATATCCTTATCAGGAAATAACCAATAATTACCAGCATAATGCTTTAATCCAACTATATCATTTTTATAAACAAATATTCTATATTCTGATTCAAAATCTACATATTCTGAAAAAAAGAACATATCATTTTGTTTATTTTCTTCAAAAATAATATCATTTGTTTCACCCCATTCTGTTGTTGGAACAAACTCTTTTTCATTATGAATTATACCTGTATATTTTTTTAATTGTGATACATTTTTAACAAAAATAGGATAAGTAAAAAGATCAGGTTGCTTTATTCCTTCAAAGGGGTAAGTTTCATAACCTATTCTTCTATTTAAGAAATCAGATTTACATAATTCAAAAGGTATTTGAATGGGTTCATAAATAATTCCATATACTTCTTTTAGCCATTCAGTAACAAATTCAACACTTCCAACAGGAATTAATTCTTTCATTTTCTTGTCAGAAAAAGATGGAATATCATTATTACTTTTGGATTTATATAATTCGTATCCAATGGTACAATCTTTATCATTCCATCTTTGATAGCCAATAGAATCAATTAATGTTCTTGCAAAATCAAATGTAATATTTCCTAATATATCAGTTTCAATACAAAATTTCATATTTCAATTTTCTTAAATTTGTGTGTAAACTCATTCTTTTCTCTTACAAAAACACCACAACCATTATTATCTTTTTTATCTCCAATATAACAAACCATTATTTGTCCATCTTGTTCATTTGTAGCATTTATTATGTTATCTGATAATACATAATAAATTCTTCCTGACTTTATGTGTTTATACTTTTCCATTTTTAGCTGAATACAATAATACAAAGATACAGATAATTATTGAATTAACCAAGGAACTATTTATATTATAATTAAATAATCATTATAATATGGCAGATAAAGAAATAAAATCAAATAGATTACAAACTATATATCAAGCTCTTAATAGAACATTAAATGGATGGAATACTGGTAGTTTTACAACAAATGTAAAAACAGCAAACAATTCCAATACTTATAATTATGGTCAAGATATATTATTAAAAACTACTGATAAAACAGAATATGATAAAACAAAACTCCAAGCAAAACAAGATAAATATTTAGCTAATAAATGGTACACAGGTAATATACAAACAAATATCAGTACATTGAATAATATGAATCTTGTTGATTTACTATACAGGGATGTAGAATTAATGTCATCAAGACCTGAAATCAGTGCTGCTCTAGATATCTTTATGGAAGAAAGTGTAAATATCGGTGCTGATGGTAATTTAATTAACATATATTCCAAATCACCTCGTATTAAACAAATACTGGAAGATTTATTCATTAACAGATTACAAATTCATATTACTTTGCCTACTATCTGTAGAACAATGTGTAAATATGGAAATGCTTTTCAACATTTAAATATAAACAGTAAAAATGGAGTTATTGCTTGGAGAGAATTACCAACAGTAGAAATAAAAAGATTTGAAAATCAATATCCTTATGGTTTTGTTGCACAAAATATGGGTGATAAAAATAATGATGATTTAGCACCTCATTTTGAATGGATGGGTGCAGGAACTCAAATGCCATTTCGCCAGTGGGAAATATCTCACTTTAGATTGCTAAATGATTCGTTCTACAAACCTTATGGATGCTCAGTATTAAATGGAGCTAGGCGCCATTGGAGGCTTTTAAGTTTAATGGAAGATGCTATGTTAATTTATAGAATAGAAAAAGCATTTGAAAGAAGAGTATTTAAAATAGATGTAGGTGGAATTGATCCATCAGATGTCCAAGCATTTGTACAAGAAATTGCTAATAACTTTAAAAGAAGTATTGTAGTTGATCCTTTAACAGGACAACTTGATTTAAGACAGAACATAATGTCAGTGAATCAAGATTTCTTTATTCCTGTAAGAGGTACTAATCAAGGAACTACAATAGAATCACTTCCAGCGGGTACTAATTTAGACAAAATTGAAGATTTAGAATATATCCATAATCAAATGTTATCTGCTTTAAGAATTCCTAAACCATTTTTGGGATTTGAAGAAGCTAAAGGAAATGGAAAAAATTTAAGTACACTAGATATTCGTTTTTCAAGAGTTGTTAATCGTATTCAACAAGCATTAATAATGGAAATGAATAAAGTTGCAATTATTCATTTATATTTATTAGGATTTGATGATGATTTGAATAATTTCACTATTACAATGAATAATCCTTCTACACAAGCTGAAATATTAAGGATTGAAGAAATGCAAAAGAAAATCTTATTATTGAAAGATGCTTTGGGTGATAGTGGAAATGGATTGCCAATTATGTCTTATAGATATGCTTTAAAAACTATAATGAAATTTTCTGATGAAGAAATTAGTGATATGTTAAATGATATAAGATTAGAAAAAGCCTTAAGTGCTGAATTAGCATTTACTTCTCAAATTATACAAAGAACTGGCATATTTGATAAAATAGATAAATTATATGGTGCACCAAATGCACAGTATAAAGGAATTGAAAATAGCGGAACAGATGGAGTTGAAGGCACTAACATTGGTGGTGGTGGAGGCGGTGGTATGATGATGGGAAGTGATATGGGTGATGAAGGTGGCGGATTAGGAGAAAGTGATTTTGGAACTGCTCCAGAAATTGGAGGAGAAACAATGCAAGGACAAACTGAAACTGCACCAGTAGGAGAAGCTAAAGTAAATTTGGATAAAGTAAATAAATTACTTGTTGAAAGAATAGAAACAATGAAAAAAGATATACAAAATAGTATATCTACAAAATTGCATACATACACAGATTTATATATTAAAAAATTAAAAGAAAATAAAGAAGAAAAAATTGAAAATAAAATGACACAAAATGTGGAAATTTTTGACAAGAATTTCTTGATGAATGAAGAATATAATAAATTGGAGAAAGGGTTAGACAAATATCTTAAAGATTAAATATTTATATAAAATAATAAATTACATGAAAAGTTTTAATGAATTAAACAACATATTTGAAAATCATATTTCTCAACTTTATAGTACAGAAGAAGGAAGAAAAGTAATTACTAAATATTTAAAACTTATTAAAGAAAATGAAATATTAAAAGAACAATATAAACTATTCAATCAGTTAAAGGAGGGAGTTAGTGAAAATTTCAAAGCAAAAACAAATCTTGTTGAAGAATATGTTTCTTATATTCCTACTTTATTTGAAAAGTATACAAAAAAACAAATTGCAGAATCAAATGAAAAATTATATCAATTTTTGAAAGAGTATACCCCAGATTTCCATGCTAATTATAGAGCAGATAGAGATAAGATAATGGGATTTCAAGGTCCTGTGAAAGATACAACTCCAGTAGGAAAATTAGATTATTTTGATTGGGCTGATGAAATGGGGTATGACATTGCCAATAATGATTATCATAAATTATATAATGAATATTTAAATGAATCTAAAATATTAAAAGCTGCTGAATATCTTATTTATGAAGGAAAAACTAATCTTGAAGAATATATTAATCAAAAAAATGTATTAATTGAAGAATTAAAAACAAAAAACAAAAATGTTCAAGAAGAAAAAAGAACATTAGATGAAATGTTATCTGACTTTAATGAAAAATATGAAGGAAAATTAACAAATGAAGAAATATCAATTATTAAAGAATTAATATTATCTACTGACAAAAATAAAAAGAAAGAAGCATTAAAAGAATATCAAAAAGATTGTTTGAAAGATTTGAATGTTGTATTACAAGAATGTTCTGATACAGATATTAAAGAACGATTATTGTCTTTGAAAGAACAGGTTTTATTTGATAGAGATAATAGTCTAAATGAAAATATTATTAAATTAAATGAAATAAAAAATGTCTTGAAAGAGTTCAAACTTGATAAAGATGAGGAAGATATGTCCAATGAATGAAAATCCACAAAAAATATCACAAAATACCATAAATAAATTCAAACAATCAATAGAGAGAAGAAAAAATAAAGATCTTTATAGAATTAATTTAGAAAATAGAAAATGGTATTATTTCTCTTTATTTATAACTCCTCCCCAAAATTTAAATGGATGGGAAAATTATAACTTCAACATTGATGTGATTTCAAAGGAAGAATATGATAGTATTCAATATAAATTTACAGGATTTATAAAATTTAAGGAACATTTAGAAAATAATCAAACATTACTTAATTATTTAAATAATAATCCCTATATATGTGGTATAGCTTTTCAAGCTAGAGGTGATAATTCTCTAATAAATATAGAAACTAAAAAAAGTATGTTTAGAAATGTACTTAATAGATTTGGAAGAAATTATTTAATAAAAAATCCAGATTATATAAATAGAAATCTTCAAAAAAGATACACAAATCATCAATCATTTGTTGAAAACAAAATATTTGAAAATATTATAAAAGAAGTGTTTAAAAATTTATTTTATTCTAACAAAGAAATATAGTTAATTAATATTAATTTTTTTTCAGTAAAGCACTTGATTTTTTCAAAAAAAGTTCTATATTATATTTAGCTAATTTATATTAATTATGATAAAAAGACCTTGCAAGGAAGTTAAAATAAAAACAAATCCTAATTTTGATATAAAATATGGGACATTTAATAAAGATAATCCCAAATCAATCTATATTTTGGGTAAATCATGGATAACACCAATCAATGAAAATTTCCTGGAAAGTATAGAAAATATTACCAGACAATCAAAATCATTTGTCCGAAATAATAGCAATTTTTCGGACAAAAGTATAGTCAATATTAATATTGCAAAAGATAGAATGTTATTAAATAAAAAAACATTACTTTCATTTGAAATTCATTTACTTCAAAATGAAACAAAAAATTTAAGTGATATAATCCTCATTAATGATATTAATAATGTGATAAAAAACTTCACAAATAAAATTGAAGAAAATTGTGAAGGATATTTAGAATTATTAAAGAAAAAAAAATAAAACATATATTTATATATAAAAATATTAATATGGCACAAATTAACGTACCAACAAATTTAAAAGTAACTGGTCCCTCTACAATACAAGCAAATATTAATACAACGAGCCTTCTCAAAGGTGAAATGGTTTTCGGAAAAATAGGGGGGGGGGGGGTAATGTAAGATTATTCGTTAACTGGGATGGAACAGCAGTTAGTGAGCTACCTTTAGCCTATAGTTCAGATCCAAATGCTTTTGTTCCATGGGGTCCTGGCTCAACACCAGCAGGAAGTGGTTATGGCATTGGTTCAGGAGCTTGTGTACAAACTTCAAATTCAACTGCTATTGGTTATGGAGCATCTACTACAGGTAGTAATTCAATTGCCATTGGTAATCAAGTTCAAGTTCAAAGTAATGGCATTGCTATTGGTATTAATTCATTATCTAATGAAGGTATTTCTATTGGTACTTCTAGTAATTCTAATGGAACAACATCTGGTATAGCTATTGCAATAGGACGAAGGGCAATATCAACTAATAGTTCCTCAATAGCAATTGGAGAAAATGCACAAACAAATAGTACTGGGTCAATAGTAATTGGAGAAAATGCAACTTCAAATAATCTTGAAACAATAGCAATAGGATTTCATCCAAATGCTAGTGGTGTAACATCAATAGCAATGGGATATTATACAACTTCAAATGGTCCTTATTCAACAGCAATAGGTTTTCAAGCAAATGCACTTGCTTTGAATTCAATAACAATAGGAAATCAAGCAAATGTAGCAACTGTTATTTCAAATGGTTCGATAGCAATAGGTGCAAGTGCAAAATGTCTAGATTCAGATGCAGTGGCTATTGGTCAAACAAGTTCTGCTAATAGAGTAAGTGTAGCAATAGGAAGTAATGCTAAAGCAAATTGGCGTTCAGTAAGTATTGGATATAATGCTCAAACTGGTAATGATAGTGTTGTAATAGGAGATGAAATAGGAGATGGATTTGGCGGCCCTGCTGCTTCAAATAATATCATAGGAATAGGGCGAGCTGCCATACAAGGTGAAAATTCAATTGTTATATCTCCAACTTCTGCTTCTTCAAATTTTCCAAATTCAATAGCAATAGGTCATTATCTCACATCAAATGCAAATTTTGGATTAACATTAGGTTATGGTTGTCAAGTATTAGGAGATAATTCAATAGCAATAGGCGTAAATCCAGTAGTAAATGTTAACACATCTAATTCTATTGCAATTGGACATTGTGCGTCTGTTAGTGCTAACAATATAGCAGGTGTAGTTGGTGGTGAAATAGCAATAGGCGCTGGAGCTAATGCCATATTAAATTCTTGTATAGCAATAGGAAATGGGGCAACAGCACAATTACAATATAGTACAATGATGCCTGCAATAGCAATAGGAAGTAATTCAAGTGCAACAAATTCAGGAGGAATAGCTATTGGAAGTAATGCAACGACTTCTTATGGAATAGCTATTGGAAGTAATGCAACGACTTCTCTATCTCATGGTATAGCAATAGGACATAATGTATTATTATATGGCGTAGCAAGTGATGATACATCAATAATAATGGGGTATACTTCATCTATAAATAATTCTATTGGAGCTAAAATAATAGGATCATATTCAAGTGCTATAAATTCAACTTCATCAATTATTATAGGAGAACATACAAATTTAGCATCTAATGTCCAAAGTGGAATATTTTTAGGAGATTTAATAGTAACCAATGTCAATACTATTGGTTCAATTGGAATAGGTGATAGTTGTATTACAGGAGCAACTGGCTCAATAGCGATTGGAATTCAAGCAAATTCTAATGGGATAAATTCATTAGCAATAGGTTCTCAAGCAAATGCAATTGGAAGTAATGTTATTACAATAGGAAGTAATGCAACTTCAAATGCAGCAGGTGGAAATACGATCTCAGTAGGCACAAATTCTTTGGGTTCTAGTGTATATGCAGTTGCTTTAGGATGTAATTCTGTTGCCAGTTCAGGTTGTGGAGCAACAGCAATAGGTGCTTATGCTTATGCAAATGGAGCGTCAATAGCAATTGGACATAGAGCAACTGCAAGTAATGGAATAGGTATTGGTTCTATAGTAATTGGACAAAGTACAACTTCAACCACTGCTAATAGTATACAATTAGGAAGTTCAGCTTACACAAGTATATATTGGGGATCAGGCACATCAGCTTCTTTTAATACAACTTCAGATGAACGTATTAAAGAAAATATAGTTGAGGCAAATACAACAATATGCTTATCAGATGTTAATAGATTGAAAGTTAAACGTTTTAATTACAAAGATTTTGTTGGTAGCAATACAGATAAGACAGTAACTGGATTTATAGCACAGGATTTTAGAGAAGTATTCCCAAAGCAAGTAAATGAAATAAACAAAGTTTACAGTCAAGAAGGCAAAGAGGATATAGTATTTGAAGATTTGTTAAGCATTGATACATCGCAGGTTATTTATACATTGGTAGGAGCTATTCAGGAACTGACAAAACAAAATCAAGATTTAACAAAAAGGATAGAGATATTAGAAAATAAAATTCTTTAAAAAAGGTTGGTATATTTATTAAAGATGAGAAAAAGGTAGAATTGTTTATTCAGTTCTACCTTTTTCAATTTTTTTATTAGTTATCATATATTTATATAAAAATTAAGTTTTTTTATGATACTTAAAGAGATAAAAAAAAATCAATTAGGTACTGGTTTACTTATCGAAAATGATGGTTTTATTAGTATTAATGATCCTAACAACAAAATATTAAAAGAAGAATTAGATAAAGGAACTAATGATGGTAATTGGTATATTCCTTATCCTTTTATTGTTCATGCTTTATTTCAAAGAGCTAATAAAGAAAATGCAAATGGTAGAATATATCCAAGAGATGTTCTTGAAAGGCAAATTGAATTATATCAACAAAAAATACAGGAAAGAAGAGCATATGCGGAATCGAACCATCCTTCCGATATTGTATTAGACATCAATAACTTATCTACAAATGTTATAGAATTACATTGGGAAGGAGATAATGTTCTTGGGCAAATGGAAATATTATTATCGCCTGGATATGTAAAACATGGGATAGTATCTACCAGTGGGGATAGATTAGCAAATCTTCTATATTTCAATAAAGTTAAATTAGGAGTTAGTTCAAGAGGAGTTGGTTCAGTTGAACAAAAATTTGGAAAAATATTAGTTCAAGATGATTTTGAATTAATATGTTTTGATGCAGTTACTGATCCTTCTACTCATAATGCTTGGTTTGACTTGAAAAAAGAGGGGTTGTCGCCTTATTTAGAATCTAAAGAAAAAATAAATAAAAATAAAATTTATATAATAGAAAAATTAGATAAAATTATAAACAAAAATAAATTAATATTATGAAAATAACTGAACAACAACTTAAAAATTTAATTAAAGAAATAGTTAAAGAAAGTTTATTAGGATTTGGCTTATCAAATATAGGCAAAAAAGTTAAAAACGAATTAGAAAAAAATGGCTTTGAGGACTTTGAAATAAAAGAATCACCATCATCAAGTGATATTAAAATATTAACTGCGAATGGTGATTTTGATAATATTGGTAAAGTTTTAGTGAAATTAGCAAGAAGAGATTCTAATGGGAATCAACCATTAATAAGTGATATATTTAGATTACCAAATAATACAGGATATAAATTTAGAAAAAATATTGGACCAATACTTGGAACTAATGGGGTAAGTACATATCCTGGTTTTATGAAATTATGAAATAAAAATTGCATAATAGAAAAATTAGATAATATTAATAATTGCCAATAAATAAAAAACACTTTATAAATATAAAAAATAAAGTAAGATACTATTTATAATTAAAAATAATCATTTCAAATTATTACTTAAAATGAGTAAAGAAAAAGATAACATAGTTAGTAAACCATTAATTGCTGCACAAGAAATACAAGAGATGGTTAAAAAAAATACAGAAGATATGATGAAAAATATTATATCTGAAGCTGTTAAAAACGAAATGAAAAAAATTATAACAGAAGACGAAGATTCTAAATACGAAGAAGAAGATGTGGAAGATGTAAATTCTGAAACTGCTCCTGCTGAAGATACAACAGAAACCATAGATACTACAGAAGATGGTAATACAGTAGAAACTGACATTGATGTAGAAGCGGAAGATGGTGATTGGGCTGATGCAGATCAATTTAAGGTTGATGATGATACATATGATTTATCAGATGCGAATGATGAGGACATTATTAAAGTGTACAAATTAATGAAAAATGATGATTCAATTCTCGTAAAACAAACAGATGACAGTGTTGAAATAACGGATAATGAAAGTGGTAATACCTATCTTGTCAAAGATGCAGATATGGAACCTGTTGATGATGGTGAAGCTGTATTTGAAATAGATATGAGTAAAATAGGAAATATATTAAAAGAAGAAGATAATCTTGGCTATACAACTAAATATCAAGGAAGAACAGCTATGACAACTCCTCCTGTATCTCCAGAGCCATCTCCAACTGATGTAAATGACTGGAATGCTGGTATTCCAAGAACAGGTGATAATGTTCAAAGATTTGGAAAACCTGGTGAAGGAAGACCTTTTAATAATGCAGTAACAGAAGATGATGTAATGGGTGGAGAAGATATGATTACAGAGGATGAATTAGATGAAGCTGGTTTAACAAGAACAAAAGCTAATTTAAGACAAAGAGCAGGAGAGAAAGCTGAGCCTCAAATAGATAATACTGCTGAAAAAAGAGTTGCAGGTACAAGACAAGGAACAAAATTAGTTCCTCCTCATACTAGTACAACTGTAAATACCAATCAAACAAATACCACAACTGTTAGTGAACAAAAATTGAAACAATTGGAAAATGAAATTAAAGTTATAAAAGAAAAAAATAAAGTATTGAAAGAAGCTGTTAAACAATTTCAACAATATGCTAATGATTATTACAAAACTGCACAAATAGCAGGAATTACCAATTATAAAATGGGTAAAATTGTAAAATTATTTACTGAACATTCTACTACTTTAAATGAGAAAAAAACAATTGTTGAAAGGTTTGACAAAGAAGTAAAAACAACCGATCAAATTAACAATTTATATGAAACTATAAAAAGTGAATTGGATAACAAAAAAACAATCAATGAAGAAATAAACAAAACTAATAATTTATCAAGTACACAAAATAAAATTAACGAAAGTTCAATTTATGTAAATGACGAAGTTAGACAAAGTTTAGATTTCATGAATCGTCTTAATAAAATTAATTAATTTTTAAAAGACTGATATATTTATAAATAAATAATAAACAAAAAACTTAATATAATGAGAGAATTTTTAGGATCTGCTCAAGTAGGAAATATAGAATTGAACGAGCAGAAAAAAGTTAAAAAAATGATTCTGGAACGTTGGGATGGATTAGGTTTCACCGAAGGTTTACATGGACATTTGAAAGAAACTATCGCAACATTATACGAAAATCAAGCTAAATATTTGATGATGAATGAAGCAACAGACTCCGCTAATAGTGGTTCTTTTGAAACTGTTGTATTTCCAATCATCCGTAGGGTATTCAGTAGATTGTTAGCAAACGATATTGTTTCTGTACAAGCTATGAATTTACCTATTGGTAAATTGTTCTTTATAATTCCTGTAACATCAGAAAGACAATGGAATGGTTTGGACGCACAAGGTAACACACAAGATGGTTCATCTGGTGGTCATGTTGGTTTAATGGGTTATGAAAGAGCCGATAGAAATTGGGAAAATACTGGAAAAGGTTCACAAGGTGTCTATAACAATAGATATTATTTACCTGATGAAGTTATTACTTCAAATGTAACTGAAAGACCTGTTCCTACTTTTGATACTGTTGATCCTGTAACTGGAATGCCTACTTCTACATCTGTTAGAAATATTCCAGTAGTATCACAATATTTCAAAACTTCTTTATATGATTTATTCTATAATGATTTTCTGTTTGATAATTCAAAAGGAAAAATCTGGATTAAAGTTGCTGCAACTGCTACTCCTGTTATCTTAAATGATAGAAGAGAATGGGTAAATGTAAGTGGTGCTACTTATCCTGCAAGTAGAATGGATAATACTACAAGAAACGTGATTCTTGAAGTAACTGGCTTTAATAATTTCAATGCTGGTAGATTAACTGGTCCTGACGGAAACGAAATGGATACAGAAGCATTTATTGCTTCTTTAAAAGTATTAACTGTAAATCCTATCGAAGATTCTGCTGACAAAGGTTTTACAACTTTTGCTCAATATGAATCAATTCCTTTCAGAATTATGACACAAAAATATGGTAAAGGAATCGTTGAATATAACGATATTTGTGATGCAAACGGTAAATTATATATCGAATTAGATATGACTAAACCAACTGTTGATCAAGGTTTAACTATTGATGGATACATTGGTGTAGATAATACTATCAACTTTGACGTAGATTCTTTTGTAGTATCTTGGGCACAATATGATAGCTTAGAATTGGAAACTGAAATTGGTGAAGTTTCTTTCAAATTAGATTCAGTTGTTGTTTCTGTTGAAGAAAGAAAATTAAGAGCTACTTGGTCTCCTGAATTAGCACAAGACGTTGCTGCTTTCCATAATATTGATGCTGAAGCTGAATTAACAGCTATCTTATCAGAACAAATCGCTGCTGAAATTGACAGGGAAATCTTAAGAGATTTAAGAAAAGTTGCTCCTTGGCAAGCACGTTGGGATGTTAATGGTTGGAGAAGAATGGCTGCTTTCTCTACTAACTATACACAAAAAGACTGGAATCAAGAATTTATTACTAAAATAAATCAGATTTCTGCTCAAATCCACAAATCTACTTTAAGAGGTGGTGCAAACTTTGTTGTAGTTTCTTCTGAAATTAGTGCTTTATTAGATAACTTGGAATATTTCCACGTAACGGATGCTTCTGCTGAAAGTGATCAATACAACATGGGTATTGAAAAAATTGGTACTTTGCAAGGTAGATACCAAGTATATAGAGATCCTTATTCTCCTCACTGGTCAGCTATTATCGGTCATAAAGGAAAATCATTGTTAGATACTGGTTATATTTATGCACCTTATGTGCCTCTGCAATTGACACCAACAATGTATAATCCGTTCAATTTCGCCCCAGTGAAAGGTATTATGACAAGATATGCCAAAAAAGTTTGCAACAATAGGTATTATGGTCACGTTCGGGTGGACGGGCTTGTAACTTGGAACACAAATGAGTTTAGATAATCTCAATAAATATCATTTAATGACAAAAAAAGCTCTACTTAAAAAAGTAGGGCTTTTTTTATTTATTAACATTTATCTTTTGGGTAATTAAAATATTTTTTATATCTTTATAAAAAAATGTAAATAATAGATATTTATAATAAAATACAGTTTTATGGAAGGTAAAAGATTTACACAAGAAGAAGCTATTGGAAGATTTAAAGAAATCTTTCCAAATTACGATTATTCAAAAGTTGAATATAAAAATATAAAAAATCCTGTTTTCATTATTTGTAATGAAATTGGTCATAGCAAATTTAAACAAGTACCTGAATTATTATTAAAAGGAAGAGGGTGCCCTAAATGTGCTGGTAGAGAAAATATTAAATCTTATGGTTATTGGAATAATTTAGATAATTGCATTGAAGAAGCAAAAAAATATCGAAATAAATTTGAATTTAATAAAAAATCTTATGGCGCATATATGGCTGTTCAAAGAAATGGTTGGATGGAGAAAATAGATATATTATTTGATAAAACTATTTTATACAAAAATTACAATGAAAAAATTCATTCCATTTACATTTATAAATTTGAAAAAGAAAAAACTTGTTATATCGGAAGAACAAATTCTTTGAAAAGGAGACATAGACAACATAAAAATGGGACAAAGCATAAAAGTGGTATGATGACTTATGATGTTGTTTATTTATTTTGTGAAAATAATAAAATACAATTCCCTGAACCAATTATTCTTGAAGAAAAATTGGATGCAAAAGAAAGCCAGATACAAGAAAAGTATTGGGTAGATTACTTTAAAGAAAAAGGGTGGAATTTATTAAATAAAGCAAATACAGGTGAAAATATAGGCTCATTAGGAGCAACTATAAAATGGGATTATGAAGCCTGTAAAGAAGAAAGTAAAAAATATAATTCAAAGCATGAAATGAAATTAAATAATCAAAGTGCTTATAATTCAAGTTTAAGAAATGGATGGATAGATAAATTTTTTATTCAAGTTAAAAAGCCACAAGGTTATTGGCAAGATATAAATAATTGCAAAGAGGAAGCAAAGAAATATAAAAATATTAAACAATTTGCAGTGAATTGTGGAGGTGCATATAATATATGTAGAAAGAATGATTGGGTTAAACTTCTTGAATTTAAAAATACAGAAAAAGGATAGTTAATAAAAACTATCCTTTATTTTTATAAGTATTTAATTATAAGGTCAATACGCAAGTATAGCATAATCAAAACGCAAAATTATTGCAATAGTTGCTAAATCAGAAGAAGCATAATCTAATTCTCCAAAACTTGTATCCCCAGAAAGGAAAGTATTAACTAAAATCCATTTGGATACAACTACGCCAGTGGGATCAAGCATTTCTAATTCAACATTACGTTTATATCCAGCAGCATATCCTTGTCTTCCTGTTACTGATTCTGATTGTAAACGTACCCATTCCATAATAGCTTGTGAAGCTGAAGGCCCGATTGGATCTCTCATTGTTACATTTATAGTATTCCATGTATATCTACCAACAACCCATGTAGAAGTATTTAAGAATTGAATTTCAGTTTCATTTTGGTTAATTGTTGGTCTTGAGGCAGAAGCTACCCACCATTCTTGTATTCCCAAATCAGAAGGAAATCTTAATAAGAATCTATTTTTTCTTAGGGGTTCGTATACAAGAGGCATTTTTATTAGTAAATCGCTCATATTTTTTTATATTTTAATTTTTTATTATTTATTTATAAATATCTATTTTATTATTTTTCAGTTACAAAATTAAAAGGATCATATTTTTCTCCATAAAACATATTATATATTTTATCTAATTTCTCTGGATCATATCCCCTTCATTCAGCTTTTTTTACTTTCTTGAATACTATTATCAACATCAACAGTTTCTTCTTTTTGTTTTAATAATTTATCACATTTATCCAAAACAGTTTTGAAAAATTCATATTCAGGTGAGTTTGCATTATTAGATAATTCTTTAATAGCATCTATTGATAATAATCTCATTTTATCCATTAAATCTTTGAATTTAGGTTGAGGCATTCTTGATATTTCTCTATCAATTATTTTATCTCCTGTCTCATGTTGTGGAATAAGGCTATCTTCTTGAAAATTCAAATATTCTTTTAATGATTGTTTATTTTCTTCCAATTTTTTAATTTGTTCATCAGAATAGCCATTTTTTTTCAAACATGCTCTTGCTTCTGATTTAGACATCCCACCCATTATATTTGCACCAACATCGTTCATTTTAAGAGTTTTTTTAGCAATACTAATTTGATGTTGAGTTGGAACATCTTTACTTTCATTTATATATTTTTTCAAAACATCTTTGTTAGATATATTTTCTTTAATAAACAAAAGTTGTTTTTTGTATTCATTTAGTCTATTTTTGATAACTTTTTTATTTGTCATAAAATTTAATTTTATATATTTATAAATATTCAATTTATCAAAATAAATAGCGTTTTATTAGATATTTATATAGTATAAAAATAGTTTTTAATATGGATAAAGATAAACAAACGATAGAACAATTTTTTACCAAATTAACAGAAAGTATTTTCAAAAAAATGAATGAAGATGGGATGGCTTTTGCTGGCTTTGGTGATAATGCTTTTTCCGATCCTTATGGTTCTGATGATATACAAAATACTTCAATGGAAGATTATGATGTACCTCAAATAGGAGAAGATTTTAGTTCAGTAGATGAAGTTGAACAAGCATTTGCTAATGGAGATATTGATGAATATGATGCTGCAAGAGAATTAGCTTATTTCACAGGAAATATGGAATGGAATGATGCAATGGCATTAGTAAATGAATGGGCAAGAGAATATGGTATGAATGAAAATAAGATGTTTAAAAACAAACAAAAAATGGATGAGAATAAATGTAATGGAAGTTGTATAAGAAAAGTGGGAAATAAATGGAGAGTAGTATCTGGGAAAACTGGTAAATTATGGGATGCAGAATATGATACAAGAGAAGATGCTGAAGCTGGGTTAAGAGGTTATTTTTTCCAAAAAGAATCGAAAAATAAAACAACTTCTAAAACAATAAAAGAAGCTATTAGACCAATGGTTGAAAAATATTTGAAAGAATGGGAAACACCTAAAAATTTATATAAGGGGGGAGATAATGATTTTCTTAATGATTTACCACCTGATACAGCAGGTCTTTCAAGAGGTGGGGAAGATACTAAAGCAAAAAGAGAATTTGTAAAAATGGCAGAAGCTGTTAAAAGTTTTTATATTGATTTTTGGGGTGGAATGGGATATAGTTTAGGAAGATATAGTAAAAGATATGATGTTTTAAAAAAGCCAATAAGAGATTTAATGACAGGTATTGGAGAAGTTTATCGTGATATTCATAATGAACATTATTTTAATAAACCACAAGAAAATGATGGTGAAATTGAAGAAGCTACTACAATAGGCTCGGTTGGTGCTTTTTCTTATGATGCCCCTGCTTTTTCTGATGCAGCAACCACAAATCATCATAAGGTTAGTGAATCTCAATTAAAAAATGCTATTAAACCACTAGTTGAAAAAATATTGAAGGAAAGTGAAGCCTCAATGGAAAAAGCAAGAAGATATGCTGAAAAAATGGCAAGACAAAAACAAATGGCTTCACAACAAGGTAGTATAGATAAATTAAGGGCAGAATTAGGAATACCTGAAGATGAAGAATGGACATTAGAAGAATTATTACAATTAAAGAAAATAGAAGATCAAGATAATGCATGGAAATCAAGAAAAGTTGATTTAGGCTGGGATACTTCAGGTTCTACATTAGATGTTCCAAGTGTTGGATTTAATCCAATGTAAAATAAAAAAATCCTGAGTCTTTAATTCAGGATTTTAAATTTTAAACGATAGTATAAATTTATATAACCATTAATCATACCATTGGAATTGATTGTCCCGACATATACATAACTGTTAAATCTTGGAATATATAAATTACCGCCGATCTCATACGCAGTCAATCCATTAAACAAATACAGTTGATAATTTCCTCTTGCTATTTCATTTTTGACTTGATCGCCTGTTAATGGCGCAGTCAAAGAATAAGTTATGCTATATTGATTGTTGGTTTGCAGCCACAAATATTGACCATCAAATTCTTTTATTACTTCCAATACTAAATTAGTAGATTGTTGTGTACCATTATTGTATAAATTTACTTGAAGAATGTGATCATCAGGATTACGATATGTATATATGTCGCCAATTATATATTGAATAAGAAAGATAATATCTGATTTAATATACCAATAATTTTGAGTAATTGTATCATTAACGGTATTAGTTGAATAACTTGAGCCATAACCATGTTCAATTGTATAACTATTTAGTGTATAAATCATTTTTGATATATTCCATATATCTCCCTGTCTTAAATCATATAATAAAAAGGCATCAGTATAACTTGTAGTTTGATAGTTCAACAGATTAACTACTTCATTTCCACTCTTGAAACAATAATCTACATAATTATCTGAATTTGGTTGATTCATAATATAAACCTGTTCTAATTGCATTTTGAAACCATTGATAAAGAGTTTGTCTAATGGACGTAATTCTATATTATTATTTTGAGGATTATCAGTATGGATATTTGGAAATAAATCAATACATCCTGTTAAAAAGAACAATAAAAGAATTATTGTTAAGTATTTAAAAATTTTCATCATTTTGTTTTAAATTATTAATATTATAAATTAATAAACTTAAATATTTACTAAAAATAATTTTAGTTATTGGGTCTAAATCCTTTGTTATAAACAAAGTTATAACATCTTCTAAATCTTGTTCCCATTGTTCTATTTGTCCTTTTTTAAGAACTTTTGATAAGTCCTCTAAATTATCAATTTCAAGATGAAATTTTAACATAACTCAAGCCTTTTTTAATTAATTCATACATACTCCAACTTATTTCTGAGAATATTTGATCGAACCTGTTTTTAAAAGCTACTCTATTTTTTCCATTTTTATAAAAAGATATAACTTCAAGCCCTTCATCATATCTCATTTTTCCATTTGAATCTATATCAAAATGAGAATCTTTCATATATTCTGAATCATTTAACAATGGAAGAACAACTTGCTGGAAAGCTCTAATTGGAATTGTTACTTCTGTTTCATATCCAAGTATATTCATATGATCAATCATTAAATTTCCTTCAGTATATAAACATGAATGACCACTGAAACGAACATAATCATGTGCAATTGTAACTTCAATATGAGTTCCTAAAATATCGTTCTTATCACACTCTTCCATGACAACTTCAAAAGTTTTGTCATCTATTTGTTTACTTACTTTCATTTTTTATCATTATTTTAATTATTTAATATATTTATTGCTTTTTTTACATTTTCTTCTGATAATCCATACATTTGATCTGTATTTATAAAAAATGGTAATTGTTCTTCAAGCATATCTCTATCATCATCTAAAATAGCATATTTACCTTTGTATTTATTAGCCTCAATCCATTTTTTTATTTCAGTTCCTCTACAATCACTACTAAATCTCCTTAATCTATCAGTTATGCCAATAATTCTATCACAAAATGGAAACTTCATATGATTATTATAATAATCCATTTCATCAGATAATTTTTCAATAGTACTTGAAACATCATAACTTCTCCAAGAACTTGAAATAATAAGACTACAATCAGTAGCTTCAATTATTTTACCTAATAAAACAAGTTTATCTTTATTTAATCTAAAATTAGTATCCCATGTAGTTATTACTCCATCAAAGTCAAGAAAAATAATCTTATTAATATTTGTTATCATCTTCTATATGATAATAACCATTTCCACGTCCTGGTCTATAATTTTTCAAATAATCTTTCAACTTTTTATTACCATTATACAATATTGAATTGGTTGGTATTTTATCCTGTAATTCTTGTGGATATTCTCCAAGTGGTAATTTAACAGGCTTTACATTTGGTTCAATAAACCAATAAGCATATTTTTTACCAAAGTGTACATTAATTTGAACACATTCAGATTCTGAAAGCTGCACAAAATCTGATATTACTCTTCTGGGGTATTTTGTTTTTCTTCGCATGTTGTTAATGAATCTATTATTTCTACATATTTTTTCCCAAATTTCATTTCTACATAATCAGATATAGAAACATTTTTCTTATCTTTATAAGTACATTCCTCTGCATTATAATCAGGATCTAATTTAGCTAATCTATCATCAAAATCAATTACATCAAATGTATAAATCCCAAAACAAGATAGCATATAATCACATTTTAATAAAGCAAAAAATTCTACATCAGTTTCATTATTTTTGTCTAAAAGATGTTTGCATTTTTTAAATAAATTGAAATATCCTGTTATAGTTTGTCTAGCAACAATACCAGCAACTTTTGTATCAGCATATTCAGTTCCAATTATCAAACCATATTTTTCAACAATATAACATATATCAAGCCAGGATAATTTTTCCCATCTATCAGGTAATTCTTCTTCAAGAACATCAAATTTTTTTATTTTCTTATATCCTTCTCCATATATAAAATAAGTAAATGTATCTTTCTTTATTTCATTTGGAAATCCTAAAGGAAAATATAAATCCTTTTTTTCTTTGTTTTTAATATGTACAATTTTCATTTTTCATTTGTATTATTTAGTTCATCAAATAAATCTGCTGAAAATCCTGTACGCATTTCAAAACAATTTTTGAAATCTAAATCTAATCCCCTATAAGATGGGTTTTCTACAAAATCTTTGCGGCATTCATCAAAAGCCATAAGCATAATTTCTTTCCAATCTTTCATAACTTTTAATTTTTAATTATACAACAAAGGTAGAAAAATTATTTCTACCTTCAAAGTTTATAATGTTAAAAAATATTAATTAATCCCATCGTTGAAGTATTTTAGTAATGATTGGATTTCTGACACATTCTGTTAGCTCAATTGTACCAATTTCTTCCAAATTTTTTAATTTATCAAGAGCATGTATTAATCCACATTCACTTTTATTTTTCATTATTTTTGGATTATCTATTTGATCAATATCTCCAACCATAATTAATTTACAAGTTTCTTCATGCCTTGTTAATATCGTTTTTATAGAATGTTTTACAAAATTCTGGCTTTCTTCACATACAACTAAAGAATTAGAAAAGCTAAAAGAACGCAAATAATTACATGGTCTAATTTCTATGAATTTGTATTTTATCAAATCTTCTACAATTTTATCTACATCATTGTTTCCACTTAATCTTAATATTTTTTTAATTGTTTGAACATGTGCTTCATAAAAAGGATTCATTTTATCATCAATTGTACCAGGTAATAAACCAATATCATCTCCACTTACAGAAGTTGGAACTATTAGAACTATTTTATTGTATTGATTATCCTCTTTCAATAATTCTAACAATGTAGAAAATACTACAAAGCTCTTTCCTGTTCCAGCACTTGAACTACAAAATACAATTTCTTTTTCTCTTATTAATTTATGTAATTCTTTCTGTTTTTGATTTTTACATTTAAGATTTACTTTAAAATTCAATACTTTGTTAATATAAGGAGGAGTATTGGAATATCTTTCATCAATACCATTTTTCATTTTTTCATCAATGTAAATTTCTTCATCTAAAGTAATGCCATTTTTAAGATTTTTTTGTTTTCCCATAATTTATAAATTAATTATTATTTAAAGCAAAAGTGCTTACACCAATTTTGTATTGATATAAGCACTTTCTTATTTCATAAACAAATGTAAGTTTATACATTTATAACTGAATTTACCTATAAATATTTTCTTTTATATTTTATTTCCGCAAAATGAACAGAATTTCCAATTCTTTTTAATAAGTTTCCCACAATCAGAACAATATTTATTCTCTTCAAAAATATCATTTGAAGTTAATGGTTTTTTACTGATTGGTAATAATTTATATTCAACAGTTGCTATAGGGGATGATTCAGAAATAAATTCAGTTTCTTTAAATGATTGATCTGATTGACTTCCTTTGTCTACTCTACCAGTTTCTTCCATTTTATTAGAAAGTAATTTTTTATTCATATTTGTACTTCTAACATTGATAGAATCATGATTAACTCCACTTGTTAGAGTTACAAATCCTAATGTTGCATTTGTAGTAGTTGTACAGCAATTTATATTTCCAGTTCCTGTAGAAGCTGTACTACTACTTAAAGAAGAACAATATATGGGAGTAGAATACCAAAATGGATTGTGTGGATAAGTTGGATAAACTGGATAAGGATTAATAGTAATATTTGGATAAACTGGATAATTAACAGTTATATTACTACTACAATTCTGATAAGTTTTTTCTTTGTAAAATTCTACTTTTACATTTCCGTTATTTTTAATAGCTTTTTGTACATCACTATTAGTAGTACTTACTTCATAAACATCAAATAATAGTTTTTTATTCTCATTCAAATGTCTATCCAGAAAGAAACGTTGTCCAGGTTTAAGAATAAAACCCTTTTCATTTTCCTTACCATTTAATGTCATAATAGCAAGAACTTTTTCATTTGTAGGATTAAATAATTCGATTTCAAATTCAGCTTGATTAGGTAAGTAAACAGTACCCGATTCATTACTTCCTGTGGAATTTGACATTAATTGATAGACTTTTTGCCTATTTTTTGAGATACTTATATAGGCTCGTGGTTGAAGATTATTGGTATAGCTACCAACATTAATTTTTTGTTTCATTTTTCAAAAAATTTAATTAATTATTATTAATTATTCTTACATTTTTTTATCCACTATAATCATTCATAGTAAATAATCCAAAGTCAATTTAACTCAATGCAAAAATATATTTTTCAAATTTATATATAAATAAGATAAGAAATATATTTATTTTTTCAATATTTAAGAAGTGGTTTTAATAAATTTAGCTATTTCTACTGCTTTTGATTTTTGAGAAATTGGACAAGCAGAAGCTGCCCTATGAGTAAATGCAAAAAATACTTCACCATCTTTCTCATCTTTTGCTTTTCCTTTATGTATTAATTTGCCACTTTTGTTATTACCATCCCAATATAAAACACCTTTATCTTTAAAATAACTTTCTTCTTCTGGTGTTAATTCAACCTGGTGATTTTTTAACCAATCTAATCCACCATATTGTTTTTGTTTAGATTCTTTCAAAGTAACATTTTGATGATTTCCTCCTAACATATATAATTTTTTGCTTGTATCCCATTTTGCTGGAACCCAATGTAATCCATTTGAGTCAGTATATGGTTTTCGTGTATCTTCTTCTTCATTTTCACCTATTAAACCTGTTGGATCAACATGATTTAACTCTTTCTTTTTCCAAGGATCAGGAGGTTCTTTATAGCCCATTTTTTTCATAACATTTGAAGCTGCATTTTCTTCAAATAACCTATTATATTGATTTTCACTTACTATAACTTTCATGAATAATGCCCCTCTTTTTCTTTACTTATTATTTGAAATTTTAATGAATCATGCATTCTTACTTCCAAATTAGAAGAAGTTTTTAACCTTATATTGTACTCATTTGGTAAAAATGAATCAATATCTAATAAAAAGAAATTGTGATTAAAGGCTTTGTGAACTGGTTGCCAATTACACCAATCTATTTCTTTATTTCCATCTCTAATATATATCTTATATTCTAATATATCAATTATTTCAGATTGATTTTGAGTATATGGAATATCGCATCTTACAATACATTTTCTAATTTCTCCATTTTCTCTTTCAATTCTTTCATTATATTTAATTCCTGAAACTGTGGGGGTATATTGTTTTGGTAAAAAATCATTATTACCTATTAAATAAAAATTATCTGCTGATTTAGTAGTAAAATCTAATTCAACTGGCTTTAATCTAATACCACTTTGAGTACTACAATTAAAATATTCTAAATTGGACCATTCATCAAAAAACATCCTATTGTTTTCTATACCTCCTGCATTACCTGAACATAATAAAATATCAACATAATATATTCCTTTTGTTGCTTGTTTTACTTCTGGTATTAAAGTATATTTAGTTCCATCTTCATAATTACCTGTAATGGTACATATAGGAATTTTATTCAAATTGGTAGGTTCTCCACCTACATTGGAATATAGATATAATTTGTTCCATTTATCAAGATAAAAATTTGCTCTGTCATCATTGATTTGGATTTGATATTCTGTTTGAAGATAAGGCTCAAACCAAGTTGATGTATTATTAGTAAAAAAATTGATTGTTTGTGCAGGATTCATATTTCTTGTTTCCAAAAATGGATCAAATGCTAAACAAAAACCATTGTTAGGAAAAATATCAGGCTTTATTATCATATTATTGATAATATTGGTTAAATCTATTTCAATATTTTCTGAACCTAAATCAAAATGAACTGTTGTTAATATTATTGAATTTTGACCACTTAAATATTTTGTATATTCTTGTTGTAAAAATTTATTATCGTAAATTCCATTTACAATTCCACCATAAGGTTCATCAGAAGTATGTTCATATTCGCCTAGTCTATTATATCCCCATTGAATACAAGTATGAGAGTTAAACCAATTTGAACCTTGATTAGATATATAACTATCACCAATAATATACCCATCTTTAGGGTGATCATGCCCTCGACCTTGGTCCCAATCAACAGGAATTTGAAATAAAATTAAATCAAAAGAAATGGCTCTTTGCATTTGTTTACCTGGTGAGCTAAAACCACAAGGTTGTGTCATTTGTCTGAAATCCAATGCTCCTGAATTGAACATTTTTAATGTGTGTTTCAGTTTACAAGTATCAGCAAATGTTCCATCACATATAAATTGTCTTATATAATCTAAATTGAAATGAAACAAATATCGAGAATACTTTTCATCTCCATAAAAAATATAAGTTATTGGGCTAAATCCTTGATTGATATGAGAATCATAAACAATCGTATTTGATTTATCCAGATAGGTCTTAATTAACATATTCTTAATTTATTATAAATATTTTATTATTTTTTAAAATTTTTTCTATTTTAAATTTTACATCTTCATCATAATTAATATAATAAAGTAAAATATTATTTTTTTTACATAATTTTTTTTTAATTTTATCTCTATAAATTAATTTTTCAAATTCTTTTTCACCACCAAAATAAGAAATGGGAAAAAAATGTTGTATTCCTTGACATTCAATTGCAATATTATAATCAGGAAGATAAAAATCCAATTGTAGTTTTCCTTTATCCTTTAACCATTCAAAAGGTTTACTATTGTGTTTAAATATTATATTTTTATCATTTAATATTTCCATTACTTCTCTTTCTATTATTGAAGTTTTACAATGAGAACATCCTTTTCCTTGTATATGAGATAAAGGAGTTTGCCAAAATTCCCCATGTTCGGGACAAATGATACATACTTTTGTAGAATTATTAATGTAATTTACTTTGTCATAGTTATATCTATTTTTATGAATAAAATTAGCTTTTTCAATCCATTCTTCTGTTGTATAATTATAATTATTAGTACATTTAGAACAACCATATCCATGAAGATGAGCTATTGGTTTTTGCCAAAATTCCCCATGTTCAGGACAAATTATACAAACTTTAATATGTGTTCCCTTATAATCAACTTTGGAGTAATCATATTTATCTCCTTGAATTTTTTTAACTTTTTCTATAAATTCCTTTGTTGTATAATTATATGTTCCACCACATTTATCACATCCATGTTTACCAAAAAAATGATTATCAGGAGTTTGCCAAAATTCCCCATGTTCAGGACAAATGATACATACTTTTGTAGAATTATTAATGTAATTAATTTTACTATAATCGTATTTGTCTCCATGTATTTCTTTAAATCTACTAATCCAATCATTTTGTGTTAATAATTTACCAGCACATTTAGGACATCCTTGACCTTGTAAATGTATTAAAGGTAATTGCAAAAAATCATGATTACAAATATTACATTTAATTTTAATTTTTTTTCTTGATATTTCATATTTAACTTTGTCATAATTATATCTATCACCATGTACAAGATTAGCCCTTTTTATAAATTCTTCTGTTGTTAATTTTTTTCTCATTCAATTTATTTTATATTAATAAATAGTATCTATATTAAAATAAGTTATTATTAGCATAATAAAAATATAATAATATTTAATGAAAAACAAATTTATTAAAATAATTTTAATTTATTCTAATATTATTACTTAACATTTTGCTATTTATATTTTCTCTAATAGTTCCAACAAGATTTCTATCTTCTGGACTAAGGTTTGGAGTTGATAAGTCTCCATTATGAACATGAGTTAAAAAAAGAGTCATCATTTGTCCCAAAATATCAACTAATTTTTCTCCATATGGTAAATGATAAGCATTTTCAAGAATATTTCTCATTTCAATATCAGTAATCATATCATTTGGATCAGCTACTTTGTGTAACTGTTTAGCTCTATTACTACTAGATATTAAATTTATTTCTTCTGCAACTAATGTTGCACTTGTTTTGTAATTAACAGTTTCTCTGAAATCTTCTGGATTTGAAACATTAGGTTGATATTGCCCATTAGGATTATTTTTTAACATTAAATAAGTTGGACTTTCACTAAATACTTTCCCATTTGGAGTATCAATATAACTTCCAGCTCTTATCCACATTTCATTGTCTTTATGAATAATATCTGTATTTTTTCTACCCATGAAAGCTATTTCATCTTCTTGAGGATATACACCATCTGATCCTCTTACTTGCCTTGGATTTGGATGAGGAGCAAGCATACCTTCATCTAAAAACGATTTTGCATATAATGTATCTTCTTTATCAAGTTTATCTAATTGTGGAATAATTGGTCCAACAAAAAATCTATGACTATCATCATAACCTAATACAATAACAAATTCACCAACTTTTGGTTTAACATACAAATGTTTTGGTAATAATGGAAAAGAAAAAGGTATATTTGTATTATCCAGAGTTCTATCATTAAATGTTCTTGCTTGAATCATATCACCACCTTGCTCATGAATTACATTAACAACTTTTGCAACCTCAAATATATGTTTTTTACTATCAACTGCCATTTTATATTACTTTTTAAATTTATTTAAAATTATATGGAACATTTTCAATTAATTCTCTATAATCTTGTGTTAATTCTTCATTTTTTTTAATATTTTTAATAGCATATCCTTTCAATCCTGTTTCATCATTTGATGTATTGGGCATATATGAATGATTAGTGAAAGTTGTATTATCAAAATACAACATTAGTTTACCATTATGAATTGAAGAAGTATGCCATATATATTCTTTTTCAACAGGATGAAGTTTTTCAAATTCCGACATTGGTAAAATTTTATCAAATCCTTCAGTAAATTCCCAAATCAATGTTCCATTTTGAATATCTTCGCCAGCAAATAAACCTAAGTTATCTATATTGGAAGGCGCAACATATGTTTTAACTTTAAGCATAATTATATTCCTCTTTTATTAAGTTCTTTTTCAGAATTATTATATTCTTCTTCTAACAAATCTAACTCTGTGAGAATATCTAATCCAACTTGTTTCAATGATTCATAAGAATTAGATATATCTAATTGTTTTAATCTAATTTCTTCTGAAGTTAAATTTCCCCATTCTATTTTTTCCATTATAGTTTAATATATCTATATTATTGTATAACTGCTGTTCCACTGGATGGCATTATATTAGTTCCTTGTGATACAACAGGTCCCCCTGCATTAGCCCCATTACTTACAATTGATAAAGAAGCTATTGGCATAGAAACATCTACTTTAGCTTCAAGACAAAGAGCATCAACTAATTTATCAACTACTAATGCTGTATATCCTTCCATTACATTTTGTGAACCATCAGGAGCAGGTCCATTTTTTAAACCTATTTGTGAAAAAGAAGAAATAATTCGTGAAGTTATTATTTCTTTATTTAATCCTGGTCTAAGTTCTCCACCTATAGATAACAATTGTGGAGGAATTTTTGGAGCGCCAGGGATTACTATTTTGAAAACATTAGCTAATTTTTCCGCTATTGACTGGACTGAATTTTTACAAGCCATATTTTATATTTTTTAAACATTTATTGAATAAACTTGAACTGGAATTGAAGGTACTAAACTTTGTAAAATGCTCATATATTTTTTCATTTGTTCTTTTACTGCAAGGGCTCCCATTTGTAAAGCTAAATCTCCTGCCATACTAACAATTGTATCCATTAATTTATCCATTATTACATCCTTAATTCCACCTACAATGTTTGAAACTAGATTAATATTATTTTTAATAAATGAAATTGGATCATAATCAACATCAATACCCAATAATTTAAGATTTATAATTAATAATAAATAAACTTTTGGTGTCATTATTGACATGGTTAATAGAGAAGATAATTCTGTAATTAATGATTTTATAATATTAACTCTAAAATTAAATTTATCGGCTGTACTTGCTTGAGGATTACTTTGTAAAGCATTATTTATAAGTGAATCAATAGCATTAGAAAAAATATCTTGTTGTTGAACTAAATCAGAAGTTTGATTAAGCCCATTTAAAGCATTGAGAATATCCTGACTAGTTATATTAACTGTTATATTTTCATCTTTTGAATACTGAAAATCTCCACTTTTTTTTAATTCAGCTTCTCGTAACATTGCATTATAAGTAGTGTTATCAAAAGTAAAATAACTGTCATCTATAGTTTCATTAACAGTACAATTAGCTAAATTATCAATAATTGCATTTAATTGTCCTTCAAGAAATATTTCATCTTGTGTTCTATTGATAGAAGCATCTAATGAGCCAAATACTTTACCAAATACTTGCGCAATAAGTTGTTGTTTATCAAATAACTGAACACTATCTATAAAATCCGAGTTAAAATCAGTTAATTTTTTTGCATAATCAGGATATATTTTAAAATTAATAGTATTATCTTCTATTATTTCTCCTGTACAAACAGTTCCACTACTATGTTCTATAAAATCAATAACTGCTAAATTAGGGGTTTGATTTGGATTTGGGATTGGTCTCCAAACACATCCACCATTACATCCCTGATTAACAACATACCATAAAAAAACATTAAAATCATTTGAATTTATGAAATTATCGGAAGGAGGGTTTACATCAAAATAGAAATTAGCTGCATCAGGATCTAATGGAGATTTTCTCATTAAATTAAACATATCTATTGTCCTTAATGGAATAAATACACCACAAGTTTTCATATCTGACATAATAGAAGGGTTAATATTACAAGCAATATTTTCTTTTATTTGAACCTTTAATATTTCTTTAATAGCAAGTTCAACATAATCTATATATTGTATCATAATATTAGAAATTACATTTTTCAAATCATCTATTGAGCCTAAAACTGAAAATAAATCAACAACAAAATCAAGTTGATTAGTTGATGTATTAATAGAAGGTAACAAACTACTAATATCAAATTTTGGATAATCATTTAATAATGTTTTAAAAGCTGATATAGTTCCAAAAACATCAGATTTTTGTTGTTGCAAATTTGCCATCAAGTTCTAATTTGATAAATTATTTCTTCTTTTTCTTCATTGTTTTGAGATAATGACTTTTGTAATGACTTTAAATCAAAAGACTCTATATTATTAGTATTTTTATTCATACTATTAAGCGCATCTTTCTCATTTCCACTATATTTTAATACTTCTGATAAAAGTTTGGATATATCCATTTTTAATCTTAAAGCATTATTTTTGTCTGTAATATATGCGTGAATACTTTTAGCATAATCAGCCTTTTCTTCCATAATCGAAGAAGACAAATCAGTAGAATTTGATAGTTTATTCATTTCTGTTTGAATTTGTAACAACAACATTACACTTTCATTATATAATTCATTTAGGATATCACTTAAATTATTTTTATCGTTAAGAATTATTTTGAATTTTTTCTGTGCCATATCATATTTTTTTCAAATAAATAATTTATAAGATACTTTTTTTTGTTGATAAATAAATATTTTTATACTTTTTCATACTATCCCTTATTTCTTTATCATTTAAAAAAGTTGTTTCTTGTAAAAAAAATAAAATTGAACTTTTATTGAATTTTTGACTTCCCATATGAGAAAATAAGGTATCCCAATTAGTTAACATATCAACTAAAGCATAACCAACTTTCATTTCATTTTTATTTAATTTAATATTTGAAGTATTATTCAATATTTTATTAATATTTTCTATTGTTGCATTTATTAATTGATTAGCAACAGGTAATTCATCTATTGAATAAGTATAACTTTCATCATTATTTAATTCATAAGAAACAATATCATAAGATGTAGTTCGTTCAAGTTTTTTTTGAAATTTAAGTGTTTTTAATCTCAAATAATTTTTAATTATCGTTTGATAATATGAATAAGCTGTAACTTCTCTATCAGAATACTTTTTAGATTTCATTCCAGGTGTAAATTTATCAAATTTGGTTAAAAGAAATGAATAAGTATCATTTATAATTTCTTCTGCATCTTCTTCAAAAGGATATTTAGCTTCTTGACCATCATAATATCTTCTATATATCGTACAAACCATATCATAGATTGGTTGATATAAATATTGATTGAAGATTTTATCCTTTTCTATTTTATCTTCAGTTTTTATATAATTTAATATATTATTCTCTACTGGACGAAAATAATCACCTCTTGCACCTTTTTTAACTCCTCCTATTTTAGGAGGTCTTCCTCTTTTTTTTGGAACTTCCACTATTTTAATATCTGGTGGAAAGTTGGAAATCATATCTTCATACGAAACATTTTCTTTTTTAATATCTTCTGACATTTAATAAAATTTATCATTTATTTTTTTTGTCAGATATTTACTCTACATCATTTATATATGTACTATCACTTTTTTAATATTAAATATTCTTACTCAATTAAATATCTTTTGTTTAATATATTACTTTTTAATATAAGTTTTGTTTCTATCTTCTTTATACCAATATTCTTTGGAACATAAATCATAATAAAATTTTGCTTCATCAGCTTCCATTTCTTGTTTAAAAAGAATATGGTTATATAGAGATTTGGGAATTACATAAGCAGTTTTCTTTTGATTACAAAAACGTAACATAAATTCATACCAATAATATAATTTAATGCTTGGTTTTAAACTGCCCAGTTCAATGAAATCTTGTGTATTAATTATTCCTCCAGAAATATTCATATCCCACAGAACTTTTAAAGCATCTTCCGTTATAAAACCTAAATCATTAGAAGTAAATCCTTGTGCCCAATATTGTTCATTATAAAATCTTAAAAAATCACCTGGTTCATTATATACATTTACAATTGGTAAATACATAGATATTTCTTTGTTCAAATTAATATGCTTTTCTACATTTTCAAGCCATGTTTTTCCATAATAATCAGTATATTCTAATATAGAAAAGTACTTTGTATCTACTTCTTTTACTATTTGATTAATTTGTTCACAAAAATCAGTTTTTTCAGTTGGATAACAAATTGGTGTATCTATGCCTAAAGTTTTTAATTCTTCAAATGTTTTTTTAGAATATGGTATAAAATCATTTTCTATTATGGAAGATACAACAAATATTACTTTAGAAGGTTTGACTGTACTTAATGCAATACTGTCAACTGCCCTATCTAGATAATCTTTTACTTCTTCACTCCATTTGTTTAATGGTATTATAATTGTTAAATCTAAATTTTTATCCATTTGTATAATTTATATTTTAATTATTAAAAAAGGGAGTAAGGCATTTGCCATACATGATTAATTCTTTCTTCAATATTTGTATTCCCATTTATATTTAATGCAAACAAACTGGTTAAAATAGCGCAAAATTCAGCTTCTTTATCAACATTTCCTTTATTATTCAATGTTTCTACTATTTCAATTGCTTTCCATAATTTATTTCCATATTTTGTGAAAAATTGAATTAAGTCGAAAGAAGCATACCCTGTTCTTACTGGGTCAAATACTTTTTCTTCATTATCATCCACATAATATTGTCTATATTCTTTTGTTAACTCATCAACTTCATTCCAAAATTCGGTGTTTGAGTTGCGAAGTCTTGCTGTTATTGGAAAAACAATTGTTTGGAAATTAAGTTTCTTTTCTAATTCAATAAAATCAAATAAGAATAACAATGTTTTTGCCATATCTTCATATCTGTTAGCTAGAATCATTTTATCTGTTTCGATACTTTCTTTGTTTCCAAAAAAATGTTCAGGTAAAAAAGATAAATTTTCCCAACGTTCTAATATTTGTTCTAGTGTTGGATTTAATTCCCATTGAAATTGTTCACCTTTTAATACATCCACAACAAGACAAAATAATTTATCTTTCTTTTGTTGAAAATCTGGTAATTCTTCAAATGGTACTAAACATGGATGAGTTTTCTTTTCACCATCTTTTTCTTCACCATATACCCAACCTTGTTCTAATTTATCTTTCATCCATGTATCATGTGATGCAGAATCTTTTGCATTTGGATTATCTAACCTAAATTTTACGCCAGTAATCGCAGCTTCTCTTTGCCATTCTTCTGCTTCTTCCCATGATTTTTGCGAAAAATCATCATTTATTTCACACCATTTTTTATTAACCTCATGGCATAATCTTGCTATTTTTTCAATTTGTTCTGTATTCATATTATTTTTTACTTTATTATTTATTAACATCGGAGAGTACATGGGAAAACATGTTCAAAAGATAATAAATTCCAATCTATTTCAGAATCATCACAACCTGATTTATTTGAAACCTTAGCCCATTTTAATGAATTTGGAATTTTTCCAAATGGAGTATCTTCACCATTTATAAAAACACCACAATCTTCTCCTTCATATCCCTGTAAATCAGCTAATGAGATTGTTACACTTTCACCTGTTTTTGTGTTTGTAACTCTAAACATAAAATCTTTTGCTATCATTATTCATTGTTTAATTTTTTATTTTCTAAATCTTTTTCAAACAATTTTATAGTTTGATTTATTTCACTTCTTCTTTCTTCAATATATTCTTCAAATACTTTTTTAACTTGTTCTTTTTGTTGTTCCCTTGTAAATTTATCTTTAAACAATAACATAGAATTAGTTAATTTTTCAGGAACATTATCGTTCATCCATGCTTGAATAACACTTGCAATAACACGAGGCACATCAATCATTTTATCTACCCATATAACAGCATTAGTTAAAGTTTCTCCATCTTTTTCTAATGCCCAGTCAGGCATAATCTCAGGCATTTTAGCAATTACAATTGTATTAGATTTAATAGCTTCAATAGGACTATATCCAAAATTTGTATCATTATCAATCCATACTAAAATTGCTGAATTTCTTATTTCTTCTGCATAAGTTTCTTGTGGCAAAGAACGTAAATCTTTGAATGTTAAAAATTTATATAATGGATATTTTAAATAAAACGGCTTTACAATTCTATTAATATAAGATTGATCTTTGGAAGCAATAGCCACAAGTAATTCTTTTTCTCCTATTCCTTTATAAAAATAAGAAGCAATACTTGGCTCTATTATTTTTGTTTTAATATAAGGAAATACATCTTTTAATAATAATTCTTGTCCTTTTGAAGTTGTAATAACATCCAGTATTCCATATTTCCCAAATTCACTCCCAATAGGTAAAAATTCATATAAATAATTATATTGTTGGCATAATACAATTCTTTTACAAGGCAATTTAGAAGTTTGAGATTGTACATTACTAAATAATTCAGGAATAATTAAAATATCACTTACATTAATAGAAACTTTATCTTTTTCAATATTGGCATGTGGTAATTTGCCATATTTTTCACCCATCCATTCACTAACCCCTTGAAATTCATTATCACTATGAAGCATTAAAATTTCGTATCCTATTTCCTGTAACATGAAAGCCATAACATATATATTTGCCAATGATCCATTTGGATTTCCTTTACTATCAAGTACATAAAACATTATTTTGAATTGATTATTTTCTATTTTTTCTAATTCAATTTGTAATCGTTCTATTGGTTTTAATTTAATTTCTTCTTTTACTTCTATATTTTCATTTTTTTTACTCATAATTACTTTTTTTTGTTTTATTTAATTTCAATTAAAAATCCCATTACTAACATAGTATTCCACACAATTGATTCACCAATTGTAATATCATCCAAGTCAGTATTTTTATTTAATTTACCATTTTCTTCTTGTTTTTCACCCATAGTAAATAATATTTCAAACATTCCTCTAAAAAAATCGTATCTTAAATTATCACTTCCTTTTAATGCTCCAGCTTGAGTCTTGTGTTCATCTATCTGTTTTTGAATTAATTTAAGATTATCATCAAATCCTGCCTTATACATTTCAGTAACAGAAATTTCAGACATTTTTTCGTTGCTAGTTTGGGAACAATATTCAATGATTTTTTCTACATTAAGAACATATTTTTTACCATTCTCTAATTCTATATAATTTCCAGTCATTACATTTTACCTTGAAAATTTATTGAAAATCCAAATATGTCATTATTTCCATAATTTAATGGTGGAATATTTAGAGAGGTGCTATACATTTCATTTACATATTCATGTTTAACTTTAATTATTTCTATTGTTTCTCCTTTTTCATCTAATAAACTAAGTGTATAATCAAAAGAATAACCTAATTTTACTGCATTTTTAATAATGTTAAAAACAGAAGAATATTTAGAATTTTCTAAAACTAAATCTCTAAAAAATATTTCAGTATAAGTATAACTTTCATCATAATTTATTATTCTTGGCAATAAAACAGATTGAATTACCATTGGTTCTAATAAATTATTTAATTCTTTATTTTCAAATTTTAATATAAATCTAGTATTTCTTAATACTTTTTTAATATTAATTTCTGGATTTATTTTTATTTTAGATTCATAGGAAATTTCAGCTTTATCTTTGAAATAATCAACATAACATTTTTCTTCATATACATCAAGTTTATTTTCTTTTTTATATTTTAACAAATCACATTCCATTTGCAACAATTTTTCATATTTTTCTTCTTGCTCTTGATTTTTTGGATCAATTATTCTTTGGTATGGAAGCTCTAATTCTTTTTCATTATTTTCTATTTCATTAATTATATTACCAGTAATTGTTTTAATAAAATTTTCATTATTTATCAATTGTAATATTGATTCAGTTACACTCTTAGCAACTATAACATTTAAATTTTCTTTTTTCATAATATATATTTTTTTTATTCTTCTAATTTTAATAATTTAATCCACACTTCTTTATCGCTCAAAAATTCAGTTAACTTATTATAAGTATAATTAGCATTACAATTTTCATTATATTTTGTATTAATTTTAATTACAATTTTATTTTCTGGTTTTGTATTTAAAATAATAGGATTTGCTGTTATTACTATATCATTATTATCCCATATTTCTTTGCTAGAAGTTGGAAATGTAATTTCTCTAACTCTACTTGCACTTTTTGATAAAAAATACAAAGTAGATTGAATAGCTAAATTATATTCATTTGGAGCAACAAAAGAAACTTTTGGTTGTTCTCCTTCAAATTCTTGTAAATTATTCAACCATATATTGAATAAAGGAGAAGTATTTTCTTCCATTGTTTTATTACATCCAAATAATTCATAAGGATAATCAACAAACATAAATTCATTTAATTCTTCTTTATTATCAAATTCAAATGCACCGAGTACTGATTCATCTGGATAAATTAAATTATCTATGTCTAATGCGCCATCCTTTTCTTTTTTATAGTAAGTTGCAAACTGATGTGTAAAATTTCTATAAACATCATTTAAATCTATTGCTAATTTAATCATTTTCTTTATAATTTTTAATATTTATTTTTCCATATATTGTTTCATCTTTAAATATACAAATTGTACTACTCTCCCCCTGTTTAATATATACATCATAAAGGCAACCACAAGGCGTTTTTACTATTCCAATTTTTTCTTCATTTTCATCTATGATATCTTTAAAATAATTTGTTCCACAATGAAATAATGAGTAAAGATTTTGTGAAATATATAAAATATTTGCTAACCCTAAACCAGTTTCTATTGCTTTATCATAAGAAATCAGATCAATTTTGGCAAACAAAGTACTATTATATTCACTTTGTTTTATACCATTATTTCTTATATAATTGATACCATAAAAATCCCACACTTTTTCGATCATATAATATATTTTTTTAATATATTATAATATTCTATTAATTCTTCAAGAGTTCTTTCTCTTTTAATCCTAAACCAGTTCCAATTTGTATTATCAGCTTTATCAAGAGTATATAACCTATTGGGAGGTTCACCATAATTGAATGAATCAACTATTTTTTTACCTTCTGGATATTTTTCCCCCAAAAATGGATCACAATAATCTTTAATTAGTGGTTCTAATAAACGCATTATATCATCTTTTGTTTGAATATCAATTTCTATTTTCATATTTCAACTAATTTTTTACCTAAACATTTTATACACATTCCTCTTCCATATTTTTCCTTTGTAATATAATAATCATTTATGGCAAGTCCTTCAATTTTATCTCCACATATATCACAATATTCTATTTTTTCTTCTCCAAAAAGATTGAATATTCCGCCATTAGCATTTATTCTTTTCTCATGTTCTTTATATTTTTTATCTATAACTTTTGAAAAATATTTATCAGTAGTTTTCTCTCCAAAAATTAAAGATTCAGATGAAAATTTCAAGATATAATATCCATTAAATTTACTACATTCAACACAACAATAAGTTTTAAATTTATATTTTTTATTATTATCACTTCCCCATGCTTTATTTGTTACAAATTCAATTGTTTTAATATCTACTATATCGCTTGTTCTTATTTTCTGGTGATCATTATATAATTTTTCAATTTCATTGGTAAACATTCTTTTAATTCTATTAATTGTATCTGGGTAAATGGTAAAATACAAATCTAATTGATATGTATTAACTTTCTCATTATGTTCTTTTACAACTATTTGATAACAATATTTTTCTATTGAAAAACGGCTTCTACAATCTCTTTCTATTGTAAGAGGAAGATATTCATTTATTTTATTTACAAAACCATTTTTATCTTCTATATTATCAGTTATACCAGTACTTATTGCTTCTACATTTTGAACAATAATTGTTTTAAAATCTGTTTCTAATTCTTCAATATTTGGTTTATTAAATTGGGCAGGTATAGTAAAAGATTCCATATCATTTTCTCCAATACCAATAACCTCATTTTTACCACTTTCTTCTTCAATCAAATAAGTTCTATATCGTAAATCTTCGACTTCTTGTGTAACTTCACCTTTTATTAATGCTCTTGCAAGCTCTCCACCTTGTTCTTTTTGTGTAACTATAACAACATTTGAATCCTGACCTTTATTGGAAGAAAATACAGCAGAATCCGCACCAGCAATAGAAATTCCAACACCATACTTTATTTCATTAATAATATCTTTTATCCTACTCATAACTTTTATTCTGATTGATATACAGGTTTATCACTAAAATAATTTGCTGTTTGTAAAATTTTATCTAGTTCTCTAATCCTTGCTTTATTACAAAATAAATTTTTATAAAATTTATATTCCTTTTTAGTAAATTTATGTTGTTTAGATATTTTCCTAAATTTAAAATAAGATGAAAAAATTATGTACCATCTTGTTATAAAATCTTCTATTTTTTTATAAAGTTTTTTAAATTCTTTTTTTAGATTAAATTTAGGTTTCAAATTAAGTTTTGTTAAATTAATTCTAAAATTATCTAACATCAATTTTGAATCTTGATACATTCTATTTGTTGTTGGATTAAAATCATTGACATTAGAAAATCTTGTTTCATTTAGAAAAGAATTAAAATTTTTCCAAATTTCTCCTGCTGTATCAGTTTCAATATTTTTTTCTTTTTTTATTTTTTCATTTTCTAAATAATTAAGAGTTTCAGTTATTATATTTGTTTCAAGAAAACTAGAAATATTGAAAATTTTGTAATCATTTACATATTTACTAACTTTAAAATCATTTATAAATTTTGAAACCCCTTCTATATCTATCAAAAGAACTGGTGAAATATTCCCGCCTATTATTATAGGTATTCTTATATTACCATATATTAAAATTTGTTCAATAAAAATTTCATAATCTTCTCTAATCATTCCTGTAATAATTGTTGATTTAAGAAATTCATTTAATTTTTCTTTATTATCCATATTATATAAATTTTTCTATTCTATTATTCATTTCATTATCAAATGCTTCATATATAGTTCTCCACTTATTAAATTGAGATTGATATTCTTTTTCTCCATGAGAATGACCGATATTTGAAGGCATTAACCTTTCATATTTTTCTAAATTTTCTTTTGCCTCACTTTTATATGTACTAAGTTCACTTAAACTTAATTTTGTAATTTCATTTATATTCATTTTTGTAATTTATATAAACAATAATAAAAGAATAATAAGTTTCAATATTTAAAATAAAAAAATCCCTAAATCAAATGATTTGGGGATTCCTATCAACTATTAAGAAAATAATATTTTCTTAAATAAAAGCAGGTTTTATTTATTAAAACTTTGAGAAGCATTTTGTGTTAAATGAAGAATATCTACATTTCCAACAAATTCATTTAATGTTCTTTTTCCTGTATAAGACATGGCTGATTTTAAATAATCTACAAAATTATCTCTCCATTGTTTCATTGTATATTTTATTCTGATTTCTCCAATTTTTCCTTCAGATGTTTTTAATTCAGTCTTACCAGTAAGTTTCTGTGCAATTTTGGAAGACATTCCATACATTTCTTTTTTAAGAAATTTTTTTCCATTTTCATCAAAATCAATAACATTTCCTGGCGTTTCTTCCATTTGTGCAAATAATGTTCCACACATTGCGTAATCAGCACCTAATGCCAATACTTTAATAATATCAGAATAATTTTTTAATCCCCCATCAGCAATTATTTTTGTTGTAAATTTATTCTCACATTTGTATTGATATTTTATTTTGTCAATTTCATGAATTAAACTTCCCATAGGATAATAAATTCCTGTATTTGAGGAAGTTAAGCAATACGATCCACCGCCTATTCCGCATCTAACATAATCAATTTTATATTGGCAACATATTTTATATGTATCAGGATTTGCTATGTTTCCAATCATTATTACAGCAGAAGAATTTATTTCTTTAATTTTATCAACTAAATCATATAAAATTTTCATATTACCATTTGCGATATCTATTAATATATGAGGTGTATTAATAAGAAGGTAAGTATGTTTTTCCTTTATCAATTGTTTTATTTCCTCTAATCCAAAAGCTACCCATTGATTATCATTTAATAAATTTAATCTTTTTTGATAATCAATAGTTCTTGGCATAATTGGTATAATGTTATTTTCATGAAATAACATATAATTATTTTCATCAACTACTGTTGGCATAGGTGCAGTAAATAATGGTAATCTCACATCTTCATAAAATGGATTACATTCATTTCTACTTTCAATATCACTCAAAATAGCAGGTTCTATTGATATATCATTTAATGAAAATTTTAATTCACTCATATTTTTAATTTATTTAATGCCAGTAGAACCAAATCCACCATTTCCTCTTTGACTATTATTTTCTATTTCATCTACTTCTATTAATTCAGTATAAGTTTCACTTGAAACAGGGCATAATATAGCTTGTGCAATTCTATCTCCACTATTAATAAGAAGATTTTGATTTGACAAATTAATTGCAATAATTCCTACTTCCCCTTTATATCCAACATCAATTGTTGCTATTGAATTAGCCATCCCTAATCCTTGTTTTAATGCAGTACCAGATCTTGGTCTTACTTGTAATTCATAGCCATCTGGAATATCAACATATATTCCAGTATGAATTAATCTTCTTTCAAATGGTTTTAATTCAATAGAATATTCGTAATTATCTTCGCCATCATCAATACCATTTGCAATAGCTCCCTTATCCTCTAAAGTTATCCATGCTCTTAAATCAAAACCACTATCCCCAGCATTTGCATATTTAGGGAAAGGGTTGGAAGATTTATTAACAATTTTTAATTTATTTTTTTCATAATACTTAAAAAAATTCTTACTTTCCATAAATTTTACTGCTTCATTAATTAAATTTATAAATTCTTGTGGTAATCTTTTTTCAACAAAATTATGTATTTTTTCTGGTATTTCTTTGTAATAAGCTGCTGATATAGAACCACCCATCGCCAAAATTGTATCCGTATCACCCGATATGGAGATTCCTAATCTTAAAAAATCTTCATAATTTTCACTTTCTAAAAATGCAACAACTGCTTGTGGAACACTTCCTTGACAAGTTTCTTCAAATTTATATGTTGGTCTTATTTCATCTAATGTGAAATCAAGATTATATTTGAATTTTCTTTCTATCCAGTCTTTAATATATTCTTTAGAATATCCATTCCAAGCAAGATAAGCCGCTCCAGCAATACATTGTGCGCCTTTTACTCCTTCTTCATGTGAATGTGTTACAAATGCACTGTATTTAGCAAGTGTAAGACATTCACTTAATGAGTTTGCTAACATTGGAACAGGGGAAACTCTCATAGCTGAACCATTCCCATAAGAATTGTATGGTAATTTATCAGGTTCTGTTAACCATTTCTTAAACATACCACCAAAACCAGGTTTTACATCAGTTCTATTTTTGAACTTATTACCCCAATCCCAATAAGCATCTGCAAAATTTTTTTTATGTAATAAAGCATCTAATGTAGCAAATGATAAAATACTATCATCTGTTACTTTACAATCTTCATTAAAAAGTTCTATTTCTTCTGGTTTGTTATTTTTTGAATTTATAAATTCGTATGGGCAACCAATTACATCCCCTATAATACTACCAAGCATTATATCAATTTTATTTTCTTTTATATTCATAAATTTTATTTAATAATTCATTTGTATCTGTATATATTTCAGAAAAATAATTCTCTGGTAAATATATATTTTTTTCTGAAAAATACAAAATATCTATACCATTTTTTTTACATAATTCAAATTTTGTTTTATCTCTTTCTACATTTTCATTATATGATTTTACTCCTCCAAAATAAGAAATGGGGATGAAATGTTGAATTCCTTGACATTCAATACCAATATTATATTCTGGAAGATAAAAATCTAAAGGTATGGGATTTTTATATTTCAACCAAACATCATACCACTCTTTTATATTTATTATTTTTTTACTTTTTAATAAATTATATATTTTATTTTCTATTTTAGAACTATTACAAATTAAACAACCATGTCCTTGTAAATGGTCATTTGCAATTTGTAAAAATTCACCATGTTCGGGACAAATAATATGCACTTTTGTTATTGCATTAATATAATTTACTTTTGAATAATCATATTTATCTCCATGCATTTTCTTTGCTTTCTCAATCCATTCTTTTGTTGTTAATTTTACATTATTAGCACATTTAGGACAACCTTCTCCTTTCCAATGTCTTTTTGGAGTTTGTTTAAAATTACCATGAATAGGACAATTTATAATTATTGGGGTATATTGATTTATATAAATAGAATTTGAATAATCATATTTACTTTCATGTATTTCTTCGGATCTTTGTAAAAAAGTTTTTTGAGAAAAGACTAAAAATGAATGTTGTCTATTTTTATAACAATTAGGACAACCATGACTATTTAAATGATCCTTTGGAGTTTGCCAAAATTCCCCATGTTCAGGACAAATTATACATACTTTTGTATAATTATTCACATAATTAACTTTGCTATAATCATACTTATCCCCATGTATTAATCTACCTTCTTTTATAAAATATTCTACTGTTTTAGTTATACTTCTTCCTCTTCTATTTTCATAGCATTTTAAACATCCTCTATTATTTAAATGATCCTTTGGAGTTTGCCAAAATTCCCCATGTTCAGGACAAATTATACATACTTTTGTTCTATTATTTATATAATTTACTTTTGAATAATTGTATTTATCTCCATGAATTGTATTTGCTTTTTCAATAAATCTTTGTATTGTTAATTTTTTTCCCATATTAAAAATTACTTATATATAAATATAAGTATGACCGAAAAATCACTAAAAACTGCTCTTAATTTTGTTCTGCATCATGTTCTTCTTTATTATGTAATTTAATTAATGCTATTTGTTCATGCCACATTAATTGATTTGCTAATCTTATAACTGTTGATAATGTACTTGCATTTGTTGTAAAAAAAGTATCATCAGGTAATACATCAGAAGAAAGAATGGATTCTACTATATCAAGACTTAGGTTATCATAAACATCACATTCTTGAAGCATTAATAATGTTCTTTGCCCACCTCTAAATGCAAAATCATTATTATTCCAACTCCAATATATTCCTCTATCATTTTTCCATTTTTCGGTTTCAGGTTTAAGCATTACTGCTTTTGCTAAATTTGACAATAAACATGCTTTTATTAGATTATTTTTATCAACTTTCAAAGTATCAGATAATTTTTCATTAATATGTAAAGCATAAGGAGTTAATTTATATAAATTTTGATATATTAAAGCCCCTTCATAAGCCATTCCAAATACTGAATTATCAGCTAATGGTGCATTCTGAATTTTATTACCATATAATTCAATTAATTTATCAGTATTAATACCAATATCATTTAATTTTTTAGACCAAAGTCCTAAATTTTTAATTCGTTGTTCTTGTGTTAACATAATTTTATTCTTTTATAATTTTTCTTATAGTTTCCTCTAATCTTTTTTGACAATATTTACAATTTCCTTTATGGGTAAAAACATAACAACCATTATGAGTATAATTTGCAATATATTCACAACTATCTATTGTAACAACAATAACATCTTTATCAATTCTATTTGCAATTTCTTCTTTAGAAGCCATTTCACAATTAGTAAAGAATCCCATCAAAAATAAACTTATTAAGATATACCATTTTTTCATATTTTATACATTAATTTAATATTCTCTAATATTTTATTATTATCTCTTTTTATCACACTATTATTTTCTTCTGTTCTTAATTTTCCCATATTCTTAATACATTCTGCCCACTGTTTAACAATATTTGTTTTCTTTGGCTTAAAATTACCTTCAAAAGTTGAAATAACATCAAAATGAGAAGTTAGCATTTCTCTTATATCAATATCATATTTTAATTCATTGTATTTATTATTAACTTGTGGTTTTAGTAAACAAAAACGATTATAATTATTATCTTCTACTTCATTATACCAAAAACGTTTATAAGGTTCATTTTCTATATTTCCTTCATATTTATTATTAGGTAAAAATTTTAATAAAAATTCTTTATATTTTTCTGAACATATTTTGTAATCATTTGTAATAATTTTTTCATAAGCCGCCCATACAGTATCTTGTGGATTTTTAATAACTTCGGTTACTTCTCCTGTGAAATAGTTATATTGATTAGTAGTTCCTCTTGGATCAAAACCTACAAGAATAAATTGTAATTTATCATAATCATTAAAATATCTGTGCATTCCATCTAATAATTTCAAATTATATAAATCATATAAGTTTGGCTTTATTTCTATTATATATTTCTCTAAATAATAATTATATGTAAATTTTCTTAATGAAGGAGAATCCTTAAATATATAACAATTTGTATTTAATGAAGCAATATTTTCTAATAATTTTTCATTATAATAACAAAATACTTTATCAACTAATCTTATATTATTTGATATTTTTTCATGAAACTTCTTTCCATTAAACTGATCATAATAAGGATGACCTTTTGGAAGTTGCCAGTATTCATCTACATACAAAATTGTTTTGGTATTTGTATTTTTCAAATGTTGAATTAGATTCTTACATTTATTATAACTATCTCCAATACAACGATGAAACACAATATAGTCATATTCTTGAAAGTATCTATAATCAGTAGGATCTAAATTAGATTCAATATCAATATCAAATAAATTTGAATATATTTCATATAATTTCAAATGTGGCTCAATTAATCCAACTTTACATTCTTTGCTTCCATTATTTACTATCAATATTTTTATCTTATTCATAACATTCAATTTTAACAAAACAAATATATTATAAAAAAGGGAGAAAACAAAATATTTATATCAAAAATAAAACAATATGAAAATAATATATAATAATATAATTCCTTTTAAAGGATTTGCTGCCATAAATTTGTTTGGCATCTTATTTGTTCGCAATGGGATCACAGTTACAGATGAGATGATAAATCATGAAAAAATACATACAGCACAAATAAGAGAATTAGGTTTTATATTTTTTTACATTTGGTATGCTATTGAATGGTTAATAAAAATTATTGGATATGGAACAGATGCTTATTACAATATTTCATTTGAATCAGAAGCCTATACAAATGAAAGAAATTTAAATTATCTACAAACTAGAAAGCACTATTCTTTTTTAAAATATTTTTGAAATATGAATAGTAATATTATAAGTTATATGCTTAAAATAGGGGCAATAAAATTCAATTTTGAAGAGCCTTTTATTTGGACTTCTGGTATAAAATCGCCTGTTTATTGTGATAATCGTGCTGCTTTATCTGATTATAATTTACGCAGTATGATTAGGGATGCTTATGTAAAGATTATAAAAGATATGTTTCCTGATGTAGAAATAATAGCTGGTGTTGCTACTGGAGCTATTGCACAAGGGGTATTGGTTGCTGATGAATTGAATTTACCGTTTATATATGTACGTGAAAAAAAGAAAGAATATGGGTTAACAAAAATTATAGAAGGTCATTTTGAAAAAGGACAAAAGGTAGTAATCCTTGAAGATCTTATATCTACAGGAGGAAGTAGTTTAAAGGCATGGGAAGTGCTAAATGATGAGAAAATGAATGTATTAGGAATGGTAGCTGCTTTTTCTTACAACTTTCTTGAAACAAGAAAAAAGTTTATTGAGAAAAACTATAAATTATATACCATTTCGACATTCTCAATGATTAAAGATGTAGCTCTTGAAGAAGGATATATCTCTGAAGAAGAAATAATGAAATTAGATGAATGGTATAAAAATATATTTCAATAAAAACTTTTTAACCTTAAATTTTCTTGTTTTAATTTTTCATTTTCCAATAACAATTCTTCTTCTCTTGAAAGTTTTCTAGGTTGATTAAATACTGAAGATGACATTATTCTGGTATCTTCATCTTCATCATAATAATTACTTTTCAAAATATCTTCACCATTTACAGTTGGCTCAGCAATATATTTAACAATTATATTTCCATTCCATTCTATAATTTTGTATAAAGATAAAATTTTATATTCAAAATACAAAAAATCATCAACATTTCCAATTACTGATTGTGTAACAAAAGCAATTTTATTTATATTAGTTAATGGAGTTAATTGGGGATTATCAACTAAATTGTTCAATTCTGATATCACATAATTACTAGCTCCATTTTCTACTTGATGTTTGTCAAAATAAATCTCAAGTAATTTATGTGTTCCATTTATATTTCTTACTACTAATTTGTTTGTATATTTTTCAATAGGAACTTGACAAGAAGTATTTTCAAATAATATATTTGTATATTTTTTTTCTACATTATCTTCATACATTCCTGCTATCGTATTTTTAATTATAATACCCATTTCAGGTATATAGTTATCATAAGGATCAACTTTCAAATGCCATATTTCTCTGCGTTCTTTAGCTCTCATTTTCTTTGAAGTTTCCCTTAAAATTAAATAATGTCTATATCTATATTCTTGAACTTGTTTTGTTAACTTTCCATCTAATATATCCTGCAAAACATGATTTTGACTTTGTTGTATTATTTGTTTAGATGTGGGAGAAGCATAGGATGTTAACATTTCTGTTTCTGCATTTTTCATACCTAATGCTAAACCTATTGCAGCTTTCTTTAAAAAATTCATAACAATTATTTTACTTTTATTCTTTTCAATTCACCTGGAACCAACTCATAACAAAATTTTCCATCTTCTAATATGAATAATATTCTTTTTTTTGTACCTTTTTCTTGTTTTATTATACCATTAAGATCTTTATTGTTAATATTTAATGTAATAAAATTATCCTTTTTTGAAGAAGAAATATCTTCATTAATTCCCAATTTTTTATTTATTATACTTATATTTTCAACTAATTTATCAAGTATTGGATTATTAATTTGTTGTTGGGGCATATAATTCATCATTGGTTGAATTGGAATACCTTTTGGAACAGTTATGTTATTTTGATATTGAGATTCTGACAATATTTGTTGTTGTACTGGTTTTGGATTCCATGGATTTGCTGTATCTTGAAATAAATCCATTCTTGTATTATCTTTAAGATAATTATTTTTAGAATTATCATTTAAACTTCCATAAAATACACTATCATCAATAGGTCTTTTTTCCATTGATTCTGCTATCTCTGGAGGTAAATTAGAAAAATTTTTTCTTCCAGAAGTTGAAGGGGACTGTTGATATTGTTGTTGAAGTTGTCGTACTTGATATTCTGACAACATTGCTGTTTGTTGTGTTTGATACTGTTGTGGATAATTATTATAAGGAATTTGTTGTTGATTTCTAATCATAGGATATTGTTGTGGAGAAGGATAATTTTCATTCCCTCCAAATCCTGCTTCTTCTTCAAACATTGAAAAATCATCACTTCCATTATATCCAGCATAACCACCATTCATTTTATTATATTGTTCAGCAAGGTTTGCTTGTCCCATTATGTTTCTGAATTTATTATTGGGAATACCACCATGAATAGCACTCATAAATTGATTCACTTTATCATCTACTGAAGGCATAACTTTTTTTATTTATTTTGTTCAATTTTCTGTTCAGTTTCTGTTTTTGATTGACCTGGAACTGGACTTTTATTGTTATTATTTTGCTCTTTTTTATAAAGAGCCATATATCTATTTGATAATGCTTGGGCATCTCTAAATGCTTTTAATGCTCTATCTGCTTGTTCTTGATTACCTTTTCTTCTTGCTTGATTATATAAACTTAAACTTTGGTTAGCAATTGCTTTAACCTCTTTATATCTATCTTGTGTTGTTTTGCTACTTGTTCCAACATTTATATAAGTTGGAGTTTTTTGTTTCAATTGATCTAATTGTTTTTCTGTATCAGTTTTAAATACTTCTGGTTCTTTTACTGTTGTAACAGTTATATCTTCTCTTGATTTTGAGCCAAATTTTCTATAATCTGCATTATATATAACAGAAACCATCCATCTATCACCCCCTTGATTGTAATTTGGCGCAACCTCTCGATTTATAAACCCTGTTGGTTTCCACATTCCAATATCTTTAAGATAAAAAATTTTCCAATTGGGAACTTTACTTGCTGTATCACCAAATGGTTGATATGCTCTTAAACATAATTCACCTTTATATCTTCCTACTCCTAAACAATAGGGGTCTATATACCTTGTCCCATCAGCTATCTCGTAATCAGGAACTTGGCTTATGTAATCTATAATTATTCTTTCACGTTTTTTAAGTGCATCAAGTACTTTATCACTACTGACTGATTCTGTGATTAATACTTTTTTAAATATTTCATATAGGCTTATCATTTTCAAATAAAAAGTAATATATTTACTATAAATATTCAATATTTAGCTTATTAAAAAAAATGCTCAATGTCAACAATCAATGGCAATGAGCATTTTAACTATCAATTTAATATTCTATTAAGTATTACATATAACAGGAGTTTTTACAGTTGTACCAACAACATACTGCCCATCAGCAACATTTAATTGTGTATTTACAGTATTGAAACTATATTCATTCAATGGACCATAGTTATTTATTCCTGTATTTCCTTCTCTACCACTGTGAGATATAGTAGGAACACCTTTTACATCACATTGTGATCCTCCATTAAAACTATCAAAATTTGAATAATCTATAGGTGATTGGAAATGTTCACCTATCATTTGTGCTTTATTACAATCTGGAAGATAAAAACCATGTCCACCACTATGGGTTGATTTTTCTGCTACTGGATCTCCATAAGGTTGAGAATCTCTATATTCATTTTTTGATTCAAGGAGTGGTCTTTGTTCTATTGCAATTCCTTCTAAACAAGTTTGTCCATTTGCTAAAACTGGCATATTTTTATAATTTTAAGTTCTTATTTAATTAATAATAAATAGTTTTATTTTTATTTTTTAATTCCCAAGCCCCCCATTGAAACAGCTTCAGGATTTGTAGTTATTTTTGAATTATCTTTGTAGTGAGTTTGAATAAAAACATTTTTCATTCCAGCATTTTCTGATCCTTTTTTTGACATTTCAATAGATTTTTGTGCATTATTTAATGCAGAATTAATCCATTTTTTCATTTCATTTCCGCCATTTAATCTATAAGTTTCATCACTACCATCTCCTGTATAATTATCAAAATAATTTTTTATTGTACGAATCCAGTCATATCCAATTTTTCCTTTTCTGTCTATAATATTATCTAATCTTTTATAACCATCTAAATTAGTATATTGAGGATTACCTTTTACTTTATTATATATATCTAATAAATAATTATATAAATCATTAGGAACTTGAAATGTATGTGATTTTAACATTGAATTTTCTTCATTAATATTTTCTTTTATTTCTACCCAATTATCATCAACAGAAGTAAGTTTTCGTCCAGGTTTAGTATCAATTATTTCAATTAATTCAACCTGGCTACCATTAAATGGTATATAATTATTTCCTATTATATCATAATTTTCTCCTTCATGAATATTTAGCATAACAACAGAATCATATTCAGGTAAAAAAGTGGAAACATATTGCACAAGAAGATCGGTATGAATATTTACATCAAAATAGTTTATTTTTTCGATAATATCATCAGGTAATGGTAATTGATCCCAATCTTGTCCCTCAACATCAATTACAAATGGCTTATTAAGTTTAAGATTACATTTGTAAATATATCTTCCTTCAAATTTCATAGCATTTTCTAAACTATTTGTAAAATAAATGGGAGTAGTTTTTAATTTTAAATTCAAATTTTTTAATTCTCTTGCATGATAACCTATAACATTATAAGGTTTTGATTTTAATATTTCTTCATTAACATTATCATATCCAAGTTTATTTGCTGCATCCATAGCCATTTTTGTTAAAATGGAATTACCTGGTACTGATATACCTACACTTAATAATCTTAATTTCTTAGAAGTATCGCTAAGTGTATTATCATTCATTATTTTATCAATTCTTTTTTGTACACTTGCAACTGTCCAAACATATTCATTTAATTGTGGTTTAATAATTTTTCTATTTTCTATTATAGATGAAATAGCATTGGGTTTTCTTGTCATAGTTATAGTATGCTCTCCATTATCATATGGTTTATCTAAAAATTTAAAACCAAAATGTTGATAGAATTGTGCTAACCATTCCTCGCTCTCATCTTTTGTATCATAAAACCAACCTAGCGGATAAGGTTTTAAAGCTAATATTTTATTATTTTCATCAGCCCATTCACAAATATCTTTCATAAATGCTGTACCATAGCCCTTTCCTTTATCTTTGACAACAATAGTATCAATATAAATCCATCCATTAGGTAGTGATGATAATAATAATTTTTTTAATTTATATTTACTTTCTAATTCTTGATTAAATTTCCATAAATCTTCATCATTTTTATTGTCATTTAAATAATTAAAATCTTTTGTATCTTCACTTAATCTTGGCTTAATAATTTTTTTATTTTCGTAAGTTTCAGATTTATATTTATTTTTTATTTCATTATCTCTAAATTTTTTGATTAATTTTGTAATTGTATCCAATACTTTTTCTTTCATCAATTCATCTTTTTTTAACATAAATAATGGTATATTAATCCATTCAGAAATAAATCTTTCAAATTCATTAAATATTTCTGTAGCTATTTCATAACTAGATAAAGAATCAAATAACAAATAGTATATACTATCATTTTTATCACGAATTATCCTATTCACATTATAAGTTAATGTATCAAAATCAACATTATAATCATTTTTACCTGTATTATCATTAATTATATAAACATTCATTATACCACCATCATGATAATATGAAACACTATATTCCTTATTATTTTGAAACCAATTTTTATCATTTGGTCTATGAAAACTCCCATAAGCAACTCCATAATCTTTTGGTATATCTAATCTAATTCCATCATCATACCAATCTCCATTTTTATATTCTATTTTTTCATTTAGTTTTGGTTTAATAATGCCATTTTTTTTTATAGCTTCCATAACAATATTCCTTAAATCTGCCTTCATGTCAGCAGTTAAATTACTTTTATCAATATTATTCAATAGATATTTAAGAACTTGGTATCTTGCTTGAGGTTCTCTTAATTTTTGATTAATTATTTGAATTGAATTTTGTATTCTTTGTTGTGATGTTGAATCTAAAAAATCATTTATATTTACTTCATTATTATTAAATTCTTCATTTACTCTTTTTTTTTTAATCTCAAATAAATTATTAATATATTTTTTTTCAAAACTTTCTTTTGTCATTGAATAATTAATAGGTCTTGCACCCATAGCTCTACTCCACCAATAATTCTGTTTTGCTACAAAGTTACTTTGTTGGTCAGTAGTTGGATTTTTTTGCCCAACATTTGAATTACCAATCATTCCAACAGCAGATGTATCAGAACCTATGGTAGAATCTGTCGGATCACTATCATCCAAATATTCAAAAGAATCATCTTCTTCATCAATATTCATGATAACTTCATCTAACTGTTTTTTTGTGAAAATATATTTTTTACCCATGTTAAATTTTCAATAATATGATATAAATATTTATATATGTAAAAACAAAATGAATGAGTAACTTATTTACTAATAATAATAGTGGAAAACAATATGATTTTCAATTAACAGATAGACATTATTATGATTTTTTTATTTATAATGAACGACATAAAGGAAATTCGGGTAATACAGATTGTAATGTAGCTGAAATAGATCCAAATATTGATGGTTGTATTGGTGAAGATAACAAATTTTATTCAACTACCATTTGGAGCGATGCAATTAATACTGGAATAAATTTACCTGATTGGGGATTTTGTTCAATAGATAATGGTTTTACTGAATATAATCCAGAAACGGATAATTTAATTAATATATTTACAGGAACTACATTAGCTATTCCAGAAAATGATAATAGATTTTTTATGAAACCTGTGGATGGCTTTTTTTATGATATAGATTACAGTTATTCAATTGAAGAAGAAAATAATTTAAAATATTTTGAATTTACTGGAGGATTTCTACAATCTTTTTATAAATTATATACAGGTGCTAATTCAGATACAATTAAATATCAAACTTTACCAAACAGACCACAACAAGCATGGACATGGGAATTTATCTTAAGACCAAAAAATATTGAAAAAGAAAATACATTAAATTATTTCTTTCCAGAAAATTATGGATTTTTCTTTTATCAGGGATTAAGAGCAGAAAATAAATGGTGGTATTATTCAAATAAATTAAATTTGGATAAATTAGAACAATTAAAACAAATAATACAACAACAGGATGAATATTTTTTAGGAGATTATTTAGATATTGAAGAATTAGCAAAAAATAAATCTATATTTGAAACCTTACAAACTTCTTCTGGTATTTTACTAAATACACCAAATATTGTTGAATTTAATACTGACAACAAATACTTATTTTTTAACAGAACAAGATGCGGATATACTACAAAAAATCCACCAGAATCTGATGAAATTACTATGTCTTATCAAAATAAAAATCCAAATTTGAATTATTATTTATTATTTGATAGAACTGAAAATGGGATAACTACGAAAGATGTTGAACCGACAAAAGGCTCATGTGCTATGTATTCAAATAGAGAATATTATGATTGTAATCCTTATTTACAATATAATTTATTTGATAAACCAAGACAAAACTTCCCTGAAATATTAGGTAATATAGACATTTATGATAATACAATTGATATTAATGCAGATGTATACAATAATAATATAGGATTTAGAATTACTGAAACAGGGCAAATAGGTTATAAATATTTAATTCAAAATTGTGGAGATGATAAAGATATTAATCCAACCACTTCTATTGAAGAATATTCAAAAGAAAATATAGTTCAATATGATCAATGGAATTATATTGTCATAAGATTTGTATTTGATCCTACTATTACTGACCCAGAATGCTCCAGCGCACCACCAAGAAAGGGGAATATATACTTTTATAATAATGGAAATTTAGTATTCATTTCTCAAACAGTAGATGAGCCTATGTTTCATGAATTAAACGAGTACTGGCAAAAACAGTTGGGTGTTGGTTTTAACATAAGTTTAGGAGGAGGAACACAAGGCTTATTAGAAACTATATTGAGTGATAATCCACTTGACTATGATAGATATATATTTCCTATAGAAAAATTTTATGCTGGTAATTTTTATGGAGATATTATGACATTTAGAATAAATAACTGTGATATAGGATATAACAATATAATGAATAATTATATTTACTTGAAAGAAAAGTTAAATTTACAATAAATTAATAAGTTGTTTTTCTTTCAGTATAATATTTATAATAAAAAATGAATAAATGAGTAAGCTGACTTTATTTCAAACAAACTCTCCTTATGATAATGATATTAACAAAGGTGGAAAATTGACTCCTAATGAGTTAGATTCTAACTTTTTAGAATTAAAAGGAGATGATATACACACTATTGACTATGAAAATGGTGAGTTAACCATAACATTCAATAGTGGTGAAACTTTGTCAACTGTTTTATCAGAAAATAATATTACTACAGAAATAAATGGAGATAAGATAATTGATTTTAAAGCTATAAATAATGATATATTATTAATTACAGAAGATAAGACTTATTCAGTTAATATTGAAGAATTTCCTATTATAAAAGAAATTTCAAAATTAAATGAAATTGTTGATGGAAATTATAATGTGGATACAGGAATTTTAATTTTAACTAAATCAAATGGTGATAAAATAAAAGTTAAAGGATTTATAAATTATCTTGAAGATGGAATATTAAATAATGTGACACTTCAAGATAAATTATTAATTTTTACTATGAAAAATGGAGGAATTCAATCTGTAGATTTATCCTCTTTGTTATCAGAAATAAATGTTGATACTTTCAATTTTAGAAATAAAGTAGTTAGAATTAACCAAATAAAATCAAGTGGAAAAGAACCATTAAGAATAAATGAACATCTATTAATTACAAAGGATATGACTATAGAAAAAAAACAAATGACTGTTGGTCAAAATAATGTTCCTGGTGCAAATTCTTTAGCAGTAGGGATTGATAACCAAATAACAAGTTCCTTCTCTCTTGCAGTTGGTTCTAGAAATACAAACAAAACTGATAATACATTCACACTTGGAATAGAAAATCTTATTGAACAAGCAGGAAGTACAACAACAGCAGAAGGCTCTGCTGCAATTGGTAAACAAAATATAGTAAATGAAAGACAAGCTATTGCTATAGGTTTAAAAAATAAAGTAAATATTGGAGGTGGATACAGTTTGGCTGCTGGGACAGAAAATGAAACAAACGCACCATCTTCTCAAGCATTTGGTATTAAATCAAAAACTTCTTCAACTGCTGATGCTGCAATGGCACAAGGTTTTAATACAATTGCAAGTGGAAAATATTCACATGCACAAGGAGGTGGAACAAAAGCATTGGGAGAAAGTTCATCTGCAAGTGGTAGCTTGTCAATAGCAAATTGGAAAGATGCGCATGCAGAAGGATATAAAACATTGGCAGAAGGGCATACTGCACACTCTGAAGGATTGGAAACAAAAGCACTTGAAACTGCAAGTCATGCTGAAGGGCAATATACTGAAACAAGAGCATTAGCTTCTCATGTTCAAGGAACAAGAAACTTAATAGATGAAAATGCAAAATATTCTTTTGTTGGTGGTTCTAATAATATAACAGATGCAGAATTATCATTCATATTTGGCGAAAATAATACTGCTGAACAAGGTTGTTCAAAGAATGTTTATATATTAGGTAGAAATATTGCTGCAACTACAAGGGATACATTATATATCAATAAATTAAATGCTAATGACCTTGAACAAGTTAGAAATTTTAGAAAATATTTCTTACAACAAGATAGTAATGGAACTGTTTACAAAATAGAAACAAATGATGTTCTTGAAATGTTAAATGGAAAATTTGTAATTATAACAAATGGAGAATATGTAAATTATGGTGAAGCTAGCTATGAAAACAAAATTGTTCTAAAAGGTAGTATTGATGAATATGAAGTTGTAATTGATAATGTAGAAAATACGCATATTGTAAGCGGATTATATGATCCATATATTAAACATTTATATTTAACTGATAATTCAGGTGAAACTATTGATATTGATTTTAGTGATGGGGATGTTCCTATGTTAAGTGTAAAAGTCAGTACTAATAATACATTAAGTGGTAATGGCTTACCAACAAATCCGTTAGGAATTTCTCCTAATGAACAAACAGGACAATATAAACCAGTTATTGCAATAGTAGATGAATTACCAACAACAAATTTATTACCTGGTGATAGATACATAACAGATACACAAATAATCACTGGTGGATATTTATACGATTTTCATGATATAGCAGATGTTGATTTTGGTAATGGTTGGAGAGTTCCAGCAAGAGTAGATTGGGATTTATTATTAAATGAATTGGAGCCAAATTTAGCTGATAAAAATCATAATGATCCTGGCGTTTCAGGATGGAGAGGTGCAGTTGCTGCAAATGCTCTAAAAGCACAATCATTTGGAGGACAAGATACATTTAATTTTTCAATATTACCTGTACAATATATAAATTCTGATGGCTCTTTAGCAACACTAGACAATACAAAATTCTGGTCAATGACAAGAGTACTTGGAGAATGGGATGTTTTTACAAAACGTTTTAAAGCTGATGAAGGAAGAGTATTTAGCGAACCAGTTGCTCCTGTTAATGAAAAATTATCTATTAGATTAGTGAGAGATATTATTGATGACAATACAGGTACAACAACAATTAATGGAGTTACTTATAACACAGTTGTTATGCCAGATCAAAAATTATGGTTAGCTTCAAATTTAGCTGATACAACTATACCTTACACAGTATCACCAACTAGTAGTGCTTTTTCAACTGTAACAGTAGCTGCTGAATGGACAGGAACAACATGGATATATCAAGAATTAAAAGAAGGATATTCAATAGTCATTATTAATGATGTAAGTGGTGGTAAAAGTATAGAATATAGAATAATAAATGGTGTATTAACTGTAGTTGATACAGATTTTATGGATATTAGTGAATTAGAAGCACGAGTAACTACACTTGAAACTGCATTAGCACAAGAAATAACTGATAGAGAAAATGCTGATACAACTTTACAAACTAATATTGATACAGTACAGACAAATTTAGATAATGAAGTAACAAGGGCTACTACTGCTGAAGGAATTTTACAAACAAATATTGATAATGAAACTACTGCAAGAATAGATGCAGATACTTTATTAAATGATCAACTAATTAGTGGCTTTACAATAGAAACTGATGGAAGTGGAGAATTAACAGGAAATTTAATTCTTGTAAAAAATGATACAGCACAAAATATAACAATTCCAATATCCAATTTCTTTGATTTTGGAAATGATTTATAATAAAAAAAATATAAAAAAAAATAAGATATGGCAAATTATCCATTACAATTTAATAGGGCTTTTAAAAATCCACCTTTTGCAACAAGAAATGATGCAATAGATTACATAGAAAATACTAAGCTAATAAATGATCCATTGGTAGAAGGACAACCTTATGTTGTATCATATGGAAATCCAACAAATCCAAGTGTAATATTAGCAATTGGAACAATTAGTGGAAAATGCTATTTATTTGATCTTGGGAATATAGAAGAAGAACTAGCTACCAAGGTAGATATAGCTAATGCAGGTATATTAATATCTGATATAGCTATAACAAATATTACATCAACTAATATAATTTTAACTGTTACTTACAGAGATACAAGTGATGGTACTGAAACATCTACTACTATTGTATTAAACCCTGCTGATTCTATTAATAGTGGTCTCATGATAGCAGATGATAAAGTGAAATTAGATGCTTATCCAACATATGATGTTATTGATACAAGATTTACTGCAATAGAAGATGAAGTAACCGATCATGAAACAAGAATAGAAACACTTGAAGCAACTGTTAGCTCACAAGGAACAGATATTTCTGATTTACAAACTGCATTAGCACAAGAAGTGATTGATAGAACAAATGCAGATACCACATTGCAAACTAACATTGACAATGAAGCAATTGCAAGAACAAATGCAGATAATCAATTACAAACTAATATTGATACAGTACAGACAAATTTAGATAATGAAGTAACAAGGGCTACTAGTGTTGAAGAAGATTTACAGAATCAAATAACAGGGTTAGGAAATAACAAAATTGATAAAAATGGTATACAAAATACATTATTTGGAGTTGTGGATGATACTTTATTTGAAATACCAAGAGGAACAAAAGATTTGTGGGTAAATTCAAACGCAACACAAAATATTGCCTTAACAAATGGTACACAATTTTTCCCATTTTTAACAATTACCAATGCTATATCAAGTATTTCAAGTGGAGAATCTGAAACTATACATTTAAGTAGTGGTTGTTCTTTTAATGAAGGAGTTGCTTTGACTTTAAATAATAATGAAAATTTAAGTATAGTTCTAGAAGGAGCTGATGACCAATTTAGATCTGATGTAACTGGAAATGTTATTATTGGTGGTACTTCTACAAATGTAGGGTTAAAAGGATTTAAGGTTAATGGAAATATGAATTTATCTTCTTCAGTTGGAGATATATTCTTAACAAATATGTTAATTAATGGAGTAACTACAATAGATGGAAATGGTTATTATTATCTAAAAGATTGCCAATTTGAAAATAACTTAAATATAACAAGTGCTTCTTATGTAATTATTGATGGTGCTTATAATGAAAAAAATACTGTAATAGCTGTAAATAATCCAGATGCTAATGTTATCTTAAAAGATTCAATGAATATTACTTTAAATATAATTAATGGTAAAGTAATAGTTCAAGGCTCAACAAACTTTATAGTATCTCCTAATTTACCAGGTGGAAGATGTATCAGTGCGCAAAGTGGATTTTTAGATTTGTTGTCAGGAACTGCACAACAAGAAGATGGAACTTATGCTCCTATTGCGATAGGCGCATCAGCAAGTTATAGTCTTGGAAAATTTATATTTGAACCAACAAACAGTATATTGAATGGTACATTAATTGATGGTGGTTTACATTCATTACAAATATATGATCATATAGTAAGAACTGGATACACACACACAGGAGATACATTAAATAAACATTTTGATGGTATATCAGATGCATTAAATGGGCATACAACTCAAATAACAAATTTACAAAATGAAGTAGATAAAAATACTTCTGATATAGCAGCTTTACAAGGTGGAATTACTTTTTTACCTTCATATAACTTTGGTGATCCAAGTGATACAACTTTATATCCTTCACATGCAGTATGGCAAAATACATTAAATCAATATTCGTTAAGTTTTGGAATTACACCTGTAAATGGGCTATCTGTAACAAATTTATGGAATAATCACAGATGGACTTATTCTCAAGCAATGTTGGAATGGATAGATCAAGGAAATGACATAGTAAAAGTTGCAACAAATTCATTAGCAGGTATTGTTAAAGGAATAGATTCAGGAACAGGTGCATTAGGAACTATATCAATAGATAATAGTATTGGAGAAATGTCTGTAAATGGATTAGTAAACGCATTAAATTTAAAAGCTGATTTAAGTTATGTTGATGAACAACTAGATCTAAAAGCTGATGCTTCTACTGTAACTGATATGAACAGTACATTACAAAATCAGATTACTAATTTAAACACTAATTTAACAAACGAAATAACAAGAGCTACTAATGCAGAACAAGTATTAACTAATAATTTAACAAATGAAGCAACTATAAGAGCAAATGCTGATGTTACTTTACAAAATAATATTGATGCACTTGAAACTAATTTAAACAGTGAAATAATAAGGGCTACTGGTGTTGAAAGCAATTTACAAACAGCAATAAATGGACATGAAAGTAGAATAACAATACTGGAAGGAACTTCAAGTACTAATACATCTAATATTACACAATTACAAACTGATTTAATTAATGAAATTAATACAAGAAACAGCCAAGTAATGACAATAAATTCAAATGTTAGTACTTTACAAACACAAGTAGGAATTTTGAATACACAAGTTGGTACTTTACAAACACAAGTAGCTACTTTACAAGAACAAGTAGTAATAAGTGGCGCATTTGACAGTGTTAGTGGAAATATATTATTAACAACAGCAAGTGGAAGCATTATAACTATAACATTAACAGGTATTTCAAATTATGGAACATTTTAATAAGATAAAAAAATAAGATAAAAATGGCTAATATATTACAATTTTTACACACAAATCAGCTTTTTCCTACAAGAGGAGATGCTATTACATATATTGATTTAAATAGACCAGATCCTCTGGCATCAATTATAGCCGAACCAATAGTAGTTAAGTATGGAACAAATGAAGCAACAGCATCAATAATTCTTGGTATTGGAACTAATACAAAATATTTTTATTTTGATACTGATTTTCTTCAAGAAGAAATAGATACTATAAATACAACTGTTAGTTCAACAGGAACTGAAATAACAACTATTAAAACTGATATTGCAACAATTCAATCATTACTGAATACTGTTATTACTGCAAGTGGATTAAATAGTAACGGAACTTATAATCCTACTGTAGGAGGTGCAACAAGTCTTGCTAATGCAGATGCTTTATTATTAAATCAAATTAATACTTTAATTGCTAATCTTAATAGTGGAGTTCAAAAAACACATCCTGTAATATCTACTGTTTCAAATAATTTAATATATTCAGAAATTGATAATGGTATTGCTGTTAAAATAGATAGTTTTTCATATGAACCTACTACTGGTGTTTTAACATTAAGTTTTAATAATGTAACTACTCCTTACACAGTAAATTTAGGTTTAAATGTTATAGGTTTTCAATCAATAACTTTTGATTCTACTACTGAATCATTAATTATTATTTATCAAACAACTGGTGGAGGAACACAAACTGTAACAGTACCTGTTTCTGGAATGTTTTCTAAATGGGAAGTGGATAATCCTATAACTAATGCAGTTGTATTAACAAAAACATTAGGTGGAGTTGGAGGAGTTGATAAATTGTCAGGAGATGTTAAAGTTGATACTACATATCCTCATAATATATTACAAAAAAATCCTGTGAATGGTTCGCTTTATGCAACAGGAGTTTCTGATAATATATCATTTAATGGGACAAGTCAAAATGTAACTGATAAAATAAATTCAATAGCACTTGATATTTCTAATGCTGCTGCTAATGCTGTAAGTAATGCTAATGTATATACAAATACACAAATAGCACAAGAAGTTATTAATAGAAATAATGCTATTGCAAATGGTGTTAATGCTGCAAATACTTATACAGATGGTCAAGTATCTGTAGTATCTAATCAATTATCAAATATTCAAAATGTTGTTATACCTGCTGAAGTTGCTGCAAGGCAAAATGCTGATAATGCTTTACAAGCACAAATAAATGCTTTGCCAACAATTGATACAAGAATTACATCAGGAGAAGTATTAAACAATGGAACTTTATTAAGATTATATTATGGAACAGCAACAAGCCCTAATATGGGTAGTTTTGATATTAACACAACTACTTATGTTCAAAATCCTGACCAACATTTAACGAGTGGTATAGTTGCATCAGATGGTAGTACATTAACAATAAATTATGGAACTGGAGCTAGCCAAGGTAGTATAATTATACCAACAACTACTTATATGGATGATAAACATATTGTTTCTGTTACACTTAATAATGGAATGGATACTACACCTGTTTATGACCCAACATTAACATTTCTTCACAATAATGGTATGATTGTTACTGCTCATTTAGATGCATTAGCAGGAGCAAAAGGTATCAATAGATTTCAACTTGCCCCTGGTGGAGGTTCTCTTTTAATTGAAACATTTGATGGTACTGATTTTAATATTCCATTAAGTGATTTTCTTGGAAATTTTAGTACTTCAACAGAAATAGAAGCACAATTAGCATTAAAACAAGATAAGTTAATAGCAGGTAGTAATATAACTATTGTTGGTAATACTATTAATTCAATAGAACCACATCAAGGAACTGTTACTTCTATAATAGCTGGAAATGGTTTAAGTGGCGGAACAATAACAAGTACAGGAACAATAGCTCTAAATGCTGCAACTACAGCAACATTAGGTGGTGTTATTGTAGGCTCTGGTATAAATGTAACAGGAGGAACAATAAGTCTTAATGTGGCTTCTGTTCCACAAGGAACTGTTACTTCTGTAACAGCAGGAGGAGGTATGGATTTTTCAGCTATTACTGCATCAGGCGCAGTTGCATTAGGAACTCCATCCACAATAGGACCAAATACATCAAATGCAGTTTCAGGAAATACACATACTCATAATGTGGCATTAGGATTTAACATAAGTGATTATTCAACTACAAATCAAGTTGCTAATATGATTACTAATGCCACAAGTAATGTAATGGTTAATGCTACATTAATGTATGACTTAAATGTAAATGCAGTTTCACAAGATTTAAATATGTTTAAATTGTCTTTGGCAACTAATACATTGTCTTATTCAACAATAGTAATGCCTATTGCCACAAATACTAACAATGGATATATGCCATATCAAGATCATGTTTCAATTCAAAAATTACAAACTGATGTATTAGGACTATTATCTGCTGGTGGAAGATTTGTAGAACAATCTTTTCCAACAAAAGCTGCTTTATTAGCATGGATTGTACCACCAACTGTTAATCCTGGCGATTTCACTTATGTTCAAGCTGATGAAACTCAAACAGCAGTGGCAGGAAAATATCCAACTGTAAAATATATGTGGAGCACTGCTCATACATGGACATTTGTAATAATAATTAATGAAGGAAGTTATCCAATAGCAACCACAGGCTATATAGGATTAGTTAAGGGTTCAACTGCAAATGGTCAATCATATGTTGAAACTGATGGTACTATGTCTTTAAATGGATATGATGTAATAGTTGCACATATGGCAAACACTTCAAATCCTCATAATGTAACAAAAGCACAAGTTGGTTTGGGAAATGCAGATAATACATCTGATATAAATAAACCAATATCAACAGCTACTCAAGCAGCATTAGATCTTAAAGCTCCACTGGCTAATCCTGCACTTACAGGAATACCAACAGCACCAAATGCAGCAGTAAATACAAATACTAATCAAATAGCAACAACTAATTTTGTACAAACTCAAATTGCTACTACCGTTCCTGTGGCAACAAATGCAGTTCAAGGAAAAGCATCTTATCCAAATACAGGAGGATTAGTAGTTTCTTCAGGAGCAGTAAGTATAAATACACCAGCTACTGGTTTAGCAGTTACAGCAGGACAATTAACACTTAATCCTGCTACTGCAACTACAATAGGTGGAGTTAGTGTTGGAGCTAGATTAAATATTACTGGTAGTTTATTAAATGTAGTAAGTGCTCCTGTAGCAGATTCTGCAAATGCTGTTACATGGGCAAATGTATCAGGAAAACCATTTAATAGTGTTAGTTTTACTAATGGTATAAGTAATGCAACTGGTATTATGACTATGGGAATAGCTACAACTGCTGCTTTAGGTAGTGTATTTGTTCCTGCATCACCAGCAGGATTAAGTATCAATGCAACAAGTGGAGCAGTAACACTAAATATAGCAAGTACTACAGCATTAGGTGGAGTTTATATACCTGGTGGAAATGGATTAAGTATTAATGCAGCAGGAGCAGTAGCTATGAGTGTTGCAGGTACAACATCTGGGGCATTAGGAAGTGTTTATGTACCTGGTGGAAATGGATTAAGTTTAACAAGTGGTGCTATTGCAATGGCAAATGCAACAGCAACAGTATCAGGAGCAGTCTTACCAAATACATCAGCAGGATTAACTTATACTAGTGGTGTATTAGGAGTCACTCCAAGTGCATTTTATGTTACAGGAGTAACTGCTAATAATGGATTAAGTTTGGTATCTAACAATGTTGCAATGGCAATTGCTACTGGTTCTACTGCAACTACACCTGTTGCAGGTGCAATACAACCTAATATAAGTGTTAATTCTGGATTAAGTTATTCTAATACTACTGGCTTATTAGCAGCAATACCTGCAAGTGCAACTGTTCAAGGAGTAGCAGCTTTTGGAACTGGTTTAAATATTGTAACTGGCTTAGTTTCTGTAAATACAGCATGGCTAGGAACTCAAATAACAGCAGGAGAAACCAATATAAGTGGAAGTACAACTGCTGCTGCTGGTAATTATATAAGTGGTATAACATTCTCTGGTACTTCTAATCATACATTAGGGATAACTCAAGGAACAATCCCTATTGCAGCAAATTTAACATCTCAATCAAATGCTTTTTCTCAAGCAATGAGTAATGGGGTTGCTACAACATGGGCACGTTCAGATCACTATCACCCTATACCTGCTGAAACTACATTAAGTGGTGGAGGAACTGCTGCTGTTGGCAATTATGTAAATAGTGTAACAGGTTCAGGTCATGTTTTATCAATAGGACAAGCTGTTTTACCAACATTAAGTGGTGGAGGAACTGCTGCTGCTGGCAATTATGTAAGTGGTGTAACTGTTTCAGGATATGCTGTAACAGTAAGTCAATTAGCACTTCCAGCAGCCATAACAAGTTTAGCTTTAACAAAAGCTGTTGGTGCAAACACAACTACATTAAATGTTTTGACAGATGAATCAACAGCTACTAATGCAATGAGATATAAAGCATTAAGTGGTGCTGGTGCTACTACTGTTACAACTAATGCAACAAATGTCATAATTACATCTCCTGCAATTCCAACTGCTGCAAACTTAACAGGGCAAGCATCTGCATATGGTCAAGTTGCTAATAATGGGGTTGCTACAACATGGGCACGTTCAGATCACTATCATGCATTACCAGCTATTTATTCATTACCTACTGCAACAGCATCTGTTCTTGGTGGAGTAATGGTTGGATCTGGTATTAATGTAGCAGCAAATGGTCAAATAAGTTTGAATGTAGCTGCAATTCCAGGAACTGGTGTTACATCAATAACACAAGGAGCAGGAATAATCTGTACTCCAAATCCAATCACTGGTACTGGAACAATAGCTGTAAATACAACATATATACAAGCTATGATTGATGCTTCATTAGCTAATTTAGTAGGAGTTGCTCCTATAATCTAATTAAGATTAACTATATAAAAAAAAGTGAGGAAATTAATCCTCACTTTTTTCATTTTCAGTGTCTTCATCTTCACTTGGAAACTCTGGCTTTGACCACTTATTATATATTTCTTCTTTATCTTCATCATCTACTTCCTCAAAGAAATTTTTACTTAATATATCATCTAATACACCAATTTTTATATTATATTTTTGGCTCATAAATTCATTATTATCATTCATATAACAAAAACCAAGTAATTCCTTTATAAAAGTTGTATTATTATCATTAAAATAATCTTGAAGATCTTTATTTGTTATTTCAATAACTATTTTATCAAATTTTTCTTTTTCCTCTTTTATTTCTTCATTTTTAAGAAATTCTTGCCTTTCATTATAATCTTTAACTATATTATCCCAATTCATATTTAATTCTTTACTGAATACAGGAACTTTATTTTTCTTCAACCAAAATCTTATTTCTTTATCTTCAATGGTAAACAATTGTTCAAGTGTATCTTGATCTTGCAATTTACTTGGAAATCCAGAAGATAATTCACTTTGTTCTTCTGTAAAAAAATTCTTTTTTTCTGGATTGTCAATTAATATGTTATCTCTTATATCAGGAGAAAAACAAACAAGTAATGGTTTAATACGCTTATTAAATTGATCTACATATTTAGCAAAATTATAAACAATGGGATTTTCAAATAATTCTTCTTCTGTTCCAAATACATCATTTTCAGCTTCAATAATTGAATCATCTATTCTTAAACAATTTAATATTACCTTTTCTCCTATTTGTATTTTATCTTGTAATGGCTTTGGATTTTTTCCTCTTTTTGAATAAACAATATTTCCTTCTTCATCCAACCTATCAGTCATTATAAGATTTCCACTTTCATCAGTCTTATAAATTGGTTCTTTTTTAACATCCCCATCTCCTTTTTTATTACCAATATTTACATAATAAATTGTTTCACCAATTTCAGTTCTAATATTATCTTTTATAACTAATTCATACCATGCTTGACGACCTTTATAACCTCCCCTTTTGTTAAGAGTTAAAATATCTTTTTTATATTCTTCAATTCCTTTTTTTATTTTTCCTTTTGAAGCTATATCTCGAAGTGGAATATTTCCATTATATATTTTTTCTATATATTCATAATAATTAATTAAAAAACTTTTGCCATCACCATTTCTTAATGAATCAAAATTATTATCAATAAATTTTTCTATATAAATTGGCATCTTTTTTGATTTTATTGTATTCCCAACTTTCTTTTTACTTCCATCTTCAAAAAAATCTACATAATTTTTTCTAGCAAAATTTATACTCGAATAAGCATATTCATCTATACCAAGTCCCATTTTCTCTCTCATGTATAAATCATTAAATTCTGCTACATAAGCCTCAATGCCTATATATTCTTTTCCTTCAACTGTATTTCTATTTAATCCTTTTGAAATATATTTATAATCTTTATAAATATCTGAATATGAAAAGTTTACGCCGTCTGTATCCATTACGATGGCTTTGAAACCTCTATCTTCAAACCATTTTACCATTAATCTTAAACATTGGCGAGCAGTACAAGTAATTTCTTCTGCTTCCAACAAACTTCCCCAAGGAAAAATAGATGGCGCACCATAAGAACCAAAGAAAGAGTTACCAAATATTTTGAAAGGTAATTGTAATTTATCATTTTTAGCAGCTTCTCTTATATATTTATCTAAATCTTCTGATACTTTTTTATATTCTTCTGTTTCTTTATTATATTTTTCAATTTCTTTTTCTAGATTTGTGGCATTTTTCTTTGCCTTTTTCATTAGCCCTTTATATTTTTCTCTTTCAGTAAGAACATAATTTAATAAAGACTTGAAAATACCTGAAATATCAAAATCAGGAAATATATCAAATGATAAAGTTATAGCAGGATATAAACTATTAAAATCTAATTTAACAATATCTTTAACAAATCCAACTTTTAACAAACGAGAAAGACCACCAGTGAAAACCGCACTTTGTCCAAACATTGGGACTGCTAAATTATTTTCATAAGACCATGCCAATAACAACATTTTCCAAGTTCCAGCTGTACCTGCTGTACAAACTTTTTGATAAGGCATTGGTAATATTTTTGCTAATTGAAAATTAGACTGATTAAAATGTAACTCAACTTTATCACCTTCATATAAGTCATCTTTCAAATATCTATCAACAATATAATCACCAGTTACTATTTTATAATTTGGTTCTAATGTTATTTCTTCATTGTCATTAAGTTTTTTCCATTCTCCATTAATTTCATTGAATAAAAATCTACCATTATCATCACCTATTTCACTAATTCTATCACCAGGAATATAAACACGATCAGGTTTTTTAACTTTAGCATATTCAGCAGCATATTTTAAATTACCACTTTTCATATTACTATCTATAGCTTGCGCTCTTCTTACAGCATGTAATGAATCTATGATAGTATGTCCCCAATATACAGTTTGATTAAAATATTCTACTTCTCCACCTAATTTAAGCACTGTATTTTTTTTCTTCTTATATATCGAATAGCCAAGATATTTTTCTGTCAATTTAGAAAAATCTACATCTAAAACTTTACAGCGTTCCATTACAAACCACCAATCAAAGTTTTCGCTATTATGACCAGCAATAATATCTGGATTAATTTTATTTAAATAATAAAAGAATTTTTCTATACCTTCAATTTCATTTTTATCTAATTCTTCTTTACTATTACCCTTAATACTTATAATATATTCAAATCCTCTATTTGTTCTTATACCAATTTTAGTAATTCTGTGAATCAAAGGATTTAATCCTTGTGTTTCAATATCCCAAACATTTCTAAGTAAGTCATCATAATCATCAAATCCTTTGAATTGTCTTTTTCCTGTTTGAATCATGAATTGTTCAACAGGAGTCACACATAAAAATTGTCTGTTAGAGTTATATATATCAATTCCGCCATCCTTAAAAAATTGTATAAACTTATTATAACTTAATGGTTTTCTTGAATAAAATAAAACTCTATAGCCATATTCCATTCTTTCAGTAGTTTCACCCTGTAAATTATATATATTTAATCCTTTAGTGTAAATATTAAATTCTTCCATTTTTTCTTTAATAACAGATTTATTCCTATTATATAAAGATCTAGCACCTTCTTGAGTTGCCCACAAAAATGGATAAAATGGTTCCTTTGTTTCTATTCTTTGATTCAAATCATTTCTTGCAATTACAGTAATTTCATTACTATTATAATCACACTCAAAATTAACAATTCTTTTTTGTGGATCTCTTCCTTTTATAAAAGTATCAATTACTTCAGGAGTTATATTTTTATTTTCTTCCATTATTTATTTTTCATTATCTTTTTACAAAAATACAAATATTTATTATAAAATAAAATTTTTATAAGTAATATTATGGCAAATATACCAACAAATTTAAAAGTAATTACTTCAAATCCAACCAGTATACCTAATTCTACTACTTTAACCTCTGGACAAATGGCATTTGGAAAAATAGGGGGGGGGTAATATAAGGTTATTTGTAAATGATGGCTCTGGTGTAAAAGAAATTAATGGAACCAGTTTAGACTTATCTTCAACTGCTGAACAAATAACTAATGATACTTTCAACGGAAATCCTGTTTATCGAAGAAGATTCACAGGAAATTATCAATTTTCTCAAATAATTGGTAATTTTGATTATATTGTAACAAATTTTTCTACTTTGGGGATAACAAACTACCAAACAAATCCAGCTTGGATAGATTGGTCAGAAAGTTATGTAACATTTTCTCATGCAACTAATATGATATATCCATTTAATGCACCACAACGTGAAAATATAGGAAGTGCCAATTATGTAACTGGAACTTTTGGTCTTTTAATTGGAGACATTGGTGGAGCTAATGATAGAGCAATATATATATTAAATATTAATGGAAATAATGAGTCTTTTCAATATAACATAATATTAAAATATACAAAAGTATAATAAAATATTAATTATTTTTATTTTTTTCATCTTTTATTACTGTATTAATTGTCATTAATTTTTTAATTAGTGTATTCCAAATATATTCTGAAAATGTATTATTGAATAACTGATAATATGTTATCACATCTTTTTCTTGTCCGATTCTAAAATTACGATCTTGGAATTGTTCATTGGATGAAGGAACCCAATCATAACTGTTCATTATTGTTATATTAGCAGCATTTAATGTTAAACCGACACCTCCTGCTTGAATATTTGAAATAAAAACTTTTATTTTTGGATTATTAGTAAATTCATCCTGTGCTTTATCTTTTTGTTTTGAAGTCATTCCACCTTTATATATAACACTTTTATCTTTGAAATGTTCTTTTAATAAATCTACTTCTATATTATAACAACATCCAATAATTATTTTTGAGCCATCTTCAATATGTTCTTCTGCTAATTCAATTGTGTAAGGAATCATTGTTTTTGCTAAATATTGTCTTAACAAACTTCCTTCAACTAATTGTTTATTCAAATCATCTAATTTATCAGGTTCTATATTGCCTAAATCTATCTGTGCTTGTTCATATTCTTTCCATAACTGATTATATTCTATCCATTCTTTATCAGTTAAATCATAATATCTTTCAATTATATCTCGATTTGGTAAATCTTTCAATTCATCTTTCAATCGTCTTAAATAAACATGTTTGGTTTTTTCCATTAATTCTTCCAAATTAGTATCTTTTTTTGTAATTAAAACTTTTCGCCCCGTTTTTAATGTAATTTCATAAGCACCACAGTATTGTTTCATATAATACATATAATCCCAACTAATTTCTGAATTAATTAATGATAATAAGTTATAATAATTTTTTGCATTATTAGCTATCGGAGTACCTGTTGAAAGATAGATATTTTCCACTCTTGACTTTTGTAAATAATCTTTAATTGCTTTATATCTATTTGAAGTACTATTTGATAACTTATGTGCTTCATCAATGATAACCAAATCAAAATCAGCTTGAATTAACGGATTATCTTTCATTATTTCATCCACATATTCTTTCTTTCTTGATTTAATTTTTTTTTCTTCTCCAGTATTTTCATCTATTACAATAGTATAAGCCACTTTATGTAAATGTTCATCAAATATATCATAATTACATATTACATATTTTTTATTCATATCCCATTTATCAGGTTTAGTTCCTTCTATAATAGAAATATCATCAATACTAAAGAAAGAAAGTTCTTTCTTCCAATTTGTTTTTAATGAAGATGGACAAATTATTAAAATATGTTCAAAATTTCCTAATATTGAAGCCCCAGCTAATTCCATAGATTTCCCCAAACCTTGTTCATCTGCTAAAATACACTTTTTACTACCTAATAAGAATTTAATACCTTCAATTTGATGTTTTTTAAGTGTTCTTTCACTTTTTTTAAGCAATTGATTTAATTTATCAACATTTACTTCTGTATTTCTCCAATTATTTTCAAATAACGGATTTAATAATGCTTTTTTAGGAAGAAATAATGACATATATTCAGTTTGAGAGCTTCTATATTTAACATAACAATGATATATTAATGAAGTTTCTCCAACTATATAAGATATTTTAAGTTTTTCAGGAACAAATTCTATATCATATTTCTTTTGCATTTGTTCACCAAACCATTTTGCAATTTTTACAGTTTTATTAATTAATATAGGCTCATTATTTTCATAATTAGATAAAATGTATTCATAATTTAAATCATTTAATACAAAATTTTTCTTATTAGATAAATTGTATTTTAATCTTTTTATTTCTGGATTTTCTCCCTTGTATTCTAATAAAATATCTAACGCTTGTTCTTTCTTCTTATTGGATAAACTCATTTAATTAACATTTATGTATTATACAATAATATAAATAAAAAATAACAAATACAAATATTTATATGTAAATAAATTTTATTATGAATATACCAACAAATTTAAAAGTAATTGATAGTGAAAATACTCCAACAACTACGAATCTAACAAAAGGACAAATGGCTTTTGGAGCAGTTGGGGGAGGAACACAAATCTATATTAACCCAGGGTCTAGTGTGATGACAACTATTCCTATTGTAGATTTAGGAACATCAACTGATTTTATTTCATTAGCTGCTGATGGAGCTGTTAAATATAGTGTAACACAAGCAACTCCAACTCCTCCAATTACTACTTCCTATTTTTTGATTCAAACATCTATACCTCAAGTAGGACAAACAGCACAATTTAGATTTGGAATGTCAGGAAATAATCACAATAATACTAATCTTGCTGCTCTTCAATTTAGATATAACTATGCAGGAAATTGGACTTCATGGGGTTCATATGGGCTAGATTTAAGTCTTACAACTGAACAATTAACAGGAGATAGTTATAATGGGAAACCTGTTTATACACAATTAATAACAGTCCCTATTACTGAACTACAAGATAATACTGGTTCTGCTCCTTATATAGCAGGAGGAGGAATATCTTTATGGAACTCTCCTTATAATATTATAAATGACTGGATTACAATTGATGTAGTAAATAGCTGTTATATTACTAATAGAATTTATTCATTAAATTCTTATAATGGTAAAGTTGGAGCCTTAATTTCAAATTTTGCTACATCTCCAGATCTTAATCATTTGACAATGGTTTATGAGATATATATGTCTAATTTATTAGATACTGGTACTTTATTTGTAAGAATTAAATATACAAAACATTAAATAATGTTATAAACTTTTTAAGTATTATCATAAAAGAAAGGAGAGCTCCATTAAGTATGCAGACTAATAAAAAAATTCCAGTAAATAGAAACAATTTATTTTCAAGTAATAAAACATTTGCTTTTTTTGAAAACATGGGAAAAGAATATATTGAACAGGTTCTAAATATGACTATTGTTTTATATAGAGTTAATAGAATTTATACTAATACAGATGCTTTATATGGAGAAACAAAACCAGGAGAAATAAAATATGAAACTCCTATTGAATTATATTGTAGATATAACATTGATGAAGCACAAAATAAGGCATATATTACTTCAAATAATAGTGCTAGATATAAACAAGTAGGTAATATAAAAGTACATATATATGATAAAACGCTCGAAGAAATGGAGTGTGATATTAAATATGGAGATATTTTAGGTGTACCTGTTAAAGAAGATACAATGATTTATTTTGAAGTTCTTGATGATGGTAAACGCAATTTTGACAATAAAAGGACAATGTGGGGACACAAACCATTATGGAGAACCATAATAGCCTGTGAACTTGACCCAATTGTATTCAATGGTTAAACCAACACATTTTCCATGTAATATGTTCTCTTAAGTCTATGTGTAGTTACAATACCTCTATGATTATTTTTAAGTTGAAGAATACCAATTTTTTCATTTGAGTTTTTAATTTTCCTATCAGTTTCCTCAAATGAACACATACAATCTATTGTAGTAAACTTATTTAATTTTTTAACCAATTTTTCAGCATATTCTTTTGTTTTCAAAGAAGCAGCATCTTCTAAATTGGTAGAGAAAACAATAAGACCATCAAAATCAGTTGGTCTGAAATATCGTTTACAATCTCTTTTGTTTGTATAATAATGTTTAATAAGAGAAATAGTATTGTTATTGAGATATTCTTTAAGATAATAAATTCTATACATAGCCATTACTAATATTTCCAACATTAATATTATCAACTGCATTTTCTACTGCTTGTGATATAGCATTTTCAAGTTCTTCTATATCAAAGTGTGATACAGAAGATTGTATTCTTTCCCAGACATCAGGGGATAATATTCCAACTAAACAATCTAACATATTTTTATAAATTTAACAATCTTGCCATTCAGGGCAAAAATCAGGAATGTATTCAAATTTTCTTGTTTCATGAGGTCTTAACATTGAAGCAACAACCTTATACTCTTGATTATAAGCACATGAATTACTGTACTTACCTTTTTGGTCATTTCTAAGTTTAGTACAAACAATGGCTTCATCATCATCATTAAACCAATCATCATAATCTGGATCAGGTATCACTCTGTGATATGGACATTCCAGACAACTTTTAATTTCAAATTCTACTTTTTTCATGACTTTATAATTTATGTAATGCAAAGATAGAAATAAAAAGTATTATAAACAAAATATTTATGTTAAATAATATTAAATGAAGTTAATTCTTACAGAACAACAATATAATAAAATATTTGAAATGGCTTATCCTGTTACATTTAATATGGATGAGTTCAAACAATTAAGAAGTTTTGCTGAAAGATTTAGGTATTGTAAACAAAGATTGGAATATATAAGTTCTGGTAGTGGAAGATATGTATTTGGAATTGATGAAGAAAAAGTATTGAAATTAGCAAAGAATCAAAAAGGAGTTGCTCAAAATGAACAAGAATATGATATGAGTAATAGTGTTCCTTACATTGTAGCTAAAGTATTTGATGCTGATGATAATTATCTGTGGATAGAAATGGAAAGAGTTAATAAGATAACTATTAAACAATTTGAAATATTAACAGGATTAAATTTCAGAGAATTTCAACAAGCAATAAGACATCATGATTTAGTAACTGTTAATAATAAAGCAAAATTTAGTGTTCCAAGTTATGATGAAATGTGGGAAAATGAATTTTTTATGGATATAGCTGATTTAATTGGAAGTTATGACATGCCAAGTGGAGATTTAATGAGAATTAATTCTTATGGAGTTAATAAGAGAGGTGAGATAAAATTAATTGATGCTGGTCTGTCAAGTGATATATATGATAATTATTATGCAAGAAAATAAATATGACACTTAACAATGGAAAAAATAATATAAATTATGATTCGCCACTTACTGGAGATATAGGACAAGTGAGAAGAGAAAACTTAGCATTAGAATTGTTCCACAAAGAAGGATATGTTCCAAGAACTATATCTTATAGAAATATTGATGAATCATTCAAAGAATGGGTAGAAAATGAATTAGATATAGAATATGATGGAGAAGAATTACCTACAATGTTTCTTGTGGCAAACCAGAGATTAAACGAGTTCGGGCAAGCATGGAAATTTACAAAAGAAGGTGGTTTATTATTGAATTTCAAAACAATTACTCGTGAAACAAATCCAGAAAAGGGAACACAACAAGGTGGAAATTATAATATTCCAATTGATAAACCAATATTTGAAGTTGTTAGAATACCTGTTATAGAAAATGGTATTGAAAGTTATGATGTTATAAAAATGAAACAACCTCTTCAAGTTGATTTAACTTATACAATTTCAATATTTTCAACCAATTTTTCATTATTAAACGAATTTAATAGAATGATGCAGGATAAGTTTAAAGCCATTGAATGTTATTTGAATGTAAATGGTCATTATATTAGTATGGAACTTGAAAATACAAGTGATAATTCACAATATGAATTAGAAAATAGAAAATTCTTTTCTCAATCATTTCAAATATTAGTAAAGGCTTATATTATAAGAGATGAAGATTTTATAAGAGAAAGACTTCAAACAAGATTTGTTTTATCAATTGATGCAGATTTTAAAAATAAACCAATAATTACTGTAGAGGAAGAAGATTCTAATAATATTCAAACAATAAATTTAAATGTTAATTTTAATCCTTTTTCAAAACCAAGAGCAAAATTTAGACTTGATGAAAATATACTTGTTAAAAAGGTAAATATGATAAATATTAATTCATTTACAATGAAAAGGGATAATGAAGATTTTAATGTATTTACTTGCACTAATTTCAAATTATATAAATTTGAAAGAATTTCAATAAACATAAAAAGAGAAATTGATAACAAAGAAGCAAGAATTGAATTTAAAGGTGAAAGTTTTTAAAAATGAAAAATCCAATCATTTCTGACTGGATTTTTTTTGACCTTGATGAAATATATTTATAAGTTTTTTAATTCATCCTCAATTAATTTTTTTATTTCTTTTTTATTAAATTTATAATTTTTATTCTCTTTAGTTTTAACTATTATTACATCTTCTTTTATTAGATTATTCCATATATCTAATAATTCTTCTTCAGATAATTCTTGATTAGATAAATCAATAGTTTCTTCAAATATTTCATATTGAGATATACAAGCACTTCCAACTACACCCGCTCTATAACAAAGTTGCATTTCATCTTCTAAATGTTTAAACAAAAAAGGTATTTTTTCATTTTTAGTTTGTGAAAATCCATAATACTCACAAGGAATAATTAATTCTCTTTTTTCAATATCAAATACTCCTTGTTTTTTTTCTTCATTTTCAACAATTACCCAATTTTTATTAATTTCACAAGGATTTGAAACATGAATATATTTACCACTTATTTCCTCAATTAAACTAAAAACAAAAGATGGATTTTGTTTTGCTTTATTTATTGCATCATTAATCTCTTCTTCAGACATTCCTCCAACATCAATCATTTCATCTGCTTCTCTAATTTCATAAATCCAAAATTTATCATAATTGTCTTTTGTTCTAAAAAAATCATCTTTTATATCATAAAATTTAGTAATAATTTTTGCTTTATATATAGGAGTTTTAATATTTTCATCAATTGATTTTACATTTTCAATATAATAAAAATAGTAACCACTTAAAAATTTAATAATAAAAATACCATATTTATTAAACTTTTCATCAAAAATTATATCTTCAATCCATAAAATATTTTTTATTTTGCTTTCAATAGGTAAATAATATCTATTACTAAAAAAATCTTTAATGTTTATAATAAAATATTTTGCAGAATCTTCTGGTAAAAAACAACTGATAACTAAAAAGGGAGGAACATCTGATTGAAATTGTTTTTCTTTTGGGGCAAATTGAAACATTGGTTTATGATCAGACGCATAAAAACCATAGCTAATAATTTCAATTAATTTGATAGAATCATTTTCTAATTTACATAGTCTAATTTCATTATCTTCTTCTATCAAAAGATAATCTTTGTAAAAATCTTTAATCATTTTCTTAAAATTTTAAATTGTTATTTAATCACCTCATCAAGGTTATAACAAATATATAATGTTTTATTGGAAAAAACAAATATTTATATATAAAATACTAAAATGAGTTCAATTACAAAAAATATATGCTATAGTGTTAGTTCTCTGAATATGGATGAAGTTTTTCCAAAGTTAAATGCTGATGAAATAATAACAGCACAAATTCTTGATCAATGTGGAAACCTTGTAATGACTTTACCTTGTTCAAAAGAAGAATGTACAGTAGATAATGCATGCTGTTCAAATCCAACTACTATATATGGAACTTTAGATGTTACTCCTGGTCAAACAGGAACAGCTTGTGGAGATGGAAATATTATTGCAAATAAAATAATAGCTAATTCATTACAAGGAGATGGCTCAAATATAACTGGTACAGATGATACAATTGTAACTTCTTTTCAATATAATGCACTTTTTGATAGGTTAGAATTACAAATAGCAAATCCAAATAATCCTGACAGTGAACGTACATTTACAGTTCAGACTGATATGTTTACACATAATACTGTTATTACAAATTTTGATTATGAACAACAAAATTCAAATACACTTGTATTAAAAGATAGTGATAATAATGAATGGAGTGTAGATTTATCAAAATTTGTTTATGATGGAGAAACGTTTATTGCAGGGGCTTCTTGTGATGAATTTGGACATTTCAAAATGTGGTATAATAGACCTGAAATGTCAAAGATAAATGTAGATATATCTCCTGCAATTCAAAATCTTGATAAGTATGTAACAGGTGGATTTTTGAATGATGAAACTCTTGTATTAACAAGGAAGAATGATACTCCAATAAGAATTAATTTATATGATTTAATTGCTGGAATAAAATGTTCTGCTGATACAAAAATATCATGTGTTGAATGGTGTGGAAATTCTTTATTAATAAAAGAATCAAATGGAAAAGAATGGGAAATTAATTTTGTTCATTTAATTGATCAAATCATAGATGAAATAACTCCAAATGAAATTACAGGGGGTTGTATATTGGAAGATAATACAATTATTTTACATAGAAGAAATGGTTCTGATTTAGAAATTGGTACTATAACTGACAATGATACTAAATTAGTAAATGCTATATGGAAACCAAATCCAACATTTCCAGATGATCCAAAGAAATTAATATTAAGATTAAATAGTTCAGATGGAACAAATATAGATATTAATTTTAGTGAATTAATTAATAGAATACCATGTATTGATACATTCATTGTACAAGGAAATATTTCCAAAAGTCCAGGATTAAATAATCCAAATAGTCAAATAATATTAAGAAATAATTTTAATGAAGATATTATAATAGATGGTTTAATAAATTCAGATACAAGAGTAATAGCAGGAAAATATGACAATTTTACAAATGGAGAAAATAGATTAGTTTTAAAAGAAAGTAATGGAAATGAAATAGTTATTGATTTGAGAAGATTAATTGAAGATTGTACTAGTCAACATGATAAATATCTCAAAAGAGCTACAATAGTTGGAAATGATGTGTTACAACTTGAAGTGGAAGGTGCTCCTACATTACATGTTCCTTTGGCAAGGTTTAGGAATATTGATCAATCAATCAAGACAATGATATTTGATAAAAATTTTGGTACATTGACAATAACTGATGGGCAAGGAAAGACAAATACTACTTTAATTTATAAAGAAACTGATTTTAAATACATAAGTCAAGTTGAAATTATGAACAACACACACTTATATATTAAACAAGAAAATGGTCAATCATGGACATTAAAATTACCAAACAAATATATACTTTCAGGAACATACAATAACAATGGAAATATAAATAATACTTCTCCATCTATTACATTAACTAATAATGATAATACAACTGTAACAATCAATAATGTAGAAAATACATTTGCAACTGCATTAAAAGTATTTAACGATACTTTAAGATTGGAACAAAATGATGGAACAAAGTTAAATGTTAAAATGACACCAGTTATTGATTTAGCAGCAAACAATGCAAAATTAATAGATGGTACATATAATCCATTAAATGGTGAAATTCAATTAAATTATGCAAATCCAGATAATTGTATTGTAATAACAGGTTTACCAACTAATGAAAAAACTATTGGTCAAATAACATTGGGATATAATGTATGGAATGGAAATGTTAATTATTATATTAATGGGAACAGTGTAATGATTAATATGAATATTACACCAGGTACTGCACCAAGTACAGTAATAGGAAATATACCAATTACATTACCATTTGTTATAAACAAATATATAACAGGTATTTTGTTAGGAAATCCAATATCAGTTCCAATAATAATATCAATGAATGGAGATATTGAATTAACTGGTTCAATTCCTGATTCAATACAAGATAGTTTTACATTAATACTTCAATAAAAATAATAAATTATAAAAAATATAAAATCATGGTTGTTTTAAAAGAAGAAGCAAGAAAAGTAATTGAAAACATTGTTACAAAAATGTTAAAAGAAGAGGGGGAAGTAAATTCAGTAAATTTACTAAATAACTTTAAAACAGAAGTTAAAAGAAGGCTTGAAAATATTAATATAATACTTACATATAATCAAAATGATTATTATTTTAATTTAAGAAACTTTACTACTATAACAACTAATTCTGAGAAGAATCCAAATTTAATAAAAACATTTCAAATATCGGGGGTTACTAAAAATAATAAAGGGATAGATGTATACCTTATACTTAATTATAATGTTAAAACCAAACAATTAGTTGTTTATGATATGAATATGAAACAACAAGCTCTTTCAGTTTTAAATCAAAGTGATGTAATTTCTATAGTTTCAGAGTTAATGCGAAAATACAATATTTTTCTAGAATAAAAGACAAATCCCCTAACTTTCACAAGTGAGGGGATTTTAAATTTACGACAATTTCGATTGTTTCTTTCAACACAGGTACAAAGATATAATTAATTTTTCGATAAGACAAAGAATAATACAATACTTTTTAACTCAATAAACTATTTATATTAAAATAATAGGTTAAAAATACAAATTAATATGGCTATTTTAAATACAGTTCGTGGTTTGCACGTTTCTCCTGGAATTTACACAAAAGAAACAGAATTAAAGACTTCAAATAATACATTTGGTATTACTACTTTAGGATTAGCTGGCGAAACATTGAAAGGCCCAGCCTTTTCCCCAATTTCTGTATCAAACTGGCGTGAATATTCAGATACATTTGGTGGAACTTCAACAGAAATATATAAAGGAAGCAGATATCCAAGATATGAATTACCTTATGTCGCCCAAGATTATTTAACTGAATCAAATCAACTTATAGTAACAAGAGTATTGGGTTTATCAGGATATAATGCAGGAAGAGCATGGTTAATTAAAGCAATAGGAAGTGGCATTGGAAAAGATATGCTTGTAGCAGTTATTCGTTCAAGAGGACATTATGTAAAAACATTTGGAAATCCAAGTTTTAGTTCTGCCCCTGTTGCCAGTATCGAGGCAAATGTTCAATATGTGGTTGGTAGAGCTAATCAAAGTAGTGTTACCCCACTTACCCCTACTGATTATATTACATATAATTCCAAACAATATACTTTTGGGCAAAGATTTTTTGGAGTAGCAGGTCAAACTATTTTTACAAAAAATCCTGCTGTAAATCCTCAATTAACAGTTTATGGATATTGTGGTACTAATTATGATTATGATAAATTTATGTGGGATGTTTATGATGTAACAATAGGACCAACATCAATTCCTTTAGCTAATTTTACTTGTGGTAAAGTTGGAACATGGGTAGATGGAGCACAAGTTGCTGGAATACCTTCTACACCAAGTGATTTTGGAACATTTCAATTAACAGTAACTTTAAGAAATAATGACGGAACAGCAGGTGATACAGTTAGTTTTACAGTTTCGTTCAATCCAGGTCAAAAAAATTATATATATAATGTAATAGGTGGAACACCTGATGATAATGATGCTCCAATTTATATTGAAGAATTATATGATGTTGCATTTCAACAATTAGTATTTAAAAATGGAGTTGATCCAGTGAATTTTATAGAAGGTATTTCTACTACTTTAGAATCAACACTTAATGAAAGCTCAATTATACCAATGTTTCAGCCTGTAGTTTCAATATTAACAACTCCAAATCAATCAGTAACAAAATCAATGCTTGGTAATAGATATTTATACACTGGTTTTGATGTTAATGGTAATTCTCTTATAACTGAATATGCAAAAGAAACTATAACAATTATAACAACCCCTACTTACAGTAAAACAAGCACAAAAGCCTTCAATACATTAGGAACAACTGATATAGGGAAAATATTGGTAGTTAAAGAAGATGTAGATTCAAGTGGTAAAGTAACTTATAATTATCATTACATTGTTACTACAACAGATGGAACAATATTTGAAGAAAAATTAGACAGTGCATCAGCAAAAAATCCTGATACTGATGGTTATTATTGGGGATTTGTATTTGTAGCTAATGAACAATTGTTTTATGAAATAAAAACAAATGGAGGAACAACAGTTGTTGAAAGAGTAATTGGAGATTTAAATGATTATACTGAATCATTTAGATATGCTTCTTCTCCTTGGATTGTGTCACAAATGATAGGTACATTTGCAAATAATCAAGTTCATAAATTATTTAGATTCCATAGTATATCAGATGGAGATACTGCAAACACATTATTTAAAATAAGTATCCAAAATATTGATCCAGATAATTTAACATTCGATGTTATTATTAGAGATTTTAATGATTCAGATGCTTCTGTTACAGTTCTAGAAAGCTATTTAAGATGTAATTTAAATCCAGATAGTAGTAGTTATATATTAAATAGAATTGGTTCATTTGATAATTCAACACCAATAGTATCAAAATATGTAATGGTTGAAATGGCAGAAAATGATAATATAAGATTTTCAATTCCTTGTGGTTTCTTAGGTTATCCTGTAAGAGATTTAGTTGATGAAAATGTAACAAAACCTGCATTAGCATATAATGTAACTCTTAATGAAGAAATAAAAACTAAAAGACAATACTTTGGGATGTCTGATTTGGTTGGAATTGATACTGATATTATATCATACAAAGGAAGAAGTGCTTACAGTGATGGAACATTTACTGATGGTTTCCACTTAGATAGTAGAGTTAGTAGTTGTTTCACATTAGTAGATGGAGAAAATCCTGGTGTAGATTGTACAACAAATCCTACTACTCCTGTTCTTGGAATGTTTACTTGGCAAACTGTTAGTGTTGATACAGTAGGAGCTGGTGGAGAAGCACCACAAATAACAGGTGATGATATTACAGGTACAATTTATGAAGATGTTACTACAAGAAAATTCACATTCTGTATGTATGGTGGATTTGATGGATGGGATATTTACAGAACATCAAGAACTACTTCTGATGATTTCAAAATGAACAGATACAAAGGTAAAATTAATCCAAATACAGGTCATGGTGAACATTTTTCATGGATTACAAATAATGAATTATTAAATTTACCTGAAAAAGGAATAACAAGTGATTTTTATGCTTTTTGGGCAGCTATGCTGACATTTAATAACCCTGCTGAAACTCCAATCAATGTGTTTGCAACACCAGGTATTGACTATGTAAATGATACATTACTTGTTAGTGAAGGAATAGAAATGATTGAAGATCCAGCACATCAAAAAGCAATTTATATTGCAACAACACCTGATAAACCATTTGGTGCAACTGATGCTGTAGCTTCGATGTATTCGCCACAAGATGTTGTAGATAATCTGGAAGGAACAGAACTTGATTCAAGTTATGTAGCTACTTATTATCCATGGTGTAGATATATGGATTCTAATGAAAATAAAACAATATTTTTACCACCAACAAGAGATGTAGTAAGATTGTTAGCATTAATTGATAATACTTCCTATGCTTGGTTCCCACCAGCAGGTGATCAACGTGGTAGAGTAAATGCTATCAATGCAAGAATAAATACTAAAATAGGTGATGAAGATATTTTATATACAGGAAGAATTAATCCTATAAAAACTTATGCAAGAGATGGTATATATATCTGGGGTCAAAAGAACTTAAAAGTTTCTTATGATAATGATAAAGAAGCATTAACCAGAATTGGTGTTAGAAGAATGATGCTGAGAATACGTGATTTAATTATAAGAGTTAATAGACAATTGATATTTACTCCAAATGATGCTACTGTTAAAAATAAATTCATATCAAATTGTACAGCAGTATTAAATGATGTAAGATCTAATCGTGGTATCAGTGATTTCAGAATTGAAGTTCAAGATAGTATTGAAGCACAACAAGCAAGAACCTTACCAGCAGCAATTTGGATTGTACCTCAAGGAATTCTTGAATACATAGAAATAAACTTCATCATCAGCCCTACTGGTGTATCACTCAATGACTTAACAGCATAATATAATATTTATTAATTATTTAAGGGAGTAATTTTTTACTCCCTTATTTTTTTAATAACTTCTTCAATATTTTCAAATATATTTTTTTTATTATAAATTTTATATTTTTGACTTTTTATTAAATATTTTTGATTAAATATATATAATATATTAATTCCATTATTTGAAACTAAATTATATTTTAATTCATCTTTTTTAATATTTTTTTCAAATTCATTTTTAGTCCATTCTTCACCTTTTCCTGCAAAATTAACTTCCTCAAAATGCTGTCTTCCTTGATATTCAATTGCAATATTATAATCTGGGAGATAAAAATCTAATTCAAGAGGATAACTTTTTTCAGCATTTTGTAACCAATCAAATTTACTATATTGAATAAAATTAATATTTTCTTCTTGTAGCTTTAATCTAATTTCTTCTTCCATTGTAGTTTCAAAGCATATAGGACAATTAGATTTTTTATTTATATGATTATAGGGAGTTTGCCAAAATTCACCATGCTTGGGGCATATTATACAAATTTTTGTTTTATTATTTACATAATTCACCTTTGAGTAATCATATTTATCCCCATGAACTTGTTTAGCTTTTTCAATAAATTTTTCTCTTGAAAAAGAGAACAATTTTTTATATTTTTCACCTTTACATAAAGGACAATTATATCCTTGTAAATGACTACCAGGAGTTTGCCAAAATTCACCATGCTTGGGGCATATTATACAAACCTTTGTAATTGAATTAATATAATTCACTTTACTATAGTTATATTTATACCCATGTATTTTTTTAGCTTTTTCTATAAATTCTTCTTTTGAAGAAGAAAATAATTTACTTAAAAATAATTTGCCACATTTTGAACAGCCTTGTTGTTTCTCTTTCTTTTTACCTATATGTTGGTTTGGTTCAATAAAAAATTCACCATGTTTTGGACATATAATACATACTTTAGTATGAGAATTTATATATTCAACTTTTGAATAATCATACTTATTTCCATGAACTTTTTTGGCTTCTTCTATCCATTCTTCTGTAGTTTTTTTCTTCATATTAACGTATTTTCTATATAAATATTAGGATAAATCCAAATATTTAATAAAAAATAAGGGTATTCTAATTAAGATTACCCCTTTTTATTGGTAAAAATACCGATATTCATCATTTATAAATGTTTTTACTGATAAATACAAATATTTCAAAAAATTTATACTATAATACAATGGTTTAGCAACACACATCATATAAATTTCTCTAAAATAATCTTCATTTTTATTAGAATTAATATCAATATAATATTCACATTTTATTGGAAGTACATACATTCTATACCAATGAAATTTACAAAAACGAAAATTGCATAATGTACCCTTTTCCCAATTATGATATTTACATGTATCACAAATATATATTGATTTACCTACTGTAACTTTCATATTATTTATTCTTCATCCTCTTCTTCATCTTCATCAAAATCACATTCCAGATAATCCAATAAAATAGGATGTATTTCATCAGCTTCAAACCCACAATCTGAAGCAGCATCAAAAACTTGATTTTCAAAATCGTCCATTAAAGTATTAATAAATTTTCTTTTGAAATCTTTGAATTGTTCTTGTGTTATTAATTCATCAGTTTGAAAATCAATATCAATTGTTCCTGTTATTCTTGCCATATTATTATTTGTTAATTAAAAAATTTTATTTGTGGTATTGTATAAGTATTTGAAAAGCAGTACCATCCATAAGCTATTGCACTTCCGCCACCTTTAATCATTGTTTCAAAATCTCCATTTTTAGCACACATAATTCTTGAAGAAGAAACATATAATGTATCAAGAACTCCTCTATCAAATAATTTTCTTCTGCTTTTTCCTTCAAGAAATTGTAATTTTAAAAACATCATAACTTTACCATTTCCAATAATATCTAAAGCATGTTCCACAAATTTTTGTGCTAATGAATAAGGAGGGTTAGTAATTATTGCTTGAATATTATTATCAATAATAAATTGTTTATCAACATCAAAAAAGTCAATTCCACCTTGTCCATATCCTCTATCAATTAAATCAGTTGATATAACATTAAATCCATTTTTTTCAAATACTTTTGATAAGTGTCCTTCTCCACAAGAAGGCTCATAAATATTTTTAATGAATCTAAAATCTTCTATTTTTAATAACCATTCAGCAGCTTCAGGACTGGTAGCATAATAATCTTCATTTTGTCTTTCCTTATCAGTATGATTACTAAATCCACCTGTTTTCCAGATACTGTTTGAATTTCCTTTCCAATCTTTATTTTCTTCCATAATTATATTTCCTTAAAAAGTATTTCTAATTCTTCTATTCTTTTCTTTGCTTCTTCAATTAATATATCTCTATATCTTATATCATCAAGTATTTTTACAGGATAATTTCTTATAGAATTATGATAAAGAGATATACCATGTTTGTAAATAGAAAATTCTCTTTCTAATGGATCTTGTTGTAATTCTTCCAATAATTTAAGAGTCTCTTTAGTATCTTCAAGTTCAATATTAATTTCTTGTGCATTTTTAAACTTTAACTTATCCATTTTTATTTTCTATTAATTCATTTAAATAATCTATTGCTACTTTTAATCCATCTTCAAATGCTTCTTCATAATTAGAATAACCACCTTTATATTTTTCAAAGAAAATACTCTCATTTAATGCTCTTACTTTCCAATATTCAAAATATTGTACTTCCCATTCATATTCCCATTTAAAATTTCTATCTTCATGAAGTATTTTTTTATTATCATCAGCATATTCAAGAGAAGGATAAATAATTAATTGAATATTATATTTGTTTCTCAGCCATTCTCGAAAAAATGATTCAGAAGTTATTCCATAATCTTTTATAATATCTTTTCTTATATCTTCTTCTGTTATTTTCATATTTTTAATATTAAAATGGTAATTCTAGTGGTATTATTATTTCTTTAACATCTCCTCCAATATTATTAATAAGTGGTATTATACATTCAATTGCAGTTTTAGGAGAAGCTCCATTAGCCATTGCTCCCATAGCATATTCTTCACCACAACCCATTGCAAAAAAATTTTTAGTAAGAATACTTACTTCAAATGGTTTATCATCATAAAAAACAATATTATATATAACACCATTAATAACAAATATTATTTCAGCTTCTAAATCATAATAACCATATTTATTTTTAGAATATTCATAAAAATTTAAATATGAATTTACCATTTCTTTCACAATTTTTGCTAATTCAACTGGCTCATATATTTCATCTATTCTTTCTATATATGTTCTTTCTTCTTCACTTTCAGATGATGCTAATAAATAAGTTATATAATTTTTAAATCTACATTCACCAATAAAACAAACAACAAAATCACCAAATAAAAATATTTTTTGTGATTTGTCTGACATTATTTTATCACCTCTTAATGAAATTGAATCTGAAGCTATTTCTATTTCAAAATCATATCTTCTTATTGCTACTACACTCATATAATTTTAAACTTTTATCTATTTATTTACAAAGATATTATTTTTTAATGTTACAGCAAAAAAAAATAGAAAAAAATTTTTCAACTAAAAATACAAAACAAAAAGTTTCAAGAAAAAAAAGAGGTAAAAATTTTACTCCCATACGAAAAGAAGTTGAATTTTGGGTATATCAAAAATACAAAATATCAAAACAGGATGATATAACCAGACAAAATTTAGATGTTACATCAAGTAAATTAGAATTTCTTTTCAAAGAACAATTTTTAGATAAATTAGGATTGAAATATATTCATCAATTTTATTCACCTATTGGTTTTATATATGATTTTGCTATATTATCTAAAAATGAAAAACAAATTCAGTTACTAATTGAGGTGGACGGTGATTACTTTCATACAAATCCTAAAAAATATCCAAATGGACCAATCTATGAAAATCAGAAAAGACAAGTAAAACGAGATGAAGAAAAGAATAAATGGGCTGCCTTCAACAACTTTGTTTTATTGCGTTTCTGGGAAAACGATATACACAATAATCCAAAAAAAGTGATGAATGAATTAAAAAGAAGAATAGATTTATAAAAATGAGTAAAAAAAAATGAGTAAAAAATTAACAACAGAAGAATTTATTGAAAGAGTAAAACAAATCCATGGAAATAGGTATGAATATTCAAAAGTTAAATATGAAAATACAAATGCCAAAGTATATATCATTTGTCCTATTCATGGAGAATTTTGGCAAAATCCAAAAGACCATTTGAATGGAAGTGGATGTCCATCATGCAATCAATCAAAATTAGAAGAAAAAATAAAAAGAATTTTTGAATTTAAAAAGATTAAATATGAATGGAGATACAAAAAAGTTGAATGGCTAAAAAATAAAAAATCATTAGAATTAGATTTCTATCTCCCAAATTACAATATCGCTATCGAATGTCAGGGTGAACAACATTTCAAACCATTAGGATATTGTGGCGGAATTAAAAAATTTGAATATACTTTGAATAATGATAGAATAAAGAAAGAATTATGTGAAAAGAATAATCTTCCCTTATATTACATAAATTATAATGATGATGTGGAAGAAAAAATGAAAGAAATATTGAATAATATATTGAATTAATTATATTTTATGTAAAATTTAAAAAAGTGAAAACAACTCTATTTATTTCACATTACATCTTTGAGGAAAATGAAAAATCATTTCAAAGATTTGTTCCTGAAAATCAAAAAAAGGAAGATTATAATTTAAATATTAAATTAAAAATAGATTCTTTAAATGAAAAGGGACAAGAAGTAAGTGAAGATATAGACCATATATTGTGGAATTTTAGTGGATATGAAAATCAAAGTGAAGAAATAAATAATTATTTGAAAGCAGATAAACAATTTATTGAAACATTGAAAAATAATGAAAATTTTGATTATTTATCAGATATAAAATTGGAATATGATAAAAATGAAGAATTAGAAAAAAAAGTATTATCCCCAATTCCTGTTACAATGTATAATCCAAAAGGAAAGGAATTGCAATTAGGAAATTTAATTGAATATTATAAAAATAATTGTGATTTCCCTTTTCTTATGAAAATAGATTTTGAAAATATTGATATGGATGCTGAAATTCAATTTAATATATGGGTAAGATTAACTAGAAAGCTATTATCAATACCAAATGGTATAATGCCAATGAATGAAAAAATTAAAAAATTACCTATAAAAGATTTGAAATTTGAAACAATAAATAATTATGGAACAATAACAGCAGGCTATTTAAAAGGTTGTAAAATAATTGAAAAACTATCCATTAATAAATATATTATCTATGTAAATAATATTATTTTTGTTGCTAACAATAAATAAAATGAGCAAAAGAAAAACAACAGAAGAATTTATTCAAGAAGCAAAATTAATACATGGGAATATATATGATTATTCTAATGTTGAATATGTAAATTGGAAAACGAAAGTTTGTATAATTTGTCCAGAACATGGTAAATTTAATCAAATAGCATTAGGTCATTTACAAGGACAAGGCTGTCCTAAATGTGGAGGTACAAAAAAATTAACAACAAACGAATTTATCAAAAAAGCTATATTAAAATATGAAAATAAATATGATTATTCAAAGGTAAATTATATTAATAATAAAACAAAAGTGTGTATTATTTGTCCTATTCATGGTGAATTTTGGCAAACTCCAAATAATCATTTAACTGGTTATGGATGTGATAAATGTGGTAATTCATATAATTATACAACAGAGGAATTTATTGAAAAGGCTAAAAAAGTTCAGGGTGATAAATATAATTATTCAAAAGTAAAATATGAAGATATTAAGAAAAAAATATATATAATCTGTCCAGAACATGGTAAATTTTTACAAACTCCTGATAAACATTTACGAGGGCAAGGTTGTCCTTTTTGTAATAAATCTAAATTGGAAAATAGAGTTAGTAGTTTATTAGAAAATATAAATTATATTTATCAATATAAACCATTGTGGCTAAAAAATGGAAAAGGGCAAAAAAGCATTGATTTCTATCTTCCAGATTATAATATTGCCATTGAATGTCAAGGAAAACAACATTTTGAACCTATTAATTGGTTTGGAGGAATAGAAACATTAAAAGGAATACAAGAAAGGGATAAATTAAAGAAGGAATTATGTAAAAAGAATAATCTTCCTTTATATTATATAAACTATAATGATAATGTGGAAGAAAAAATGAATAAAATTTTAAATAATAAATAAAAATATGGAAACACAAAGAGAGAAATATATAAAAATGCTGAATGAAAGCAAAAAAATGATGCAAGATACCATTGATGAAACTAATACAATTAAAGCTACAAATCCAAATAAAAAGGTAGCTGATCAAGAACATTTTAAAATAATTGATAATATGTTAGATGAACAATTAACAAATACAGGTGTAAATGTTCCAAAAAAAGAAATAAATAAAGGTACTTCATCATATATTGAACCTGTAAATAGTGCAGTAACAGGTATTTCAAAAGAAGAAAACGATAAACAAACAAGAAAAGTAGCTGAAAAAAATAAAGTTGAAAAAGAAGATAAAGTTATTAAAAGAGAAATACCTGAGAATGAAAAAAAAATAATTGAAAAAATGAAAGAACAGGAAAATATAAAAGTTGTTCCTGTTTATGATGATTTAAAATTCAATATTTCTTCTACTAATAAACAAAAATATGATATTATAAAATTACCTTCTAAAGGTGAATGTTATGCTTCAAAAAAAGGGAGATTACCTATAGGATATTTAACATTGGTTGATGAAAATATTATGATTCAACCAAATATTTTTAGAGATAATTTAATTGTTGATATTTTACTTAAAAATAAAATTCTTGATTTGAATTTTGATCCAGATTTATTATGTAAAGGAGATAGAGATGCAATTATGTTATTTTTAAGAGCATCAGGATATGGCACAGAATTTCCAATTGTAGCTACTGACCCTGAAACAGGAAAAGAATTTGATACCACTGTTGATTTATCTAAAATTAAATATATTGATTTTAAACTTAAAGGAGATAATAATGGTTGGTTTGATTATACTTTGCCAAAATCAGGTGATTTAATTAAGTTCAATTTCTTAAATAGAATTGAAGAAAAGCGTTATTTGTCATTAGTTAAACAAATGGAAGAAAAAGAAAAAAAGAAATTTGTTGAACATTTAATTAAAGAAATTGATAAATTGGATAAAGATTTAATAGAAGACCAAAATGAACAGGATATTCTTGATAAGTTTGTTAATACATTATATCAAATGAAAGGGAGAATTCCTGTAAATGAAACTCCATTCATAGGAAAAGTAGTAAGTGAACTGGTAGTTATGATGGTGAAAGCTGTAAAACCAAAAGATGAAGATACTTGGATTACAGATTGGGATGAAATAAGAACATATTGTGAAAATATGATTATATCTGATTCACAGAATTTCATTAAGTATGTAGATGAAAATGAGCCTGCACTAGATATGAGGGTAACTGTTGAAAAACCAGAGAGTCTTGGAGGAGGCTCTATACAGCCCTTTCTCGATATTAATACCCAGTCATTATTTACTAACTTTTTTTAACCCTTCTTATGAAATTGAGCTATTAAATGAAATTGAAGGTATTCATTCTATTCTTAAATTTTCTATGGATGAAATATCATTAATGCCAATCCAAGAAAGAAAATATATGATTATTAGACATAATCAAAGAACAGAAGAAGAAGAAAAAGGAATGAAAAATATGACTTCTGGAACAAGTATGCAAGAAGTACAAGATATGGCACAAAATGTTAAAAGATAAAGAGTATTATTAATTTAATACTCTTTTTTTTTATGCCAAAAAATATGTAGATGAGATATTATTACTTATTGAATGATTATTAAATATATAACCTGTTGTTCCATCAAAATATCTAATTTTCTCTTTTTTTTCTGGGATTAATTTTATTATTAATAAAAATAATCCAAGAGCAAGAATAAAGATCAAAATTGCTTTAAAAATAACTTTTAAATATTCCCAAGAAGTTAGGCTACTTCCTTCTGTTACATAATATTCAGGAAAAATAATACTTTTACCATTTTCATTTAATGGATTTTTATAAATGTATTGCATATTCTTTTTTATTTATTATAATTATCATTAATTTATCAATCACAATACAAAGATAAGAAATTATATTAATATACACAAGTTTTTAATGTTAAAAAAACATAAAAAATTATATTTATACCTATATAAAGAAAATATAGAAAAATGGCTACTCAAAAACAAACAATAGAACAGCAACTTGAATTATTAAAACAATTTAAAGAAGAAGTTAATAATATAATTCAAGAACAAGCTATGTTCAATTTTGATGCTATGGGAGAGAATACTACCAAATTAGCTGAAAGATTGGAATATATGCATGAATTAGTACCATTAAATAGAAAAATATTAGACCAAAATCAAAAACAAGTATCTACTAATCAGGAATTATTAGATATTATAAAAAAACAAACTGAAGAAAGAAAAGAAAGACAAAAAAAAGAAGATGAAATAAATGAGACAGAAAAAGAACGTGCTAGATTAGAAAAAGAAGAAGCAAAAAGACTTGAAAAGAGTAAAAAAGAATGGGATGATCAAGAAAAAAAGAGAACTGATAGAAATAATTCTTTACTTCAAGTAGGAAAAAGTATATGGAATGTAGTTTCAGGATTTGTTAAAAATTATGCAGAACAAGATGATAAATTATCTAAAATAAATTCTCAATTTGGATTTGGAAAAGAACAACTAGGACAATGGAAAGAACAAATGTATGCTACTGCTTCTCAAACAGCAGTTATTGGTGGTAGTTTACAAGATATATTAGAACTACAAAGTAAATATACATCAGCAATAGGAAGAACTAGTTTAATTTCACGAGATGCTATGATGAATATGGTAGCAATTTCAAAAATTATGGGTAGTAATGAAGCTGCTGTTCAATTTGCATCATCAATGGATGATATGGGAGCAAGTATATCTAGTGTTGGTGATTATATGAATAAAGTTACAGGAGATGCTTTAAAAAATGGAGTTGATATTCAAAAAACAGCACAAACTGTTCAACAAAATTTAAATCTTGCAAATAGATATACATTTAAAGATGGAATAACTGGATTATCTAGAATGGCAGCATATTCAGTAACAACAAAATTAAATCTTCAAGAAGTTGGAAAAGCTGCTGACAAATTAGGGACGCTAGAAGGTGCAATAACAGCATCAGCAAAATTAAATGTTTTGGGTGGTAGTTTTGCATCAGGTTCTAATCCAATAGATATGCTTTACCAAGCAACTTCTGATTTTGAAGGACTTGGAAAAAGATTACAAGATATGTTTTCAAAAAATATGTATCTTAACAGACAAACAGGTGTTTATGAAGCATCACCTGCTGATAAAATGAGAATGAAAGCAGCAGCACAAGAACTGGGAGTTGATTTTGATGAAATGTGGAAAACAAGTGTTCAAACTAATATAAGAAATTTATTGAAAGATACTGGTTTATTAGGACAAATGAAAAAAGTAGGGCTTAATGAATCAGATGAAGATTGGATGCTTAGTAAAGCAAGAGTTAGAACAAATAAAGAAACAGGAAAAGATGAAGCTGTTGTTAATGTAGCTGCAAGTGCAGAAGATGTTAAAAGTGGCAAATATGGTAAAGATATACAAGAAGGACAAATTATAGAAAAAGCAATTGGTGAACTGGATACTAAACAAGTACAACAATTAAGACCACAAGAACAAAATATAATAGAAATAGCTCAAACTACAAGAGGTATAGGAGATGATATTCGTGATATTCGTGAAGTTATTTATAACAAATTATTTGGTTGGTTACAAAAATTTAATAATTTTTTTGGTATTACAGATAAATTAAAATGGGTAAAAGAAGCAGTAGGAGGACATGCAGGAGTTGTAGCTGGAGGAGCTGCTGCTCTTTATGCTGGTAGTAGAATTGGTGGAAGTTTTATAAATAATGCAATACAAAATAGATTTTTTAAACCAAGACCTTTTCCAGAATCAGCAACAGCAGAAGAAGCAGCAACAGCAAGTAGAGGATCAAGATTAAGAAATTTATTTAGATTTGGAAGAAATACAGGTAGGGCAACTGAAGCTGTAGAAGAAGCTATTACACCATCAACTCGTATCATGAATACGATGAGAAGAGTTGGAATAACTGAGGATATGTTAAAATCTGGGAAAGGTTTAACAAAAGAAGTTGTGGAAGCTAACCCAGAATTAAAAACTATCTTACAAAATTTTTCAAAAGGGGGAAGAATAAATTATGGTAGTGCGGGTAGTGAAACACTTGGCAAGTTTGTTCGTACTTTTCGTGGAGGTGAAGAATTTTTAAGTAATGCAAGAGGAGGGAATGTATTAGGAGAAGTAGCTGAAAATGCAAATGCTGCACAAGGAACAATTAGAGCAACTGAAGAAGTTGCTAGTAATGCTTCTAAATTAGGCAAATTAAGTCGTTTTGGTGGTTTAATAAAACCTGTAGAAGGAATAGCAAAAGTAGGTGGAGCTGTAACTGGTGGTTTACTTGAAGGTGGATTTACTGCATTTGATGAATATCAAAAAGGAAATTTCAAATCAGACAGTGGAATGCAAGGAACAGCTATAGGCAAAACAGCAGGAGCAGCTATAGGAGCAACAGCAGGAGCTTTATTAATGTCATGGGCAGGACCAATAGGTATGGCTTTAGGTGGAATGGCTGGTGGATGGTTAGGAAAAAAAGCTGGTGGTTGGATAGGTTCTTTTTTTGATAAAAAAGAAGACAGAATAAAAAATTTAAATACTGATGAAGGAAAAGCATATAGTAAAATAGATGCACAAAAAAACTTTGTTGATGCAATAAACAGTACTGATGATGAGCTATTAGTTATAAAAGAAATAGCAAAATCTGCTTATAATATAGAAGCTATATTAAGAAGTAAGTTTGAAATAGATTCTAATAATTTGAATAAAAAAGAAAAAGAAAAACTTGAAGATGCAAAAGTAGATTTTTCCAAATTTGATACAAAAGATCCATTTAGAAATTATACAGTTGTTAATGATTTATCAGATGAAAATATTGGAACTCCTGCATATATTAAAAGAGGACAACAAACGTATAAAACTCATCCAAATGACAAAATTATTGCAACAAAACCTGGTGGACCATTGTGGACTATGAATAATGATCAGTTAAAACTTTCACATGAAATGGCACTCCGTCCTAAACCTGTTTCATTGAATACTCCTTCCATAAAAACACCAAATTATAATAATAATGCTCAATCTATTTCAATGCAGCCACTTGATATTAATATAAATGGAACATTAAGATTAGAAGCTGATGGAAAAGAAATTGATATAAGTCAAATTATAAAAGATCCAACCTTTGTAAGAAACTTGACAAATCTTATAAGTGCTAGTGTTAAAGATAAAAATTATCAAGGAAAATACAAATCTGAAAAAAATCAAGTGTTGGGATATTATTATAATGATAAATAATTTTTAATTTTTCTTGTTTTTTTCAAAAAAAAATCTATATTTAAAGGACCAGAGAACCTTTATTAATTTTAAAATTATTTAAATATATTTTAAATATATTTCTAGGTTCTCTGGTCCACTAGGAGAAATTTCTTGATTTTTTATCAGGATTTTTTTGTTTTATATTAAAAATGAAAATCATTATATTTATTTGAAATAGAAATTAAGATATGCCATTAACAGGTTTAAATAGGATCTCACCATATATACGACAACAAATGTTGTTAAAAATAAACAATAATTTATATCCACAACAAGTTTTTAATGGTCAAACACTTACTCCAGATATTGAAGAATATATTTCTCCAAGTGATTCTGTTAATAATAATAGACATTCGGATATTTTAACATTAACATCCAATTTGAATATTGTTAATGCAAGTGATGGATATAGTGGAAATGTAAGGAGAGGAAATTATCAAAATCAATGGGATAAAAGAGGAGATGTAATCGAAATACCAAATATATGGGATCAAATAGAAAATCCTGATGCTACTTTAATGAGTAATTGGAAAGATTCTAAAAGGAATCAATTCAATAGTTATCTTGATTATACCAATAGTATTTTTGGAACTCCAAGTAGTCTTGTAAATGTTATTGGAGGAATAGTTTCTGGGAATGGAGCAGGTTTATCACTTGGTGGCGGAAATGTTAGTGTTGTATCTGACTTTGATATACAGCAAACATTAGCAGGAAGAATATATTCAACAGCAACAGGTGATGATACTCCACTTGGTAAATTTGGTATGAAAGCTGCTGCCATATCAATGGCAAATAATACTTTAGCTAAAACTCAAAAAAATATTGTTGATCAAGGTGTAAATTGGTTAAAAGGGAAGTTAACATTTTGGGATAAATCAGATGATACGGATTTTGATATATCTTCAAATTCAATTACAAATAAACCTGGTATAGTTGATGATATATTAAGTCAAACAGGTTTAGGTGGAGTTGTTAACACAGTAGCAAGTGGATTAGGATTAGGTAATCTGTTATCCAATGTAGGGCAAAGTGTGGGAATTGGAATAGCTACTAGTCAAAATGATGGTAAATATATAGAATTGCCTTCTTCAACTTCACTATATAATGCTGATTCAGTATCTGCTTTATATGGAAAACTTGTAGTTGGTAATAATTTTGTAACAGTTCCAAATTTAAATTTTTTTCTTGATAATACTATAAAAATTTTTGATAGGAAACATAATAATGAACAATTAATTAGTTGGACTGGAAAGAAAAATGTTCTTACTCTTTATCAACATTTAAATATAAATAAATTTGGACCTGGATATGAAAATGATAGTAGAATTAAAACAGGAGCATTAAATGTATCACAAGATTACTTAGAAAGTTTAAGAGATTATATAGGAAATATAAATCAACCACAATTTAGTGGTAAAAGAGAAACTGAAAGATATGCAGGAGGCAATGAAGAAGGAACAGGTTCATGGATGGAAGTTGGATGGCAAGGTACTAATTCTGCTTCAAATAATATAGAATATTTTGGTTTTGATAAGATTTTTCCAGACATAAATTATACTGATATTAACAATGGCGTTTATTATGGCTTTGATATTAATACAGGAATGAATAACAATACATTATTGGATAAAACACAGAGCTTGTTTAGAAATAGTAAAATAAATACAATAATCTCTGCATTTGGTAATGTTAGTGAAGGTATTTCAAGTATTCAATCAGCAGTAAATCCAATGTGGGGAATGTCAAAAGGAAGAAATTTATTAACAAAAGATTTTTGGGATAAAAAACTTACTGGTAGGAATTCACTTGGATATGATAATCCTTATTGTAGAGTTTGGACTTGGCATAATCAATATAGAAGATTGTCAAATCTCATCAGACCATTTTGGACGGGTCAAGATGGAGATGGACCAGGAGAGCCAATGAAATTAAAGGATTTACATAGTTTACCTGGAATTACTGCTATAAGACCATATTTAGATAATTTTACACGTAATACTGTTTTGTTAGATAGTGGATTTGTTAAAATAGCTCCATATTATAGTGATTGGAAGAAAGCTAAAACTGCGAATGGTTTTACTGATACATTTGTTCATAGATATATGTTTTCAATAGAAAATCTTGCTTGGAAAGATATTTTACTGGAAAATAATTTATGTGCAAGTCAGATTGGTCCAAATGGTGGACGATTAATGTGGTTTGCTCCATATAATTTGAAATTTAGTGAAGCTACAAATGTTAAAATAAATGAAGAAGATTTTATTGGTAGAGGAGAACCTGTTTATACTTATGTAAATACAGCTAGAACAGGTAATTTGTCATTTACATTAATAGTTGATCATTCAGCTTTTATGGATTATATGGTTTTAAAAGATAATGATGCAGAAAATGATGAGCAAAGATTATTGAGATGGAATGCAGGTTGTGATATTCCTGATTTTCAAAATCCCAATAATGCAGGAAATGAACAAGCTCCTCTTAATGCTGTTCCTGTTCCACCAACAGAACCAACAAAAGTTGATCCTGAACCAGATCAAACACCACCAGATTCTCAACCAGCTCAAAAAATTCCAGAAAAGAAAACTACTTTAACAAGAGTATATTATCCTAATGACTTTAGTGGAGTTGATGAATCAAGTGCAACAACTGCCTTGACATATGTTTATCAAGGTAATGGAAATAACATATATGGAAAAGGAGCTGGATATGAGATGGGTGGTAATGTGACATTATCAAACTATAATACAAGTACAACAACAATGACAAGTATAGCATCAGGGCAAATTGTAAAAAATTTATTGTGTTCTGCTAAAAAAACTACACAAAATAATAGAGTTGTTATAGGTGGAGGTGGGCTTAGTCTTACACTACAAATAAAAGATGATTCTAACAATTTAATAGGTATGGCTGTAAATAGAACTGTTACAGATAAAGTATCTAATTATGGAGGAAAAGGAAATTTAGATGAGTTTTTACCAAGAGTAAAATATAAAATGGGTTATAGTTATTGGGATATAACTAACAATGGATTAAATACACAGGAATTTGATGGTGGACGTTCTTTTAAATCTTTTTATGATGATTGTATGGCTATGCCTCCTAAATCTGATTTAATTGAATTATTTGTAGATGCGACTAAAGTTTATATTACAGGATATGCTAATACAGATGGTTATAATGATGATAATTCGCAATTGGCTGGTAATAGAGCAAAAACTTTATTTAAATTTATTCAGGAAACATTAGGAGGAAAAAGTGTGGATGTTGATAATCCAAATAAAGGTACAGGACAGCCTGCTACAGTTAAGAAAATATTAAATGATTTTACCAATACAGATAAATGGATCATTGGCCCAGCAGCTAAAACAGTGCAAGCAGACGTTCCAGCATGCTCTTCAGGTACAAATTCAAAAGGAGGAAGATATGCTGATATTCAAGTTGTAATAAACCCTCCTGCTACACAAAATATACAAGATACTCCACAAGTGGGAAATGGTGGTAATATCAATTCAAATACAGTTATAGCTGATAATAATGTTCGAGATTTTAATGTAGGTACAACTTATAAAATAAATGGTGGAAGAGGTAGATTAAGATATGATGAAGAAAGAACATTTTTTAAGGCTATTGAAAAAGATACTGATTTATTAATGAATACTTTGAAAGAAAAGATTGGTCATTTTGTACCTGCATTTCATAGTACTTCACCTGAAGGGTTTAATGCAAGGCTTGGATTTTTACATCAGTGTACAAGGCAAGGACCAACTGTGAGTGCTACTGATGCTGATTTAATAACAGCAACCAATCTCTCTTTTGGAAGACCACCTGTTTGTGTATTAAGAATTGGAGACTTTTATCATACAAGAGTATTTATTGAATCATTGAATATTGAATTTGAGAATAATGGTGCTATTCAATGGGATTTAAATCCAGAAGGCATAGGAGTTCAGCCAATGTTTGCAAATGTATCTATGTCATTTAAATTTATGGGTGGACAAGATTTATCTGGCGCAATTAGTAGATTACAAAATGCTGTTACATTTAATTATTATGCTAATCAATCAGTTTATGATGATAGATCTGATATAATTTATAATAGAACACAAAAAAAATATGGAAGTACAAATACAAATACACAAGTAAGAGATGAAAATGGAGAACAAGAATTAAATCCCAATGATTTAGTTTTAGATAATTATTTGGAATTGTATGATCCATTTACTTATGTAAATGCAAAAGGAATACCAAAGAAAATAGAAGCTGGACCGATACAACCATTACCCCTTCCTAATCCAGTTGCTGTTCCATAAACTTTAAGAAATCCATTAAACCCATAAAAATAAAACTTGTTTAATTTGAATAAAATATTAATTTATAAATAAAAAAATGTCATATTTACGATATGGTGGTGTAGCAGAAAGTGGTAGGGTAGAAATTTTGCCTTATCTTAAAATAGATAAAAGAAATACTGATATGTATGAACAATACATACTTGGAGATACTAGACTTGATTTACTTTCATATAAATATTATGCAGATTCAAACTATGATTGGTTAATATTATTAGCTAATCCTGATTTAGCTAATATGGAATTTGAAATTGAAGATGGAAATATATTGCGTATTCCTTATCCATTGGAAGTAGCATTAAATAGTTTTGAAAATAAATTAAATAGATATAAAAATTTATACGGATTTAGTTAAATATGGCTACACAACCAAGTACAAATAATAAAATAATTTTTTGGGATCCAAATGATAGTATGGGTGAAGGGCTTGTTCATCATCCAGAAGATTTATCAATATCAGTTCAATTATTGGTTACAGTTCCAGAAGAAAAGGGTGAAACAGATGGTAAATATTTTTGTATTGAATGGGTTCCAAGTGAGAAAAAAAATGCAGGAAAATTAATTAGTTTCTTTAGTGGTAAAAATGTTGGCGGTTTGAATGTTTTAACTGATTTTTATAGTGATGTTAGTTATAATTCATCAAAAGATGGTAACATACAAGAAGCATTAGGTATTTCTTCAATAAATATAGAATACGATTCATGGTATTTACCTCAAATTACTATTAATTTTATAGATATTAGAGGATTATCATTAATGAATCCTGCACAGTATGCGTATAATGTACAAAGCAAAGTTGCTGGTAGTTTTTTTAAGGCATTATTTACTATTCCATATCCATTGTTTAAATTACAGGTAAAAGGGTTTTATGGAGATGCAGTAACTTATGACTTGCAATGTTGGGATGTTCGTAGCACATTAAATGCAGACACAGGGAATGTTGATATTGTTGCTAAATTTGTTGGTTATACATATGCTTTTTTTGCTGATGTTCAATTTGATTTTATTAAGAGTGCGCCTTTTAACAAATATGGTGGTGAAACATATTGGGCAGAACAAGTAAATAATGGAAGATTTAAGTTAGATGGAACTGTTCCTATTCCAAATTTACCTGAATTAGAACATACTATTCAAGTTACAGTTGCAATGGCTGAAAAGTTAGAAACTGATGCTGATTTAAAAGATTATAATGTAGCTAACAATGGTTTAGATTTACTTAATGCAGCATATGTAACATTTGAAAATTATATAATTCAATGTAATAAATTTGTTTCAAATCGAATACTAGGTGGAAATAGAGATACTGAAAATATTGTGAAATATTATGTCCCATCTGTATCAGAATTAGAAAATTTATTAAATGGTGATAAAGAATATCAAGATTCATTGAAAAGTTTAAAAGATGCTATAAATGTTTACAATACTTCTGAAGCAGGCACTAAAATTTCATCACTTGTATTTCCTGGTGATAGTGAAGCTAATTGTGGTATAATAAATCATGGAGAACTTACTAAAATTGATGTTGAAGAGGCATATAGAATTGTAAGTGTTGGAGGAAAAGAAGAAAAAATATTAAATCAAGATATATTGAGTTTAGATTATAGTAATTTTATTACTTCGAGAACAAAAGCAAGGGATTTAATAGATAAAACAAGAACTGATGGTGCATTAGCTTCTCAATCCAAGTTAGATGCTGTTATGGAGAAAAATGTAACATTTAGACCAACAATAAAGAATATTTTAAAGATATTTTTTGCTCATTTTGAAACCTTTTTTCAAGATTATTTTAAATGTATTGATTATATTAATACAAATCCTAGAAATGGTTCAAATCCAAAATTTAGAGGTATTATAGATGTTGAAAATCAGACCTTATTAAATACTCATACAGGTAATATAGATTTACCTCCATTTTTTCATATTTTTATGAAAGATGATAAGAAAACAGAAACATGGATTGGAGATGATAATATTGGTGTTATTAATAAAGAAGATTTTGAAGAAGTTAAATATATAACATTATATACAGATTCCTTAACTGCTTATGGAAAAAGAGAAGATGAATTAGGAGCTTCTTCTAATATGTCTTATGATGATACATTTTGGTTTCCTATTAATCCATTTGATATAAGTGCTAAAATTGTAAATAATGGGGTTCACTTAAATAATCCATATAATGTTTTTAAAACTTCTGATGCTAATTCTGATTTTTATAATGTTGTAACTCAAATTGGGATTAGAATGTTCTTTGGATTAAGTACATATGATGGAAAAAAACTTTCTGATGAAATTATAAAAGCTATTTCAAAAGCAGAAGCATTAAACATTTATAATATTCTTGGAAATAATAAGGATATGATGGCTCATTTTAAACTTGATACAGTTTCAAATGAAATACTAGCTTTATTGCAAGGTAATAGAGATTCTAATAATAAATTTTTAATTGATATTAATATAGATCAAAAATTAAGTGGAGTTACAGATAAATCAGATGTATTTCATCCTTTAGCTAGAGTTTTTTCTAGTTCCACTGGTGGAAATTATGTGTATGATTTTATAGTTGGAAAAAGTAATATAGATTTTTCAGTTTTACCTTTATTTTCTGCATTAGTTGGAGATTATAATGCTAATGAACAGATTAAAGTAGTTTCTAAAGGTCAAGCTAATTATAATGCTGGTGTTCCATTATTAGTTAATAAAGAAACAACTTGGAGTGGGGCTAAAAATGCTTTTTTTTCTATTCAAAAATATACAAAAGATATTGATAGATTGAAAGATAAAGTAAGTACTGAAGATGCTGATATTGGGCATACTTTAGTTGGACTTTGGTTTTTAGGGGTTGATGATTCAGTTTCATTATTTAATAGTAATTTACCTACAGTTTCAAGTTATAAGAATAAAGCAAAACTTATGGAAGGAGATAATTCATATAGAACTATTCCTATGATAACTGATGAAAATAGAACAAAAAGCACTTCTATTTCCAATGCTTTTTTAAATCTTAGTACTTCTGCTATACAATTTTATGAAAGTGGTCAAAATCTTGATGTTACATTAAAAGAATTAAGAAATAGTGATTATTCTTCTTATATATTACAAAACATAAGTTTTATTGATAATAAGGGGAATATAAGAAGTTTGTTTGGGGATAAAATTTATTATTTACAGAATAATAAATTGTTATTAAATAATTTTACTGATAAAGATGAACAAGAGAGAAGTATATGTGCTAAAGCAGCTTTATTTGTTAATTGTTTAGGAATTGATATTGAAAAATTAAATAGTTTAATTGGCAACATTAATAATCCTTCAATAATAAGAATACCAAAAATAGCTATTTTATTAATTGGTTCATATCTTTGGAGAAGTAAATTTGAAATATATAAAGGAATTGATCCAATAACAACAGATAAAGATGATGTTATAAAAACTGGCGGAGCAACCAATACACTTTTATTTAAGGGAGATGATACTACTAAAGTATTTTCAAACATTTATACTTCAATAAGAGCAAATCTTATACCAGGATGGAATTTTACTGATTTTCTTAAGAGAGATACTACTTATACTTTTAAATTTAGAACGAGTGTTGTAGATATAATAATTGATTATTTTCAGAATTGGGCTATTAATGAATATCCCTTAATAGAAAAGAATTTTAGATTATTTGATGTTGGTGGGAATTTTAATATATCTTATGATTCATTTGGTACAACTGACAGTATAACAACTGCACAAATACAAACTATATTTGGAGTAGATATTTTCAATAGTTATAATTTTATTATAAAAACAAATAGTAATTCAAATTACAAGGGTTTTGTTTTAATAAATAAAATTGGCTCAGATGGTGTTAATTTATTAATGGATTTATATAAACAAGATGTTTTATTAATAAACACTTATTTTGATATTTTCAATTATGATAATGATAAGAATATTAAACCTGGCATTAAGTTTGAAATATCAACTTCTTATGTAACGTCTTATTTAACAAATTTATCAGAAGAATTAAGGAAATTATTAGGAGTTAGTCAGCCTGATGTGAAAAAAAATGAAGATCCTTCTCTTCCTATAAAAACACCATCAAATAAAGATGCGAATATTGAAAAGTATCAAAAGTTTAGATTATTATATGATAAATGGTGTAGAAAACCAACCACAAAGAATGATTTCTTAATGGAAGTTTATTTAGGGAGGCAAGATGGAACTCCACCTGCTGGATTAAATAATATAATGGAAGGTAGTATTAAAATAATTGATAAATTTTATAGAGATATATCTGATGAATATATTGTTAATTTAGAAATATTAAAGAATATACTTGAATTAGTAAAGGGTAATCCTAATTTTACATTTCTTTCATTTTTATCAAAATTATTTTCTGATTTACAAATGATGTTTATTCCAACTCCTAATAGCATTGATTTTACAAAAGTAGAAAATTTGCAAAAGATGTTTGAGCCAATTCCATATAGAAATAAAACATGGGTAAAACAATTCCCTTCTTATACAGCTATATATACAGGAAAACCTTCTGAAATACCTGATGATGGGACTACTAATTTTAAATCGGATGCTTTACATATATATAGAGATAATGGTCAAACTGTATGTAATGCACCTGGCGCTAATAATGGAACATATCATTTGCCTTGTTTTGCAGTTTCTTATGGTAAGCAAAATCAATCTTATTTCAAAATTGCACAATTAACTAATACAAATCCTACTATTACTGAACAATCTATTAATGCACAATTAGAAATTGCACATACTTCAGTAGAAAGTGGAACTCAGAAAATGAATAGTGGTCAAAGTTTATATTCAATATATGCTTCAAACGCATATATGGTTGAAATTGAAATGATGGGATGCGCCCAGATACAACCATTAATGTATTTTCAATTATTTAATGTATATCTTTTTACTGGTGCTTATATGATATTTAAAATGAGTCATAATATTACACCTGGTAGAATGGTAACAAGATTTACAGGTATTAGACAAAGTACTATATATCCATATATGTCAACACAGGCTTTTTCATTTCAAAATGTTATTGGTAAAGATGGTAGTAATCTTGGAGAATTTATACAAAGTGTTGATTATAAGTATAATGCTTATGCTACATCTGGAGCAAAAAGTAATATTGATATACAAAAAGAGTATAGGAGATTTGGTGGTATTTATGGACCAAGTAGTATTGCTATTAAGGATGATAATTATGTCAGTGAATCTTTGATGGATGTAAAAATTGGTAAATATTATACTTTATATGAAATGATAGCGACTATGATGTCTAATACAGGAAGTGTTAGAACAACTGCAAGAAGACAAATGCCTAAAGAAATTTATGATCACTATGTAGTTTTTATTCCATATTTGGATAAAGTTAGGGATTATATTAAGACAACATGGGGCGATGATCATAATTTGAGATTACATTCAGTATGGAGACATAGAGATAATGGTAATACAAGTACATTTCATGGATATGGTAAGGCTGCTGATTTTACAGTATTCAAAAATGGAATGTCAGGTGCTGATTTTGTGGCTAAAAATAATACTTTGTATGAATATTTGAGAACTCAATTTCCTGATAGAGGGCATATAAGTGAATTATTGAAAGAAGGGGCGACAGGAGAGTTTACAACTGATTATAGAGGATGGATACATATGGCTATTATAGGTTTTGATTATCCAAATAAACCAATAGTATGTTCTGCCTATGCTAAAAATAGTAAATGTATTGAAGGAAAATATTATAGAATAACTTAATTTTTTAGTTCTGATAAAAAAATAATATATTTGTTTTATGAAAATTGCAAATATAGTTATTGACAAAGGGCGAAAGTTATTAAATGATGAAAGTTTTATATTTGTTACAAGTGAATTACCAGAAAATATTACATCTCCTACATTGATAGTAGGTTGGGAATTAGTTAAAAGATTATTTCCTAATCAATCTATATTAGATAAAAAAATAAAAGACAATTTATTTTGGACTTTTACAAAGAATGAAAAGAGAGTTGAATATGATAAAGATATTATTGCTTTTTACAGATTAATATTAGATAATATAATATTGAATAATCTTGAATATTACTTTTTTGATATTTTTAAAGTTTCATTATTTAAAATTAAGAATTTAATTAATTTGATTAAGTCTGATATAGATAAGCATATTTATATATATGCTAGTTCATTTATATATTTATATTATGAAAAATATGTTATTGGTATTTCAATAGAAGATTTGGAATATATAGGAGTTAGTAAAGATAAAATACTTAAATTATTATATAAGAATAAATTTAATCATATATTTTATAATACTGATTTTATATCAATGAATATTTGGAAAGTTGTTAGTTATAACAAAGTAATAATTCCTTACTTGCATTCAATATTGTAAAAATTGTTTAATGTTTGTAATGAAGGAAAAAGCAAACATTAAAACAGTTAGTATGTTAGATGAAAAAATAATTTTAGCCTTTTTTATTAAAGTGAATAAAATTGAAAGTTTTATTTCTTTTATTAAAAAGAAATATAATATAGAAAAAAATGATATATATCTTTATAATGTTCAAGGGAATAATGATGAATATTTAATTACTTTTAGATTTGATAAGTGTGATAAATTTCTTGAACATAAGGATTATGGGAAGCCAATTCATATACATGTTAAATATTCTTGTTTATTTTCTATAAATGCTTTGAATAAATATATTGAATTAAATAATGAGGATATTGAAAAAGGTAATTTTAATTATAAGCAATTTAAAATAGATTGGGATAAGTTGAAAAATAAGCTGTTATTGATTAAAAATAATAATTTAAAAATAGATACTTTGGTTAAAGTAAAAGATTTAGCAAAGTATTTTGTAAATAATGATATTTATAATAAATAAAAGATGGGTAGTAGATTAAATAATATTGAGAAGAGAAAACAAGTAGATTACAAACCTAAATATGTTAATAAACTTGTTGTAATAAAAAGAGCTGGTGAAGCAGGATCTGTTATTGCTCCTATTGAAGTTAAAACAACAGATTACTCATTAGTAACTAATTGGGAAGAAGAAAAACCTGTTAAAAAAATAGGAAAAAAGAAAAAGGAAGAAGATGCAATTGAAGAGCCTTCTGTATCTGAAATTGAAGAAATAAATGAACAAAATTAAATATTATGAAAAATCTAAATGAAAATCAAGAAATATTGGAAAGGCTAGATGATTTATTAAGTAAACCAATGTTGAATAGTTATAATCAGAGAGATATTAAAAGAGTAAAAAATACTACAGATAGAGGATTAATTGAACGTGTTAAGAGTTCAAAAGCTATTCTTACTGAGGACAATAAGATTTTGCTTTCAGACTAATATAAAATGGAAAAGGATAAAAAAATAGTTGAAAATTATCAAAAAAGGTTTAAACTTTTGAATGAATATTCGTTTTATACTAATACATTATCAGAAGAAGGTGAAGAAAATTTACCACCTCAACAAGATATGGGTGGAGGAAATTTACCTGATACTGGTAATCAATCAGGAGGGGAAATGCCACAACAAAATCCACAAGGAGATGCTGCACCAATGAGTCAATTACCACAAGATTCACAAGTTCCTCCTCAAAATTCACAAGGAATGGAAGATAATTCGATGCCTCCTATGGAAGGAGAAAATAACATTGAGGATATTGAAATGGATGATGATAGTAATGTTGAAGAAATAGAGATTACAGATTTAGTAGATACACAAGAACAAACTCATAATGAAGTACAAGAATTAGATACAAAATTTCAGCAATTTACAGATTTTGCTGAAAAATTAACACAAAAGTTGGATGATGTAATTAGTAAATCAGAAGAAACAGAAAAACAAATACAAAATCTAGGTCAAGAGATTGTTAAAAGAAATCCTACTGAAGTTGAAACCTTAAATTTACGTTCCCTTCAATCTTTTCCATTTTCTGAAAAAGTTGATGATTATTGGGAAAAGAAAGCAAAAGAGAATCCTAATTATAATATTATTTCTAATAATGATGTTAATAAAGATAAGGGAGAATATGTATTAACTCAAAATGATATTGATTCAGAAACTGGAAATAATTATGATATTTATAAATCTTTTGATGATGATAATACTTTTAATAAAAGTTTATCTGATTTATTAGATTATTAATTTTGAATTTTAAAAATAAAAATATATTTTTGATAAAAGTGTAATTTGACATCTGTGAAGCGTTTGAAGACAGCAGTTACCATTTGAGGGTTATATAGGAGGTAATAAGATTTGCTTGTATAATTTAAGAAAGATGGCTCTCCAATCAATAATCGAAAGATGAATAATGATTGAAATACCAACAGCCCTTTTAGACTGATAAAAATATTGAATATATTAAGATCACTTTAGAATTGTCACAAAAAAGGAAGATTTATCTTCTAGGTTGGGGTAAAAGAAAGCTGGACTGTTCGATGGATTGTAAGGCTTGATAGTTCGTTCTTTGAAAATTTATTATTTTTTAAACAAAAGTCCTTGGAAAGATAGGTTAAATATACCCTTATTCGTTTAATGGTGAAAAAATTAAGTCCTTGGAAAGATAGGTTAAACAAAACTGTTCAGACTACATATTATGATGAATCAGTATGGGATAGACAGGGAAAAAGAAGTATAGATTATATATGCGCAGTGTAATTTTTATATGGTTTGAAAATAATAAAAAATAGAGGAATAGTAATAAAATACTTGAATTATGTTTGTGTTTATTTATTAATTTAATTACAAATATGTTATATTACATAATGTGTATACGCCAGTCTGGTGCAGATTTATAACTTTTTTATAATTGAATTTACAAGTTGTTATAGGTGGTTAAATATGGAAAGACCTTTGTTTATGTATACGCCATGACTGGTGCATAAATCTGTAACTTTTTTATTGAAGAAAAATGAATAGTTGGTATGAGATTTCATACTGTGAATAATTAAAAAAAATTAAGAAAGAAATGTACACACAATTTAATCCCACAAGGGAAATGATGGATGCGCTTTATGCGTTGGAAGAAGAAGATAGAAAAAAGAAAGAAGAAACAAAAAAGAAATTTTTCAAAAAAGTAGAATTTTCAGTTAATCATTATTTGTCAAATAGTTTAAGATTAGAAAATAATGAAAAAGAAAAGATTGTTGTGTTTAGACCATTACCATTTATTCTAGAAGATGGTTTTACAACTATGTTTATTAAAGTAGCTGCTCATGCAGTTAAAAAGGGGAAAGAATTTAATTATTATATTTGCCCCAGACACACCAAAGGGATTGAACATTTTGAATTGGGTAAAGAATGTCCTTTCTGTGAATTAGAAGCTCGTTTTTTAAGTGAAAAGAAAAATGCTATAACAGAAGAAAAAAAGAAATCTTTTGGAATGGAAGCTATAAAAAATCGTGTTGTTTATCAATGGATAATGAGAGGAATTGAGAGGGGAAAAGAACAAGATGGGGTAAAATTTTGGAAATTTAATGATGTTACTAAAGGTGGTAATTATGATAGAATTGTTAAACTAGATCAATTAAGAAATAAAGAAAGTGTTGAAGCTGGAGATGGAGTATATTCAATTTTTGATTTGGAGAAAGGAAAAGATTTAAATATTCAATTATCTAAAAGCATTAATAAAGATGGAAAGGAAGTTGTAACTATTACCTCAATAACTGATTCTGGAAGAGAAACTCCAATTTCAAAAAATGAAGAACAAGGTATGAAATGGCTTACTGATGATGTTAGATGGTATGATGTTTTTACACCAAAACAATATGATGTTTTAAGAATATTTGCTATGGGCGGCACACCTATGTTTAATAAAGAAGCTAAAGTATGGACAAATAAAGATGACTTTGACAAAATTAAAAATGCAGGTGGTAATCCTATTTATGATGAAGAAAGTGATGAATGGATAGATGAAAAAGATTATAATACCAAACACAATAAAACTTCTGAAATTGACGAAATTGAAAAAATAGAAGAAACTTATTCTAATGTTGTTGAAAATCATAATGAAGAAGATGATTTACCGTTTTAATTTTTTAATTTAATATTGTTACGTTTTTATGGCAAAACTTGTATTTAAGTTTGGAAGCATGGGAAGCAGAAAGACTGCTAATCTTCTTATTCAAGCATATGACTTTGATGAGAAAGATATAAATTTTCTTTGTATGAAACCTGGTATTGATAATAGAAATGGTATTAATATTATTAAATCTAGGATACCAGGTTTACAAAGGGAATGTATAACTATTTACGAAAATAGTGATATTTTTGAAGCTATTTCATCTGTAATGAATAGTTTAGATTCAGATAATCCAATACAATATATATTAATTGATGAAGCACAATTTTTATCTTCCAAACAAGTTGATCAAATTGTTAAAATAGTTGATGATTTGAATATTAATATATTTTGTTATGGACTTCGTACTAATTTTCAAACACACTTATTTGATGGTTCAAAGCGTTTATTTGAAATGGCAGATAAACTTGAAGAATTTGATACTATTTGTGAATGTGGAGAAATGGCTATTATAAATGCACGAATTGATAATAATGGCAATGTAGTAAAAGAAGGTGAAGAAATTGAAATAGGTTATGATTATATAACTGTATGTAGAAAATGTTATGGAAAAATGTAAAATAAAAAAATTATGGAAAAATTAATATTAGTATTTTATATAGATATTGGAGCGATTGATAGTTCTGATATATATCAATTTATGAAAGAGGTATCAGAGAATTTGAAAGATGAAGAATGTAAACAATTTTTCATTCCTATTATGGGAAATGGAACTAAAACAAAAATTGAATGTCTTAATCCAAAGTTATTGAGTGAGAATGAATATGAAGATGTAAGAAAAAAATTAGAATATATAACAAATAAATACGAAGAATTATATGGTAAAACAACCAGTACCAGCCAAGAAAAAAAGTGCTGATGATTTTAAAAAAATATCTAATTTAGATAAATTAGAAATAGTCAATAAATTAAAAGAAGAAAATAATTTAAATGGTGTAAAAGATAAAGAATTGGAATGGTATATTTTTCCAGAAGCCTTTGAAGAATCTGTTAAATTACCTGGTGTTCCAAAAGGCTTTTTTACAATTTTTAGGGGAAAAAGTAATACAGGAAAAAGTACTGCTAAAATTCATGCGATTGTAGAAGCACAGAGGCAAGGTGATTTACCAATTATATATGAAACAGAATCTAATTTTCCTTGGGATCATGCAAAAATGATGGGTATGGAATTTGAAGAAGTATGGGGTGATGTAATTGATGAAGAAACTGGTGAAACTATTAAAAAAGTAATTGATCACACAGGTTTTTTTATTTTTTATGATAATCAAAAATTATTTGAAAAATATGGGAATATAGATCATACAACAGGCGAAAGGAAAAAAATTCCAACAAGAAGAGTTCCAGTTATTGAAGATATTGCTTATTCAATGAATGAATATAGAGATATGCAAGAAGATGGGAAATTACCTATGAATATTGTTTGTATATGGGATTCTGTTGGTTCTATAATTTCATATAAATCAGCAACAGCTAAAGTTATTAATGCGATGTATGATGCAGGAGCAATTAATTTATGCTTCAAATCATTAATAAATAATAGAATTCCTTCTTCAAGGAAGGAAACTTCTCAATATTATATGACATTTATTGCAATTAATAAAGTTTGGATAGATAATATGCAAATGGGAGGTCCGCAAGTTAAAAATTCAAATGGTGAAAGTTTTTATTATGGAGCTCGTTTAATTGTTCATATGGGAGGTATTATGTCTGCTTCAGTTGAAAAGTTAAAAGCAACATCACTTGGAGATACTTATTATTATGGTACTCAAACAAAGATAAAAGTAGAAAAAAATCAAGTAAATGATATTACTTATGAAGGTAAAATTGCTTGCACTCCCCATGGATTTTGGTCGCCAGATAAATTAGAAGAATATAAAAAGAAAAACGCAAAATTTTTACTTGGAAGAATAGGACAATTATCTGGAGGTAAAGAATTTGATGAGAATAGTGAAATTGAATTGGGTAGTGAAGAAAGTGATGATTAAGAATGAAAAGTTATGGCTAAAAGATTATTTAGAGAACCTTCAATAGAAACAAGGCAAAAAATGAGCGCAAAAAAGAGTGGTAGTAATAACCCAAATTATGGTAAACCAAGAGATGAGAAAACAAAGAAAACTATTTCAGAAAAACTAACCGCATATTGGGCATTATTACCAACCAAAGAAGAGTATGAAAAAAGTTTGTTGAATAAAGAGTAAAAAATATGCAACAACCAATAAAAAAAGAAGTACTTGATAATGGAATTAAGATAAAAGAAGATCCATTTTACACATTACTTTTGGACGGGACTTCACTTTTGAAAGTATGTATGGCTGATCCTACATTAAACGAAAATGGTAAATTAGTAGGTCCAATATTTCAATTTCTTCTTCAAGTTAAAATACTTATGAATAAGAGAAATTTCAAACATTGTTATTGCTTTTGGGATTGTTCTTTGTCAGGTTTACTTAGATACAATTGTTATTCTGATTACAAAAAAAATAGAGATAAATCTTACTCTGAATATGATCAACAATTAAAAGCATTTACAAAAAAGGTTTTATCTTATTCAGAAAAGACGGATAAGCAAAATAAAATAGATAATGAAAGAAAGCAATTTGAAGAATTAAAATTAGTTCTTCATTTGATTTTAGAAGAATTATATGTTCGTCAGGTATGGGATGAAGAAGGAACAGAAGCAGATGATTTAATAGCTTATTATTGTTTGAACAAATTGCCAAATGAGAAAATTTATATTATTAGTAGGGATAATGATTTAACCCAGCTTATAGATGAAAATATTTGTATATATCAACCTACTGAAAAATTGTTTTTACATAAAGGTAATTTTCAACAAATAAAAGGAATCCCAGTTGAAAATGTAGTACTTAAAAAGATATTAACTGGAGATGTTTCTGACAATATAAAAGGTATAAAAGGTTTAGGCGAAAAAACTTTATATGAATTATTTCCTGATATAAAGAAAAAACCTATTACACTTGATTATATTTTTGATACTGCTAAATTAATAAATGAACAAAGATTACAAAATAAACCAAAACAAAAACCTTTATCAGTATGTGATAATATTTTAAATAAAGTTACAGATGGAGTACAAGGAAATGAAGTTTATGAAATAAATGAGAAAATAATTAATTTGAAAAATCCATTATTAACTAATTCAATAAAAGAAGAAATGGATAATCTAATACATATTCCAATAGACCCAGAGGGAAGGAGTATGGAAAATTTATATCAGATAATAGTTAATAATAAAATACAGGATTTAATGGGTAATAAATTTTCAATTTTTTTTTCAACATATAAAAAATTGATTGATAATGAACTATTATTTTTTAATGAAAATATTTGATATATGTGTTGTAAAATATTAATAAAAAATATATTTTAGTTATATTATAAAAAATGAATGTTTAACTATTAAAAAGAATTTAAAAATGGATATTAAAGATAAAAATGTGGTATTGAATAATAAAAGTAGCGTTCCTTTAGATTACAAAAATTTTGATTATGAATTTTTATTTAAAATAAATGATGATATTATATGTCAGAGATTATTTGATATAAGATTTTTTGATAATAGTTCAATTAGAAGTTTTGATCTAAAATATGCTATTGATGAAATAGTAGAACTTATAAATGATGATTTAAAAAGTAAAACAAGAATTTATATGTTTAATATGTGTTATTCAAGAGATAATGAAAAACAGGAAAAAGGAAATAAAATTGTTTTAATAAGTGGAGTAAGAGGTAATGGAGAAGAAGTTATTGTAGATTATAATGATATGTGGGTGTATCTAGAAAAATCTCCTGAATTTATTCCTATTAAAAATGAAAAAAGTGTATATGAAACATATTTAAAAAATGGTTTTTATACTAATAATAAAGGAGAAAAAACAGAAGTTACGGGCTTTTATAATAGACCAAAAATGGTTAATGGAATAAAAACATATTTACATGATTATGAAAATCAATTTTCTTTTTCATTTAAAATAAAAGGAAAACCAGTTATTACAAAGATATGGTCAGCAGATGATTATCCTACTTTTGTTCGTTCTAGTGTTGATATAGCTAATAAAAAAGTGTATATAGGAGTAAATGAATCTCAATCAAGCTATGAATTAAGAAAAAAAATGTTTGAGAATAGAGAAGATTTAATTCCTAAAATTATTTCAATTTTTAGAGATACTTGTTCAAAAGTAAAATTTTAATTAAACAAATGAATAAAAGTAAAGGAAGAACGGATCTAGCTTATTTAGGAGAAGATTTTCAGTTTAAACTTATTAAAGCATTTATGGATGATAATGATTTATTCAAAGAATTACTTCCATTTATAGATCAAAACTGTTTTACAATTTCAAATTTAAAAGTTATAGTTGGTTTTTTGAAAGAATTTTTTGAAAAACAAAATTATATCCCATCCTATGAATTATTATCTATTCAATTATCTAATTTTATTAAAAATGGCATAGAATTGGAAGAAATAAGAGAAACTATTAAAGAAATTAAGAAAACTTCTGTTGAAGGTGCTGACTTAATTAAAAAAGATGGCATTAAGTTTTTTAGACAACAACAATTTTTAAGACTATTTAAAGAAGGCATAGAATATTTGGAAAAAGGAATTGATATTGAAGAGACTGATGTTGAAACTAAACTTCAAAAAACGATGAATATTGGTAAAACAGAAAAAATATGGGGTACTGTTTTTGAAGATTTGGAAAATACATTATCAGAAGAAGAAGATATAAGAATTCCATTGGGCGTTCCAGAAATAGATGAATATTTAGAAGGAGGTTTTATAAAAGGTAATTTAGCTGTTGTTGCGGCAGGAACAGGTGTTGGTAAAACTACCATTAGCAGTACTTTAGCTGCAAATGCTGCTACTTATAAATGTGAAAAAAATAATTATGAAGGATTTAAAGTTTTACAAATATTTTTTGAAGATAAGTTTAAAGCCATAAGAAAAAAACATTTTGGAAAGATAACTGGAATAGAAGCACGTAATTTGAGTAAAAAAGAATATGTAGATTTGGTTAAAGAACATCTTTCAAATTATGAAGATAAGGAATTATTAGAAAAAAATCTTAAGTTAGGAAAATTTAGAACAGGTGAATTAACAGTATCTCAATTAAAAAATTATATTAAAAATGTAACTCAATCTGGTTTTAAACCAGATGTTATTTTGATTGATTATTTTGAATGTTTACTCAGCCCTAAACTTAATACTAAAAGTAGTGAATGGACAGGAGAAACTGCTAGGATGCGTGAATTAGAAAATTTAACTGATGATTTTAATGCACTTGTTGTGATTACAACTCAAGGAACAAAAGAAACAGCACAAGGTATGTTAATGACACTTGATAAGATTTCTGGTTCAGCAGGAAAAGGGCAAGTGGCCCATATAGTTCTTTCAATAAGTAAAACTAATAAGGATAAGGATGAAGATAGAGCAACTATATATATACCCAAATTTAGAGAAGGTAAAAGTGGGAAATCATTTAGTTGTTATTTTAATAATGGGACATGCGAAATAAAAGTTGAAGAAATATTTGATAATCTTGATGAACTATTTAAAAATCAAAACAAAGATACAGATAAATTAAATAAAGAAATACAAAATGAAGTTTTAAGAAATACAAGTAAAAAACAATTTAACCAGGAAGTACCATTTTGATTATAGTATAAAAAGATTTTTTTAAACTCTTGGAATGACTTATTTGTGAAAATAGGTCATTTTTTATTTTAAACTATTGATTTTGAAAATATATTTTTTAATATTTATAATAACAAAAGTATAATAGAATGGCGACTAAAAAATATTATTCTATAAATTTTCCATTTACGGCTGATGCTCCTGAAAACTTTTATGTTGATTTAGCTTCTGATCCTTATGTAGGTATAAAACAGGATTTGATGCATTTATTATTTACACCAAAAGGGCAAAGGTTACGAAATCCTGATTTTGGTACTAATTTAATGAGACAAATTTTTGAACCAAATGATGATGTAACATTTGGTGATATTAAGATAGAAATGCAAACAGTTATTTCTAAATATTTCCCTAATGTTAGTATTACTACATTAGATGTTATTCCAGATGCAGAAAATAGGAGTGTAACTATTAATTTAGCTTATGATATAAATCAAGGCAATTTTACTGTTCAAGATCAAATAAATTATAGTTTATAATTATGGCTAATAAAATAAATGAAAATATAGTTATAAATAGAATATTGAATAAATGTAAAGATATGGATTATGAATTTAGGGGATTTGCCAATGATGATAATTCATATCAAGGGAATATTACATATTTAATATTGTATTGTAATAAGCATAATCATGAATGGAAAAGTACATATGCTAATTTTATTAGGGGAAGAAAATGTAAATTTTGTGGGAATGAAAGTAAAATACAGAATAAAACTATAGATAAAACACTTGCAAGAAAAAAAATAGAAAAAAAATGTAAAGAGAAAGAATACATTTTTAAATGTTTTAAAAATGAAAAAAATGAATATCAAAAATGGGATGATAGATTATTAATTTATTGTGATAAACATCAATATGAATGGGAGGTTAGTTATACAAATTTTGTAAATGGTTCTATTAATTCTCCTTGTTGCAAAGGAGGTATTGCATTAAAAGAAAAAGATGTTATAAATAAAATAAATGATAAATGTACTAAATTAAATTATACTTTCAAAGGCTTTATTGGAAATAAATATAAAAATAATAAAACTAAATTGATTTTGTTTTGTAATAAACATAGTTATGAATGGTATCCTATTTATTCTGATTTTATTTGTAGAAATTCAGGTTGTCCTATTTGTAGAGAATCTAAGATAGAAAAAGAAGTTGTTGATATATTAAAAATCAATTTAATTAAATTTGAAAGATGGTATAAAGATTTTGATTGGCTAAAAAATAAAAAAACTAATAGGAAACTTGAACTTGATTTTTATCTTCCAGATTATAATATTGCTATTGAATGTCAAGGCGGACAACATTTCAGAGCTATAAAACAATTTGGTGGCATAAAAGGATATGAAAAAATAAAATATAGAGATCAAATAAAAAGAGAATTATGTGAAAATCATAATTTAGCTTTATATTATATTAAATATAATGATAATATTAAAAGTGAAATGAATAAAATATTAAATTTAATAAAATAATGACAACAGTACCAACTAAACGCATTTCTGGTTTAGCTAGATCTTTCGAGGAATATCAAAACGAATTACTGAATTTTACTAAATTATTTTATCCTGATATATTGAATAATCTTAATGATAGTAGTGTAGGAGCTTGGTTTATTGATTTAAACGCTTCAATTGGGGATAACTTATCAAATTATATAGATAGAAGCTATCAAGAAACAAGTATAGACCAAGCACAGTTAAGAAGAAGTTTATTTTCAATTGCTAGAACAAAAGGATTGAAAATACCTGGCAAAAAAGCATCATTGGTTGAATGTGAAATAGCTTGTGATGTACCTATGGATAGTAATCTTAATCCAAATGTTAATTATTTACCAATTATAAGAAAAGGATCACAAGCAACAGGAAATGGTAGAGTTTTTGAATTTATTGATGATTCAGATTTTTCAAATCAGTTTAGTAAAAGTGGAGTTAGTAATAGACAAATTATTCCAAAAAGAGATAGTAATGGAACGATAACTGGATATACTGTTAAAAAGTTGGAAGTATTATCAGGAAGTCAAACAAAAATATATAATACTGTAATAGATGATTTTATGGTAGTACCTTTTATGGAAATTGTATTACCTGAACCAAATGTATTATCAATAGATTCTATAATTTTTAAAGAGGGCACTAACTTTCAATATACTCCATCTAATCAAGATTTTTCTTTACAACAAGAGTTTTTAGATGGCAGTTCTACAAGTGATGGATTGCCTACATGGAAATATTTTGAAGTGGATAGTTTATTGGAAGATAAATTATTTTTACCTGATTTAGAACAAATACCTGGTGGATTTGATAACTATCCACATGAAGTATCTAATAATTTTAATGGTGTTTCTGTTAATTCAAATGTCAGGATTATAAATGGTGGAACTGGTTATACAACAGGAAATGTGTCTATAACACAAATAGGCTCTGATAATAATGCAACAGGAACGGTTACTGTTGCCAGTGGTGTTGTAACAGCAGTTACTATTGTTAATGGTGGAACAAACTATACAAATGGTGCAACAGTTATAATTTCACAAGGTTCAAATAGAACAGCAGCAGGAATTGCAGTTGTTAATAGTAGTGGCATAATAACAAGTGTTACAGTTCCAAGTGGAAGTATTATTAACAATGCTGATATAAGACCAGGTGTTGGTTACAGTATTAATATGATTAATTCAAGTGGAAATGTTCCTGTAATTACATATAATGGGAGAACTTATGCAGCAAATTCTAACAATCAGTTTTTTGGTATTAATGGTGTAACAACAGGTACAGCACCCATAACAAATCCTACAAATGCTTCTGTTCTTGATATAACTAATTATAATGTTTCAATCGTACCAGGTTCATGGAAAACTATTAGACAAAAATATATTACAGAATACACAGATAAAGGATTTATGAAAATCATATTTGGTGCTGGTTCTGATTATGGCTATTTTTCAAATGGCATATTAAGCTCTGGACAAGAACAAATAAGAAGAATTATTAATAATGATAATATGGGTGTATTGCCAAATCCTGGTTGGACTATGTTCATTCAATACAGGATAGGTGGAGGTGTGCAATCTAATGTAGCTTCTAATGTTATTAATCAATTAAGTTTTAGAAATATTGATATACCAGGTATTGGAGATGGAAGTGGTGATGATGCTTATTGGAAAAATTATGTAGATAGATCAATTACTATAACCAATACTTCTCCTTCCGTTTCAGGAAGAGATGAACCATCTAATGATGAAGTTAGATATATGATAAAATATAATAATCTTGCTCAAAATAGGTGCGTTACAATTCAGGATTATAAGGATAGAATTGAAAAAATGCCACCTTTATATGGTACACCATTCCGTTTGGGAATTATAGAAAGAAATAATATTATATATATTTCAATATTAGGTATAGATCAAGGTGGTCATTTAACTGATAATGTAAGTACTACGTTAATTGATAATATGAGTAATTATTTGAGTGAATATAAAATAATGACTGATTATGTTATAATTAAGCCTGGTAAAATTGTAAATTTACAGATTGAAGCTGATATAATTGTTAATAAGGCTTTTAATAATAATGATGTTGTTAAAAATATTATTGAAACAATTCAAGATTTTTTTGATATTAATCAACGAAAAATGGGAGAAAACATATACATTTCTCAATTAAATCAATCAATATTGTCAGTATCAGGTATTAACAATTTAATTGAAATAAGGGTTTATAATATATTTGATAATGAATATTCAAAAAATAGAATAAGTCAAGCTATTATTGCAGGGCAATTTACAAATGGTGGAATATGGCAGCCAAGTCAAACTGCTGGAACAAATAGAGTTCAAGTTGATTTATTAAATAGTGAAGGTATTCTTTTTGCTGATATAGATACAATGTTTGAAGTAAGAAATATAAATGTTGATATAAAAATAAGAGTTAAAAATAATTGATATATAGATTGTTATGGGATGTAATTGTAAGGGGGTCGAAAAAGCTCAAAAAATTGAAAGAATATTTAAAAATCATGCGACTAATATTAAACCAAAAGAGAATGTTGAAAAAGAAGGAGTGACTTTATTTTCAATTATAAGTAAATTGTTTGAAGTTATTGGAAAATTTATTTTTACTTCAATAATTGCAATATTAGTATTTATAATATTGATTCCTGTTTTATTATTCATAAGTATATGGAATATTTTTTCAAAAAAGGAGTTAACAGTTAAACTTCCAATATATTGGTTTAAAAAATATAAAAAATTAGCAGATAATGTAGAATTCAATGTCAGAGATAAATAATAAATCATATAGAATAAAGGTAAAGTCAAATGCCACAGAAAGTTCTAAAATTTCTGTTAAATTGGATAGAGATTATAGTTTTATTGAAATTTTATCATTAAAAATTAATCAAGAAGATTTTTATAAATTATATACATCAGATTATGGAATAGTTGTTGGTAGAGTTCAAGCTAATGGGGGGATTGGTGTAGAAAATGCTAAAATATCAGTCTTTATTCCTGCTGATAGTACAACTTTTAATGATCTTGAAAAATATCTTATTTATCCTTACACTACATTACAAACAAAAGATATAAATAATATTCGTTATAATTTATTACCAAGTACTAAATTAAATGATTGCTATCAAGTAATTGGAACATTTCCTAGTAAAAGATTTGTTTTAGACAATAATAGTGTTCTTGAAATTTTTGATGAATATTATAAGTATACAACAGTTACTAATAAAGCAGGAGATTATATGATATATGGTCTTCCTGTTAATAATAATTTATTACATGTTGATATAGATTTAAGTGACATTGGTATTTTATCACAAAAACCTCGTGATATGTTTTACAAGGGATATAATGTGGAACAGTTTCAATCTTCAACCCAATTTAAGACAGATAGTAATTTAAATAATTTAACACAAATTATAAGTCAGGATCAAAATGTATTTGTATATCCATTTTGGGGAGATGAGAGTGAAACTAATGTTGCTATTACAAGATGTGATATAAATATTCAGTATAAATTTGAACCTACATGTATTTTTATGGGTTCTATCTTTACTGATACACAAGAAGCTGGAATATTAAAAAATTGCAAAGTACAAAAAGCTGTTGGAAGAATGTCTTCATTAACTACAGGAGAAGGTAAAATTGAAATGATAAGGAAAACTTTTGATGGTATTATTGAGGAGTTTCAAATTAAAGGAAATAGATTAATAGATGGTGATGGGGTTTTTTGTTATCAAATACCAATGAATTTAGATTATGTAACAACTGATGAGTTTGGTAATTTGATTCCAACTGATAATCCAAATAAAGGTATTCCAACAAGAGCAGAAGTTAGATTTAGACTTTCATTAGATAATGTTGGTGATGAAGGATTTAGTAAAAAAAGAGGAGAATTTTTAATTCCACATAATCCACAAATTCAAAACGAAATTGATTTTAATTTTGGAGTTACTACAAAAGATACTAGTTTCGTCAATTTATTTTGGAATAAAGTATATAGTGTTAAATCATATATTCCAAGGTTACAATTAATAAATAGTTATCGTAATAGAGAATTTATTGGGATTAAAACAATTAATGATTATGGTCAAAATAATCCATTTCCATACAATACTGTTTATATAACAATGCCTATTGCATTTAATATATTATGTTTATTAACAGACTTTGTAATTAATATTGTTTCAGTTTTAAATAAATTTTTAAGTTGGCTTCATAACTTAGGATTTTTGGGAGTTCATCCTTTTCGATCAGTTAATTGTATTAGTGTAGGTAGTGGTTGGTGTACTTATCTTGATCAAACATTATATCCTGGCTGTTATGGAAATGCAGCAAGAGGAAAATATACAAATACGGATGTTATTAGAGATTGTGTAACAACAAGTTTGGCTGATGATTTTAATGTATATAATTTTGACTTTGGTAATGATTGGGTAAATGGCTCAATTTATTCACCTTTATTTCAAACAAAAATAAAGAAAAAGAAAAAAAGAAGATTTTTAGGATTATTTGGTTCTAGAGTTATAAGTGAAACTCTTACATTTTGTGGTTTATATAATAATGATGTAAGTGCTGCTACAAATAGCGGATTTTGGCTGTGGAGTAGAGGTGCTGGTAATGTTCGTTTACTTAGCAATTGTATTGTTAAATTAATTAGTAGTGGTGATAGCTGGTCTTATTCAGCCAATTCAAATTCTGATTGTAAAAATAATAATTGTTATAAACAAAGTGGTAATTTTCCAATAGGTCAGGGATATATTAATCAAGTAACAGATGAAAATAATAATATACATTATTATTATATTCCAGCAATTATGAGAACTAATAATGGTAATCCTTATCCTGTTCTTTTATATACTATTGATGTTATATTATTAGGTTCAATGAATGATTGTGATATAGATGGTATATTTCCATTACATAAATTTTTACCTTCAACAACATATCAATTACCTTCTCCAATGTATGATACTGGTCAAAATGTTGAACAAAGTGATGACCCAAATGATCCAACTAACACAGGTACTAATACTTCAACCTACACAGAAGCAGCAGGTATAAATTGGGGAAGAAATGGGGGACATAGAGGAGATGATCAAGTAACAACAAGTGGTATTAATGGAAGAAAATATGAGCAAAGTTCTGGCGGGTTGTTTATGGGAATTGGATGTACAGGATCAGATACATATCCAAAGTCTTGTTTTAATGTTACTAGAATATGTGAAGTTGGTGTATCATTGGATGAATCTGATATTGAATTTAATAGTTGTAATACTGATGGTATTGTAATTGCGCCTGATGGCTGGATTTTGAAAAAAAATGAATTAATTCAATCTGAAGTTAGACAGATGTTTGCTACTTTAAATTCTATACCATTATATAATAGAACAAATGAAAAAAATAATATTATTTCTATTTCAGGTAAATATTTTTATAATTTTAAATATTATTATCCTGAAAATTTTGATGGAAAATTAAAATATTTTATAAGTAATTCTGCTATTACTCAAGTTAATTATGTTAATGAAATTAAAAATTCAGATTATATGGATTTTAGGTTTGGAACTAATTCTAGCCAATTACAATATTATTCTCCAATAGATTATACTTTACCTAGATATATAAATTCTTTTTATTTTTATTTTGGAATAAGACCTGGTAAAACAGCAATAGATAAATTTAGAAGTGGATTTTATAGTGAATGTGTTTCGATTGTAAAACCTCCTTTTATTGTTCAACCTAGAGTTTTGAATGGAGCATTAATTTGCGCTTGTGATAGCAGTAAAGTAATTCCTGTTATAATTAGCATTAATATAAGAGAATTTATTGGAAGTTATTCAATTCAATTAGAGGATATGTTTGGAACTTTATATCCATTAACTCCTACTCCTTCACCAGAACTAAGAAAAACAAATTTAATAATAAGTTCAAGTCCAACATATTCTCCTCAAGATTTTTATAGTACTATTTTAGCAAATGGCGGCTTTTTTTATTTAACAATTAAAGATGAGAATGGTGTTAATGTTAGAAGAGAAATAAATATTCCTGTTTTTGGGATTGTTAATTTTGATTATACAACGGAATCTATTACAAATAATACAGGTGATGATCCTAATAATTATATTGGTCATCAAACTTCTCTTAATTTATTGAATAAGGGAAAAATAAATATATCTAATTTGAGTGATATTGCTGAAAAAGGATGTCTTCTGAAAAATTATACTTTATCAATTACAAGACAAGTTAGAACTGGTACAGATCCTAACACAGGTGGACCGACTTTTGGTCTTCCCTCTACTAAAATTTATAATAGTAGTGATCCTGATTGGTTAGCAATAGCTAATTATTTTGATACTGGCGCAATATCAACAAGTGGTAATGTATTTAGAATTGTAAGTGGGGGTTCAGGATATACAGCAGGAACAGTTAATATTATTCAAGGAACAAATTCAACAGCAACAGCAACAATAACAGTAAATAGTGGGATTATACAAACTGTTACAGTTGTAAGTGGGGGTTCAGGATATACAGCAGGAACAGTTAATATTATTCAAGGAACAAATTCAACAGCAACAGGAGTACTTAATGAACCACATAGTTTTACAATATATCTTTGGGATGGTAATTATACTATAATATTACAAAATAATTATAATTGTCCTTCTTCTTGTCCATGCAAAAATGATTCTAAAGAAATAAATGAAGTTTTTGATGTTGTTCCTCCAATTGAATTAATAATTGGTGATAGTAATATACGTGCTAAATATTTAACAATTAATAATATATCTTCTGGTTTTGATATATGGTGGCAGAATTTTTATCAATATTTAACAGGTGGAGATATTACTCTTAATACCTTAAAAAGTTATTATAATGATGAAATGATAACAAGTGAAAATATGGCAGATATAAAGCAAGCATTACAAAACACTTTTATTAGTTATTGTTCTAATATAAGTATACATTTGACAGGTTTGGGTACTAGACCAGTTTACAAGACTTATTTATTTGGAAAAACTGCTATTATTCCCATAATATCAATTGATTATGGAGGAACTGGTTATACAACAGGAATTGCTGATATTATTCAAAATGGTAATGATTCAAGTGAAAATATTATGATAGTGAATATAACTGCTATTTCTGGAGCGATAACACAAGTAACTTCAATTAATACTTATGGGCTTGATTATGTTAATACAACTCTTGATGGTTTAAATCCAATTTCATTTCGACAAGATGGTTCTGGTAATAATGCAACTGGTAAAATTAATGCTCCTCAAGCACAAGATTTCTTGAATAATAATAGTAATCCTTTTCCTGTAATGACAAATGAAAGTGCATTGGATGGTACAAGTCAAGTTGTTTTTACATGTAGAAGATTAATAGTAAATGGTAGTAATCTTACTCTTCCTACTGGGTATAAAATGGGTGGTTATTTTGCAGGAATTATAGGAAATAATGGAGATGGAAATGCATGGAATGATAATTTTAATCAATATGTTTTTGATTACAGAAATAATTTTCCTGTACCTGGTAGTGAAAATGATAATGCAATTGATATATTTAATTTGTATGCTATAAACTCTAATAATTGGAGTACTGATCCTTCTACTTATACATTTCCATATAAAAATTTTGTTTATTTTCAATTATTTGATAGACAATTGAAATTTTATTTGCCATTGTGTAGAATAACAACTAGTAAAACTAATTATTATCTTTATTCTATTGATTCAAGTACACCTGTTATTCCTATAAATATAGAAACTTATGCCAGTTTTATATATTTTAATGGAGCAGTTTATGATATTAATGGTCATGTTATAAATGATGATGGTCATGGAAATAGTACTTTATCTTTTGTTTATGATGATAGTGGTGGAACTGATGCCAATCCAGTTTTTAATTTTGTTGCACAGGTATCTCCTAATTTAACAGGTTTTTCAATGGAGAATACTAATAGTCCAGGTATTTTTTTGTTTGGGACTACTTCTCAAACTTTACCAAGTATAAGAGGGTTTAATACAATTTTTGGGCAAAATATAATGCCATTAGTTTATAATTTTACTATAATAGATGAATATAATGATTGTGAAGATATTACTATTAGTATAAATACTGTTTTTGATTTAATAAATTCAAAAATATTAGTAATAGATAGTGGTACAAATGATAGTATTCCTAATATTAGCAATACTGCTACATTTACAGTTACAACATTACCACTTATTACTAGTACTTTTTATCTAATTAATGCCAGTACAGTTAATTTATTGCCAGAGAAAATTTTATATCCAGATAATACTTTTCCTTTAACAGGTACTATTAATTCAGATCCAAGTAAAGTTTATTTTAACTCATTGGATGTTGTTGAGGCAATTTATTCTGATCTAATGCCAACACCACCAAATAGTCATTTTATTGATAGATTACCAGAAAGAATTTTAACAAATACAGGTATAACAAATAAAATTTATGTTAAGAAGCCTGGAACTGTAACAGATAATATTAATGGAAATGTTACTTATAGTGAATCTGGCATGACTGATATGTATTATGTAATTGCGGTTAAAGATGATTCAGTGAGAACTTTTTCACAACCTATTAATTTATCGTATAATAGAATTGAACTAGATTTGCCATTTGTTGATAGTGATATAAAAGTAAATTTTGTAGGTTATTCCATTTTACAAAGTTTTGGATATACCTTTAAATTACATAAAGGTAATTATAACCTAAATTATACTACTATAGAAGCAGATGACTTTTTTATTGCTGATTCCAGTTTTACTGAAATTGTACAACTAGTAACAAATGATAACACTTATACATTTAATAATGTAAGTGTAGATACAACAGATCCAACTAAAATAATTAGAATATCTGTTTCAAATGTATTAGGAGTTACTCATATCCTTTATACAAGTATGTTTAAAGGAATTTCTCCAAATGATGAAATTGCATGTGCATTATGTAATAGTACTGGGGAAAGAACTTATGGAACTAGACCTATTGGAAGTACTAATGTTCCAACTTCTTTTGTATATTATACTGCAAGTTTAGATTTTATTGGTAGTATTCAATTAAATTCTGATAAAACTTTAAAAGGCGAACCAGTTACAAGTGGAACGATAACAAAAGATGAGTTTTTAGGATTAGGTATAGGTGATGAAAGTAAACTGCCTGATTGCTGTGATTGTGATCCTGTATTATCATCATTAAGTATTTCCTCAACCCCAAATACTTTTACTCCTGCGTTTAATTCAAATACTTTTGCCTATACAGCAACTTATACTACAAGACCAAGTGGAAATGCAACTGCAACTGCTGTTATTGATACTACAGTTAGTTCCCCAACAATAGGACAGGTTACAAATATTACAGTAAATAATCCTTCAAATGTTGGATATACAACAGCACCAATAGTTACAATATCAGCACCAGGTGGAGTAGGGAATGTAACAGCAACATCAACTGCTGTTATTGATACAGTTTCAACATCTCCAACTTATGGTCAAATTACAGCTATAAATATAACAAATCATGGATCTGGTTATACATCAGCACCAAATGTTACAATATCAGGTGGAGGATATCTTATTAATATTAATGCAACTATTTCAAATAATAATTGTTATGAAATAGTAAGTGGGACAGGACAACAATCAATTACTTCAAATTCTCAACAACTTCAAGTAATTGTTCGCATTAAAGATGATGTTCCTGTTATTAGTAATACTTATGTAATTACAGTAGTTTCTAATTTTTTATAAAATAATCTAAATATATTTATGTAAGAAATGGAAATATTATTACCAACAGCAACCTCAATAACTTCTCCTTTAAGTGATATGCAAATGGGTATATCACTTAATAGGGATTATAATGTAATTGATGAATTTGATATAAAAAATACAATTAATTTATATGATCAATATGTAAAAGAAAGAAATGATTGTACATTATATAGATTAATTCTTACTATTGATCCTGTTTGTACCAATGTTTTATTTAATCCAGTAACTATTGTATTAGATAAAAATAAAAATAGATTAGAAGATAAACCTATTTTATCTGGAACTACTGTTATTGGAGTTAATGATTATAATTATGTTACAGATGCAGTTTATTGTCCATCTAATAATCAAACTTCAAATCCTAATATTTCAGCAAAAAAACCATATACTTATTATTGTGGATATAATATATTTGATAATTATTTATTTAGGACAGAATTATTTAAAAGAGCAATAAAATTAGATGATATATCAAATAATTTATATGTTTATATAATGGATGATATTATATCATTTCCATCTGCTATTACTAATTCTTTAATTGAATATGATGGTTGGGTTGGTTTTAGAAATCCATCAAAAATAATAACATATACTCAAGCTACTTCAACTTCTCCTTATACAAAAGAAACTTCTGCCCTTTCTTTTTTAGTGAATAAGAATAATTGTGATATAATTGATATGTTTCCAACTCGTGAAATGTTTTCATTTAATCCAATTGTTAGTGGTGAAAGTACTAATGGATTTTCGATGGAATATAATTGGAATTATATAATAACATATCCATTTGAATCATATTATGATCATTTTCTTGTTCAGAGTGATAATATAAATGGTATTCCAATATTATATGTTTCTTTTTTGAGTGTTGGTGATACAGGGAATACATTTTCTATTCCAGTTTTACAAATTCAAACAGCATATAATAATGGTTTAAATTTTGATGATACAATTGAAATTGAAACTCAAACAATAAAGAGAACATATAAAGTAACAAAAATAATAGATAGTTATACTTTTAATGTAAGAAATGATAATGTTTTAACCTTAACAGATTTTAATAAAAGTAGATTAAGAAGGATAGTTAGTGGTATAAGGAGTGAATATTATATTAGAAAATTTAGAAAACTTCCAAATTGGAAATTTGAATCAGAAGAGATTACTTTGAATAATATTGATGATAAATTAGGAAGTAATAATATTAATTTTACAAATTCATCATATGGTTTATCATTTGCTAGTAATATATATGATGATAAAATAAATCAAACAGTATTTACAGATAGTTTAGACATAAAATATTTAACAGATAATCTTGGAAGACCATTAACTGAATTATATTTAACAATTATAAAGAATAGTGATAAAAATGCTACTTATCAACAATATTGGGGTGATATTTCTTCTGGCTTTGAATTACAGGATTTAATTGATAATAATTTATGGTTTTCACCTGCTGATTTAAATACTTTTATAAGTAATTATCCTTCTATTTTTTATTTACATAATTTACAAAAAAATGGAGGAAGTAATGTAGTTCTTCCAAGTTTGACTGCATCATTACCTTATATTTTAAGTGTTAATACTATAACTGTAAATACAGATACTACACAACCTATTTTAAAATTTCCAGTTTCTCCTAATTCGTTAGATTCTAATGTTAATGATATTGAAATATCTGGTGACATTGTTGAATTTAATAAGTATACAATGAATGAAATTGTATTAGCCCCTGTTATGTACAGATTTAATACTGCAACTAGAGAAAGTTTTGATGAAAGAGATAGAGTAATTAAATTTCATGAAATATATCAAGATGACAATGATAAAGGGTTAGATTCTAGTGGACATACACAATTAACTTTTCAATATGATGCTTTAGGTGGAAGATATTTTTCCAATACTATTAATAGAGATTGTGATGGAACTGGTACATCTTCAAATTATTTTATATACAGAGGATTATTAAATGTCGGTCCAAGACCAGAGGGGTATTATTATCAAGCACATAATAGAATACCATTAAAAAATTGGTCAAATAATTTAAATCAAACTTCTTTTGCTTTGATAGATTTTAGTGAAATGAATGAAGAAGATTATTCATGGGTTAGAAATGGTACTTCTAATAGTTTAAAACAGATATGTTTTATTACAATTGCTATACATCATTTAATTTCTGAAGATTTAGTTAGAATAGAATGGGATTATAATAATAAGCATTATGATAAGATATTTACAGTTAGAATTGATCTTAAAGATAAATATAAATTTTTGATTTTGTATGATGATACTTTATATAATGGAACTAATGTTCAAGTGAGATATTTTAGCTTAGATGTTCCTTCTTATTCTCAACATATTGGTAATGGAAGATATGTTTGGAAAAACATATTAGTAGAAGGTGAAAGAGAAGATATAAATACAACTTCTCTTGAACATGTTTTCACTAATGGTCATCTTTATCTTGATAGTAATATTAAATTTTATTTGAAAAGACAAGACCCATTTGGAGAACATGGAATGATTTATACTGAATTTCCAAATGATATATATGGAGATAAAATTAATCTTGAAAATTCTATTTATAATCAAGTAAATGAGCAATGTTAATATATGGAAAGATATACAATAAATAATTCAAATCCTCAAATAGAAATTAAAATTTATAATTTATTATTATATTATAATAATATAGATTATAATTTTTTTGAATTTTATTTAACTGCACCACATTTATTAGTTGATAATACATTAATTAATGTTACTGATGAGGATAATATTGATGTTGCTTTAAATACTTCTGTATATTTAAGAAATCAGATAAAAATAGGTATTAATGTTAATTTTGTATTAAAATGGAGATATATTGATGACAGTAATGAATGGCAAGACATAGGAACTGTTACATCAACACTAGTAGTAAATCATATATTACCTGATTATGATTATATAAGTACTTTTTCAGATTATAGCATAGATTATCAAATAAATAATGGAATTGTTCAAATTAAAGAAACTCATAGTAATATATGGCAAAATTTAATAGATGTATCAGAAATAAATGCAATTGCTTCAAGTGGGACATTTTTATCTAAAAACTCTAATATAAGAAATGTACCTATTAATGATACTTATTTAAGAATTTTTTCATTTGATTTAAATAGAGAAGTTAATATATTAAAAAGAGGATATAATGATGATAAAAGTGATTATATATTTACCACTGATTATTTCATGGATATTAATAATATATTTCTTGCTCAATTAAAAACAGGAGATAAATTAATAGCAACTTTAATACCAGATTTTTTAGACCCTGATTCTTTATTTTTACCTAGTCTTACTGATCCAGATGGTTCAATTCCTTTAATGAATGAATATTGGATGAATCAGGATTGGTTTAATTCAAATATTGCAAGTTCTATTGAAGAAGGAAAAACATATAAAGTTATCCAAGGCAGTATAGTTTATAATGGAAATACTTATACTATAAATCAATTATTTCAAGGAACAAGTAATTCTTCTTTTGATTCATTTTCAACAGATGCAGTAGTATATATTGTTAATAATCCAGATAATTTATATAATATAAGTGCAGATCCTGTTTCATTACTTCCTGCTCAAGAAATAGAAACTGTTATTGTAAATGTTGATCCTCCTTGTGAAAGTGATTTATTTTACACTTTTACTATAACAAATTTAGCAGTATTAAATATTTTACCTGAAAATATTGATATATTATATAAAGAAATAGATTTAAATACAGTTCATTTTTGGAAGGAATTTGGAAGTTATCAAATTGGAATTAATATGGAAACTAATTTCTCTATTAATGTACAACAAAGTGATTTGATTGATAGAGATTTTTTTGAAGCTGAAATAGCAAAAGTTATAAATCCAATTATTGATAATGAAAGAATAAGATTTGAACCATATTATCCTGATACTTCTCAACCTAGTGGATTTAGGAAGATAAATTGTATTAATTTTAGGTTAAAATTTGATGATGGTGATACAACTTATCCAAATACAACAAAATGGGGTAGTTCTATTTTAAATTTTACAGATGAAGATGTTAAATATCAGAAATTGAGATTAAAAAATACATTTCTTAGATTAAGTTATTATAATATGCAAAATCCAACTGTTCAATTATTAGAGCATTATAATACTGTTTTTGTTGATACAAATATGATGTATGCTGATTATGTAAATAATCTTAATAATATGAGTGGTATAAATCCAATAACTAATCAAGCCTTTATTGATGCAACAACAGGTCAACCAACAGGAGGATTTAATACTAGTTTTTATGTTTATAATCCATATATTAAAGAAATTGTAAGAGATGTCACTAAGAAAATTAATTATTCATATACTGGTTCATCAGAAGGATATTATATTTATCTTTTCGGGCAAGAATATAAAGATTTGATACCAACTGATATTTTTATGAAGATTGAATTTAATAATGCAATGACAGGAAAAAGGACGTTATTTTTTAATAGATCAACAACTACTGGAAGTCCTCTTAATAATGTTTTTTTTGATATTCCTGATAGCGTAACCCCTACAAGTTTGAATTTTGTTTATATTAAATTTTCAGTTGTTTATAATAAAATCTTAGACAAATTTATATATTATCCAAATTCAAAATATATGGATAATACAGGTAAATGGGGCATATCAGTTAATAATGATATAATGACAATAAGCCTTTTTGAAGCAAATGTGCAATAAATCACATGGAATTAATTAAAAGAAATATAAAAATAACAGATTATCAATGTTTGAATACAGTCCAAAATGTAAAAGTATTCAATGGATTTTTGAATTCTGATGGTTTATTAACTTCAGCATCATGGTCAAATAATATTCCAGAATATAATAATATACCTTTATATATTTTATCAAATGGTCAATGGATTATTAATCCAAATTGTGATATTACACAAGAATTAACTTTTAATCCATTTGGTAGAGTTATGGCTGATTTTATATTACCAAAAGGAAATGGAAGTAATGGTATAACACAATATAATCCATATTATTCAAATAATGATATTATTCTTCCTTATAGCCAGATTAGAAGAATGTACAATGATATTGTAAGATATCAAGATTTTATTACTCTTTTATGTCAAGAATGTAAGTTGGACATTGCAAATTTTATTACAGATTACATAGATTTGATAGATCAATATTATTATAGTGATGGCGATTTTTTATTAAAATATTCTGCAAATCTTTTATTTACCAATTTACCAAAATACATACCATTAAGCACTGGGCAATCATCATTTTTGAACTATATACTTGCTGCATGTGGTACTAATACAAGTTATCCATTTGATTTTACTAATGATTATAGTTTACTTATTATATTTGGAAATACAACTAGTGTAAATAATTTTATTCATGAATATGTTTTATTATCAAATAAAATTATGGTACTTATTGATTTGATAACAAATTATATATTAAATAATAATACTTCATTACCCAATGATTTAAGGGATACAAATTCAGAAGTAAGGAATATTGTTACAGGTTTTATATATGATAGTGCAATTAATTATTATAATTTATACAGTAATTGTAATTTTATAACTATTCCATTTTATACAAATTATAATTATGTAATGGATAAAAATCCTACCATTTCAATTCCTATTTTAATTACTTCTGATTTTGAAGATTTAGGTATTTCATTTAATCCAGTGGAAGATTGGGTTCTAGGAAAGAGATATTATGTAGGGGATGTTGTTTTATTTAATGATTTTACTTATATTTTAAAAGATACAAATCCTTCTTCTTTACCTTTTGACAGTTTAAATAATCAATATTATTTCACAGGTGCATTAAATCCTTTAGAAAATATAATTTACTTTGATAATTTTAATAAAGATAGCAATGGTTTTACTACTTCATTAATAATGAATGGAAATAATTATACACACTGGATTAGAAATGTTAAAAATAATTATTCTTCAAATGATGAAGAACTAGTTCAAGCAAGAATAGATAGTCAAATAGCTACATTAAGATCATATAGAAAATCTTCATTCACTAACTTTTGGGATCCATTTGGCAATTTTAAAACTAATGTTTATTTTAATCAAGAAACATTTACTGATAATAATGGTGTTAGTAGAATTTATCAAAGTTATATATCTGATGTGTATAAAAAAGATACTCTCACATTTTGGCACAATGGTATAGATGTAACTTCATCAACAACTACTCTACAAAGTTTACAAGCATTAACAGATCTTTTTGGTTTTAATATTAATGAAATTGGGCATGATTTTGTTTTATATCAATATACAATTGATGAAGCTATGGTAAATAATAAAGTAGTTAATAATGGTATACAATTTTCAGAAGTTTATCATAGATATAAAATTGATAATAATGGGAATTATGTTTATGATTTTCAAGAACAACCATTTATTTCATATCAAATAAGTAATTCTAATACAATAAATAATTTTACTAGTCCTAATTTAGATAACAATAATATTTATTTGAAAGGTGAGCCAGAAATATTAAATTATGCACCTCAATCTAAATTAGAATATGAAAATAATATAGTTTTTTCTCCTTATGTTGAAAGTGATGTTTTTGTAGATAGGGGAATAAATTATGCATGGGACAAACATTTAAAGTTAAGTGAAATAAAAAGTCTTGCACAATTATACAGTTATAATAATGGGGGATTTTTTACAATAAATAATAATAATTAATTAAAATAATATGGCAGTAGGTTTAGTTGGGACAAAAACGATAGCAGTAGTAGATCCAGCAATTGATGTGGATGTTTATTATAGCTATAGACCAACAAGAAATTCAATAGATAATACTTTTGGGAATGGTTTTATGAAGCATCCAAATCCAGTTGAAATGTTACAGACTGTTAATGTACAGGGTACAGCTACTTCATCAGTAAGTTCTACTCTTAATGGTGTGTATAATTTAAATTTACCTTTAACTATTTTTTCAAATAAGGGAATTTATACTATATTAATTGCACCTAAAGAAATATATGGAACTATAACTGATTCTCCTTCTGTCTTAACTGCATATCCTTCTGTAAGAGGAGTTGTTATTAAAGCAAGTGATTTTACAGGTCTTGTAGTGCAAAATCAGGGTTTAGTTGGATGGAAAATTTCATATTTTGATGAGAATGGAAATAAATTGGATGATTTTAAAATTATAACAAGCAATGGTTTAGTAGAACCAGTAGCAACTAATTTATCTAATACAAGTCAAAAAAGTATTTCTTATAGATATAATGATAATTCAAATTTAATATTTTTGACAGTTAGCCCTTCTTCTGCACCTGTAGTAAGACCAAACGCTCTTCCATCTATTGGTGCAGTAGGGCAAACTATAAGTCTTTCAAATACAAAATTTAATCCTATATTAGTAGAAGTAGAAATGATAGATTCTGATAGTAGTACAATTACTGATTTATTATCAAGTGATCAGGCATTAAATTTGGATAATGGGATTTTAACAACATATAATATAAATCAAGATATTGTAAATCAAGTAGAGATATTACAGAAAAAGGATAGTTATACTGGTAGGGCAATATATGAAATTAGAAGAAATTTAAGAAATACTATTAATAGAAATGAAAATTATCAAAATACATTCAGTGGGGTATAATTATTATAAAATAAATTAAAAAAAATGCTAGAAAACAATAATATTTTAATATCAAGATCTTTATTTTCTAATAGACAAAGGCATCAAACATTAGATGGAAATATAAGTACAATTTTTGAAACTGATTATTCTACTATTCAAACAAATTTGAGACAAAGTGTAGATACAGGTAATTTTAAAATTATATTTAATACTGATTCAAATGCTTCAAAAAAATATGGTACAGGTAATTGGATACAACCATCCTTAAATAGTGGAGATTTAATACAAGATCCAGATAATATATTTTGGACTTATAATGAGTTAGTGTTTGATAATGTACAAGATAATACAGATACATCAAATACAACTAATGATGAAGCAAAATTGAAATTAGATTTTTCTTTATTAACTAGTTTTGCTTATTTTGGCTCATTAATAGAATTAATTAGAAGTTCGGTTGAAAATATAATTGAAACTTTTCCTGGAAGTTTGTGGATAAGAGTAAATACAGATAATACAATTTATGAATTAAGTAATCCTTTTAACTTAGATTTACAAACAGAAGAAATTGATGCTGATCCATTAAATTTTAAAATACTATCAAAACAATTTCAGAATTATGAAGTTGTTAAAACTGTATATTTTAATGGTTATTTGGAACCTTGTGGGATAGTTAATTATAAACAGAATCAATTGGTAGATTGTAGATATGATATTAGCAGTATTGTTCAAACTTACTGGTATGTATATGTAAAAAGAGCAGGCTGGGCTGGTACAAACGATGGTAGTTTTACAGGTAATTTTTATAAAATACCTGATGCACCTAATTCTACATTAGATGGAAGTAATGCTTATTATCCTTATATAAAATTATTAAATGTCGTTACTTTTAATTGTTCTAAAAATAATGATAGCACAGAATGTGATGTAATTGATCCAAATACATTAACTATAACTTTAAGTTATATATATAATGATGCTAATGGAGAGCCTTGTACACTTTTAAGAATTGAAAGCAGAGTTTCAGGTAAAACTTCAACAGGTGATTCTCTTAATACCTTACCACCAGCATATCATATAAAACCTAAACAATCTTTTATTGATTTATTTTTTCAAAATTTAAATGATTTTCAATCAGTTTTATTGAGTACCTATACAAATCCAAGATATACTTCTAATTTTAAAGTACCTGATGAAGATGAAACAGGAGTTCATTATGTAGATAACATATTTACATGGACAACACCTGATGGATGGAATATAGATGTAACTTCATTAGATTATGTTAATTTTATGGACAGATTAATAAATGCTGCTGAATTTTTTGATAATTTTAAAACAGACAATTTATATAGGATGCTCACTCATGATTCTATAAAGAATATGGATTGGTCATTTGAAAGAATTATAGATGAAATAAAAACACAAGAATATATAATAGGTGGAAGTAGAATAAATAAGATATTAAGAATATATGGAAGGGCTTATGATGAGTTAAAAAAATTTATTCGTGGAATTGAGGTTATGAATAATCTTTCATATGATGAAAAAGACAATTATCCAGATGTTTATTTAAAAGTCAATCTAGAATATGAAGGATGGAGATCATTGTCATTAGTAAATTCAGGTAACATTGGTAATATAACAAATAATTTATATTATGGGCATATAGAAGGTTATTCTATAAATGAGCTTGAAACGGAATTTTATAGAAGATTACTATTAAATTCTCCTTATATTACAAGGTGGAAAGGAACAAAACATGGTCTTGAAATGTTGATGAATTTATTTGGTATTGATAGAAATGATTGGGATATTCAAGAATTTATCTATGTTGCAAATGCTTCAAATTTTTGTGCCCCAAATGGCTGCAATAATTTAAATTTATTTAAGGATCAAGTAAATATTACAAATACTCAAATAAAAGAAGGATATATATATCGAGTATTGGCTAATGTTGGGATTTCTTATTATGTAACATATAATGCTGTTAATTATTATAATGGAGATTCATTTATTGGTGTATATAATGTTCCAAATTATACATCTACTGGTGGGGCGACAGTTTATATGGATGAATTAGAAAATTTAGCTTATCTTAATAAACAAAGAAGTTATACAATGAATGGAGCTGTATATTATGAAGGTGAATTATCAAATGAAAGTGAAGCAGAATATGATGATCCTGATGATTTACATGATTTATGTGTAGAAAGATTTTATTATGGAAATTTTATAACTTGTCCTGTTTGCGGAACTTATGATTCAGTAACAAATACAGGTGGAGGAGTTACATTTATAGATGGTCAAAAGGCTATGTGTCCAAGATGTAATGGAACTGGTGTTATAAGAAAATTTTATGGGGTTCCTGTTTTTAAAGGAAATTCTGAAATTTTGTATTATCAACAATTTGGTGAATGGTATCAACAAACTTTTAGAAGTTTGAAAATGGCTAATACATTGGATGAATTATATAGATTAAATAGAAGTGATTTAACAATTGGGGATGTATATTTTGTTAATAACAGTAATGTTATAACTGACATAACTTATTATTGGACATTGGTTAATCTTAGCTCATTTAATGATATAGAAGGATGGTTTAATATGACAAAAACTGGATATGATTACAGTATTAATAACCAAGATTTTGTTGGAGTATCTAATACAGTTATCCTTACACAAACTGGAAGTGGAAATAATGCTACAGGAATAGCTACGATTTCAATTGATGGTAAAATACTGGATGTTACACTTACAAGTGGTGGTTCAGGATATACAGCAGGAACGATTCATGTTGCTCAAGGAACAAATTCAACAGCAATAGGAAGTATTGTGGTTAATAATGGGGCTATACAAAGTGTTACAATTACAAATGGTGGAACTACTATTTACAATCCTATATTTCAAATAAATTTTTATATATTGGAAAATACAAAAGATATTACAGATGGAAATAATCCTCATGGCGGAGATTATGATATGGGTATTTCTTATTTGAAAAATATAGGTTATAATATCACTACAATAAATGATGGCATTTTACCAGTAATACCTAATAATGGGCTATTTAAATATGTAATTGATAATTCTCCTGAATGTATTCAAGATAAACCACAATATCTTAATATGATTGGTAAAGGTTTTATGATAAAACAAGTTTTGGATACTAAAAAATGCTGGGGAGTATATAATAATACAGATAATAAATTGTCTATTTCATCTACTTATAATTTGTTTGCATTAAAAAAATTACCTTTTGTTAATATGGAAACAGAAACTGATAGAAAAAATTGTAATATATATAGATGGCAAAAAGGTATAAATATAAGAACTGTAGATTATAGTAGTATTAATAATTTAGAATTTTACAGAATTATAAATACAAAAAATATAAAATTTACTTATAGAGCAAGTACTGATTATAAATTAAATGAATTTAATAATACAATTTTACATTATATTGAAGAAATGATACCTTCAACAACAATAATTGAATTATATACACCTTAAAAATCATTTTCTTGAATAACATAATATTTTATTTTTTTTAAGGTAAGGAAAGGCATATCATCAATTCTGACCCATGCTTTTTGTGTTGGTATTGCAACATTATAGGGATTATTATTGTTTAATAATTGAATTTTATACCAGTGTCCTCCAATATATCTTCTCCATATTTTAAAATTTGAAAAGAAAAAATCAATGGGATGTTTTTCACCATCTATTTTTAATTTATAATAAACTCCTATAAAAGAAATAAGTATATATATTGCAATTAATAATAAAGTTAATGTAGTTCTGCTCATATAAAAAATAATTTAAAATATTTATTTACAAAGGTACAAAATAATTTTTTAATTAACAAAAATGTCATTAGCACAAAATGATATAATTCAATTAACATTGAATCAAGAAGGTGGTTATGGAATTGATAACAATGGCGCACAAGTATATAAAGGTATAAATCAGGCTTATAATAAAGACTGGGATGGCTGGGCAATTATCAATAGATTAGTTTCTTCTCTTGGAGGTTCTGGAGCAGCTAGAAAAGCAACCTCCCAAAAACCCTATAGTTTTGGAAATACAGATTTAGATTCTTCACTTATTTCAAGAGTTATAAAAAATTATTGGAATGGGCATAACTTTGAAAGTTATACAGATGGAAAAGTTACTGCACAACTTTTTGATCATTTATATAATGCAGGTCCTGGAGGGCTAAATTCATTATTAATGAATTCTTTTAATGCAACTCAATCAACAGCACCAGGTATTATTAATGCTGATTCTCAAGCTGTTCAAAAAGTAATTGAAGCAAGAAAAGCGTTTTATTCTAAATGTACTTGGCACACAGATGATTTAAAGAAGAGAGAAAATTATACAAAAGGAGCTTATAGAAGAGTAGACGATATTGCTTCATCAACTGGTTCCCAGCAGTTTAGTGGTCAAGTAGCAAATGTTAATAATCTTCAAAATAATGGGGGAGCAGCTATGCAACAACAATTATTATCTTCTCCATTTGACCAGATGGATAATATTTATTTTAGAGAAAGAGGAAAAATTACTACAACATCTTCTTTACCTATTATTTAAATTATAAAGTTAATAATTTAAATTCAGGTATTTTGTATGAACTATGTAATAATTCTGCAATTCCTTTATTTCCTTGTTTTTTAAATATACTTGAAGGATCTTCCTTTGAATTATAATTTACAATTTTAATTTTTCCTTTTAGTTTATTACAATTCAAATTTTTATATATTTTTAACCAATCATTAAATGCTTCACCATCTCCAAGTAAAGTGATACTATTAGCTTTTTCCATTAATTGATGAAATAGATAAAAAGTTTTGTCAAGCTCTTTTCCAAGAATTGGAATTGAATTAGGAACCACTATATGATCAAATGTACCTTCTAATAATCTTATATCTCCGTCCCAGTTAATTAAATATTCATTAAATATAATATCTTTTTTATTTTTATCTGGATTTAGATATTTTGTTTGATAATTATTTTCTTTATATAACCTACCTACCCAGTAATTTAATTGATTAAATCTGTCATAACTAGGAATTATTATTCTAAATCTCATCTTCCAATCATTACAATCAAATTGTGTACAGTAAATATTATATTTTTTTATTATTTCATCAGTTAGCCCTCGTTCTTCAAATAGATATTCACAGGCTTTTTTATGTTTATAATTTTTAACATTTACTTTTTGACAACATGTAGGTAATTCAAATAGATTTTCTCCAACACTTAAATCTTCAAGATTTTCATTTTTATCTAAAATATATAATCTACTTGTTCGGATATTATCAATTTCTTTTTTATATTCTTCAAATATTGTTTGATCTCCATATCTTTTTATAAGAGTAGATAATTTTCCACTATTATCTTGGCATGACCAACATTTAAATATGCCTTTTTTAAAATTACATTCAAGATTAAATTTACCATCATCACATTCTGGGCAATCAAACTGACATTGTGAATTTTCATTAATGCCTCTTTTGCTTTCACCTAAAAATGATTCAAATATGTATAATAGTTTATCCCACATAATAGGGCAAAGATACTATTATTTTCTTAATCTACCTAATCTATTTCATTTTCCCATTTTACTATATGCTTCCAATTATCTTGTCCTCCAAAAGAAGTTACATATTCAATATAATTTTCTTCTTCTGAACAACAAACAATTTGTAATTTTTCTGAATTATAGTATTTTTTATTCAAATATCCTAAAATACAACAAAGCGAATCACTTCCATCAAAATTTGATTTTACTAATTCTCCTTTTTTATCAAATAACCAATCAATGTTAGGGAACTGTTCACTTATTTTATTCAATATTACTTGTTTTTTTTCTATCTGAAATGGATAACTACCAAATAGAACCACTTTATCATTCTTGATTGCTTTTTTTATTTCTTTTGCATCTCTTTTTTCATTTTTTTTGTTATAAACATGTACTGAAACAAGTTCAGGAAAAGCATAATATCTACTATCATAACTACTGATATATTCTGGTACTATATTAAGTTCATCATAAATAATACTTGATATAATACCATTAAATTTCAATAAAGTAGCACAGGTATACATATTATTGCTACTAATTAATGGTTCTTCAATTATACATATATCAATATTTTTATTGTAGGTTGTTTTAACCAGTAATTTTAATTCTTTTAATTTTTCCTCAAACTGTTTTTTCTTTATAAATAAAGTTTCGGTTCCTTTCATCTTTGTTGGTGCTTTTAATACTAATCCTGTGATTAGAATAACTTCACCTTTGTTTGATGGCGTTCCAACTTCATGTTTATATAAAGTGATGCCTAAAGTAGCTGTTGATATATCAAGACCAAGAATTATTTTTTGCTCATTCATAATACTATTTTTTGTATACAAAATAAATGTATTATTTGTATATTTCAAGATTTAGCTATATATTTGTGATATAATATATTTTTAAATATGATAGAGGCATTAATTGGTATAGGTGGAGTGATTGTAATAGCACTTATTTCTTTGGGAATAACTCTTTGGATAAGAAAAAAAGAAAATGAATATAGAAATAAAAGAAAAATTATATAAAAAAATTGAAGAATATTGCAAATTAAATTTAATTGAAGATATTCCTCAATTTATAAATAAGTTATTGGAGAAAGAATATACTATTGAAGTATATGGAGATAAGCCTGGTGGTTTAAAAAGTGATGTAATTGAGAAGTCAAAAGAAATAAAAAAAGAGGAAAAAGTTGAAATTGAAAAAGAAGAAGAAATTATAACATCTGATATTTCAAACATAGAAATAGATAATGTCCAAAAAATTGAACATTATGATAATGGGATAGAAATGGTAATTATGGAAAATATGCAAAAAAGAAAGAGAAGAATTTTGAAATAATTTTATAAAATAAAAAAAAAATGATAGAAAAAATTGAAAAAAAAGATGATAAATTATATGTTTATCATAAAGATTTATCAGGATACTTTTATGTATTCAATATTAATGAATTTAATGGGGTAAGTAGTGATCGTGATAATAATGATGTATTAGATGAAAATTTAATCCTTAAAAGAATAGGAGAAATTGATGTTTATAATCAGGAACTTTTTAATAAACAATTAATAGGTAATTCTTTGAAAAATTTTTATTTTGAAAGATTAAATGAGTGTTTAAATCAATCAAATGAAGAATAATGGAATATAGAATAGTTTGGAAATAACAATATAATATTTTTTTTACTTTAAAGGATTAAAATCCTGATACTAATAGATATCAGGATTTTTTTATTTTAGAATTATATTATTCAACAACTTATTTTTATCAAAAAATATATTTTCAATTTTTATTGATTTAGAATAATATAAAATTTTAATATTATGTTCTTTACATAATTTATATTTTATTTTATCTCTATTTTTAATTTGAAGTAAAGTCTCCTTCCCTTTAAAATGTTTAACTTCTTCAAAATGTTGTATTCCTTGACATTCAATAGCAATATTATAATCTGGAAGGTAGAAATCTAATTCTAATGGTTTTTTATATTTTAACCATTCAAATTTTTGTTCATAAATATAGTTTATATTATTAGAAATTAACATTTCTTCTATTTCCCTTTCTAATTTTGATATGTCGCAAAAAGAACATCCACATCCACTTAAATGAGTATTTGGTGTTTGCCAAAATTCACCATGTTCTGGACAGATTATACATACTTTTATATTACTTTTAATATATTTTACTTTATTATACTTATACTTATTTTTATGAATTTTTATAGCTTTTCCTATAAATTCTTCTGTATTTGACCGTTGAGTTTCACCCATATTTAGTTTTCCACATTTATAACATATTGCTTTATTTAGATGATTATTTGGAATTTGCCAAAACTCACCATGTTCTGGGCAAATAATACATACTTTTGTATGCGCATCAATATAATTTACTTTGGAATAATCATATTTATCTCCATGTGTCTCTTTTGCTTTTTCAATAAATTCTTCTGTTGTTAATTTTTTTGTTCCTCCACATTTTTGACATCCTCCCCCTCTCAAAATTACTTTTGGTGTTATATAAAACCCTCCATGTTCTGGGCATATAATACATACTTTTTCATTAGTTCCATTATATTCCGCTTTTGAATAATCATACTTATCTCCATGAATTTTTTTTGCTTTTTCAATAAATTCTTCTGTTGTTAATTTCTTCATAGGTATATTATATTTAATTATAAATATTTGTTTTAATGAATATTTATATGTACTTTTGTAAAAAGTATAAAATTTTTTTTCTATGTTAGAAATACCAAGAAGTGCGAAAATTAATATAAGTTGGGAAGCGCATAATTTTAATTGGAGCCGTGATAATGAATTGACAATAAAAAATCAATTTAGTAAAAAATATAATATTCCTAAAAATCACATTAAAGTAACACCACATTTTATTAATGTGGATGAAAATGGAAAAAGTGTTTCTGTTAAATCTGAAGTTATAGATAATATTCAATCGCCTGCTTTTCAACAACATTTATTTGAAGAATATATTAAAATGAATGGAATAGAGAATATTGATTTTAATAAGATTGTAGAAATAGATAATGAAATTAATACTAATATTGATTATGATGTTTATGATAAGTTTGGAAAAATTGTTATTAAAAAGATAGAATTTGACAATTTTTTATCTTATGGGAAGGGAAATGTAATTGATTTTACTAAATTAAATGGCTTAATATTAGTAAAAGGAGAACCAGTAAATAAAACAGGAAAAACAACTGCAATGATTGAAGTTGTTAAATTTGCTTTATATGGCTCTTATACAAAAGCCAAAACATTAGATGATTTATTTAATTTATATTTACCAAATGAAACTGAAATACTTGTTAGATGTTATTTATCAATAGATGGTGAAGATTTTGTTATTGAAAGAAGAGTAACACGTCCTAAAAAGAGAACAGAAAAATCAAAAGCATCTTCATCAGTTAAATATTATAGGATTATTGATGGTATATGGGATATAAATGAGCCATTGGAAGAATATGATGAGAATATTGTTAAAAATGAAAGTGATAATGTAATAAACACAAATAAAAAAATAAAGGAGTGTTTACCAAAAGAAACTGATTTTGATCTAGTTATTTTTGCAAATAGTGAAAATTTATCTTCTTTGATTAATGTTGGCTCAACAGAAAAAGGTCGTCTTTTTAGTAGATGGACAGGACTTTTACCTTTAGAAAATAAGGAGAATTTAGCAAAAGATAAATGGTTAAAAGAAATTAATCCAAAACTATTATCTAATCAATATAATACTGAACAATTACAACAAGATAATATTGATTTGAAAGTTAATATTGAAACTTCTACTGAATCTATTGAAAATTATAATAATAATCTTGAAGCAAGTAAAAAAGTAATTGATGAATATGAAATAGAAAAATCTAATATTTTAACAACAAAAAACAAAATTGATGATAATTTATTGAAGTTGGATATTCAAACAGTTGAAACTAAAAAAAATAATTTAATAACAGAAGGGAAAAATTTAAGAGGAAAAGAAGAAATATATCTAAAAGATATAGATTTATTAAAAAATTATTTAAATAATGATAAAGATAAAACTCTTCTTTCTTCTAATAGGATAAAAATTAATACTTTGACTGGCGAAATTGCTACTATTAAAGCCAATATAAATAATCTAAAAGGTCAAAATCAAAGTTTAGAAGGCAGTAAAAAATGTCCTACTTGTGGAAGAGAATATGATAAAGAAACTATATCTAAAATAGAAGAAAATATTAATATAAATAAAGAGAAAACAAATTCTTTAATAAAAGAAGGTACGATTAAAAATGAACTTAAAATAAAATTAGAAGAAGAAAATGTTGAAATAGAAGAAAAGATAAAAAAAGCAGATGAAAAAACAAAATTAGAACTTAAATTAGCACAAGTAAGAGTTGATATTGCTAATACAACAAGTCAATATAAAGAAACTATTCAATTGATTAAGGATTATGAAAAGAATAAAGAAGATATTGATAAAAATAATAAAATAGATATTAATATCAATAATTTAAATGCTAAAATAAAGATTGAACAGAATGTAAGAGATAGTATCATTAAATCAATTTCACAGGAAGAAAAGAATATTGAAACTTGGAAAAAAGATATTCAAAATAAAGAAGATATAATTAAGAAATTATTTATTGAAGTAAATTATGTAAGGCATTATAAATTATATCTTGAATTGGTGGGTAAAAATGGTATTAAAAAGATAATATTAAGAAAAGTATTACCAATTATTAATGCTGAAATAAATAATTTAATATCTGACCTTGATGATTTTAATATTGAGATTATAATGAATGATAAAAATGATATAATTTTTAATATTATCAAATATGATGAAGAAGGAAATTCAGTTAAAACTAATCTTGTGGCTTCTTCTGGATATGAATCAACTTTGTCAGGAATAGCATTGCGTTCAGTGTTATCTAAATTTTCAACTATATCAGTTCCCAATTATTGTCTTTTTGATGAGGTGGTTGCAAGAACAGGAGAAACAAATTATGAAATATTATATAAGTTGTTGGAGAGAGTAAGTCAAAGTTATCAATTTATATTTGTTATATCTCATAGTGAGGTATTTAATCAATTATTTGATAAGAAAATAACGATTATTAAGGAAAATAATATTAGTAAAATTAAATTATAATGAAATACTTAGTAGGTTTGTTGGTTGGTGGTTTAATGGAAGACCCACAGTTATGTTTTAATCCCCCTTATGATATAATTGAAGGGGATAATAGAGAAGAATGTTTGAGTATATATAATAAAAAACATAACTGTTTTTATTTCTATGGTAGTATTATGTGCAGTTTACATGAAGATGGGATAATAGGAATGATTTCTAAATATTGTAGTGAAGATGAAATAGATAAAATTTTGTTAAATAATATTGCAATTGATATATAAAAATGGTTAAATATTTAATACATTGTGCTGACATTCATGTTAAGAGTTTACAAAAACATCAAGAATACAAAGAGGTTTTAACTAATTTTATTAATCAAATAAAACCATTTCTTGAGAAACATAGAGAAGAAACAAGAATAATTTTAGCAGGAGATATTTTTGATAATTTTCTCACTATAACAAATGAAATGGAAATATTTGGTGCATGGTTTTTGAAAGAATTGGATAATCTTGGCACAACTATTGTAATAGCTGGAAATCATGATTTAGTAAGAAACAATATGGAAAGAGTAGATAGTATAACTCCTTTCTTTCATCTAGTTGATTTCAAAAATACATCATATATGGATATGATAACAGGTTATAAATCTGGTTGTATTGAAGATGAAGGTGTTATTTGGTGTTTATATTCTATTTTTGATAATTATTCAAGACCTGATATAGAAAAAATTAAAGAAGAAAATCCTGACAAGATATTTATAGGTTTATTTCATGGTCCAATTATTGGAAGTAAAAATGAAATAGGATTTACAATGTCAAAAGGGATAAATTCTGATATTTTCAAAAATTTGCATTTCGTATGTATGGGGGATATTCATCAAAAACAATTATTAACAAGTAAGGATGGAGTTAAAATGTATTATCCTGGATCTTTAATCCAGAAGACATTTGGGGAGTCTATTAACAATCATGGCTATTCAATTATAACATTATCTGATTTTAAAATTGAACATAAGGAGGTGATTAATCCTTACAATTTCTATAATTTCAGAATTGAAAATGTAGATGATATTATGAATGATAAAGAAATTTTAATTAATAAATAAGATGGAGATAAGAACACAAATTTTATTAAAAGAAGAATATGAATATCTAATAAATGAGGAATTATCGGTATCAGAACATGTTATTAGTGTAACCCAAGAAATAGAAAAACATTTAAAAAATCATTGGTATTTAGATTTTCATTTAAATAATTTTGATTTTGTGGGTAAGCTAGAAATAGAAATAAATAGAGTTAAAAGTGATGGTGGCGGTTCTTCCTCTATATTGGATTCAACAAATGTCTCATTAGATAATAATGGTTTAATAATTGGTTGTAAGTTAAATATAAATGTTTCTATTAGTGAAAATAATGAAAGTGATATAGATTATTTATATGCTTCAATATTTCATGAAATAGAACATTTATTTCAAATATATCAAAAATTAAAAAATGATAAATATACCCAGCCGAAATCTTCTTTTTCTTCAAAAGAATATAAAAACAAATATTCTTTATATGATTTAGCCCAATTAACATTACAGAATGGCGATATAGAAAATATTTATATATCCTTATTATCTTGGTTATTTTATTTAAATGAATATGAACAGGATGCTACTGCTTCAGAATTATATAATATAATGTTAAAAAAAGATTATCGTTCTGATTTTGAATTTGATATGTTTTATAAACAGTCACAAACTTATAAAAAATTGTTAAAATTAAAAGATGCTTATAAATTATTTAATAATATTAATCAAAATGATTTGGGGTACAAAGAAATGATACAATGGTTATATCAAAATAATGTAACTTTTAATTTACAAAGAACACAACAATTAATTGATTATAATATTAAAAGATTTGAAAGTAAAATTGGTAAAGTTTTGACAAAAATTAAATTAGATAAAGGAATGATGGGCGAATCTGATAGAGGTAAAATGATAGAAACTAATATTAGGATTTATTCAGATAAAGAAATAGAACAGCAAAAAAGAAGTCATGATTTAATGAAAAAGTTAATAAGAGAAGAATATAACACTTACTAAAAGAATAAAGTATTAATTTTTAACAAATGATTATAAATGAATATGATGAAAGTACAAAAACATATTTTAACAAAATTAAAGAGTTTAAACCCCTAACTTTGAAAGAAGAAAAAAAACTTTTTAAATCTTATAAAAAGGGGAATTTAAAAAGTAGAGAAACATTGATAAATAGCAATTTAAAATTTGTTGTACATGTAGCAAAAAATTATAGAGATAGAGGCGTACCATTTTCGGATTTAATTTCAGAAGGAAATTATGGATTATTAAAATCTTTTGAGAAATTTGATTCTAAAAGAGATAATAAGCTGTCATCTTATGCTGTTCATTGGATTAGATTTTTTATTGAAGATAAAATAAGGCGAGATAATAATTTAAATCAATATCCAATAGAAACTTCAATATTAAATTCATTTGAAAATGACGAAGAGATAAATTTAGAAAAAAAAGATTTTGATATAATTGATGAACAAATTGATTATGAAAAACAAAATTATTATAAAACTATTATTGATAATTTATTAATAAAAATATTGAATGATAGGGAAAGTGAAATATTAAAGTATTCTTTTGGATTAGATGATTTCCCAATATTAAATTTGAAAGAAATATCAGTTAAATTAAATATTTCACAGGAAAGAGTTAGACAGATAAAAGATAAAGCATTAATGAAATTAAGAGCTAAATGTTTGGAAAATAATATTGAATTAAATTTATGAAAAAAAATGAATAAAGTTAAAGAATTTTTAGAAAATTATATGATACACATACTTTGTGTCTTGTTTTTGTTGATTGTGTGGAACAATTGTTCTCAAAGTAAAACTAATGGTAAATTAGTTAAGCAAAATAATGAATTAATATTACAATTAGATAGTATTAGAAATACACTTGTAACAAAAGATCATTTATCTAAACAATTACAAATTGAGGGTTTAAGAACAGAAAAACGTATGATACAATCTACTGATAGAAAAATGATGGATTTAAATAGACAAACGGAAATAGATAGTGAACTTAAAAAATTAGGGAATTAAAAAAGAGAGAATAATAATATTTATGTTTTATGAGAAAGATATTAAACTGGATAAATAAAAATAGAGAAACATTATTAAAATCTTGTTATTCACTACCTATATTATTCGCTATTTTTATTTCTATTAATCACTGTATAAGATGGTTTGAGATTGCTAATCCTAATAGTTTTGCTATATTATTAAGTGTAGGAGTTGAAGTAGCAGCTTTTTCAACATTATTAGCATTAATATTTTCTAAGGGTAAATCTTTTAATATATGGCTTACATTTTTTATTGTAACTTTTGTTCAGATATTAGGGAATGTTTTTTATTCTTTCAATTTTATAGATGAAACTGGGCAATTATTTCAAACTTGGCAAAAATTTGTAAAAATAATATTTGATGAAGCATGGGACATTGATAAATCAAAATTTTGGTTATCTGTATTAGAAGGAAGTATTGTACCTTTGTTATCATTACTGTCATTAGATTTAATTGCTAATTTTGAAATGAAAGATAAAAAAAAAGATGATAGCAAGATGAAAGTATTAACTACTACTGAAGAAATTAAACCAACAGTAGAAGAAATATATCATAGACCTGGAACAGCAGTTCTTGATAAAGTAGAAGAAATATTAAAAAATGAAGAACCAATAATTGAAGAAAATAGTGATGAAGAAGAAATGGAAGAAGAAAAAGTAAATGAAATAGAAAAAAAAGAAGAAGTTATAACTCCTGAAATTGTTAAAGTTGTTCCAGAAGAAGATGTTAAACAAATAAAAAAGGAAGAATTAACCAAAAAAAATGTAAATAAAGCTGGACCTTTAGCTGAAGGTATTCCACCAAAACAACAAAGTGGCATAATTCCAAAAATAAAAATTACAAATAAAAAAAGCTAAAATGTAATGATATGATAAAGATATTAACAGAAGATTTGGCAACTAGGAAAATGTTGGACAAAATTTTTAAATTAAATGAAGAAGATTTATCAATGGATAGTAATACTACACAGAGTGATGAAGTTCCTATTAATGATAGTACTTTCCCAAATATACTATCAAATATAAAAGAAACTTTAAGTCAAAAATTACCTAATGTAACTTTTGATGAAAATCCATTTGTTCTTAATAAAAAAAATAATACTGTTACATTGAAAGGAAAAATACAAAATTTAAATTTAAATTTTATTATGACAACTGATACTTCCAATGGTGGAGATGGACTTTATATATCAACACAATCATTGAATTTGAATGATAAAACACTTCAAACATTGAATGTATTATATGGTCATTCACAAATATTCCAATCTGAATGGACAATAAACGAAGTAGAAAAGAAATTAAATCCCAAGAATCTTTAATAGTGAGAAAATTAACAAAGGAAGAATTTATAGAAAAAGCTAAATTAGTACATGGCAATAAATATGATTATAGTAAAGTAAATTATATAAATAATTCAACAAAAGTCTGTATAATATGTCCAGAACATGGAGAATTTTGGCAATTACCAAACAGTCATCTTCTCAGTTTTGGATGTTCTAAATGTACTAATAATTATAATTATACAACAGAAGAATGGATAGAGAAAGCAAAAAAGGTTCATAGAAATAAGTATGATTATTCCAAAGTTAATTATCTAAACAATTATACAAAAGTGTGTATAATATGTTCTCTCCATAGCGAATTTTGGCAAACTCCTGATAATCATTTAGGAGGAAATAATTGCCCTAAATGTATGAATAAAAGTAACCTAGAGGTAAAAGTATCCACATTTTTGGATGATAAAGTAAAGGTTTTAAAAAATTATAGAGGATTTAAATGGTTAAGATATAAAAAGCCATTAGAATTAGATTTCTACCTTCCAGATTATAATATTGCTATTGAATGTCAAGGAAGACAGCATTTCTATTCAAAAGGTACATTTTTTGAAAACAATAATCAAGAATATAAAAATGTAAAAGAAAGAGATAGAATTAAGAAGGAATTATGTGAAAAGAATAATCTTCCCTTATATTATATAAATTATAATGATGATGTGGAGGAAAAATTAAATGAGATATTGAAATTGAGTTGATCTCTCATTTGAGAGAAACAAATCAAAGAACGCAAGCTATAGATGCTATGCGTTTTTTGTTTTAAAGATATTTATAACAAAGTATTTAATAATGACTAACAAAGAAAAGAAAGAAACTGAAGAATGGTTAGATAAACAGTTGAAGTCAAAAGAATTTGAAAAAATTGTTAAAAGAATAATAGGAGATGCTTTTATAGAATATTCTAAATTACAATATGACAATCGTTATTTTATAAAAAATAGATTTAAATGAAATTAATGCAAGATAATATATATGAAACAATATATTCAATAGTTTCAGATAAACTTTTATTGGAAGCTACTGCACAAGAAATACATCAAAAAGATGAAGTTTTTGGTAAGTCAATGTTTGAAAACAAAATTAATAATAAAAAGTTATTAAATGAGAAATTGGGTGTTTCTTCTGAAGTACAAAATACAGCAAAAAAAGTTGCTGATGAAATATGGAAAAAAAGAAATGAATCTCATTCAGCATTTATGCTGCAAGATATTGATTTTATAGGTAAATTATGGGTTAATTCATATTTAACAAAAGATAAAAATGAAGTTAATGCTGACATTAATCATATTCGTTTTCCTGGTGTTTATAATGATAGATTATATGATTTTACATATAAAGAAGATACTTCAATAGAAGATTATATTAATAGAGGAATGTCTGCAATATCTTTAAATGTTTATTTTTTCTCAAATGATTATAATAGTTTGTTAGATATAATAACCCATGAAGTTAATCATATTTATGATTTTTATATAAAAGGTAAGAATAATAAAGAAGTCCCATTTACAAGGTTAGATGTAAATGCAAGAAATGCAGAAGATTCAGGCAATCCAGAGGCAAGAAAGGTGGGAGCGTTAATATATTATGGTAGAGATAGTGAAATACAATCATATACACAACAATCATTTAGTGAAATGAAAAATGGCACCCCATATGATAAAACTGTTTTATATAACATATACAATGATTTGATTTATATGCAAAGTAAAATTAATGCTTATGATGATGATGATTGGGAGCAAGTTATGTATTATGTTTTTCCCAATACAAAAATAAAAGGTCATGCTGATTTAGATTATTTATATAATAATGATTTTTCAGAAAAAGATACTCCTTCTATAGAATATATCAAAAAATATGTTAATAATTTATTAGATAAAACATTGAAAAAATATATTAAAAACATAGGTAGATTAAGAGCAAATTTTAATACTAATGAAGAAATAAAAGGTAAAAAAGTAATTATAAAAGAAGAACAAGTTAAATTATTGAGACAGATTATTAATGAAGATAATAGAGAAGTTACTTATTATGAATTTTTATCACAATTAAAAGCATTTTTGAGAGATCTATTATCTAATCCTGTTACTTCTCAATTAGATGATTTTTGGAAATTAAGAGGTTTTTCAAAATCAAAACTTATTTTATATTTAATAAAGAAAGGTATTATAGAAAAAGATGAAAAGTTAAATGAGGATAATCCAGAAGAAGTTAAAATGGATATATCTTATAAAATACCAAAAAAAAATTTTCAGCGTTCAGTAAAAAGAATGTACCAACGTTTTTTTGAAAAGAATGATATAGAACAATTGGAAGAAGATGGGGCTACTGGCGCAGGTGCAACTTCTGTTGGGGGAGCGGGGTTAGATGGGTCAAATACACTTTTAACTCCTGTTTTTCCTGTTCAAAGTCGCCCTATATATAAACCAAAATTACAAGAAGGTTTAAGTTCTATTTTGTATCATTTTACATCGCCAGATAGATTAGTTGAAATATTACAAAGTAATGAAATGGTAAGTCATCATCATGCAGAAAAACCTTATGATAATTTTTATCGTTTCTCTTTTACAAGAACAAAAAAAGGAGATACTGGTTATCAAATGAATAATTATGGTGCAAGAATAACATTTGATGGAAATTTGTTATCTACTAAATATAAAGGCGTTCCATATGATTATTACAGTAGTACTGGAAATGAAGGTTGGGGAAGTAAAGAAAATAGAAGAAAAGAAGATTTAAAATCAATACCATCTGATCTTGTTAATAGAGGAGAAAGTGTACTAGCGAGATATACTGAAATGGAAGATATGTTATTATCACCAAAAGATACTATTGATAATATTAGTAAATATATAATAAGGATAGATGTTTTACTTGAAAATGAGAATAATTTCAAGAAGTATATAAAGGATTATAAACCAAGATACAAAACAGCAATAAAAGAATTAACAAACACTAATTTTTATAAATCTGGTAAAATGTACTTTTATGATAATATGAAGGATTTTAATTTTCAAACTAATAATATTGTTATTAATAGTCAATTAATTTTATATCTTAATGAGGCTTTATCTCCAATAGCTGGTTTACCAGGAATTAGTATAGATGATGTTAAACTAATTCAAAATAGCCCATTAACAATGGGAATTATTGGAAATACAAAAAGTGAAAAGAGAGATAATTTAATAAATAAAATAAATGATAATATTATGAATAATAAAGGATTAAAATTTGCCACCTCAAGTTCACAACCAAAATGTAATCTTGCAAGATTCCCCCAACTTTGGGATGAATATAAAAGCAATTTAAATTTTTATAATTCAAAAGAAGAGGCTATTAATAATAGAAAGAATAATGATTATGTGTTATATATTGCAAATTCTGATGACTCTTATAATAATATAGAACATTTTTCAATTTAATACCAAACAATAAACTATTTATAATAAAAAATGGTAAGTAATTTTTATGATATACAGGGTTCTTCTTTAGATAAACTTTGTAAAGTTAAAGAAGAAATTGATGAGGAATATGAAAAAGAGGAAATTGATAAGAATAAAATAAATAAATTAATGTATCAACAACTTATGGTAAGTTTACCTTTAACTGTACAAAATAGATATTTAAGACCATATTAAATAAAAAAATGACAATAATATTCATATGAATAAATTATATAATGTAGAACAATTGAGAAAAATCATTGCAGAATCAATTGAAGAATTTGAACCTGTAATTGGTAAAGATGTTGAGAAAGATAATAAAAAAAATAATACAGAATCTTATAAAGATGCTCAAAAAAGAGCAAAAGATTTTGATGGTGGATTAACAGAAGATACTGGAAATCCTTCTGTTGAAGATAGTATTTTTCAAACAGCCGCTGATAGAGATAATATGGGTATGGAAAGATTAAAATATACTAATCCTGTTGGAGAACCTTTTAAAAAAAGAGTTCAAGCTCAAATAATGGGTAAAAATTCTGATTTGGAAGAAGATATTGATGATAAAAGTGGGGTATCTACAGAAGGTAATAAAAAATTTTTAAAAAAAGCAGAAGAAATGAATAAGTTTGATAATGATAACCTTGGAATTGGTGGTAAGAATCAATCACTTGTCCAATTTGGTGATAAAATAGCCACTGGTACAGGGACACCAAAAAATAAAGAAAGTGCTTTTGAATCAGTTAATGAAGGTAAATGCAATGGTAGTTGTGTGAGAAAAGTTGGAAATGATTGGAGAGTAGTATCTAATAAAACTGGTAAACTCTGGCCACAAACTTATGATTCAAAAGAAAGTGCAGAAGATGCATTAAAAGCATATCATGTTCATGAAAATAAAGTTAAGATTGGTCAAATATTTACTGAAACAAAACATAATTTAAAACTGAAATTAACAGGATTAAATGAGGATAAAACAAAACTTAATTTTATTGATGAATCTTCAAATAAAAAATATTCTTTATTAAAGGAAAATTTCAAAAAAGCCTTACAAGAAAAAAAGATATTAAGAGAATTAGATGTAGCTACTAACTTTTCACAAGGAACACCAAATGTACAACCTGCTGGTTATAGTGTAGGTGATATATTGGAAACCCCTGAATATGGTGGTAAATATTTAATAACAAAAATAGAAAATGGTCAAGTTATTTATAAAGATTTGAAATATGATGAAATGTCAGGTGATTCAACAAGAGAAGTTAATGATAGAATAAATTCAGGCTATTATCGAGTTATACAAAATAATAATAATAATATGCAAACAGAAAATAAAAAATTGAAAGAAGGTAGAATTTTAAATGAGTGGGGTTTTGGAAATAATGAAATGCAAACTAATAATCAATCAATGGTGCAAAAGTATCAAGAGATACTTAATATATTAAAGGGTTCAAATATTCCTTTTAATTTAAATAATGTAACACCTCCTGATTTCGCATCAGGTAAAAGAAGATTTGATGTAAGTGCTAATGTAAGATTTGATGAAAGAAATAGACTTTTTGAATATGCTGAATGGTTGAAAAAGAATTATCCAAATTTAATACAAAATGCAGGTTCTGGTTCTAATAATACTAATGGAGAAAATCTTCAAATTATATATATAGATGTTAAAGATGACAGTTCTCAACAATTTGAATCTAAATTAAAAAGATTAAATTTTAAAAAAGATAATTTTGTATGTGAAAGTCATATGTTTTCATTAATACCAGAAGAATATAAAGTTAATGGCAATAAGTTTTATATGAAAGATGCTTCTGAAAATGAATATTTGATTGAATGGAACAATAATTTGAAACAAAAAGCTGTTATTCTTGAATATAAAAATGAAAAGAAATTAAATGAAAACATGTCAAGAATGAAAGATTTATGGAATTATAATTCTTCAGATACAACAAAATCTTTGAATGAACAAGAAAGAATTAGTGAGAAACAAAATATAGGAAATTTCATTCAAAAAGTTAAAGAAATTTCCAAAAAAAATGATTGATATAAATTTAAAAAACCAAAATTAATTAGTATGGAAAATGTTGGAGAAGTTATTGGGAAAAACAAAAATATAATTACCTCTTTAATGGAAGCGATAGGAAAATATGGTAAAAATACTTTGCTTTTTGCTACTATGGCTTTTCTTGTATATGTATTTGCAATTAGAGAAATAATTAATCCACCATCAAAAATGGTTAAAGAAGAATTTACTAGAATTGATGAAGCTAATAAAAAAGAAGAAATAGATGGAATTGAAAAAAGAAAAAAAGCTGATGTTTTAATACCATCCTTATTAAGTCAATTAAGAATTGATGTTAATGCTTCTAGAGTTTTAATATTAGAATTTCATAATAGTACTAAAAATGTTAATAAATTACCTTTTTATTATTTTAGTTCAACTTATGAAGAAATTAATAATAGTGATTTATCTATAGGGTATATAAGTGATGATTTTTATTATCAAAGAACAGGAGATTATGGTGATTTTTTAGCTAAATTAAGACAAAATCGTTCTATTTTCATTCCTGATTTATCAACAAATAATAATTCTAGAATGACAGATAAATTGATAAGAGCTGGTGCAAAATCTGTTTATTTTTATGAAATAGAAGGTATAAGTTTACCTACTGGTATATTATTAATAGAATCTGATAAAGAAACATTAGATGAAAACTTAATTAATAAAAATATTACGAAAGTTATTTCATATGTTACTTCATTATTGGAAGGAATTCCAATACCTAAATAAAATATTATAATAAATAAAAATGAGTGATACTACATCAACTACTTCAAATAATACTCATAAGATAACTGACATTTTACAATGGGTACTAATTGTTGGGTTAATTGCATTATTATTTTATTATTGGAATAATGTTCATACATTAAAAGATAATATATATAAAATAGATCAAGAAAATGGAGCTACAATTACTTATCAGGCTTCTCAAATATCTGATTTAAAACAAATAAATGATTCTTTATATCAAAAATATAAAGATGATAAAAATGTTGAATCCATTATTCAATATAAATATATAGTAAAAAGAGATACTGTATTAAAAGAGCCTACTCAAAAAATAGAAAATGACAGTATTGTTAAATTTTTATATTCCAATCAAAATCAATATTTTAATTATGATATAGGCGTATATACGAAAGAGAAACCTGATAGCATTGGTTTTAATTTTCAATTAAGTGATACATTCACTATTGTTAATAAAAAACTTTATGATGATGTTTATCAAACATATATAAGCTCAAAATCTCAATCTCCTATAGAACCTCTTGTTGTTTTTAAAAAGAAAAATAGTTTTTGGAGCAATTTTCATTTTGGACCACAAGTAGGTGTTGGATATGGTTTTATTAATAAAAAACCAGATATTTATCTTGGTATTGGAGCTCAATATAATATTAAATAAAATATTTAAAAGTTTATATTAATAAGACTTGATTAATTCAAGTCTTTTTTTATTTTTAAAAGTAAAAGATAATTTTATGGTAGAAAAAATAAACATATTTGTATTCATATTTTCAATTCTTTTTTTATTAAAAGAAGGATATTTATTTGTACAACAAATATTAAAGAACAGAGAAATAATGGATGGAAAAGTATATAATGAAAATGGAGTAATCCCCTATCAAATACCATTTCTAAGACTTTTATTTGTTGGTTTAGCAATTTCATATTTTATAACTTGTTTAATAAAAGGATTTTAATTTTAATAGTGAATGAAAAAAAAGATAGTAATGGTTTAAATAAAAGAATAGAAAGAGATAAAATTAAAAGAGAATTATGCAAAAAAAATAATCTTCCTTTATATTATATAAACTATAATGATAATATAAAAGAAAAGTTAAATGAAATACTAAAGAATTATGGATAGTTTAGAAAAACATATTGAGGAAATTGGGAATCGTTTTCTTGGAATGAAAAAAGAAAATACTAATATTAATGGGGTAAATGAAATACTTACAAGAATTGAAATTGATTTTAAATCAGATTCTCCAAATTTTATTTATACTACATTTGGGTTTCCTAATAATGTTCCTGTAAATGAACAAATAATTAAATGTGTTAAACAAAAAGGAGATAATGAAATTTACTATTTATTCAGTACATCAAAAGATATTGGTTTTATAGACTTAATAAAACATGCTGAAAAAATAATTGATATTAATTCTTCTATTGAAAAAAAAAGGAATTTATTAACTTTAAAAATAGAGGAATTAACAAAATTATTTGGTAAGTTAGAATATAATGAATTGAAAACATTAACATTTAAGTATAAAGAAAAAAGAAAAAAGAATGTTGAAACTGAAAAAGAAGAAATTATTAATACAGATAATAGTTCTGTTAAAACAGATTAAATATGGGTTGTAATTGTAAGAAGAATGTTAATATTAAAACTGATGTTAAAAAGAAATTAATTGATAATATTCAAAATAAACAATTTTCTGTAAAATCAAATTTATCTAAACAAAAGAAACTATCTGTATTAGTAGGAACAAAAATAATTTATTAAAGTAAAAAAAATGATTGATTTAATTATTCTCATAATATTTGGGTTGTTAGCATATTCACTTGCTTTTATGTTGGTATTTAAACAACCACCAATATTAAAACCTTTATATTGGTTATTTAAATTTGTTGGATTAAAGGATGCTTTGTCTTGCATTTTTTGTATGGGATTTTGGAGTAGTGCATTTTTGTCAGCATTGAATATTTTTGTATTATCCAATATTAAATTTACAATGTTATTAACTATTAATGGTTTTCCAGAAACATGGTTATATAAATTAATTTATATAGTATTAGATGGTTTTATTGGTGCAGGATTAGTTTATTTAATTCATTCATTTCAAGAATCATTAGAAGTAAAATCTGAACAAGTTAATTATGAATATGTAGATAGTTCTGATATTGCTGAAAAGATAAATTTATCTTCTTCTAAACAAATATTACATGATTAAAAATGGTTGATTATTTGGAAGAATTAAAAGGGTTGGATAGAGATAAACTTTTATCTGAAAATCAATTGAAAAGTGAAATGAATGGTTTTATTTATCAGTTAAGAAATACTGATTTAGGAAAACAAATAAAAAGTGAAATTCTAATTCCAAAAAAAGTAAAAGTAGATAAGTTATATAAATGGAAACAAAGAGTTAATAAATTTTTTAATTTATTCGGATAATGAAAAAGTATTTTGCCACTGAAAAAGATATATTTGAAATTGCAACAGTATTGAATGAAAAATTTGATGAATATGATTTATCAAATATGGAAATTAGAATTGGTTTACCATCTTATAAATTGAAAAAATTGGATGAATTTTTATTCAAAAAATTTAACCCTAATATTCCTTTATCTAAATTTATTTCGCAGGAAGAAGTAAATATGCATCTTGCTGGAATTAAATTTATGCTTTATAAGAGTGATGATAAAGGATTAGAAATTAAGGTAGATGAAAATGGTAATGAATATATTGATTAATTTATGACAATAAAAGAAAGAGAAAAATTTAATAGATATTTGGTAGATAGATATGATCAATGCTATCCAAGAGTGAAAAGAAGTGAAAGTAGAAATATTCCTATAGGAAAAGAAATATCTTATAAATACACTTGTTATCCATTATATTTTGATTCAGATAATTATGCAAGATTTCTTGTTAATGAAAATAATTTCGATTTTATTAATTACATGACAGATGATGAATGGGAATATCATAATTTTGAAATATGAGTAAAAATTTAACACAAGAGCAAATAATTGAACAATTTAGAAAAATACATGGGAATAAGTATGATTATTCTAAAGTAAACTATATAAAAAAGCATTCTGAAGTTTGTATAATTTGCCCAATTCATGGAGAATTTTGGATGCAACCAAATAATCATATTGTTGGAAAAAATAATTGTCCTAAATGTTCAAAAAAGTATAAATGGACGACAGAAGAATGGATAGAAGAAGCAAAGAGAATACATGGAAATAAGTATGATTATAGTAAAGTTAAATATATTGATGCTCATACTAAAGTATGTATTATTTGTCCTGAGCATGGTGAGTTTTGGCAATCTCCTACTAATCACACACATTTAACACAACATAGAGGGTGCCCTAAATGTAATAAGGGTATAAAATATACACAAGATGAATGGATTGAGCTAGCTAATAAAAGACATGTTGGAATTTATGATTATTCTAAAGTAAACTATAAAGATTCAAATGCAAAAGTATGTATTTTTTGTAAAAAGTGTAATAATGAATTTTGGCAGCTTCCAAATGCACATATGGCAGGGCAAGGATGTCCTCATTGTAAAAAATCTAAAATAGAAATAATTGTTGAAAAGATTCTAAATAGTAAAAATATATTATATTTTTATGAATATAGAAAATTTAAATGGTTAAAAAATAAAAAGTTATTAGAATTAGATTTCTATCTTCCAGATTATAATATTGCTATTGAATGTCAAGGAAGACAACATTTTGAAGAAAGAAAATGGTTTGGAGGTATAAAGCAACTTAATATTCTTCAAAATAATGACAGAATTAAGAAAGAATTATGTGAAAAGAACAACCTTTCCTTATATTATATAAATTATAATGATAATGTAGAAGAAAAAATGAAAGAAATACTTAGTCTTTAGCTGATGGAATTTTATTATATTTTTTCATAATATTTTCAAGCATTTTTTTATGATTTTCTTCATCACTAATTAATTCTTGTATAATATTAATATCTTCTTCATCATTTGTATATTGTAGTAAATTCAAATAAATTCTTATTGCATCTGCCTCTGATTTTATTGCATTGGAAATCAATTCAGCTAATTTTAAATTAGGAGTTGAATATATTTTATTATCATTATAAAATTCTTCTTCATTTAATTTTCTTAAAACTGAATTTGTTATTTCATTAATTATATTCTTCATGTGCTTATTTTTATTATAAATATTTAATTGGATGACATACATTTTTTTATTTTTGATATATCCCATCCTGTTTTTTCTTGAATTAATTTTTCTGTAAAATCGCTACTTAATGGCCCATCACTAAATCCCAAAAAGGTTATGTAATTTATTTTTTTCTTTGTACATATTTCTTCAATTCTATTGTATAAATCAATTATAACATTTTTATTTGTTCCAATGATCATATCAAAAATATGATCATCATCTTTTATAAGTAGTTTATTTTTATAGATAGATATTTGTTTTGATTCATTATTATTTAGTATAAGGTTATCTAAAATGAAAGTTATATTTTTCCTATTTCCATCTCTCTTAAATGAATTATAACCATATACATGATAATCTTCTTCATAATTATATATTTGCTTATTTAGTATAATCCACTTTTTTATTTCTCTTTTTTTATTACCCCATTCAGTTTTATCTAAATCGTGAGTAGCTTCAACTATATTTTCAATTAATTTTCCATATTCATTTGGAAATTTTGAGTGTTCTAAATCCTCTTCATTCAATTTTAATAATAATATTTCATATTTTCGTTCCCAATCATTCCTTTGAGAATATTTTTTAGATACAATGATATTTTTATTATCCTCTATAAATTTATCATAATCATTAATAGCACTTTTTTTATCAAAATATCTACCAAGTTTTTTCCTTTCTTTACCATTTAATGTAACTATTATTCTATATTTACATTCTGATTTTTTCTTTTTCTCAATATGAAAGCCATTTCTTCTTGCCTCATTCATTAGCTTTACAAGGTATTTACGTTTACATTCATTTGAACAAAATTTCACTTCATTTCCTTTTTTTAAGTATTTCAACTTAAATTCTTTCCCACATTCATCACAAACATAAGTTTTTAGATATTTTCCTCTTTTTCTTTTTATAACACCTTCTTTTATAAGTTTTTCTTTATTTTTATAATATCTTGCCAATCCTTGCCTTCTTTCAATTATTTTTTCATATTTCTCTTTATCTTCTTCATTTAATATTGTTAATTCTCTTTTTGATATCACTTCTTCTCCTTTTTCTATTCTTCCAATTAACTCTTTTTTTCTTTTTTCCATTACAATTTCAAAATTTCCTTTTTTTACTGCCATAACTTTTTAATTTGAAATATTATTATTTTAATATAAATATGTGTATATTTGGAAAGTGATTTATTTAATAAAGAAATATTTTTTTCTATAAATTTTGAAATAAGAAAAAAAGGAATTATCTTTGTACTATAAATTTTAAATATTATAAAAAATGAAACTATTTCCAATGTCAGAAGACATACAAGAATTATGTGAACAAGTTATGAAAGATGAAGTTCCAGGTCTTGCTTCTATGGGTTTAAATTTTAAATATGCTGGTAGTCCAAAATCTCCATCAATAGTAAAAATCTCAAAAGGCAATCCTGTTACTGATTTTTTAACACAGGAAGAAGGTACAATACTTGTTACTGTTTATGAATTAGCTTTTGAAAGATTAACAGATGAATATAAAAAATTGATTTTAGCATCTGCTTTCGCTTCTATTGAATATGATTCAGAAAAAGATAAAATTACTATTGGTGGTAATAATGGTACTTCTTTAAATGAAACAATTTATTTGAAGTATAGAGAACCAGCAGTTTTATCTATATTTAATGGATATGCTGTTATCAGACAGATACAGGAAGAAGAAAAAGAAGCAAAAGCTCTTGCTGCTGCTGAAAGAGCAGAAAAAAGAAAATTAAAAAGTTCTTATGCAGGACAATAAATTATTTTTGTCTAATAATTACACGTCTGTTTCCACTTCTATTTACAAAAGGTCTTTGAATTGGTTTTTGTATTTGTGAAGTAGTTCTTTGTTGAACTTGTGGTTTGGATTTACAATTACACATACTTTCTACTATTTATTGAAATAAATATTGATTAATTATATTTTTTTAACATTTTATACTTTGAAATTAAAAAATAAATTTATATCTTTGCAGTGTAATTCAAATGAATTAGTGTTGAAGTGATAACTGAGTAAGAACATGATACTTCAAATAAATGTAGTGAGAGATGTACAGCTTTATTCATTTTTTTAGATAAGGTTCCCCTGTAGCTCAGTTGGTTAGAGTACTTAAAATGAAGTTTTCTGGGTAGGAAATGTTCAGCAATATCAATCAAAATCGCTGTTAACGAAGGGGTCGGCAGTTCGAGTCTGTCCAGGGGTTCAAAGATTTCTTATTTAGATTAAAATAAGTGGCAGAGAAGAGGATTAAGAAAACATACAGCATTTTTTATCAATTCAACCATAGGAAAGAAAAAGTGTTTTCTGAAATAAAAAGATAGGGTTCACTGAGTTAAAGTGAATAGTTCAATACCAAGGTGAGGGAAGTGTTGAATGATAATATAAGTCCTTACATGTAATATAACTACATATCTAACATGTTTTATATATAGTCATGAATGTTATAAAACCTCTGGAACATTTTTTTTTATTAGGGTAGTTTTCATTGGATTAGACCCTGACTTTATGGTAAGTTATATTTACCTTAATTTATTGGAACTTAGCTCAGCTTGATTTAGAGCATCTGTTTTACAAGCAGAGGGCCGTGGGTTTAAATCCCCCAGTTCCAACAATTAAATCGGGGGATAGAGCAGTGGTAGCTCACCAGGCTCATAACCTGGAGGTCGAAGGTTCGATCCCTTCTCCCCCAACAATAGGAAAGGTACAGCAAATTGAATTAAAATTCTATTTACAATTTTACTATGAGGAAGAGAGCTTTCATCTAAAATAGGTGGAAAACAACTCTCAAAGAAATGAGTACTTCTCTAAAAACTCTCTTTCCTGATATCATAAAATAAATCTTTACATCAAGGTGTACATAAATCTGTATAGTGGTACAAATGAGGGGCAAAGGAGAAGAATTTGCGTAGTCCGCTTGGAGTATCGGGTAGCTATGGTTGGGAAAGGTAAAGATTTATTTTTAATTTTTATATAATATGTTATATTCAATATTATTAACATTAGGATTATTAATTTTAGCTCATTTTATTGGAGATTGGAGTAAATTTGTTCCATTTCATCAAAAAGTAGTTAATGCAAAAGTTAATAAAACCAATACATCTGGAAATTGGATATTTTTACATTCAAGTATTGTATCTCTGTATAAAATATTTGCAATTTTAATTTCATCTTGGATTATTCCAATAGGAAATATGCCAGGTTTTTTGAATACAATATGGTTTTATATTATTCTTGTAGTAATATTTTTTGGAGAACTAATAACACATTTTGTATTTGATATTTCTAAATGGTTTCTAAATAATAAATATAATCTGAATCCATCAAAAGATATTTATTGGACTGTTGTTGGTATTGACCAAATGCTACATTATTTAGTAATGTTAGGAATGTTATATTTATTATATTGTTAATTTTATATGGCTATGTGGCGTAATTGGGAGCCGCAGGGGACTTAAAATCCCCTCTCCTGTAAAGGAGGTACAGGTTCAAGTCCTGTCATAGCTACGATGAGAATTAGCTCAGTTGGTAGAGCAAAGGTATTATAAAAAGTTTCTTGAATAAGAAATGTTCAGCAATATTTAAAAATGGGAACTTTATGTCAGCAGTTCGAGCCTGCTATTCTCATCCACATTTTCTGGTAGTTCAATTGAATAGAACCTTCGGCTTCTACCCGAAAAGTTGGGAGTTTGAATCTCCCCCAGAAAGCAAAATAAATAGAAAAAATGAGTAGTTGTATTAATAGATTAGATGATGAATTAGATGACCAGCAATGGAAAGAAATGGTATTAAAATGGAATGGTTTCAAATTTAAAGTAATTGATGAATTAAATGAAGTTAAAATTAAGAATAAATATGATACCAAAGAAGTTGAAGAATGGAAATTTTTATTTAATAATAAATCCAAAATATTAGCGAATAGAGAATTGATTAACTTATTAAAAAATTGGGAATGAATATAAAGGTAAAAGAATTAATAAGTAAATTACAATTATTTAATCCAGAAGCCGAAGTTGATATTCTATTTAATAATCAACCTTATCCTTTGGAAATATATGGTTGGAATTGTGGTGGAGATAATAATTATTCTTCAACTGAATCTAAACAAAAAGCTATTTCAGTATCATTAGGTGGGATTGGGTTAAATGATAGTGAAAGAATGTAAATGAAAAGTAAATTTGAATGTAGAGATAAAGTATCATATAATACATTTGAAGAAGCAAATAAAGTATTATCAGTATGGGATAAAAAGAAAAATAATAGTGAACAATATGCTTATTCTTGTAAAGAATGTGGAAAGATACATATTACCAGTAGAAAGAAACATCTAAATAAAGTAAAACCAATTAAATATAAGGAAATTGGATTTACAAATGAGGATAGAAAAAAATGGGGTGGTAGTCGTTCAGTTAAAGAGCAAAAAGAACTTGTAGAAGTATTGTATAAAGGAAGAGAAAATAAAAGAGTTACTTTTGGAGATTTATTAAAAAAAGAATATTAAGTTTTTTTAATACAAAATATTTTGGTAACTCAAAAATAATTCTTATCTTTGTAGTGTTATTTGAAATTATAACGAGAGGTAGCTTAATGGCAGAGCGCAGTCGGAATGTAAAATTGCAATTTAATGTTCTTAAACAAGACTGAATGGTGTGCTGTGAAAGTTTGAAAAAAGTGAATACAAACTGAATGGGGTTGCAAACCTTGCAAGTTATGATGCTTGAAGTAGAATGAGTAATTGAGGTTCAATTCCCACCCTCTTGACAAAAAAAATTAAATTGATATGAAAACATTAAGAGAAAGACAAATTGGTGAAAGATTTAAATATAGAAAAAATATAGTTGAAGTCAAATCTGTTATTTATAACAAATGTTTTTATTGTCAATTTAGAAATCAATCTAAATGGATTGTAATTCTAAATGGTTGTTATCAAGAAAAAAATATGTTTGATTCTTGTTCAAAGAAACATAATTGTTCAAGATATACCAGAAAGGATAAAAAAGATGTTTATTTCAAACTAGTCAAAAGACTTTATTTAGAAAGAAAATGATAGGTTCAAATAACACTGATAAGTTTAAGATATTCCAAATAAGATGGGCTGAAAAGTTGGGTTATAACGATAATCCATATTTAATAAGGTGGACATTTATATTTTTTGGATATTCAATGAGAATACATCATTGGATTAAATCAGATGATAATAGATATTTTCATGATCATTCAAGTGATTTGTTAAGCATTGTATTAAAAGGAAAATATACAAATGTTAAACCTCTTATGTGGAAGAAAAATTTACCTCCAACTCATTTATTTGAAGTTGAATTACCACCAGAATCTTCAATAAAGAGAAAGTTTATTTCAAATACTGTAGAGTATCCAGTTGAAGGTATTTTTAATTCTTGGAAAAATTTCTTCAATATGAAGAAATCAATATGGTTTTCAAAAGCAACTGAACAACATTACTTGAGTATTCCAAAAAAAGGTGCATGGACATTGTTATTTGAAGGAAAAGCATATCATAAGTGGGGATTTTATGTAAATCAACATAAATGGAGACCATTAAGATATTTCTCAAAGTTTGGTATAATACAAACAGAAAATTATCAATAATTTTTAACATAAAAAATTTGGTCATTAAAAATAAAATTTGTATCTTTGCATTATAAATTATGTTTTATTGATAGATTCAGGTACTGAATATTGGCACTGTAAAATATAGTTTAGAGTAATAGGCAGTAAGTCATATATCTATGAGTAGAGGGTAACGTTTGAAATTAGTATATACTCCTTTGAAAAAGTGCAATGACCTATTATTTTTTATTAAATATTGATAATTTTTTAAATAATAGTATATTTATATTAAAAAACTTATAAATGGGTATTGAACCATAAATAAAAAGTAAAAACAAAAAAAGCAATGGGAACAGATGCTTAAAAAAAGAAAAAAAAGAAATGAGAGAATTTAGTAAACATATTAATAATTTTGTTGAGGTTAGTTATAAACCCAATAGTAATTGTAATTCAAATGAAAAACCATTTGAAGATGATAATAATTTGCTAAAAGGATTTTGTGTATATATGTAACATTTACTCAAATATACGTTCCACAAACCCTGATAGCAAAATTAAAAAAGTTATCAGGGTTTTGTGTTTTTAATATATGGCGCATTAGTTTAGTGGTAGAACAGGCGGTTTTCAGCCGAAGGAGAGGGTTTCGATTACCCTATGCGCTACAAATATGTACCTGTGGCAGAGTGGTTTATGCACTTGACTGTTAATCAAGACTACGAAGGTTCGATCCCTTCTGGGTACGCAAAAATAGAGAGTATAGCATAATCTGGTAAGTGTGCCTTCCAAGTGGGAAGGAGATGTGGTTCAAATCCAATACTTTCTGCAAAAATAGTCTATTGGTCCAGCGGTTAGGATGCCAGATTGTCAATCTGGTGGCGAGGGTTCAACTCCCTTATAGACTGCTATTTCTGGGTGTAATTCAGTAGGAAGAATGCTTGGTTTGGGACCAAGATGTCGGGAGTTCGAGCCTCTCTACTCAGACAAAATTCGGATAGTAGGGAAGCTCGGTCGTTCCCGCCTGCCCTGGACGCAGGAGATCATAGGTTCAAATCCTGTTTATCCGACTATAATTAAAAAAGTTAAAGGGACTTTGAAAAGAATTATAAGTGAAAATAATATGAGTAATAAATTAAAAATAAAACGAAAATGTAGCTGACCTCACAGTTAATATGGGCTGTGAGGTTGGGAATAAGGATATTACTCCCTCATAGCTCAATGGTTTAGAGCTTCTGTCTTTTAAACAGAAGAACCAGGTCCGATTCCTGGTGGGGGAACTATAAAAATAAAAAAAAATGTTTTGGGATAACAAAAATAAATGTAAGAAGTATTGTATAGGTTGTAAATTTGCAAGTGAATTTAATAATAATTTTTATTGTGTTAATGAACTTGGTGAATATATTGTTGCAACAAAAAATCAAGTTTTAGTATCATTGGGATATACAGCTTTACATATATGTAGAGGTTTATTAATAAAGAAAAATTGCCCATTTTTTGAAAAAGATAGAAAATTATGAAAGAAATTAGTATTAAAGATGTAATTGATAATAGTAAAAGAGCTAAATTAACTCATGCTATTGCAGGGAGATTGTATTATAGGGTAGATGATATAGAAAGAAATACTACATATCAATTTTGTGTAGATATGAATGATAAAGAAGATGTTGGTTCAACTACATTTATTGTAGATGAAAAAGCTATTCTTTTAATGAGATATATTAGAAAATCAAAAGATTCTGGTGATTTAATTCAAATTAAATAGCATAATGAGTTTTATTTATGAAATAAAAAATTTAGAGAAAATAAAAGAAGAAGGTAGTATTTACATTCAATGCCCATGTTGCCAAGAAAGTTTTGATTATTATCTAGATAAATATGAATTAGATATTTTGAATAAAGAAGAGGACATTTATTGTAAGTGTATAGAATGTGGTAATTCTTTCTATCTTTCTTTGTAGATTATCAAAAAGTGATAAAAATCATTTTATGTATTGTAAAAGATGAAAAGAATAAATTTGGTATATTCAATAATAATTTGTACTTTTGCGATATAATTATCTATTTATAGATACAACAAAAAAGTATAAAAATGAAAAAAAGAATTATTATTTTATTATCATTATTTTTCATAATGAACATAAGTCAAGCAGCTATTTATAAAACAAAAAGTGAAAGTGATGTAATTGAGAATAGTACAGGTTTATTTGGAGAAAAAAAAGTAGAGAAAATTGAAAATACAGAAGATAATTATGGTGGATTATTCAGAGCATCAGATCCAGGTGGAAGACCAGGGAATGGTGATGGAATTGGTCAGCAAGCACCATTAGGTGATGGATTAAAAATATTACTTATACTTTGTTTTTTCTTTCTTCTTTATGAATTTTCTACAAACAAAAAAATTAACATAAAAAATTTGGATAATTAAAAAATAAATTGTAATTTTGTAGAGTAATAAGATATTTATAAGATATAAAAATAGATCGTGGTGTGGAGGAGTCTGGCTTTCCTCATCTGGCTCATAACCAGAATGTCACATGGGTTCAAATCCCATCACCGCAACAAATAGAAAACATACAGCATTTTTTCAATTTTCAATGGGAGAAAAAAAGTGTTTTCTGAAAAAAATAAGGAAAGATACAGCAATGTTAAATGGTTAAAAGAAAATTCTGTAAAAATTTTTTGAAAAGGTTCAAATCCTATTCTTTCCTGTAAATTTGAAAAGTTAAATTAAAAAAAATAGAAAAAATGAAACAAATTAGTAGTACATATTGTCTTGGAAGTTCATCAGCGATTAGTTTTGCTGGTACAACATCCTTTTGTACTTATCATTTTTATGATAATTTTGTTTCAAGTTAAAAAAAGAATTACCTTAACCTGGCAAGGATAAACCTGAAACAAATCTATAAAAAAGAAAAGTTTCAGGTTTTTTTAATTTATATGGAAAGTAAACCTATAAGGTGTAGGAACCGCCTGCTAAGCGAGTTGTACAATTAAATGTATGTGAATCGTGTTCACTGCTCTCCGCAAAAGTTCTTTGAAATTGTTGGTTAATTATAAATTATTATGGATTAGTTGGGTAGTGGCAATCCCAAGACACTGTAACTGTCTCGCCTTCGGGCTTTCGCTGGTTCGAGTCCAGCCTAATCCACATAAAAATATTTTTCTTAATAACTATACTTTTTTAGTTCGATGCGATATTTATATATAAATGTAAATATTATGATAAAGGAACGAGAAGAATTAATTATTAAAATAATAAAAGAGAGTAATAGTATTTCAGAGGTTTGTAAAAAGTTAAATATATCTGTTACTAATGGTAATTATATAACAATAAAAAAAATAATAAAAAACAATAATTTAGATATATCTCATTTTAAAAGAGTTTCACAAAATTCTAATAAAAAGCGATATACGTTACAAGAAATTATGGTTGAAAATTCATCATACACCAATGTAAATAAATTAAAGAAAAGATTAATTAAAGAAGGGATTAAGGAAAATAAATGTGAAATATGTGGAATAAGTAAATGGAATGGAGAACAAATTTCTTTACAATTGCATCATAAAAATGGTATCACAAGTGATAATAGAATAGAAAATTTACAAGTACTTTGTCCCAATTGTCATTCTCAAACACATAACTATGGTGGGAAAAATATAGATAATAAAATAAGAGAAGATAGATTTTGCAGAATATGTGAGAAAAAGTTAAACGATACACAAAAAAAGTATTGTTCAATCAATTGCTATAATAAAAGTATTGATGATAATATTCCAACTAAAAACAAAATCTTATCTTATATAAAAAATTATACAACACTTGTAGAATTATGTAAAAAAGAAAAAATTGATAGAGGGACATTTAGAAATTGGTGTAATAAAAGACAATGTATAGATGATGTAAATTTTTTGTTGAAAAAAAATTTTGAAATAAAAATTTTAAATATTGAAGTTAAGAATGATTTATATGAAAAAAGATGTGAATTAATAAATAAATTTAAAAAATTTGGGTCATTCTTACAAGTAGGTAAATATTATGGAGTATCCGATAATATGATAAGAAAAAGATGTAAAAAAATTGGTTTACCTGTTCATACAAAAGAAATGATAAAATTAATAAATTCGGAAGAATGTCAGAGTGCTTTATTGTACAACTCTTGAAAAGTTGTGAACTTTCGAGTTCCGTAGGTTGGAATCCTACTTCTTCCGCAAGATAATAAGGGATAGTAACATAGAAGTTTATGTGCTGGTCTGAAAAACCAGAAATGCTTGAGGCGGTATCAGCCTATCCCACAAATTAAATGCTTCAATGGGGGAATTGCTAGACCCGCTTGATTTAGGCTCAAGTTTCTGGGAACAGAAGTGTAGGTTGGATTCCTACTTGAAGTACAATATGTTCAGTTGCCAGAGTGATAATGGGGTAGACTGCAAATCTATTTTTCGTTGGTTTGAATCCAACACTGAATTCAAAAAATAAATGCTGTGTTAGTATAAGAGTATTACATTGGCTTTGTAACCCAAAAATGGGGATGCGATTTCCTCACACAGCTCTAAATTAAGGGCTTATCATATAATAGCTATTATGCCACCCCTGCAAGGTGGTTATTGGAGTGCAATTCTCCATAGGTCCACTTATTTAGCATTTATTAACTTGAATAATTTTGATATTAGATAATATTTTCTTATCTTTGTATCATTAAAATAAATGGTATGAAAAAGATAGAATTAGTTTATAATAATTTAGATATTAATAATTTACCAGGTGAAATATGGGTAGATGCTTATGATTTTGATGGTTATTATGAAGTATCCAATATGGGGAGGATAAAAACTTGTGAAAGAGAAGTCAGTAATGGAGTTGGGACAAGAATAGTAATTAGTAAAATTAGGAAACAGGTTTTAGGTAAAGATGATAGATTAACTTGTCCCTTTACTATAAATAATGAAAGTATATCTATAAATGTTTCAAGGTTAATCTTTCAATCTTTTAACCCCACTAAGATTTTAGATAATTTAGTGGTTTCACATAGAAATAGATGTAAATGTGATAATAGATTGAATAATTTAAAAGTGGAAACATTACAAAACAATCATTTTGATAATGTTCATAAGTATAATTATGGCTTAAAAGAACATTTGTTAAAACTGAATAAAATTAAACATGAAAAATTTGTCAATACAATAAAAAGCAAAGTTTGTAATAAATGTGGAATAGAAAAAGATATAATAGAATTTGTATATAAAAGAGAAGGAAAAAGAGATGAAAATAGAAATATATGTAAAATGTGTAGAAATAAACGTGAAAGAAATAGAATTAAAAAATGAGTTATAAAGATTTTTTTCAAAAACCAGAGTTTGATTTGGATGAAGTAGAAGAAAAAAGAGTAAATGCTTTGAAACCAGATGAAAATGGTGATTTAATGGAAAATGGTGATTATATTTTTCAGGATAGAGCAATTCATAATCAACAAGGTAATACAATTCAGCGTTCTTTTACAACTGTAAAGGGAGTTAGAGTAATGGAAGATACTTACATACCCTGGTCATGCTTTCAACCAATGAGGATGACTTTTGTGGTAGATTTGACATTGCCTGATGATACATTACCAACAACTGAAACAAGTTGGATGCAAAATTGGTATGAGCCTGAAGGATTTGCTCATCCTGCATTTGTAAATTTTGAAGATGTTGTTGAATTTATAATTAAATGGAGAAAAAGTAACCCTAAAGTGGTTAATAATTAAATAAAAATGTTCAGTTCTTCTAATGGTTTAGGAAGCAAGACTGATATTCTTGTAATATAAGTTCGATTCTTATACTGAACACTGTGTGGGTAGCTAATATTGGTTAAGGCACTAGATTGTGGCTCTAGGTTTTTATGGGGGTTCGATTCCCCTCTCACACCAAAAATAAGAAAGTTTTGTTATTTAAAAAATTATTCATATCTTTGTATTGTAAATTAAATAAGATATGAAAAAAATCAGAAAATTTGTATTTGAAACAAACAGTTCAAGTTCTCATTCTATTACATTAGGTGATTTAGATTCATTTAGAAAAGATAGATATGGATTAAAATCTTGTATAGATGAAAATAACAATCTTGTATTAAAAGGTGGTGAATTTGGTTGGTATTTAGAAGATGATGAGGGTGCTGAAACAAAAGTAAATTATGTTGCAGTAGCTTTAACTTATTATTATGAAGCTGCGAAAGACAATGAAGAAAATTATTATGGTTTTACATTAGATGAAATCAATAATATTATTGAATTATTTAAAGAAGTTTTGAGAGAAGAAACAGATGCAGAAGTTGTTTTCAATTTTAAAGTAGGTTGGGAAGATTCTTACATTGATCATCAATCTATTGATATGATTGCAGATGAAATTAAAGGTAAAAATGATTCAGAATTGAAAGAATTTTTCTATAATTTCATTTTTAATGAAAATTCAATATTAATAATTGATAATGATAATCATTAATTATGAATGAAGATAGTGGAGTTAGTTGTGGATGTGGTTGTTTTTCTTTTAGTATAGGTTGGGGGACTATTATTGCTGTAATATTAAGTTGAATGAAATGGCATTCAATTGGATGGGTAATTATTCATGGGTTATTAGGATGGTTATATGTAATATATTATATTGCAAAATATGTGTTATTAAATTAAAAATATATAATATGAAAAAAATTAGAATTAGTGTTTTTGAAACGAATAGTTCCAGCACTCATAGTCTTACAATTGTATCAAAAGAAGATTTTGAGAAGTGGAAAAAAGGTGAATTTATTTTTGACAGAAGTAATGATGAATTAGTTCCTGTTAAAGAGAAGCAATATACAGAAGAAGATTATTTAAATTATCTTAAAGATAAAGCCAAAAAAGTTGCAAATGGATATATTTTTAGAGATGTTTATTATAAAAATCTAGATGAAATATTATCATTAAATCTTATTTCTAATGATGAAATGAATGAATATTTAGAAGATGAAGGATATGATTATGATTTTCAAACTTATAAAGATTGGGAAAATGATGAATATCTTGAAACATTTCAATATTCACATACTACTCCAAGTGGAGATGAAATTGTGGTTTTTGGTAGATATGGTTATGATGGATAATATATGATTTCGATAATACAACAAAAAAATATAATAAAAGAATTTATTGATTATCTACCTTTTTCTGTTCTAACAAATGAACATTCTAGGTATAAAAAGGAAATAAGTTTATATGATTATCTTGAAGAATATATTAAAAAATTAAGAGATGGAGATATTGAAATCATACAAAAATGGTAATGTTGAAATTACATTATATGATAATGGAACGAGGGTAATGGAATATGATGAAACTAAACCATTATTATTTGATTATCCTACATCTATGGATATTAAAATTACTAATTATTGTGAAGGCGGAAAGATAACCAAGAATGGTGATTTTAAATTGTGCCAATTTTGTCATGAGGAATCAAATAAAGATGGAAAACATGCTAATTTAATTGAATTAAGTAATATTTTATTTGATATTCCAGAAGGAGTTGAAATTGCACTAGGTGGAGGTAATCCATTATCACATCCAAATTTAGTTGCTTTTTTATTAAGATGTAAAAAACAAGGTTTAATTCCTAATTTAACAGTTAATAAAAATCATCTTGTTTTTTATTATGATTTATTAAAAAATTTAATAGATAATAAATTAATTTATGGATTAGGCATATCAATTCCTACTTCTGTATGTGAATGGAATGAAAAAGAGTTATTTTTTGTAAATTATAAACATTCAGTTGCTCATTTAATTATAGGATTGCATTCTACTAAAATAATAAATATTTTAAGAAAGATTGGTTTCAAAAAATTTTTATTATTGGGCTATAAAGAATTTGGAAGAGGTATAAAATATTATAATAGTCATTCTAATAAAATAAATGAAAATATTAAAGAATGGGAAAACAATATATTAAATATTCTAACTACTGCTAATGTAATTTCTTTTGATAATTTATCTATTAGTCAACTTAATTTACAATCTAAATTGCCTAAGAAATTGTGGGATAAATTTTATCAAGGAGATGATTTTAGTTCAACTTTGTATTTGGATGCTGTAACTAAACAGTTTGCTCCTACTTCAAGAAGCAATAAAAATGAAAGGGTAAATTGGAAAGATATAAGTTTATTAGATTATTTCAGAGATAATAGAAGAAAGTAAAAGTTAGATATTTATTATAAAAAAGTAATGAAGAATTTAGATGAAATAAAGTTTTTATTTGAAAGAAAAGAAGAAGAGACTTTTCAAGAATATAGTGATAGAAAGGAAAAAGAACGAAGTGTATCAAGTAGTTGTAATCATAAGGGGGGGGGGATTCTTAATGAATCTGTTTCAAAAAAAAGTACTTCTGAAAGACCAAATTTTATTTCTGAAATAAAAGGTTCAACAACTAATACATGGTCTTTACATAGACTTGATGAGATGACTGTACAAAGATTATTAGGAAAACATTCTAATAATGGTTATATAATTATATCAGCAAGTAGAGGAGTGGAAAATGAATGGAATGAACAACAGAAACAAGAACAAAGAAGATTGAATAATGAAAATTATCAAAAATTATTAGCTTCAATAAAAAATAGTGGCTTTTCTTTTATTCCTGTATATGGTGGATTTGTTGAAAATTTAGGAGAAGAAGATGAAAGACAGGTTTATGAAAAATCATTTATTGTTTTGAATTTTAATAGAAAAGGAAATGAAATGGATTTTAATGAACTTTATCAAAAAGGTTTAGAATGGACTGAAGAATTTGATCAAGATTCATTTTTATCAAAGGCTCCTGATTCAACACCAGAATATGTTGATAAAGGAGGAAATGTAACAATGAAGTTTGGTGGGGATATAAAAGTAAATGATTTAACTCAACAATATTTCACAGATTTCGTTAAGTCAAAACAATTAGGTCAAGAAACAAATACAAAGGGTGATTCAATGAGTAGAGAACACAGGATTACTTTTGAAGGAGTATTTATAAATCCTGAACCTGCTACTTTGAGTGAAAGAGTTGTAAGGGATTATTTAAATGAATTATTTTTGAAATAATGTGATATTTATATAAATAAAATGAAAAAAAATACAAACATATTATTAGTTGGGCAACAAGGTTGGCAACAATTTGGACAAGGCTGTGGCAATGTTCCTGATAATGGTATGTAAGTATATAAGGATAACCTTCGCAAATGGTGGCTCTGGCTTACATTACTATTAAAAGTATGTAAGCCTTTTTTAATTTATAGATTAGTGGTATAATGGTTATTACACATCGCTTTGAACGATGGAATTCCTGTTCAATTCAGGACTAATCTACATCATATCAATGGCAATAGATATGATAATAGAATAGAAAATTTACAAATACTTTGTCCTAATTGTCATTCTCAAACTGATAGTTATGCAGGAAAAAGTAGTAGAAAAAAATAAAATGCGTCATTCGTATAGTGCTTATTATGCGACTCTTCCAAAGTCAGGACATCGGTTGGATTCCGATATGGCGCACAAAATATATACGTGTTTGGTGTAATGGTAGCATAACTCCCTCCAAATGAGTTGGTTAGGGTTCGAGTCCTTAAATACGTGCTTACTTTGAAATGTTAAATAATCTAAAATTTTTATATTATCTAATTTATTAACATTTTCTATTTGTATAATAGAAAAAATTATCTTATCTTTGTTCCATAATTAATAACAATTTAAATTTTTAATAATATGGCACATAATTTAGAGAACAGAGAGGGAGAATACAGTTTTGTAAGTGCAGCTTCACAACCTGCTTGGCATAATCTTGGTAAAGTTTTTAATAAACCTAATTTGACAATTGAGGAAGCTATTAATGAAGTAAGAGCTAATTATAATGTAAGAAAAGATTATCTGTTACGAATTACTAATGAAGATATTGAAAGAATTAAGAATGGTTTACCATTGAATGAAGTTTTTGATATGAAAGATATTATCAAAACTCACCAATGTACTGTTCGTGAAGATTTGAATAATGTTTTAGGAGTTGTTGGAAGTGGTTATGAAGTAGTTCAAAATCTTCAAGGATTTGAATTTGTTCAGGATATTTTGAATGGAATTGAAGGAAATGTTGGGAATAATAAGCCTTATATTCAAACTGCTGGTGTATTAGGAAATGGTGAAAGAATTTTTGTTAGTGCAAAATTTCAAAATCCTGTTAAAATTAAAGGAAGTGATGATATAATTGAAGATTACATTTTGTTTACCAATGCACATGATGGCTCAGGTGCTGTAATTGCTACTTTTACTCCAACAAGAGTTGTTTGTAATAATACTTTGAATATGGCATTGTCAGGAGCTAAAAATAAAATTTATTTTAAGCATACAAAGAATGTTCATGGTAAATTGGATTTGAAAAATACAGATAATTTGAATATGGCTTTGAGTGTATTAAGAGGACATCAAGTATATATTGAAACTTTAACTTCACAGTTAGCAAAATTGGAAGATATTAAATTGAATGAAAATGATGTTAAAAGAATTGTTGCTGGTACATTTTTAGAGCCTGCTCAAGTAAAAGAATTTGTTCAAAATCAGTATAATCTTGATAAATTGGATATTTCTACAAAAAGTAAAAATAATATTGAAAATATGTTACATACAATAGATTGTGGTGTTGGGCAAACCATGTGGAGAGGGACTGGATTATGGGTTATTAATGGTTTCACTACTTATTATCAAAATAATAAAAGTTATAAGACTGAAGAAAAGAAATTTGATAGTATTATGGACGGTGATGCTTTCAAGAAAGTTCAAAGAGCATATGATTTAGTAAATGCTTATTGATATGTTGGAAGAAGGATTAATCAGTTATGAAGTAGCCCAGTTAGCAAAACAACTGGGCTATACTAATGGTAGCAGTACAAACTATATTTCATATGGTGAGGACTATGTTTATGATAATGATCCGAATCATCCAGAAAGTTTTAGAAAAGGAGAGATAAGATTTAATGCAAGAACTTTCTGGAGAAATAAATCACAAGATGATGATTGTACTTTTCACTTATTTGAATCTCCTACTCAATCATTATTATATAAATGGTTAAGAGAAAAATATAATGTGGATATAAAAATTGAAAATATTTCAGTTGATGAAAAAGAAAAAATATATTATGGAACTATAAATATTGGAGAGTTTTCTGATTATGTATATAAGAAAACAACTGATATATTAATCACTTATATTTTAGATTATGATGAATATGAATTTTGTTTTGAGAGATGTCTTTTCAAAGTATTAAATTATTTAAATGAAAAACAAATTAAATGAAATAGAAAAGGTTTTTCTTTGGAGAAAAGAAAAAGAAAAATGCTCTTCTAAAATAATATGGCTTGTAGTTTATGAAGATAGTCATATTGCCACTTATGATGAAGATGCTGAATATATTGGTAAGGAATGGGATATTATTCCTTTTAAAAATAGAATAGTAATGCCTATTGATTTTGTAGAAGATTTAAAAATAGATCCTGTATTTAAAAATAAAGTAAAATTTATTCATGTTTGAAAATCAAATAATTAATGGGAATTGTTTGGGAATTATGAAAGAAATAAATGATGAAACTATACATCTTTGTTTCACTTCACCTCCTTACTATAATACCAAAAGTTATTCCCGATATGCGACTTATGATTTATATCTTGAATTTTTAAGAGATGTTTTCAAAGAAGTTCATAGGATTACAAAAGAGGGAAGATTTTTTGTATTGAATATTTCTCCTGTTATAACTCCGAGATTATCTCGTTCTCATCAATCAACAAGACATCCAATTCCATTTGATTTACATCCATTATTACAAGATATTGGATGGGAATTTATTGATGATATAATCTGGGTTAAGCCAGAAGCGAGTGTAAAAAATAGAAATGGGATATTTTCTCAATGTAGAAAACCATTAACTTATAAGCCAAATATAATAACTGAATATTTATTAGTTTATAGAAAAAAGACTGATAAATTAATTGATTGGAATCTGAAACAATATGATAAATCTATTATTGAACAAAGTAAAATATTGGATGATTATGAAACTAATAATATTTGGTATATTCATCCAAAAGCTAACAAGCTACATCCTGCTGTATTTCCAGATGAATTAGCTGAAAAAGTTATTAAATATTACTCATTTATGGGAGATTTAGTATTTGATCCATTTTTAGGATCTGGAACCACTTGTAAAGTTGCTAAAAAGCTAAATAGGAATTATTTTGGTATTGAATTAAATAAAGAATATTTTGAAACTATTAAAATATGAAAATTTCAAATAAATCAAAGAAGTTAATATATGAAGTAATTAGTTTGGAGTAGCTCCATCAATTTAATATAATACAAAAAAAAGACTGAATTTTTTCAGTCTTTTTTTTATTATATTTTTATTTCTTTTAGAAACTTCCCCACATTAATTCTGCTGATAATCCATTAGCTCCTACTGATAAAAGAACACCTGAATCATTAGCTGCCACTGCATTTGCAGTAGATGGATCAATTAATATTGCAACTCCATTTCCTCCTGCTGCTGTTAAAGCACCATTAGCATCAAGAGTTACATCTCCATATAATCCATTAGCCCCTTGATTTAAAGCGACTGTGTTAGTTGTACTAGTAGTTATATTTAATGCTGCTTTTAAACCTGTTGCTGAAGATAAAGCAACTGTATTTCCTTGTGCTGAATCTAATATTACATTAGCTGTCAAACCTGTTGTATCTTGTGCTAAGGCAACTGTACTTGTATTAGCTCCAAGTGTTAATCCTACTGTTAAACCACTTGCATTTGCAGATAAAGCAACTGCATTGTTTGGGGTAGCACTTGTAATTACTTCTGCTGTTAAATTATCAGTAGTGCTATTAAAACTTAAAGCAACAGTTTCTCCATTTTCAACATTAAGTGAAGGTAAAACAAATAATCCTCCATCAGTTCCAAACTTAAGGGCATTTCCAGTATCTGTGGATAAAGCAACTGCTAAACCATTGCTTCCACTATCTACTTTTAATCCCATATCTGGAGCTAAAACTACATCAACTTGTATATCTCCATTACCTGCAATTGTAGTAGTAGTTGCACTTCCATCTATTCCAGTTATAACAGGAACATCAACTGTGCTGCCATCTGCTTTTGTGAATGTTAATGATAATGTGTTACTTGTTACTGTAATTTCTGCATCTACAAATCCTTCTCCACCTGTATACCAATCTTGATTTTCTAATGATAAAATACCATCTGTTAAGTTTACATAAAATGTTCCTGCATCACGAGAGCCTACTGCTGGAGCCATAGTAGTTCCTTTTTTAAATTTTACTAAATCTGCCATTTTTTTCTATTTTTTTAATTTATTTATTTCTATTATATAAATAGTATTATTAATTAAAATATTTATATAAAGAAAAAAAAGTTTCTCATAAATATGGACATTTCTACTATACAATTAAACAAATGGATGAGTTATTTGGATAACAACAAATCATTAACTGAATTATCTATTCCAGGTACTCATGATAGTTCTACATATAATACAACTAATTCTTTATCAAAATGTCAAACTTATTCCATAGTAGATCAATTAAGTGTAGGAGTTAGATTTCTTGATTTAAGGGTTAGATATAGTAGTGGTAGTTTTGGAATGTATCATGGAGTTGATAATTTAGGTGGTCTTACTTTTCAAAGTGTAATGACAGATGTAAAAACATTTTTGCAAAATAATCCAAGTGAAGTAGTTTTATATAGATTTATGAGGGAAGATAGTCAACAATTACTTCCTGATAATACAAATAATGATGATTTCTTTATTGCTCAATTACAAACTGAATTATCAAATGTTGGATTAACATGGCATGATACTTCTACTGTGGCTGATTTAAAACTTGGAACTAATAGAGGAAGGGCTATAATTATTGAATATAATTCAAAAAATACAAATGCAGGTTTTAATATGGCTGCTTATGCTGTTAGAACAAGCCCATATAATTCTGGCTTTAGTAACTCTAGTTTTTTAACATCACAAATATCAGACAAATATCAAGATTTAATAACGAATGCTATTCCTGCATTTGCAAAAAATAAATTTAGTAGGCTTGAATTAAATGCAGATGGTGGAACTCTTGTTTTAGGAGTACAAGTTCCTAATCCGCAACAATTTGTTCAAGCATTTGCTCCAGTATATTATCAAAATTTAAGACAATATTGCAGAAAAGGTCCAAATTATTTATGGTTTATAGATTTTGAAGAAATATTTGCAGGAACAGGAATTTTTTATCAAGAAATAATATTTAAAAACTTTGCTATGACAATCCCAACAAATTTAAAATTAATACTATCAGGGAATATACCAACAACCACTGAACTTGAATTAGGACAAATGGCTATTGGTAAAATTGGTGGAAATCAGTATCTTTTCATGAATGATGATAATACTGTAACCTCAATTAATATAAATTCTCTTGCTACAACTGCTCAATTAAGCAGTTTACAAGGAGTTGCTCCATTAATATAAGATATAAAAAAATAATAAAATGCAAAAGAGAAAATTGAAAGTAGTTCTTGATCCAGCGCATGGTAATGATGTTGTAGGAAAATGTTCTCCTGATAAATCACATTATGAATGGATGTGGTCCAGAGAAAGGTGTAAAAATATAAAAGTACTTTTAGAAGAACAAGGTTTTGAAGTTTATTATAGTAATGATACTGATAAAGAAATAGGTTTATCTAAAAGAGTTTCAATCACTAATGCTTTATGCAAAGGAAAGGAAAATGAGTTTATATTAATTTCTCTACATAATAATGCTGCTGGAATGGGAGATCAATGGATGACAGCAACTGGTTTTGAAAATTATATAACAGATAGAAATAATAAATCTAAAGATATAGCAAATACAATGTTATCTGAATTAGTAAAAGATTTTCCAACTATAAAAAATAGAGGATTAAAAACAGCTAATTTCACTGTTATAACTGTTAATTGTTATTCTTTTTTACTTGAATTTTTATTTCAAGATAACAAGAATGATGTTGAATTACTAAAAGATCCTAAAATTAATAAAATATTTGAAGAATGTATTAGAGATACATTTATAAAAATTGATGAGCAATTATTTGGTACATATTTGGAAATTAAAGAAGAACCATCAGTAGAAATACCAGATAATTCTAGTAGTAATGAAATAAATAATATAAATGATGAAACAGTTGTAAAACCTTTAACACCACCATCTTTACCTGATAATACAATTAATACTAATTCACCGCAATCTAATAACATAATAACTATAATTCTTAATTTTTTGTCAAAACTTTTAAAAGGAATATTAGGGAAATAAAATTTTTTTTAGTATTTTTGTTGATGAAAATATTAAATAATATGAAAACTTATTTTGATGTTGATGAGATAGCTTCTCTGAAATTAGAGGATGGATTTCTTTTTGTTAAGTTAATTATAAATTATAAAAATGGAAAAAAAGAAGTAATTAGAAGGTATAATGACATTTATAATACAGCTTATTATGAACTTGAAAATTTATATGATAATTTATTAAAGAAAATTAATAAAAGAAAATGTCAGGGCAAATAATAGTATATAATAAAAAAACTGAATCTCATCAATCTGATAAAAATAATTTTTATATTGGAAGAGGTAAAAATAGTATTTTAGGTAATCCTTTTACTCATATAAAAGATAAACAAACGTTAGCCCATTTTGTTGTTGATAGTAGGGACAAAGCTATTGAAAGATATGAACAATTATTACCTCAATGGTATAGAACAAAAAAAGATGTCTTTAATTTGATTAATAATTTGCATGAATTATATAAAAATGGAGAAACAATTTATCTTGAATGTTATTGTCATCCATTAAAATGTCATGGTGATATAATAAAGGAATTTATTTTGAAAATGGATTTTAAAGAAAAATTTGTTAAAAGAATGGATTCTCTGCTTCAAGAAGAAAAATAATGGTATTATTATGTTTTTTGCATATTTCAATAAAATTTAATACTTCTTCATTGGTTAATTCAAACCATTCATTTAATAAATGATTATTTTTGTAATGATTATGCAGCATTTTTTCTAATTTAAATGGATGTTCAGTTTTAAATACATGTGTAATTTCTAATTCATTAGGGTTTCCTGTTTGTAAAGTATCTTTTCGTTTAGTTGCATTAGTTTTACTACATCCAATTTTATAATTAGCTCTTATTATATTATTTTCATCTTTATTTTCTGTTCCAATTGAATGAATTAAATAAACAACTCCCATCTCTTAAATTTATATAAATAATAACTTATTTTCTAAAAAAATAAATATTTATACTATATAAATATAAAACAAATATGGCAACTTTAGTGAACAATTTTCCTTATCCTGATGGGATAGATTTAACCAAAGATCAACTTAATGGTGCAGGAGAACATCTACATAATTTATATTCTTCCAGAGGTGATATGTATCAAAATTTATGGCAATCTCGTGATGATTTTCAATTATCCAATTTTTATGATTTTGGGCATTTTCAAGATTTGAATAATTTTGATATTTTAAAATGGGGAAGGGGTGTAACTCCTAATTTTGCTAGTTATTTATAAATAAAGTATTATCATATATTTTGTCCTATTATCATTTTCTTCGATAATAGTACTAAATGGGAAAGATGAATAGAGCATTTGTTTTTCTCATTTTTTTTATATAGTTTTGTATTATGGAAGTTTTAAATAAAGACAAGTGGTTATCTATTAATCAAAGAGAAGATGTTGAGGCATTAAGAAATTATATATTAAATAATTTCAAAGATTTATCTTTTAAAGAAAATACACACCAGTATTTTTTGAATGGAAAAGAATTACAGAGTGTGACAAAATTAATTCATCGTTTTCAAATACCTTTTAATCAAAAAGAAAAGGCGCAAGAAACATTTGAAAGAAATTTTGATAATCCTGAAAGTAAATATTATCAAAAGACTGTTAAAGAAATATTAACAGAATGGAAAAAAATAAATAAAGAATCTACTGATAAGGGACATAAAAATCACAATATGGGTGAGAATTGTTTTTATTTATTAACAGAACAATATGACAAAATAGATAGAGAATTAGTAGATGGTAATTTAATTCCTTTAGATCAAGAAGAAGAAAATGTGATTAGATTTTTTAACGATTTACCACTTAATTATATTCCATTATTAGCAGAAGCAAGAGTTTATGAAGAAGAAAAAGAATATTCAGGTACATTTGATTTATTAATGGTTTATGATAATGGTAAAAAATTAAGCCAAAACTTGATCTTAGGAGATTTTAAAACCAATAAGGATTTATTCAAAAATTTTCAAGAACAAAAATTATTATATCCATTTGAAAATTTATTAGATTCACCTTATTCAACATATATTATTCAATTATCAGCTTATCAAATTCCATTGAGTAATATTGGTTTAAAAGTCATAGATAGAAGATTAATATATTTAAGAGGAGAAAATTATAGTATGTACAGATTACCTGATGTTACACAAAAATTAATAAATGTTTTATGATTACATTTTTTTTTCTTTTTTTACTTATATCTTTAATATTGATTTTTTATGTAATGAAATTGTGTATAAAAGATTTTATCAAATTTTTTAAAGAAAATATTCATTCTGGATTTTTATATATTCTGATATTGATATATTTGCTTATTGCTTTTATATACACAACAGCTACTTTTTCTTTTTTATATATAATGTATTTAATATTAAATAAATGGTTATGTGTGAATTAAAAAATTGTGATATGTTTAGTGAAAAAGGTTTTTCTTCATTAAAAGATAAAAGTATTGATGCAGTTATAACAGATTTTCCTTATGGAACATTAAATAAGAGAAATGAATGGGATAAAGTAATTGATTTCAATGAATTTTGGAAAGAATTTAGAAGAATAAGAAAAGATACTACTCCTTTGATAACAACAGCTTGTATGCCATTTACAGCTTATTTAATATCTACTAATTACAAAGATTTCAAATATACTTTGGTTTGGGAAAAGAGCAAAGCAAGTGGATATCTTAATGCTAAAAAACAACCAATGAAAGCACATGAAGATATTGTTGTATTTTATAATAAACAATGCACTTATAATCCTCAAATGGTAGAAGGAGAACCTTATAATAAGGGGTTTGCTTTAAGAGATACAATGGCATACGGAAATCAAAAAGCTACTCTTGTTAAAAATGATACAGGATTAAGATATCCAAGAAGTATTCAATATTTTGTAACTGCTGAAAGAGAGGGAAAATTACATCCAACACAAAAACCGTTAGCTTTATATGATTGGTTAATTAAAACATATACTAATGAAGGAGATACAATATTAGATCCATGTATGGGTTCAGGTACAACAGCAATTGCTTGTATTATGAATAACAGGAATTTTATTGGATTTGAAAAAGAAAAAGAGTATTTTTGTATTGCAGAGAAAAGAATAAATGACTATGAAAAGACAAGAATTAATTAAAAAGGTAATTGATAAATTAAATGATCCTTCAACAAAGATTGATTGGAGCTCATTTGATAAAAGAATGTTTACTGATAATATGCTAAGATTATTCTGTAAACATCTTAATATAGAATTTAAGTATGAAACTCAAAATGGAACTGTTCAATGGTGATTATGTATGAAATATCTGGGGTCTAAAAGGAAACTTGTAAAAGATATTCTTCCTATTATATTAGAAAATAAGGAAAAATATGATTATTATATAGAACCATTTTGTGGTTCTTTAGCTGTTATTCAAGAAGTAGAAGGAATTAAAAAAATTGCTTCTGATATAAATCCATTTTTAATTGCCATGTGGGAATGTTTAAAACATTTTGAATATGAAGATAAAGAACTTCCTAAAATTGATAATTTTCTAGATTATCTTATATTAGTAAAAGGTGTTCTTAGCTTTACAAATATGAAAATGAAAAGTAAAGATGAATGGGAATATTTTATAAATAAAGATGTGTATGATTATTATCGGAAAGAATATTATGAGTATAAAAATGAAAAATATAATAATAATTTTTTAACTCATTATGCTATTATAGGCTTTGTAGGTTTTATGGCTTCTTTTAATGGGAGATTTTATTCAGGTGGTTATTCTGGAAAAACAGATAAAAGGAATTATATTGATGAACAAATAAGAAACACATTATCTCAAGTTTCTAAATTACATGATATAACTTTTATATGTAATAACTACATTGATTTATTTAATAGATTATGCTTGAAAGATGGTATAAAATGTATAATTTACTGTGATCCGCCATATTTTAATACAAAGCAATATGAGTATTCAACAAAATTCAATTATAATAAATTCTATGCTTTTTGTACTTATATGGCACAGAGAGGGCATAAAGTAATAATATCTGAATATAATTTACCCTCTTCACAGTTTGATATAATTTTTGAAAAAGAAGTTACAAATTCAATGAATACTACAATAACAAAAAAACCAATTGAAAAATTGTTTATTCCAAATAAAGATTATAAATTTGAAAATAAACTATTATTAAATACAATAAAAGTTGATGAACCTTATGCTAATGGAAGAATATATCCAAAAGAAGTATGGGAAAAAGCAGTTAATGAATATATAAAGAAAACTAGTAATATATAATTTTATGGAAAAGAGAGAAATTACAGGTTGTTATTTTAGAGTAAAAAGAGATGAAAAATGGGTTAATATTTGTATTGAAGAATTAACAGAAGATGAAAGAACTGAAATTCTTAAAGATAAAACAAATGAGTTTTTAATCAATACAATTCATTTATTATGTAATACTATCAATGATATTGCAGAACAATGTGATTTGACTACTGAATGGACAGTGGGTTATGTGTAAAAATAAAAAAAAAATATGCTTAGAAAATTAAGATATGATATTATTCATAGATTGGAAGATCCAAACTTTGAATTAAATAGTGAAGTAGAACAACATAAAATAATGGTTAATTTATTGGAAGATGGTATAAAAGAATTAAAAAAGTGTTGTCCTCATTCTCCTTATAAAACGCATAAAGTTTCTGTTATTGAAAAAGAATATGATGAAGATAGATGGTATGTTGGAGAAATTATAATTGAAAAAGATCAATGTAACTTTTGTGGAAAAATTGTGTGGATATGAAAATAATAAAATTTAATGAATGAATAACAATTTTTTTGGTACAACTGAAACAGGAGAAATATCTTTTAATCTTGATTCATTTGATAATTTATATGTAGGGAATCTAATTATTACAAAAAGATTATCAAATGGTCTTATTGATAGATTAATTGAAAATAAAGATAAATGTATTCTTCATTTAACAGTAACAGGTTTAGGAGAAAAATTAGAACCACTTGTACCTGATAAAGTAAAGAATTTTGATAAATTGGCTTTATTATTATCTAAAGGATTTCCATTGAAACAAGTAGTATTGCGTGTTGATCCAATTATAGTTACAAAAAAAGGAGTTGAAACTGCTATATCAGTAATTGATTATTTTTGTGGTGGAATTAAAATACCAAGAGTTAGAATATCCTTTCTAGATATGTATAAGCATGTAAAAGAAAGATTTAATGAAAATAATATTCCAATTCCTTATAATAGTTTTAACCCTCCTCAAAATATGATTGATGATGCAATGTTACAATTGGTACATAAAAAGGTATTATATGGTTTTGAGTTAGAAAGTTGTGCAGAAAATATAAATGATAGATGGAAAGGATATATTGATACTTGTGGATGTGTTTCTCAAAAAGATGTTAATATATTAGGTATTCAAGATAAAATTCAATTGATAGGTATTGGTGATGGTAAACAAAGAAAACAATGTCAATGTCCAAACAATAAAAAACAGATAATTAAGTGTAAACCAAATAGATGTGAACATCAATGTTTATATTGTTATTGGAAAGATGAAGAATAATTTTGTTTAATTGAAAAATTATTGTTATCTTTGTTTTCTGAATTATGTATAAAAATAAAATATGGGAACAAAAGAATTGAAAAAATTGTTTAATTCTGAAACAGAATTTCTTGAATATAAAGGATTAATTTTTTCTATTAAAGATAATAATGAAGAAATAAAAAGATTAGAAAAAGAATTAAATTATCATTTAATATCTAGATATAATAGAAAAATGCAATTACAAGAAATTTGTCCTCATATTGATACAAAAGTTACTAAAGATTATGAAGAAGGGGGTTATTTAGAAACTGGAAAATATGTTACCACAATTACTTGTAAAATATGTGATAAAGTATTAGATATTGATATTAAAAGTACAGGTAGTTATGCTTGAAAAATTAAATAGAGTACATGTTTTATGTCAATCAGATTTTGATCTTTTAATGAAAAATCATAATTTTACAGATGATAATATAGAAGAACAAAGGAATACTGCTTTTATTAGTATTATTGCTACTAAAAGCTGTAATGAAGAATATATAATAAAAAAACATGGAGTTGATACAAAACATTGGTTTAAAGAAAAACATTCTAATGTATTAAATTTAGAATTTGATGATATTGAAGAAGATTTAATATTTTCTAATGGGGTTGTATACAAAACAATTACAACAGAACAAGCTGATAAAATTATTGGTTTTATTGATAAAAATAATAATAAAGATTTTTTGATTCATTGTTATGCAGGAATAAGTCGTTCAGGGGCAGTTGCTTTATTTTTAAATGATTTTTATGATTGGATAGATAAAGAAACATTTCAATTAGATTATGAAAATAGAATACATCCCAATCAAAAAGTTTATCATGAATTGAAAATGGCATTAGATAGATTTAATGGTATTGAAAATTATAAAGATATATGGAATATAAACAATTAAAAATTAATAATATATGACTATTGCTATAGATTTTGATGGCACTGTTGTTACTCATGATTATCCAGAGGTTGGTAAAGATATAGGTGCGGTTTCTGTATTAAAAAAATTAGTTGAAAAAGGTCATCAATTAATTTTATATACTATGCGTTCTCATAAAGAAGAAGAGGTAAGATATACTTTTGTAGATGGAAATAATAAAATTAGAGAAATAAATAAGACAATAGATACACTTCAAGATGCTATTGATTGGTTTAAAAAGAATGAAATTCCTTTATATGGGATAAATGAAAATCCTACGCAAAAAGAATGGACAGATTCTTCCAAAGTTTATGCAAATCTTTATATTGATGATTCAGCACTTGGATGCCCTTTAATTTATGAAGAAATGGAATTAAGACCTTATGTGGATTGGGAAAAAGTTGAATATGAACTTAAAAAAATAAATATATTATGAAAAAAGCAGAAATAAAAGATTTGGCAGGAAAACGATATGAATTTATTAAAGAATATAATAAAATTCCTGTTGGTTCTATATTGGGAGTTAATCCAATTGGAGAGATGATAACGTTCAATGGTGGATTGTGTGATAGTGCTTCTCAAACAGCATTTACTTCTTTAGTATTAAATGAAGTAAATAATAAATTCAATTATTTAAGAGAAGTAAATCAAATTCATAATCAAATTTGAAAAAGAAATGAAGAAAAAAACTCTTCTTTTAGATATAGATGAAGTAATAAATGATCTTAAAGAAATTTGGATTGATTTATATAATAAGAAATATAATGATAATCTTAATTATATGAATATTACTGAGTGGGAAGTTGATAAATTTGTTAAACCAGAAGCAAAAGAAGATATATATGAGTTATTAAAAACTCCTGGTTTATTTAGTAAAATGTTAACACCACCTGAAGATTCTATTAAAGTTACTGAATTATTAGTTCAATATTATGAAATATATCCTTTAAGTTATTGTGCATATCCTCAAAATATCTATGAAAAAATAGAATATTTGGAAAAATATTTTCCCCACATTGATATTAGAAATTTCATAAGTTGTAAAAATAAATCTTTGATTAAAGGTGATTATATGATAGATGATTATGTTGAAAATCTTAGATATTTCGATGGACAAAGAATATTGTTTAATAGGGAACATAACTTATTTGTAAATAATTTACCTGATAGAATATATAGAGTTAATAATTGGGAAGATATTTTAATGTATTTTGGAACACAAAATAGTGATGTTTTAAATTATATAGGAAATGAATATAGCAGAAGATAATAAAAAGGAAATCTTTTTTGATTATACAATAAATAATGAAATTATCATTGAAAAATATGATAAGAGTGAAGAAATAGAAAAAAAAGAAGATAAAGAATTAGTTTTAATTCCAGTCTTAAATAGTTGTTGTTATTTTAGTTAAATTTTATGTTTATACCTGATATATTAGAGAAAGGATTTCAAATTTATCCTTATAAAAATAAGTATCGAGTTTATACTTCTGATACTTATTGGTTTATTATCAATAATCCTATTGAATTAACAGAAAATAGATTTCTGATGCAGAAAGAAATATATGAAAATAAGTTAAAACAGTGTGAAGATTGGTCTAAACAATATTGGGATAAAATAGAAAAATTAAGAAATGATAATGTTCTTTCAAAAGAAAAAATTTGGTTCACTGCGGATTCACATTTTTCTCATCCAGGTATTTTAACGCATACTGATAGGGGATTTACTGATATACATGAGCATGATGATTCTTGGAGAGATAAATGGAATGACACTATTGGTAAAAAAGATAGAATTTATATATTAGGTGATTTTTATTGGAAAAATAGAGTAGGAGCGGTTGCTTTATTACATAAATTAAATGGCAATAAATTTTTTATCATTGGAAATCATGATAAAGCAGTTGAAGGATTGGACAATATGTTTGAAAGTATAGATGATTTGAAAACTGTTAGATTCAAAAAAGAACAATATCCTTATTTTGAAGAATATGAATTTATTGTTTTTATGGAACATTATCCTTGTACTTCCTGGTATCAAAAGCACAGAAATTCTTTGATGTGCCATGGACATGTACATGGTAATCTTGACAATTTTAATGATATATCAACTGATTTACGTGTAGATGTTGGCATTGATGCGAAATTAGCTAAATCTTGTGACGGTTTTATTGATTTAGAACATTTATATGAATTTTATTGGAGAAAAAGAATATTAACAGAAGGTTTAATTGAAAATATATGAAAAAATATATTGTAACATATTATAATCCTCATGGGCAATGTCAAAATATAATATATCTTAAAGCTAAAAGTTATGGAAATGCTGCTGCTATTTTATTTAGATATTTAAATAAATGCTTTCATCATAACTATAAAGATATGACAGATAATGAAGCAAAAGAATATGTTGGTGAATGTGATAGTGATATTTGTATCAGTGAGTTTAGAGAGCCTAAATTTGAAACAGAAGAAGAATTGTTAAGTTAATGTTAAAAGGAGATGAAATTTATCTTGGTGATTGTTTTGATTTATTGTCACAAATTGATGATAAATCTGTTGATTTAATTCTTATAGATCCACCTTACAATTTACATAATATTGAATGGGACAAAAATTTACCATTTGATAAATTGTGGAAAGAATATGAAAGAATAATTAAATCAAAAGGTAATATATTAATATTTGCTTCTGGTATATTTGCTCATAGATTAGCTTTATCTAATGAAAAGTTATACCGATATGATTTAATTTGGAAAAAATCAAAAAATGGTTCACCATTGACATGTAAATATATGCCAGCTAAAAAGCATGAATATATATTGGTATTTGGTAAAAGTGCTGCTAAATATAATCCTCAAATGGAAGAAGGAGAACCTTATAAAAGAAAATGGACACCAAATAAAGTGAATAATATGAAATATGGTATAGAAGGAGTTATAACTGATAATAAAGGTACAAGACATCCCTCTACTATTTTAGATTTTCCTCAAAAATGGTCAAGGCAACAACAAGGTAAATTACACCCTACATTGAAGCCAGTAGCATTATGTGAATGGTTAATTAAATCTTATTCAGATGAAAATGATATTGTATTAGATAATTTTATGGGTTCTGGAACAACATGTTTGGCAGCTAAATTAACAAATAGAAAATATATTGGTATAGAGAAAGAAGAAAAATACTTTGAAATAGCTAAAAAAAGAATTGAAGAAAATATTGTTTTGTAATTAATAATATTGTTTGTATATTTGTATTGAATAAAAATGAATAGAACAGAAATAAATTTATTTTTCATTTGATGGTTCGTTTTTTAATTATTATACTATTTATATTAAAAGTTTAATATGAGTAGATATATTAAGGAAGAATTGGAGAATTTAATTTTAATAGAAAAAAAAAGTTATGAAGAAATTGGTAGATTATATGGAGTTAGTGGGGTAGCAATAAAAAAAGCTGCATATAGAAGAGGAATAGATCTACCTATAAGGAATAGGCGAACAAAAAATGCTAATGAACATTTTGATAGAGATGTATCATTAAAAAATTATGGAAATTGTAAAAATTGCGGAAAACAATTTATTAAATATAAACAAAAGAGAAACGTTTATTGTAGTATTAAATGCCAAAACGAATATATAGGCAAAGAATATATTAAACAATGGAAAAATGGAAATATCAGTGGAAGAGTTGGTGTTGGCGTGTCTGGGCATATAAAAACTTATTTATTTAAAAAAAATAATAATAAATGTGAAAAATGTGGTTGGGATAAAATTCATCCATTAACTAATAAAGTACCATTACAAGTTCATCATATAGATGGTGATTGTACAAATTGTAAAGAAGATAATTTAGAATTGTTATGCCCCAATTGTCATTGTTTAACAGATAATTATGGAAATTTGAATAAAAATTCAACAAGGGGTTGTTCCCCAAGATATTTAAAGAAAAATAAAGAATGACTCTGTAGTTCAATGGATTAGAATTTCAAAGTACGAATTTGAGGATGCGGATTCGATTTTCGCCAGAGTTACAATTAGAAACATAAAAAAATAAAAATTATGAGCAGGAAAGTAAAGTATGTTGTAGAAGACAACAAATTGTATCAACTTAAAAAAGATGGTACAAAAACAGAATTGAAAGGTGAGAAGTTATTTTATGCTGTAGGGAATGCAGTTACTGATAATGGATATGGTAGGGAAATTGTTATAGTTGGAATAAGAAGTACTAGAAAGGTTGAAAAAACTTTTGTTTCTGCTTTTCAAATAAGTGGTCAAGAAGTAAATATAAGTACTAATGCAATTTCAAAAGAAACAGTTTTTAAATTAGGGCATGCTATCTGTCATCCTGATGATGATTTTGATGTGGATAGGGGTTTAGAATTAGCAATTAGACATGCAAAAAGTTCTAAAAGAGAATTAGTGGCTAATTCTTATTCATTGTTAGGAAATGATAGATGTGAAAATATTGTTAAAGATGAATTCAGTTATATTTCTAATAATTTAAAAGATTATATTAATGGAAAATAAAGATAATGAAGAAAAACCATTTTCTACTGATGCTTTGGATGGTTATCCAACAGTAAAAAGCTGGGAAGAAAATAGTGGCAGAGGATTTTGGGGAAATGAAACAACAGGTTATCATTATGATAATGATGATGAAGATATGTCTACTTGGAGAAGTTTTAATGAATAATTTTTATGACAAATTGGCATATTTTATATAATGGCATATAAATTGATATTTAGTAAATAATAATAATTAAAAAATAAAAATTATGAATTTAGAAAAAAAAGAAATTTTAAGTAATTTAAGTGAGGTTTTTGAAGAAATTTTTCCTAGTGTTTTTGGCAGCCCAGTTATTTGGAACAAAAGTAACTTTTTATCTAATTTAGCTAACGAAAAGGTTATTGAAGATGAAAATGAATGGAAAATAGAAATTGTTGCGCCAAAAGCAGATAAAGCAAATTTCAAAGTTGAGGTTGTGAAAGATGAATTAACTGTTTCTTATGAAAAGAAAGAAGAAGTTGAAAAAGGATTTTCTTTAGAGTCTTTTGAAGAAATTTTCACTATTCCTGAAAATGTAGATATTGATAATTTTAAGAGTGAATATAAAGACGGAATTCTCTATATTTATGCTCCTAAAAAGGAGATAACAACAGTAAATACTCGTATTATTGAAATTCAATAATTTTATTTATTTCATTTAAAAAATCCTGATATAAGAAATGTCAGGATTTTTTTTGGTAGATAAAGATAATTTTTGTATCTTTGCAATGTTTTATAATTAGCATATATGGAAGATAAAATTAAAAAATTAATTGAAATATTAAAGAAAGCAAAAACAGAATTTGAACTTTATATACAAAGATGTCAAGAAGAACTTAAACCAGATTATAATATGGGTTTAATACAAGGACGTATAGAAAGTTATGATATAATAATTAATGAATTAAATAAAATATTAAAAAATGATAATTAAAAGTTTATTGGACAATGATCTATATTTTTATAATATGCTCCAGTTCATTGTTGATCAGAAATTTGACAAGTTGATTGTTGGTAAAGAATTATTTTTAAGAGGGGAATACAAATTTCCATTGGGTTTTGGAAAGGCATTAAAGGAAGAAATTGATTCCTGGAAAGATTTAAGATTTTCAGATGAAGAATTAGATTTTCTTTATTCAAGAACAAAAAATTGGATAAATTTTGATTTTATTTATGGATATTTAAAATCATATAAATTATCCCCTGATTTAATCAAATTACATATTAATAGATGCTCAGATTCAACAAAAGAAGATTATGAATCTATATCTTTGAGTTATGAAGGTGAATGGGCTAAGATAATTATGTTTGAATGTTTTTTATTAGCTGTAATGAATGAAATCTATGGAAAATTGACATTTGATGTTAAACATGTGCTTAATTTTAGTGAAATATCAGCAAGAAATTCAAATAAATTTCAAGAAATGAAAGACAAGAAAATTCAAGTTTTTGAGTTTGGGACAAGACGTAGATATTCTTTTGAAAATCAAAATTTAGCTATAATGCAAATGATTGATTATGGTGTGATAAAAGGCACATCAAATCTTTATTTTGCTAAAAAATATGATTTGCCTGTGTTTGGTACAATGGCACATGAATTATTTTCTGTATTTGCTGCTGTATATGGTGTAGAGAGTGCTAATTATCAAGTTATATCTAAATGGGCTGAAACATTTAATGGTTCTCTTGGGGTAGCTTTGACAGATACCTTTACTACACAATCATTTCTTCAACATTCTTTTACAAGATTTTATGCAAAATTATATGATGGAATGAGAGAAGATTCTGCTCCAAATACAGATATTTATGTTGATAATGCTATTATTAAATATAGTGAATTAGGAATTAATCCAGTAAGTAAAAAGGTAGTTCATTCTAATGGAATTGATTCTGTTAATTTGATGTATCATTTATTAAATTACAGAAAAGATGAAATCGGAAGGGATTTAGGAGTAGGAACATTTTTAACTAATGATGTATCAAGAGAAGGTTCTGGTAAACATTTAAATAGTTGGGTTATTAAAACTGTTTTTGCTATTGTAAATGGTCAAAAGAGATATACAGCAAAATTAGGAGATAATCCAGCAAAAGCAACTTCTATTTCGGATAAATTAATTGAATGTTATAAATTTTTATTAGATATAAAATGAAAAAAGTATTATTATTTTTAAGTTTATTTATTTTTATTTCATGTGGTGATTGTGGATGTGGAGAGCCAGATTCATATGGAACATATGAATTAACATATAGCATAGTTTATTCTGATATGGTTTCAACAAAAACAATTACTATTTCAGATACTTGTTATTTAACCTCTTATAGAGGAAGTAATAAATTAAGTGTTAGAGATAAAAAGGCTAGTTATGGAGAAACAGTAATTATAGAAACAACTGCTCCTATTAGAATTGAAAAATTAATTAAAATAGCAGAAAATGAATAAAAGTGCATTATTAAAAATAGTAATTTTATTATTAGAAGATTATAAAGAAGAATTGGCTAATAATGGTTGTAATGATACACCAGATGAAATTAAAAATATCATTATTGAAGAAATTGGATTAAATGAATTTCAAAAATGGGCCGAAGAATGGAATAATGGAGAATGTGAAGATGCTATAGATTATGATTGGATTGTAACAGGAGTTATTGCAAACCAGTTAAAAAAATTAAAATAGAAAATAAAAAGGGGGATTTATTACTATTGCAACCTCTTAAAAAATGCTAAAATGTTGCAAAAATAAATCTCATTTAATAATAATTAAAAAAATAAAAAAATGAGTAAAAAAGTTATTACAAGTGAGTTTGTTTCATGGGGACATCCTGACAAAATTGCTGATCAAATCAGCGATGCAATTTTAGAAGAATTATTGTATGAAGATTCTAAAACCAGAGCAGGAATTGAAGTATTAGTAAAAGATAATATTGTTGTTCTTGGTGGAGAAATCAATTCAAAAGGAAAAGTGGACTATGATATTGTTGTTAGAAGTGTATTTGAAAAATTACCATTTCCTGAAAATCATAATCTTCAACCAGAGAATATTAAAATTATAAATTTAATTGGAAAACAATCCTTTGAAATTCATCAAGGAGTTGATAAATCTAATGATATTATAGGAGCAGGAGATCAAGGATTTATGGTTGGTTTTGCTTCAGATGAAACAGAGGAATATTTACCTTTAGGTGTTTATCTTGCTAAACATATTTGTCAATATATTAGTAAACAAACTCATCTCGGTTTTGGTCCTGATACTAAAACACAAGTTATTGTTGATTATTTTAATAATGAAATGCTATTATTTAATGATATACGCCCACATATTATTGTTGAATCGATATTAGTATCAACAATGCAACAAGGAGATTTAACATATGATAGAGAATTGATAAAAAATATTATTTTGAATAATGATATGAAGATTGATTCAGAAATTTATAAAAAATATATTAAAAATAATGAAACACTTGTAATAACTGTTAATCCTTGTGGTGAATGGAGAATTGGCGGTCCAATATCTGATTGTGGAGTAACAGGAAGAAAAATTGTAGTAGATCAATTTGGAGGTTATTCTAATGTAGGTGGAGGGGGGTTAAGTGGAAAGGACCTTTCAAAAGTAGATAGATCTGCTGCTTATATGGCAAGATATTTAGCTAAAAATATTGTTGCAAGTGGTATAGCAAACACTTGTAAGGTAGAATTATCTTATATGATTGGAATACCTAATCCATCTTCAATTAATATAGAATTGAATAAAAATCAACATTTAGTACCAGAAATTAAGGCTTTTATTGAAGAAAATGTTAATCTGACTCCAAAAGCAATTATTGATAAGTTTAGTGATTGCTTTGAACCATACAGAATGGCTGTGGAAGGGCATTATGGAAATATGATGGATTGTTGGGAAGAAATTGATTTTGCAAAAGATTTGAAAGAATATTTATATTAATACAAATTATTTTATGGAAAATTATAGAAATAAATTTAAATTTTTATGTGAATATGATGTTTCTAAAGGTGGTCTTCTTATGGAATCAGAAGGTAGGTATAAATTAATTGGATATATAAAAGATTCTGATGTAAAATTTGCACTTGGTGATTATTATGTTTTAATTGATACAACTGTGCCTGAATCAGATAATATAAATCAATATGCTGAAAGAGCAATTATGTATAATTCAGAAGAAGATGGATCAGGAATTACTCTTCCTCATTATAGAGAATTAAAAAATTTTATTACACTTTTACCAGAATACAAAAATTCATATTATGAACATGCTATTTTTGGAGAACCAGAAGATATAAAGAAACAAAAATCTGAAGAACTTTTTGCAACTATTCAACAAGAAAATGGAAATGCTATATTAACACATAATTCTTCTAAAAAAATTACTGATGGATATGTGAGAATAGGAATGACTTCTAATGATTACTCTGCTTCTGATTTTAGAGGAGATAATACTCCAAGAGCTTATTTCTGGGGAAGTAGTGGTGGTATGGATGTATCAAATGCTCATGCAACTTATATTTACACTTGTGAAGTTCCAATAGATAAAATTTATGATATTCAAAATAATATAAACCACTGGGATTCAAAAGAAGCTATAGCGAATGGTTATATTGCTACAGCATATTATATGAGTGGAGAAAAGCAAAGAGGAACAGTAGTTGCTTCTTATGTGTCTTTACCAATAAAAACCATAAAAATTAGTATGGATAGTAGTAAAATTTATAATGCCAATTGGCAGTTGATTAATCAATAATAAAAGGATAAATGTTATGTTAACTTTTTTTGAAGAAAAATACAAAGAATATAAAGGTTGCTGTAATTGGATTCTATTTTCTTTTTGTGGAAAACATGAATATGAATATGAAGAAGATTTATGGGTTGCTGGTGATATTGGAACTATTGCATTGATAGGCGATTTATATGTAGATTTACAAGATATGATTACTGATTTAAATAATAATGCTCCAAAAGAAGAATTTCTAAAATGGTATGATTATTCTCTTGAAGTATATCAATTAGGATTAAATAATGTAAATTATAAAAGTTGGTTAAATGGTTGCCCAAGATATACAGATGAAGAACTCAAAATGATAAGAGAAAAGAAAGAAGAAGCTATGATAAGGGAATTGGAATGGATTACAGATATTCATACTAAAAAAGATAATATCATATCAGGAATTTTTGATTCTGAAGGTATTACTTTAACTAAAAAAGATGGAACTAATGTAAGAATAAATTATTAAATTATGGATTTGTCAAATATATTAAGGGAGGAAGAAATTAGAAATAATTCTTCTTCTTTTATAAGAGAATTAATTGATATCAATAGAGCAAGTACTATTGTTGATGCCATGTTAGATACTCCTAATAGAAAAATGGAATATTCTGATATAATTTTTGAATTTCAAAAAGATAAAGCAGATTTTTTTAGAATTAAAAAAAGTAGATTTTGTGAAATAGGATTGTATGTAAGTCAAAAATATTATCTTAATAAATTAGAAGAATGGCATAAAAAGGAAAATGATTATAAAGAATTGCTTATTGAAAAAAATGAACAAATTGATAGACTTCTTATTCAAATAAAAACATATGAAAAAGAAGGAATGAAAAAGAAAAAATGGCAGTTTTGGAGATGACAATTTGTCATATAATTGTTTTGGTATGAAATTTGTAAAATGTTATGTAAAATTTAAATAAATATGAATAAAGTAATTGGAATAGACCTTGGAACGACTAATTCGTGCGTTTCAGTTATGGAAGGGAATAATACAGTTGTTATTCCAAATAATGAAGGAAGAAATACAACTCCTTCAATTGTTGCGTTTATAAATGATAGTGAAAGAAAAGTTGGAGAACCTGCGAAACGTCAAGCAGTAACTAATCCTACAAAAACTATTTCATCCATTAAGCGTTTTATGGGTGAAAAATATAGTAATCTTGGAAAGGAAATTGAAAGAGTTTCTTATAAAGTTGATAAAGGTACAAATGATCTACCTAAAGTAGATATTGATGGAAAACTTTATTCTCCTCAAGAAATTTCAGCAATAATTCTTCAAAAAATGAAAAAGACTGCTGAAGATTATCTTGGTCAAGATGTAAAAGAAGCTGTTATTACAGTTCCTGCTTATTTTTCAGATGCTTCAAGACAAGCAACAAAAGAAGCTGGTGAGATAGCTGGTTTAAAAGTTTTAAGAATTATAAATGAGCCAACAGCAGCAGCATTAGCTTATGGTTTAGATAAATCAGATAAAGACAAGAGAATTGCTGTATTTGATTTAGGTGGAGGTACATTTGACATTTCTATTCTTGAATTAGGTGGTGGTGTATTTGAAGTAAAATCAACAAATGGTGATACACATTTAGGTGGTGATGATTTTGATCATGTTCTTGTTGATTGGTTAGCAGATGAATTTAAAAAAGATGAAGGAATTGATATAAGAAAAGATCCAATGGCAGCACAACGATTGAAAGAGGCTGCTGAGAAAGCTAAAATTGAATTATCAAGTTCTTCTTCAACAGAAATTAATTTACCATATATTATTCCTGTAGATGGAATACCTAAACATTTAGTAAAAACATTAACTCGTGCTAAATTTGAACAATTATGCGATAATCTAATTAAAGCAACTATTAAACCATGCGAAAAAGCATTAGAAGATGCTGGATTGAAGCCATCTGATATTGATGAAGTTATTTTGGTTGGAGGTTCTACTCGTATTCCTACTGTTCAAGATACAGTTGAAAAGATATTTGGAAAAGTTCCTTCTAAAAATGTAAATCCTGATGAAGTTGTTGCAGTTGGGGCAGCTATTCAAGGTGCAGTTCTTACAGGGGAAGTAAAAGATGTTTTATTACTAGATGTAACACCTCTTTCCCTTTCTATTGAAACAATGGGAGGAATAGCGACTAAATTAGTTGAGTCCAATACAACTATTCCTTGTAAAAAATCAGAAATATTTACTACAGCAGTTGATAATCAACCAGCGGTTACAGTTAGAATTTGTCAAGGAGAACGTTCATTGTTTAATGATAATAAACAAATTGGAGTATTTAATTTGGATGGAATTTTACCTGCAAGACGTGGTACACCACAAATTGAGGTTGTATTTGATATCGATTCAAATGGTATATTGAATGTTTCTGCAACAGATAAAGGAACAGGAAAAGAACAACATATTACTATTGAAGCATCAAGTGGTTTATCTCAAGATGAAATTGATAGAATGAAAAAAGAGGCTGAACAGTTTAAGAAACAAGATGAAGAAGAAAAAGTTAAAATTGAAAAGTTAAATAAAGCCGATTCTTTAATATTTCAAACTGAAAAACAATTTGAAGAATTTGGAAATAAATTAACAGAAGATGATAAAAAAGAATTTCAACCAATATTGGATGAATTGAAAGAAGCTGTTAAAAATAAAAATGTTGATAAAGTTGATTCTCTTGAAAAACAATTGAATGATATATGGGTAAAGTTATCTGCTAAATTATATTCACAAAGTAATGGTAATCAAGGAAATAGTAGTAATCCATTTGGAGAAGGATTTAATTTTGATGATTTGATGAAGAATTCACAAGCTGGAGCAGCTTCCAACAATAATTCACAATCATCTGATGTACAAGATGTTCCTTTCGAGGAAGTAAAATGATAATTTTAAGCTAAAAAATTTGGTAATGTAGAGATAAATTTATATTTTTGCATTACCATTTTTAATAATTTTAGTTATGAATAATTTTGAAAAAATTATATTAGTTTGTTTTCTTATTGAACTCATTACTTATGGGATAGCTGGCTACATAGCTGGTTGGGTAAGAAATGTATGGTTTTCATTTAAATTATACATACCATTTTATAATATTTATTATACTTTAACATCAAAAGATACAATATGAAAAAGTTAATTTTTATTTTTATATTACTTTTAATTATAATTTCCTGTTCTGAAGAAAAAGGAACATATATAATGATTTATAAAGTTTATTATTCTGCTGAACATGTAGTAACTGATACATTAAAAAGTAATTCTGCATTTATTTATGATTCTGATAAAGGAACAAATTATATATTTGAAGATAATCATTTTTTGTTAAAAACAACAGCACCAATAGAAATTATAGAGAATACTTTCATACCAGATAATTCATCTGAAAATAAATAAAGTTATGAAAACGCTTTCTGTGAAACAACCCTGGAGTACTTTATTATTTTATGGGAAGGATATTGAAAATAGAAGTTGGAGAACGAATTATAGAGGAGAATTACTAATACATGTTTCTTCTAAACCTTTAATAACTTTAACAGATGCATGGAATAATGGCTATTTAACAAGAAAAATAGTTGAATTTATTAAAAATAATAATATTGAGGAGTTTATACTAAATAAATATGGCTTTGAACAATATTGTAAAGGTTTACCTACTTCTTGTATATTAGGAAAAGTTACATTAATAGATTGTGTTAGAGATAGCAGATCTATTTGGGCAGAAGAAGATTGTTGGCATTGGATAATAGAAAATCCTATATTGTTTGATAAGCCAATTGAAAATATAAAAGGAAAATTAAATTTATGGGAATATTATGGCTAAAAAAAGTTTATATCAAGTTTTAAATGTTACAGAAGAAGAAAAGAAATTACCTCAAGAACAGTTTAATGAAATAATTAAAAAAAGATACAGAGAAAACGCATTGGAAAATCATCCTGATAGGCAACAAGGGAAATCTGAGGCAGAAAAGAAAATATGTGAAGAAAAATTTAAAGAAGCAGCAGAGGCTTATGAAGTCTTATCAGATGAAAATAAGAGAAGAAATTATGATATGACTGGAAGCAATTCTGGTTTTAATTTTTCTCAATTTCATGATGATGATTTAGCAACATTTTTGCATAATTTTATGGGCGGTAATCATTTTGGGTTTGGTGGTAATTTTGATATGAATACTTCAAGATCACCAAGAATGTATAAAGGAAAAGATGTTACATTTAAGGTTCAATTAAGTATTGATGATGTAATAAATGGTTGTGAAAAGAAATACAAATATAAAGTAAATAGACCTTGTTCTTATTGTAATGGTGGAGAAAAAACAACTTGCCCTCATTGTAATGGTGCTGGTATAATAATCAATACAAGTCAAAGAGGTGGTTTTATAATGCAGCAATCTTCTCCTTGTCCTTATTGTCAAGGAACAGGATTTGTGATTAGTAATAGTTGTTCTTATTGCCAAGGAACAGGTTTAAAGGAAACAGAAGAATCTATAACTGTTAAATTCCCAAAAGGAGTAACAATAGGAGATTCATTAATAATTGCAAGTGGAGGTCATCATTTACCCCGAAGTATGAATAGTGTTCCTGGTGATTTAAATGTTGTAGTTGGAAATATTGACAGTGGAGAATGGCAAATACAACAATATGATTGTCTTTTGATGAAAGAAATATCCATTGTTGATATAATTTTAGGTTCAGATATTGAAATCACTGGTATAAGAAAAGAGAAATTAAAAGTTTTTATTCCACGAAATACTAGTAATGAAGCGCATTTTAGGTTAGTTGGAAAAGGATTACCAATGAGAAATTCAAATAGAAATGGAGATGCTTATTTAATTGTTAAATATAAGTTTCCATCCCAAGAAATTGATAAAGATGATAGGAAAACTCTTGAAAAATTAAAGAAAAGTCCTAATTTTAAATAAAATAATAAATTAATAAAAAAAAATGAAAAAAATTCTTATTTTAGCAGTAGTATTTACTGCAATGTTAGCAAGTTGTTCACCTTCTACAAAAGGAGTTAAAGGAACTGGTGAAAATACTGATTCAACAATTGTAGTTGTTGATAGTACTGTAAATGTATCAGATTCTACTTCAACAGTAGTTAATCAATAAAATTAAAAATGAAAAGTCAGGAGTAAAATCCTGATTTTTTGTTTAATTTTTAAATTAAAAATCTTTTGCCACATAAAAAATATTAATACATATATTTATGTATAAAATATAAGAGATGACAAAAAGATTACTAAAAGAAGATTTTGTAAATAAATCATTATTAAAACAAAAAAAGAAAAAAGATTATTCAAAAGTTGAATATGTAAATAATCATATGCCAGTTTGTATAATTTGCCATGAATTAGATGAAAATGGAGAAGAGCATGGGGAATTTTGGCAATCCCCAATGAAGCATCAAAATGGTCAAGAAGGGTGTAAAAAATGTCAAGATAAAATTTCTTGGACATTTGAAATGTGTTTAAGTGAAGCATTAAAGTATAAGAAACGTATAGATTTTTATAAAAATTCTTCAAAAGCATATGATGCAGCTAAATCACATAAATGGTTGGATAAAGTTTGTGAACATATGAAAATATGGGGAAATAAATATAAAAGATGTATATATGTTTATGAATTTAAAGAGTTAAATAGTGCTTATATTGGTTTAACTTATAATATTAATAATAGAAACAAAGGTCATCACACAAATGGAAGAGTATATAATTTTTCACTAAAAAATAATATTGAAATCCCTAATCCAATTCAGTTAACTGATTATATTGATGTTGAAGAAGCTGCAAAATTAGAAGGTGAGTTTTTAGATAAATATAAAAAAGAAGAATGGAATATTATTAATAAAGTAAAAACTGGACAAATAGGCGGTTATTCAAAATATGGCGATTATAATAAAGAAATGTTTATAAATAAAGTAAAAAATTTTAAAAGCATTTATGAAATTGAAAGAAAAGATGTAAGTATATATAATACTGTTATGAAGATGAAATGGGAAGATGAAGTTTTTAAATGTTTTTATGATAAAAGAAAAGTAGTTTTAATTAATATTGAAGATAATACTCATATGATATATAAAACAATTAATGACTTAGCAAGAGAAAACAGAATAAATGCAACAATTGTACAAAAATATATAAAAGAAGAAAAAATATATAAAAATAGATTTAAATTTATAAAATTTTTAAAATGGGAAAATTAATTTATAAAGTAGGGGACGCAACCAATCCTTGTGTTGAAAGTGGTACAAGAATTATTATTCATATTTGTAATTCAATAGGTTCTTGGGGTAGTGGGTTTGTAGTAGCATTAAGTAAAAAATGGAAACAACCTGAAATGTTATATAAACAATGGTTTAGTCAAAGAGCATTTCTTAAAGGAAATGATGCTTTTCAATTAGGTAATATTCAAAAAGTTGCATTAGATGTTGATAAGTATTATGCTAAAACTTATGTAATAAATATGATTGCACAAGATGGTATTATGTCTAATATAAGAAATGATATTCCATTAAGATATGATGCTTTAGAAAAATGTTTGCAGAAAGTTTATGATTTTTGTAGTGAAGAAAGAAAAAAAGGTATTCCAATTTCTGTACACTGTCCTCGTCTTGGAGCAGGGCTTGCAGGAGGTGATTGGAATAAAATTGAAAAACTAATTGAAAAATGGTTAGTACATGGTAAAGATGGTTTTGATACTTATGTTTATGATTTATCGAATGAGGTTGGTAAATGGAAAGGGACTGTTTATGATGGTCAAGAACAGCTAGAAGTAGTTGATAATGAAATTAAGACTGAATTTTTCCCTACTTAATGGAAACTTCATCTGGAATAATATTGTTTAGAGAAAGAAGTAATACAAAAGAACTTGAATTTTTTGTAGCTCATCCTGGTGGTCCATTTCATAAAAATAATGATATATGGTATTTTCCTAAAGGCGGTATAGAAGAAAAAGATTATCATATGTTACCAAGTGGTTATAAATGTTCAGAACTTCAAGCAGCATGGACAGCTTCTTATAGAGAATTTTATGAAGAAACTGGTGATATGACATTACAACTTCTTTCTTCTTTACCCATATATTTGGGAAAAATTAAACAATCTACAAAAAAGAATGTTATAGCATTTGCAAAAGAATGTTATTGGAATTTAGATCCTGATAAATGTTATTCAAATGAAATAGAAATTGAATATCCTTCTAAATCAGGAAAGTTTATTACAATACCTGAAAATGATAAATTTGCTTGGATGACTTATGAAAATTTAAAAGATAAAACTCACCCAAAACATTTAGTTTTTTATGAACAAATAATTGAAAAATATAAAAAATGACAAAAAAGGAATTAATTGAATTATTATCTAATTATGAAGATGATACATTGATATTAGTAGATGGCTATGAAAATGGTTATGATGATATTGAAAATATAACAATTGGTGGAGTTTATCCTCGTTTAGCTCATGAATGGTGGGAAGGTAAGTATTCTAATGCTGATGAAGATTGGCAAAATTATCCTGAATTAAGAGAAGAAATAGATAAAATGCAAGAATTAGCAATAATTTTACAAAGACCTAATAAATATGGAAAATAAAATACAACACAGCATGATCAAATCTTTTGGTGGTAAAGGTTCTAATGGTTTTCTTAAAGAAATATATCAATTATTTCCAAAGGAATATAATTCATTCATTGAACCTTTTTGTGGTTCAGCAGTAGTAGCTTTGAATATTCAAAAAGAAAAATGTTCTGTTATCATAAATGATTTAAATAAAAACATCTATAGCATATTTACAGTTTTACAAGATAAAGATTTATTTTTTCAATTAAAAGAAAAACTTGATATTATTTTTTATTCAGAAGATATTTTCAAAGAAAGTTTGGAATTATTAAAAACTGATTTATCTTTATTAGATAGAGCATATCATTTTTTTATTGTTAATAGAATGTCTTACAGTGGAAATAATAAAAGTTTTGGGAAAAATATGTGTATTCGTAGGGGAGTATCAAAATCAGTTAGTGATTTGTTAAGTACAATAGATGGATTAACTGAAATACATGAAAAAATACAACAATTTCTTATTCTTAATAGGGATGGTACAGAATTAATAGAACATTATGGACAAAACGAAGATTATTTTATGTTTCTTGACCCTCCTTATACTTGGGATACAAGAACTTCTACAAGATATGCAGTTGATTTTACCCCAGAACAACAAGAACATTTGATGGATGTATTAATCAATTCAAAAGCAAAAATATTATTATGTGGCTATAATAATCCTTTATATGAAGAAAGATTAGTTCAAGAAAACAGATGGCAAAGATATGATTATCAAATAAATACTGTAACAGGAACAAATTCCAAAAAAAGTAAAATTGAGTCGCTTTGGAGAAATTATGAAATATAGAATATGGAAAAAGAACTTTATTGAAAGTAAATTATAATTTTTTTTGATTTTTCAATAAAAGAATATATATTTGATTAAAATTAAAAAGGTATGGTTTGGTCAAATAAAGAAATACTTGAGGAAATAAAAAATAAAGAATGGGTTGCAATATTTTTTGAAAATGGGAGTGATAATAAAATAAATGATTCTTTTACTAAAGAAACTTATATAGATCTTATTTATGATTTGTGTGATAAGATATGCGAATTGAAAAATGAACTGATGAGATATTTATAATAAATAAATATCATAAAAAATGCCTAAAAAATTAACAAAAGAGGAGTTTATTGAAAGAGCAAAACAAATTCATGGAGATAGATATGATTATTCAAAAATAAATTATGTTAATGCAAATACAAAGATATGTATAATATGTCCTGAACATGGTGAATTTTGGCAAAGACCTCATGATCATTTAGAAAAGCATGGTTGTAGAAAATGCGGAAAAAATAATTCTTCTATAAAGAAAACGTTAACAAGAGAAGAATTTATAGAAAAAGCAAAACACATTCATGATAATAAATATGATTATAGCAAAGTAGAATACATTAACAATTCAACAAAAGTTTGTATTATTTGCCCAAAACATGGTGAATTTTGGATTAAACCAAATGATTTATTAAATAATCATAATTGTTCAAAATGTAAAAGTGTGTATAAATATACAACAGAAGAATGGATTGAAAAAGTGAAAAAAATTCATGGAGAAAAATTCAATTATTCAAAAAGTAAATATGTTAATTCTCGTACTAAGATATTAATAGGATGCAATAAATGTCAAAATTATTTTTATGTAACTTCTATAAATCATTTGCATAATAAAAGTGGTTGTCCATATTGTATATCTAGTAAATTAGAAGAAGAAAGTTTTAATATATTAAATGGGTTAAATATAAAGTATGAAAGAAAAAAACACTTTGATTGGTTAAGAAATAAATATTTACTTGAATTGGACTTTTATCTTCCAGATTATGGAATTGCTATTGAATGTCAAGGAATTCAACATTTTGAACCCACTACATTTGGGGGAATAAATATTGAAAAGGCAAAAGAAAATTTAATTTATTTACAAAATAATGATAAAATTAAGAAAGAATTATGTGAAAAAAATGGAATTAAATTATACTACATAAATTATAATGAGAATTTAAAAGAGAAATTATTAAAAATAATAAAAAATGAGAAGTTGGGAAACAAAAGAAATAATAGATGATATTATTGATTTACAAATAGCATTACTTAAAAGTGAGTTAAAAAATGAAAAGAAAAGTGCAGATTATTATTCTGAATTGAGTAATGAAGAAATAAGTGATAAAAAACTAATGTTACTCTTAAAAAGAGAACATCTTTCTCAATGCACAATTCTTTTAGATAAAATTGATATACTAAATAAAGAAAAAGAGCATCAATCTAAATTGAATAGTTTACTTGCTCCTTTTTAAAAAAAATAAAAATATATGGTTAAAATTGAATTAACAAAAGATATTATTGATCTTTTAGGCTTGATAAAAGTAGAAAAAACTCCTATTGGGGTTGAAATTTTAAGTAAAGACTTATTTTATAATTCTGATGTACTTCAAAATGTATTAATGGTATGGGGAGAATATGATAATTTTATTTCTGGGACAGAAAAAAGTTTTGAAGGAAAGAAATGGGATAAAGAATTAGAAGATAAAGCATGGAATGTTTATAATTACATTATAGATAATTTAGATGAAATAATATCAATTCTTTTAGTTTATGCAAAAGCAGGAGTTAATCCTGGCATTTACAAAAGAAAAGAGAGTTTAAATGGAGTATGGAATTATACTTCATTTGAAAAAGAATAAAAAATTAAAAATTGAATAATGAACGATTCAAAAAGAACTTGTAGAACAAAGGAATTTTATGATAAAATTTATCAAGAATTAAAAGCTGGATTAAATAGTAATTTAACTATTTCTGAATTATGTGATTCATTAAATGTAGGTAATGATTATTTTTATGATTATATTAGACGTGCAGGAAAAGAAGCATTATTAATAAATAATATTACGCAAAAAGAATATGATAGTTTTGTTTCTTTATATGCTGAAATAAAGAATAACAATAAAAACAGCAGAAGAGAAAATGATTCTAAAGAAATAGATAATACTCCTTATGGAATCATTATAAGAAATGAAGATGATTTAATTGATCACTATGAATTTGGTGTTAGTAATAAACGTAATCAATTCGTAATTGGAGAAATATCTAGAGATTTAATGGATAAGATTTATTCTTTATATAGTAAAGAGGGGATAAATTTAACTCAAAGAACAGTATCAAGAGATATTTTATTAGAATTGGATATAGATTTTTATACTTTTCAAGAGATATTAAGAATATTCAAAATAACAAAATCAAGTATTCCTTTTGCGCCACATGTTCTTGAGGAGAACTCTGTAGATAATGTAATTGATAAAACTTTTCAATTAAAAGAAAATCTTTTTTTCAAAAGAATTGAAGGTGACAAATTAAAAAGAGTTGAACAAAGAAATTTACAGTTACTTCAAGAAAATATTGAATTAAAGAATAGATTAGTTAATTTTAATGACTGGATACAGTCCATTGATTTTTCAAATGTTGAAGTAGAAAATTTAAATGTCGAATTTGATAATAACGAAAGAGCATTAGTTATATTTTTAAGTGATATTCATATTGGAGCAATGGTTAATAATGACAGTTTATATGAAAATTTTTATAATCCTGATGAAGTAGTAAGAAGATTTAAATTAATTGAAGATAAGATTGGCGATTTAGTCAGTTGTTTTGGTTTTTTTGATAGAATTATTGTAATAAATTTAGGAGATAGTTTAGATGGCTTTAATCAACAAACTGCTCGTGGTGGTCATCATTTACCTCAAAACTTAAATAATAAAGAACAATTTGAATTTTATATTAGATTAATACAAAGATTTATTGATAATTTGTGGGGAAGTGCAATATCAAATTACATTGATTATTATTCGGTTGGAGATAGTAACCATGATGGAATTAATGGATACTTGGCAAATAGATTATTAGAAGAATATTTCAAAATTAAATATCCTAATAATATGACAGTTGGCGTTTTTCAGAAATTTATTGATTTTATTAATTATGGAAAACATACATTAATATTAAGCCATGGTAAAGATAGTGCTGAAATGTTTAAAAATTATCCACTTTTCATTGATGATAAAACGGAAAATAAAATTAATGAATATATTGATTATAATTTTGATAGTACTATATGGCATCAGAATGTAATTTTTGCAAAAGGAGATTTGCATCAATCAGCAACTTCTTATGCAAAACGTTTTACCTATAAATCAGTAGCTAGTATATTTGGTTCAAGTAGTTGGGCACAAAAGAATTTTGGAAATGCTAAGCCAGCTGTTGATTTTCTTATATTAGGAAAAGAAGATAAAAATGATGTTTTTGAAACACGATTGCTTTTGAAGTAACTTTTGAAAATTCAAAAAATATTTGTATATTTGTATTATAATATACACACTATTTATATTTTTTGAAAAATAATAAATAAATTTAATTAATGGATAAGAAAAATAAAAAAGTATTATTATTAGTAGTAGCAAGTTTGGTTATATTATTATCATCATTTTATTATAATGATGATGATACTATTAAAGTAAACAGAAGTGATGTAGATAGTATAATATTAAAGAGAGATACTGCAATATTAGATGAAGAGATATTTGAAATATTTGATGTTCCTCCCACTTTTGAGGAATTTATGAAGGATTCTGTATATAAAGATTTAAGAGATTCACTTTATTTAGATAGTAAAATTTTTGTAGAAAGTAGAGGAGAAGCAACCATTCGTAATGGAAATCAAGTTGGTATTCTTCAAATTACTCCTGCTGCAATAAGAGAATGTAATAATATTCTAAAATTACATGAAATAGGAAAAAGATATACTTTAAAAGATAGACTTAATCCTCTTAAAAGTAAAGAAATACATGAAATTATTATGGAAGAATATAACCCTAGTTCTGATTTGTTTGAATCTTCATGTATATGGAATGCTGGTGGAAATTCAAAACATATAAATAAGAATGCTTATAAAAAAGTAAAAATATATCATAGTAAAATTATAAAAAGAATGCAATTTTTATATAAAGAATTGTGTGATAATAATAAATAAAAAAAAATAAGATTATGAGTTGTTGTGGAGAAAATTGTAAATGTGGAGAAAATTGTTTTTCTCTTATAGGAGATTCTAACTCCTTATATTATGTACATGATAAAGAAAATTACAGAAGTATTAAATTAATGGATGAAGTAGATGGGGCAGATGTTGCCCTTGAATTAACTTCTGTAGATACAGAAAATAAACATATTTTATTGGAGAAATTTCTTGGTAAAAAAGTTGAAATTTCAATAAGAATTGTAGAAGATTAATTTTATCTATGATATGGTTAGATGAAAAAGTGGAGCTTAATTTTGATTTGATTGATTCTTTATTAACATCTTATTTTGAAGAAATTAATAAAGAATCAGTTGAATTAAATAATAAGTTAAATAATGAAGAAATTAACAAATTAAAAAAATTATTCATTAAACAGATTCTAGAATGTCAAAATTGTTGTAAAAATAAGATTAAAAAAGTTACTTATCGTGATATATTTTTTATATTATCAAAAATATATAATATATCTGATAAAGATACTGATATTACAACTGAAATTTTTAATTTAACATCTTATTTCTATCAATACATAACAGGAGTTTATCCTTTAACAAAAAATGAATAGATAGTGATGATTTACTTTTATATTATATGAATTTTCAAAAAAAAGAAAAATTAAACAACATTAATGAAGATTTGAAATACAATAGAGAATTGTATTTGGTTACAGAAAGTGGTTTACAAAAAACAAATTATTATAATGCTCAAAAAGAAGCTAATAATCTTAATTTAGATTTAGTTCAAATATCTACAAAAGATAATTTGCCTTTATGTAAAATGTTCAATTATGAAAAGTTCTTATATGAGCAAAAGAAGAATAAAAATAAATCAACTAAACAAGAAATAAAAGAAATAAAATTATCTTCTTCTATTGCAAAAAATGATTTATTAATTAAAGCAAAAGCTGCGAAAAGATTTATTGATGATGGAGATAAAATAAAAGTTACTCTTCAGTATAAAGGTAGAGAAAATGCAAATAAAGAATTTAACAAAAAATCTTTACTTGAATTTATAGTATTAACAGAAGATTTTGCAATACCAGAATCTATTCCCAAGGAGGAAGGAAATAAAAGTATTGTAATTTTAAAACCAAAAAAATAGTATGTACTTTTTAATTAATTAACCAAATGATTAGACCATTAAATACCAAAAATCAAGCATATACTCCAAAAAATGAATTATTAAATTTATATTTTAAAGATATAAATGATTTCAAAGTGTTAAGCGCAAATGAAGAATTTCATCTTTTTGAAGCAATTAAAAATGGGGATGAGAACGCTAAAAGAAAAATAATTGAATGTAATCAGAAATTTGTAGTCTCAGTAGCAAAGAAATTTTCAACTTCTGATACTTTACTAGATTTAATTAATGAAGGGAATATTGGATTAATAGAAGCAATTGATGAATTTGATAATTACAGAGGAATAAAGTTTATTAGTTTTGCTGTACATTATATTCATAGAGAAATATATAATTATCTAAAAAATAATAGTTTAGTTCGACAAACTAATTTAGGGAAGACATATAATATTCTTAATAAAGTGAAAAGTGCTTTTTTCGTTCAGAATGGAAGAATGCCATCTGAACAAGAAGTGATTGATATAATAAAGAAAGAATATGATATTGATATAATTGATAAATCAGATGTATATGATTTGAAAGTTTCATCAATTAATGATTTTGAAGAAGATAATCCAAATTGTAATGAAAATGAATTTAATAAATATTATTTTTATGAAAATAGTTCCAATATAAAATATGAACGAGAAGAGAATAGAAACAATATTAATGAATTAATAGATGTTTTAACTCCTGAAGAATTTTATATTCTTAAATTATATTATGGTATTGATTGCTGGCGAGAGTTTTCTTTAGATGAAATTTCTAATGTAACTGGTTATACTTCTGAAAGAATTAGGCAACTTAAAGATGATGCTATTGATAAAATGAAAATGTGTAATAAAATAAAAAAAATTGTATAAATAAATAACCCTGAAAATGTATTTCAGGGTTATTTATTTTATTTTAAAGATGAGGCTTTTTGTTTCTCTTGAATAATTCTTGTTAATTTTTCAAATAAATTATCATCCATATCTTTCTCTCCACGAGAAAATGCTGATAAATAACTTCTTCTTGAAGAGTCTTCCCAATCAGGTAATAATTCTGCTGCCAATGCTGCCATATTAGTCATATCAGCCCTTAAAATAGAACGAACTTCATTTCTCGAAAATTTCATTTTTTCTCTTTTTTCTTCATCTTCTTCTTTTAATATTTTTCTAACAGTATTTTCAATAATACTTCTTATATTTGATTCAGTTAATTTCATAATTTAACATTTTTTCATATATAAATATTTGTTAGAATGAAAAATAATACTTATCTTTGCATCATAATTAATAAAAAATGAATAAATATAAAATAAAAACATTGCAAACTAGAGGATCAAATCATGATTTAAGAACAGAGGATGATTTTATGATATATGAAGATGAGAAATATATAATTTGCTCTGTTTTTGATGGGTGTAGTAGTGGATATCGTTCTGATATTTCAAGTTATAAACACAAAGAATTTTTATTAGAAGCGATAGATGAATCATTAATTTATGAATATGATAATTTTGACGCAATTATTCGATATGTTATAAATAAAAAAATAAGAATAAATTTTGAGGATATTATAGAAGAATTGATTTCAAGATTATTTCATAAATTATCTGAAATGAATTATAAAGATAATGAAGAAATGTTATCAACAATTCTTTTACTTGTTATTAATAAAGAAACAGATGAATATGAAATAGCTTTTTTTGGTGATGGAGTAAGTTTTGTGAATGGAGAATATACAAATGTTCATGATCCAAATGGTGATACTGTGTGGTATTTAAGTACAGTAAAAGCAAATGAATTTAGAAAATATTATTCTCAATCTACAAAATTAAAAGGACAAGGTATTGAAAATATTTGTATATCCACAGATGGGATTGATACATTCAAAAACAAATATGGTCAATTAGTAGATGCTAGAAATTATTTTTGTGATAATACTCAATTTGTGAATTTAGATAATCAATTGAAAAGATTGTATAATGTTTTTACAAAAGGGTTAAATAATGAGGAAAAAATGTCTTGTATAAACCAAGATGATTTTACTATTATAAAAATTGAGAAAATATGATTTATAAAAGAAAATATCCACATGAAAAAACAGTAATAATTGCTGAATTTAAAGGAGATATTTGTGTTTCCCCATTAACTAATATTGAAACAAAAGAAACGACTAAAATATCTTTTACTAATTTAGATAAGGAATATGAACCAGGTTATGAATTTGAAAATACAGGAAAATTATTTCAAGTTAAAGATCCTACAATTATTTTTAAATTTCGTTCTCCAAAGTCAGTGGATGTGGTTATAGAAGCATTAAATGAAATAAAAAAATATTTAGAAAGTAATGATAGATAATATAAATGGAACATATAGGATATATATAAAAATACCATTAATCAAATATGGTATTAAAATACCTAGATTGTTTAATAAAGAACCTATTTCTTTTGCTTTTTTTCTGGTGGGAATAATCATGAATATTAATGAACGAAAAAGATATCTTTATTATGTTAAAAATAAACCAATGAAACAATGGGGAAAAATGTGGAGAAATAGTGATTCAAAGGAATCACAATTATGCCCCACTATTTTTAGTTTTTTTGGGCTATTTAATATTGTTAAACATGTTGAAATATTAAAAGAAGAAGATAAAATTTTATTAAAAGATGAAAATGTATCCTATTTAACAAATGATTGGTTCCCAAGTAATGTGGGATTATTAAATGGTAATCAGGTATTAATTGATTATGGAGATTTTAGAGTTGTTGGAATAGATAGAACATTGGTTGGTCTAATTGATTATAAATAATATTAAAAAATATGGAAAAATTTGTTCTTGCTAGTGATTGTTTACAACTTTCACTTTCTATAAAAAAAGAAACACCATCTGATAAAATGATTCGCTTGGAATGTTTAAAAATAGCTTCTGAAACGCTTAAAAATAATAATGCTTATGATATTACTAAATATGCAGAAATATTGTTTGATTATATTATAAAAGGAAGATAATGGAAATTAATTACTATCAAAGAGCTACTGAATATTTGAAATGGATAATAACTTGTAAATCTATGCCACTTCCAAAAACAAGACCAGAAGAATATAATATATGGAGACATTTAATAGAGCTTATTGGAGAAACAGAATTTAATCATTTAACAAGTAATTTGGAGGATGATTTTGAACAATTTCATAAAATGTTCAGACAAACAGATATTACAAATAATGTTCATATTGATATGATAATATGGAATTTTATATGTTTATCAGAAATTCCTTATTATGTACATAACTTTATTCAAGATAAAAATCATGATGGTACGCCAGTGGAAGATGAATGGAAATGGTCTTGGGATAACAAATTATAAAAATAAAAATTATGTTAAAACTAGTTGATGATAACAGTAAAGAATTTTTTCTTGATGAAGCAAAAGAAATAGCAAGAGGAGGAGAAGGGAAACTTATCCCTGTAAAAAGTTATCCTAATTATATCGCTAAAATCTATCTTGATAAAGGTAGAACTATTTCTCTTCAAAGAATACAGGAATTATCTCCATTACCTAATAATTTATTCTTAAAACCATTATTTAGATTATCAGGAATAGAAAATGGTTTTGTAATGGATAAATTGGATGGTTCTAAATATTATCCATTAGATTCATTGTATTCTTCCTCGTTTGCAATGAAAAGAAATTTGCCAAATAATTATAAAGAAAAAATATCAAGAACAATTATTGAAGGTGTAAATATTGCTCATAATAATAACATTATAATTGGTGATTTGAATCCTTTTAATATTATGATTGAAGATAGTTGTGAAACTAAATTCATTGATGTAGATTCTTATGAAACTAAATCATATAAACATAATGATAAATTACTTGAAAATATAAGGGATTATTACTTTGGTGGAAAAGTTACACAGGATAGCGATTATTTTGCTCTGGCTGTCATTATATTTAATTTATTAACTGGAATACATCCATACAAAGGATTTCATTCTGTGTATGGAAATAACCTTAAAGATAGAATGATTAATAATCTTTCTATTTTATCTAAAGAAAGTAAAAATATAAAAATACCTAAATTTTATCAGCCATTACAAGATACTAATATAGTTGATATGTTTAAAGAAATATTTGATTTGAATAAAAGATTTCTAATAACTATGGATGGTAAAACTGTTGCAACTGTTAAATTTACTGGTACAGTTATATCTGATAAGTTATTATTTACAGAATTATTTAATATTATGAATAATCAAAGTTCTGAACAGATTATGGAAGTTTCTGTTTCCAATTCACTTTTGAATATCAGAACAAATCAACACAGTTATTTATATTCAACACCAAATAAAGGAATTATTACATCTGAAAATAAGATAGTTCCTGATGTAAATATTATATTAACTGAAAAGAATATATATGGCTTTAAAGATGGAAGTTTGAAATTATATAATAAAATAACAAAATGTTTTGATGAAATTAAAAACATTAAATTATATAAAGATGAAATATATTTAATTAAACAATATGAAAATATTCTTCTTATAATTACCAAAAATGATAAATTATATAAACTTTATTTAGATGAAATATTTAATGGTTCTATACAATTTACTGTTTCAGATGTTTATTATGAATCATTTAAGAAAAATGAAGGATTGTATCAAAGCATTGGAGTTAATGCTATTATATATTATAATAATGGCAAAGAACTTAATAATATAACTATCCAAGGAAATAATATTAAAGATGTTATTCAAAAAGATAATATAGGTATTTTAACTGTTAAGAATAATAATAAAATAGAATATCAATTATTTAGAATAGATAAACATAATAATATTAAAACATCTGTTTTACCTGAAAAATATCCGTTTACTTCCAATGATAAGTTTGTTATATTACTAAGAGATGATAAAATATCTTTTATAGATAAAGAAACATTGCAAGAGGTAACATCCTTTGAAATTAATGTACAAGGAGATTATGATATATTAACAACAAATGCTGGAATTATATTATATAGTAAAGAGAAGGTTTTATTAGTTAATACAAAATAATGAAAGATAATTCAAGAGATTATGATGGTTTAGTAGAAGGATTAGCTTTTACTGCTAGTGTTTTTCTAAAATGCTATCATTGTAATTGGAATAGTGGCTCTGCACATGCTGATAAAAGTGATTTGATAAAACATTTGAAAAATCAACATAAAATTATTTCTCCTAAAATATTAGAAGAAGTATTTTATTAATAATAAAAATTAAATATAAAAATATAAATTAAAAAGAAATGAAAGAAGAATTTTATGGGACAGTTTATGAATATTTAACTGGAGAATGTAAAGGTGGAAGATTTATTTCCAGTTATGATGGAGAAGAAATTGGAAGTGTATCAGATAATGGAGTATATAAGGTTATAGCTCATGTTAAAAGTAATGAGGAAGGAGTTGCTATTTGCAATGAAACTGATTTTAATAAGGGTTTATATTATGCAATAAATAATTATTTTGGAGTATAATTTTTTTATTTAAAATAAAATAAGTATATTTGTCAGAAATTAAAAAAAAATGTTATTATGCTAATTAAAGGAGATATTATTATAACAGATCCTTGTTATTTTATTAAAGAGAAAGATTGGAATGAAAGGGTATATGGTACTGTAGGTAAGAAGGGTGATTTATTTCATTTAGGATTTTCTTCTTATTTAATAAGCCAAACTTATTATGGAGATTGGAGCTGTACAACTTTTCAAACAAATGAAAAAAATGTTGTGGAACATCTAAATTTAATTGAAAAACATCTTGAAAATGATGAAAAAGAGTTATTAAATGAAAATGATGTTGAAATAGGGCAATTTTGTGCTGATTCTGGAATGGTTTGTGTTGTATTGTTAGATGAGGTTTTGAAGTTAAAACCTGATTTTGATTATCATATAACAAAACCATGGACAACTACTTTAATAAAAGATTTTGTTGGTGAAATTAATTTTCATTTATATACTGAAGAAAATAGAAAACATAATTTACCTGAAAATTTTTATAAACATTTAAGTATTTGGGGAAGAGGAAATATTAATTTTTATACATTACAAACAGGGTTATGAAAGCAGTAGTAAAAAAATTAGAAATTGATTATGGTGATTATTTCTTTTCACCACAAGGTGGAGATCCAAGTAAAATAGATACAATATATATTGGAGATAAGAAATTTATAGAAGAAAAATATTTTGATGTTTTCAAATGGCTAAATGATTGGGTAGAAGGTTATGAAAAAGAAATAGGAGATAGAAAAGCAAAAGATTTTCAAGATTGGATACATCAACAACCAATGTGCAGTCTGTAAATTTGCTAAATCGGAAAATTATATGTATTTTTGTAAATAAATTTAATTAATAAAAAAAAATGAATAAAAAAGTAGCAATTTTAGGAATTGATTTACAGAATGACTTTGTAAAGCAAAGTGGTTCTTTAAGTGTAAATGGTGCGGAAGGAGATGCAAAAAGAATTGCAGATTTTATCCACAATAATGGTGATAAAATTTCTTATATGGTGTTCACATTAGATAGTCATAGAGCAAATCATATTGCTCATGCTTCTTATTGGGAAGATAAAAATGGAAATGAACCTGCTGTATTTACAAATATTACTGCACAAGATGTACATACTGGTGTATGGACAGCAAAAATTAACCCATTAGGGGCAGTAACTTATTTGGAAGAACTTGAAAAGAAAGGAAAAAAACACACGATCTGGCCACCTCATTGTATTATGGGGACAGAAGGATGGGCTTTGTATAAAGACATTTCAGATGCTTTAATTGAATGGGAAACAAAATATAAAATTCCTTTCCAATTGGAATTTAAGGGTTCAAACTGGTATACTGAACATTATAGTATATTTAGAGCAGAAGTTGAATTACCAAATTATCCTGAAACACAAGTTAATCACAATTTATTGAAAACTTTAAATAGATTTGATGAAGTTATTTTGGTAGGAGAAGCGAGAGATTTTTGTGTATTAAATTCGTTAAAAGATTTAATTAGTGAAACTCCTGATTTAGCAAAGAAAGTTGTTGTTTTTGAAGATTGTATGTCAAACGTAATCCAAAATAATGCAGAAGCAGATGCTTTCTATCAAGATGCTCAAAAAGCAGGTGTGAAAATTAGCAATAGTATTGATTATAAATTTTAATTAAGAAAATATATGAGTAATTATGATGAAACTTATGGCGGTTCTTTTGGTATAGGAATTAATAATTTTGATCCAACTAATATAACCGCAGATGAAGTGATAGGTATCACATTTGTAATTGATAAGAGTGGCTCTGTAAATAGATATATTTCAGATCTAAATGATAATTTAAATGGCTTTTTACAAGAAATGGGACATAGCCATGTAGCAGATAAAATATTATGTCAAATTTTAGAGTTTGATGATGATGTAAAAGTATTAAATGGTTTTCAACCTATAGCTGATATTAAGCCTTTTAATATTCAACCAGGAGGAATGACTAGTTGTTTTGATGCTTGCGCAAAAGGTCTTGAAAATACAATTCAATATCGCCAAAATCTTGAACAACAAGGTATAACAGTTAAAAATCTTGTATTTATTATTACTGATGGTGAATCTAATGCTGATAGAAAATATGCAGCAAGTGATGTTAAGAAACTGGTAGATGATTTATATACCAATGAATCCAATTTTGGTTCTTTTTCCATTATACTTTTTGGTTTAGGAGATGAAACTAACTTCAAAAGAGTAGGAAAAGAAATGGGAATTAGAGATGAAATGATTGCCACTATTGGAATTACTGCTAAAGAAATTCGTAAAATGATTGGTTTTATTTCTTCTTCTGTTTCAAGTAGTGGTTCAGGAGGTGCAATGCCAACTGCTGTCATTTTTTAAATATTCTAATATAAATAAAATTCCATATATTAAAAAATATATGGAATTTTTAACATAGAATATTTGGTTATTAAAAATAATATTTGTATTTTTGTATTGAAATATTAAATAAAAATGGGATTAGATATTAGTGCTTATAAATTAGGCAAGAAAAGAAATGATGTAAACAGGGACGAAAATTATGAAGATAATGTAGTTTATATATTTACATTGAATTTTAAACCAGTTAAACATTTAACACAATTTGAAGAAGGCTTCTATGAAATAGAAGAAGAACTTAAAATACCTGATTTTCATTTATCATATAGTGGTTATAATTATTTCAGAAATGAAATATGCAAAATGGCTTTGGGAGTAGAAGCCTCTGAAGTATGGAAAAATATTGAAGAATATTTAGATAAACCTTTTGTTGAATTTATCAACTTTGCAGATAATGAAGGATCTTATGATTATATAGTGGCTGAGAAATTATTGAAAGATTTTACTGATTATCAAGAAAAAGCAAAAGAAATATTTAATAAGAAAAATGGTTTAGATTTTTATTATAATGAATATTTAAAATACATAGATATTTTAAAAGAGGTTGTAAAAGATAAAGGTATAGTTTTCTATACCTAAAAAAAAAGAGAAATTAAACAGCAATAATAAATTAAAATAAATTTCTGATGACAAATCAATTTTTAAACAATGTACAATCAAAAGATTGTTACACAGACAATGGTGCTTTAAGCAATTCAAGTACAGGTAATATATTAGTTAATCAATTTGGAATTGCAGCTTCTCAAAGAGGAAGAAGTATTGATGAAGTATTTAATGATCAAGCTATCCTATTTGGTTATGATCCAGAATTATCTTTAAAATTTGTTTTCTATTTGAGAATGATTACAAGAAATGTTAATGTTAATGGTGAAGCTATTGGTAAAATTCAAAAGGGACAAGGTTCTAGAGATGAATCTTTTAAAAGACTATTATGGTATGCTGTAAATCAACCAAAAATGTTTTATGAAAATTTATGGCTATTACCAGTTGTAGGGTCTTGGAAAGATATATGGAATATTTTATTTTTAGCTTATCAAAATAATATTAATTTAGATAAAAATTTTATTTTTGGAATTATTCAAGGTGGGATGAGTTCTGATAATCAAAAAGATTTAATCAAAAAATTCTTACCTCGCATTAGATCAAATAAAAAATGTACAACTGAATGGGCAAAATATACTAATTCTTTAGCAAAAGAATTTATTCAAGCAGTTGGGTGGACTGAAAAAGATTATAGAAATTTTAAATCAACAGGAACAGCTCATGAATTTCAAAGATTGATATGTTCTGGTAAATATGATTTATTAAAATTCAATTTAATTCCTGGAAAGGCTTTATTTAATTTAGCAAAAGGTAAATTCTTATCTAATCATAATTTGGAAAAGAAATTTGAACAATGGATTTCTAAACAACCTGTTGCTAAATTTACAGGATATGTTCATGAATTGGGTCAAGAAGTTAATAATAGTGGCAGTAATTTACCTTTATATAAAAAATTAACATTTGATAAACAATTCACTGGTTTAGTTGAATTAGGAAAAAAATCAGCTAATGAAGGCATATTAGGAAAAAGGAATGTAATTTGTGCTATTGATAGAAGCGGCAGTATGACAGAAGGAATAGGAAATACAACTTGTATGAATATTGCTGAATCTTTAGGAATTTATTTTGCTTCCTTGATGGAAGGTGCTTTTCATAACTGGGTAATTAAGTTTTCATCAAGAAGCGAATGGGTACAATTACAAGGTGATAGTTTTGTTGATAGAAAAAAAAGTATGCAATGGGGAGATTGCCCTTCAAATACTGATTTTCAATCTGTTATTGATTCAATTGTTAGAGTAAAATTACAAAATCCTAATATTGCTGAATCAGAGTTTCCAAATACATTAATTGTAGTTTCTGACATGCAATTTGATTATTGTGGGTATGGTTCAACTAGACAAGATGAAAAAACTAATCAGCAATTAGCAGTTCAAAAATTATCTCAAGTATTTAGTAAAGAATTTGTAGATAATTTTGTATGGATTTGGTGGCAAGTGAATGGTCAAAAGAAAGATTTTCCTCAAACTATGAATGAAGGAGGAGGATATGTAATTTCTGGCTTTGATGGTGCTATTATTACTACTTTATTAGGAGGCGCAGTTAAACCAAAAGGTGAAAAACCTGATATGTTGGATATGGTTAAAGAGGCTCTTAATCAAGAGGTTTTAAATTTGATAAAATTATGAAAACTAAAGATGAATATTTAAATGAATTTCTTAAAGAGTGTAAGAGTGGTCTTTTTAATGAATATGAAATAAATGCAGCAAAATTAGGTTTTGAAAAGGGTTATATAGTAGGTATGGCTAATGATTCAAAAAAAGAAGTTGTATATGTTTCAAAAGATTGGAGAGATGTACCAGGTGGAGTAGGTGATGAGCCTTATGATTTATTTGGATAATTATAAGTTTATGAAAAAATAATTAATGAGTGATTTAACCAAATTTGAAGAAGCTATTTCTTATATTGTTGAAAATGAAAATGGCTATTTGGATGATTTAATTGATAAATTTGGAGAAGAACTTGTTGAAAAATTAGCTATACTGGGTTATATTCATGAAGATATAACCCTTATAGATAAAAAAAGAAAAAAAAGTGTTTAATTAAAAAAAAATAAAAATTATGTGTTTTGTTATTTGTAAAAATTTTTCTGAAAAGAAAGTAGCTATTGAAGATATTATAGTATTTAAAAATTTAAATGATAATTTATCTTCTGAATGTAAAAGTTATTATTATAAAGTTGGTAAATCTAATCCTAAAGTTGAATTAGAAGTAATAAATGGTGAGATAAATGAAGGATATCATTCTTGGAAACTTCCTTTTCCTGGATGTTACAAATTTTTAATTCCAAAAGGAAGTGAATATTATTATACATTAAATCATAGTGTACAATATGTTTCAACAAATATTGAATTACTTTCTGATAAACCTCTTACAGAAGAAGAATGTATTGAATTGTCTAATTTTCCTACAACATATCAAGAAGCATGCGAAAAACTCGGAATTGAACCATTAAATGAAAGCAAATTACTTGAATGTGGATTGAATAAGAAAGATATAGCTTTTAAGAAACTTGAAACTATTATTAGATGTATCAATACTCGATGTGAAATAGTTGAATATGATTGGGATAATTCCAAACAATATAAATGGCTTGGGTGGTTTTATCTGGATTCTCCTTTTCGGTTCCGTGATGCGAGTTATCGGTATACGTATGCGTCTGCGTTTGCGGGTTGCGCCTCTCGCCTACACTTGCCCACAGAATGGGCTGTGAAATATGTTTATAATATAAATCAAGAGTTCTTTGGTTATTGGAAAG